>SXGT01168477.1_pt1 | contig 25780 bp, 21 predicted proteins | sample 3176221 | NCBI WGS metagenome assembly SXGT01 (sample SAMN11356862, study PRJNA531348) | freshwater metagenome | isolation source: freshwater sample F1-120 | place: China: Fuxian Lake, Yuxi | collected 2017-12-25
ACTACACGCCCGGCGAAGCGGAGACGTCGGGCGAGTGGTTCGGCAAAGGCGCGGCCGCGCTTGGTCTCTCTGGCCAGGTCGACAAGGAGACGTTCGAGGCGCTGCTCAAGGGATCGCTCCCGAACGGCGAGCAGGTGGGCTCGCCCGGCGGCGCAGCGGCCCCGGGTTCACCCGGCACTGCTGGCACGCCCGGCGGGGCACCGGGCACCGCGGCAGCCGCGAGCTGGGCGGCCGCGAGCTTCGCGACCTCCGCGGCTTTCGCCGCGGCCTCGGCGAGAGCCTTCGCTGCGGCCTCCGTGGCCGCCTTCCGCTCGATCGCCTCTTTCTCTTCGTCGGCCAACTCGGTGAGGCGGGTCTTCGCCTCCTCGTCGTCGGGGCGCTCCTGGAGCACCTGGTTGAGCTTGGCCTTCGCGCCCTCGAAGTCCTCCTTACCCGCCAGCGTGTCGGCCTCGTCCTTCCAGGCATCGAGGAGCTTCGCCCGCGCCGCGTCGAGCAGGGTGTCGGCGTCGGTGTAGAAGGGGCTCGTGGCCGGCACGCTCTTGAGTACCCGCATCGCCTCCTGGAGCTTACCTGCTGCGATTGCGGCCTTCTGCTCCGCCACCAGCGTCTGCGTCTTCCGGGCGCTGGCGATGCGCGTGGTGAGCCCCGCGACGAGCTCTTTGGAGCCGCCCGCCTCGGCCACCGCCTTCACCGCCGCGTCTGCCGCCGCGAGGTCCTTCTTGGCCAGCGCCTCCCGAGCCTGGTCCGCCGGCGCCTCCCACGGCTTCGGTCCGGTCTCTTTCGCAAGATCTTCCGCTGACACCGCCGGAGTGACCACGCGCCACCAGCCCAGTTTCTCACCCGTATAGAAGGTGCCGGCGCCCACGAGGCCGAGGAAGAGCAGCCCGAACGCGATGCGCAGCCCCCACCCGGCCTTCTTGACCACGACTTGCTCTTCGACCGGTGCCCGCGACTCGCTGCCCACGAAGCCGAACTGGAGCGTGGTGGTGCCGACGGTGATCTTCATCCCGTCATCGAGGATCTTCTCGGCCTGCTTGGCGCCGTCGACCTTGGTCCCGTTGCCGCTCCCGAGATCGACCATCAGATAGTTGGCGTCTCGCTTGTCGATGCGGAAGTGGCGACGGCTCACGGACGGATCGTTCAACACGAGGTCGCAGTCGAGCCCGCGGCCCACCACGGTGGACTCGCCACGGAGGAAGAACTCCTTCCCGGAGTCGGGACCAGCCGTGATGGTCACCACGCCGACGGGGCCCTCCTGCCGCGGCGCCAACAGAGCCGACGCGTCGAACATCATCGTCGACTCGCCTTGCGGCATGTCTCGGAACGGTGACCCCGCCATGCGAGTGCGGTCTTCGGACGGGGCCTGGGCCACGCGCGTCTTCTCGTCGTCGCCGCCGGCTTTTCGGAACGAGGGTTTGGGCTTCTCGGCCTCCGCGAACGGCGACGTCGCTACGGTGGTCTTTCCCTCGGTGTCGAGGTCGGGCTTCTCGGGCTCGGCGAAGGGCGAAGCCGCAATCGACGTCTTTGCCTCGGAGTCGTCAGTCGCGGCGAACGGGGACACGGCGATGGAGGTCTTTGCCTCGGAGTCCTCGCCGGCGAACGGCGACTGCGCTGACTGGGTCTTCATCTCCGAGTCGACGTTCGGCTTCGCCGTCACCGGTTTCGGTGCGCCTGCCATGAGTGGCCGCGGAGGGAGGGGGCGCGCGAACGGCGCAGCCACCTGGTCGAGCGTGGCCTTGCCCTTTGGAGCGGCGGGCATGCCCGAGTCGTCGAACACCGGGATGCCGGCCAGGGTGCGCTCGTTGTTGTCGGGATCCGACATGTCGGCGGGCGGGGGCGCCTTCGGCTTGCCCTGCAGCATCTCGATCTGGCTGATGTCGAGCGCCGCGGTCTTGTTCCCGGCGTCGTCATCGTCGTCGTCGCCCCAGACCGGGTGGTCTTGGCGCATCGTGCCCTGCGGCTTGCCCTCGAGCGCGGCCGGGCTCTTCAGCGGCGGCGCCGGAAGCGGCCCCACGACGGGGCGGCCCAGCGTGGTCCGCTTGCGATCAGAGTCGTTGTCCGTGCTCATTGCGCTTCACCCTGACGAGACGAGAGAGCGCGCAGTGTAGACCGAGCCGGCGTCCGCGGGAAGAAGCGGCGCGGCACGGTAGTTTGCGGTGCTCCCGAGCCGTTTCTGGACGGGCCGGGGCCCTCTTGGCACCTTGCACGTCGCACTACTGGAAGACGCCCGCCCATGCTCACTGCGCTCGCCACGTCCGCTACCGGCTCCGAGTTCGACATCTTCGAAAACCTGATGGCCTCGCGCGGCGTCGTGCTGGGGGTGCTCATCGTGCTCCTCGTGATGTCTGTCGTGTCGTGGGCGATCATCGTCTACAAGGCGCTCTGGTACGCCCGCGCGGGCGCCGCCTCGCGCCGGTTCACGGACCGCTTCTTCGAGACGACAAACCCGAACGAGCTCTACCGGGCCATCGCCGACAAGGTCGACTCCCCGGAGGGCCGCGTCTTCGTTGCCGGCTTCAAGGAGCTCGGCAAGCTCTCGAACCGCTCGGGGGCACCGCCGCTGGCCTCGGGCTTCGAGAACATCGAGCGCGTGGTGAACCGCATTCAGCTCCAAGAGGTGGCCAACATGGAGCGCCTCTTGCCGTTCCTGGCCACCTGGGGCTCGGCCGGGCCCTTCATGGGGCTGTTCGGCACGTTCTGGGGCATCATGATGGTGTTCTTGGGGATCGGCTCACAAGAGGAACAGGCGAACCTGCTCACCACCGTGACGCCACACATCGCCGAGGCCCTGGTGGCCACGGCTATCGGCCTCCTGGCCGCGATCCCGGCCGTCATGGCCTACAATTACTTCGTGAGCCGCGTCCGGCGCCTCGTCATGCACCTCGAGAGCTTCGGCCAGGACTACTTGAACGTAGTCCGGCGGCTCTACTTCCAGTGAGGAACGCGCAATGGGAATGAGCCTCGGAGGCGGGGGCAGCAAGCTGCCCACGACGATGGCCGAGATCAACGTCACGCCGCTCGTGGACGTGATGCTCGTGCTCCTGATAATTTTCATGGTCACGGCTACAGCTGAGACGGTGCGCGCCGAGCAGGAGCTGGAGCAGCAGCGCGTGGAGCGCGAGCTCGAGCCACCGAAGAAGGAGGAGCCGAAGAACCCGCTGAAGGACGTGAACGTGGCCCTCCCGAACACCAAGGTGAAGGAGGTGCTGGAGAACCAGGCGAAGGAACAGCGGGTGGTGCTGGATCGCGACCTGGTGTTCCGCTACGACGACGGCAACCCGATCCTCGACTGCAAGACGATCGACCCTCGGTTCGCCAAGAAGCCGTGGGACGCGGATGATCCGTCGCTGATGGCTGCCTTCGAGATCTGCGCCACGAAGGCAGCCGGCCCCATTGGCAACAACGTGGCGATCAAAGACAAGCAGCGGGTGAACTTTGCGGCCGATCGCTCGGTTCCTTTCGGCTGGGCCTCTCAGTTCCTCGCGATCATCAGCACCCAGTACGGGCTGAAGCAGGTGAACATCGTGGTGACCAACGCCGAGACACCCCCAGCGCCGGGAGGTGCGGGCCAATGAAGGGCGAGGGCCTCTTCGCGGGGCTCACCGCCGCCGTGGTGGGCACCGTGCTGGTCCACGCGGGGCTCGGGCTCGGGCTCACCGCGCTCGACACGACCATGCGCCCCGTCGCCATGCCTGAGGGGCTGCGCTACCAGAAAGCGGCAAAGCTCGCGTATCGCGGGCGGCACCCCGAGATCGGGATCGAGCGCCGGCGCATCGAGACGCAGTGCACCTCGATCCCCGAGTGCAACGCCTACCTCGACGCCGAGATCATCGAGGTGAAGATCGCGAAGCTGGGCTCGATTGAGCAGGATCCGAAGAAGCTGCCCGAGATCCAGCAATACGAAGAGCCCGAGAAGATCGAGGAGGCCGTGAACGTGGAGCAGGAGGTGGTCGAGGTGAAGCCTCTACCCCTCCAAGACTTCATGAGGAAGAAGGCCGAGCTCGACAAGAAGTGGAAGAAGCGCCGGCAGAAGGTGGACAACCTGTTCAACGTCGACGACGACCCGCGCGCCAAGCCCACTGCCTTCGAGAACATCGTCGGGCGGAACGATGGCGACGTGTATGGCAAGGGGGTCGACGCCAACAAGCTCGACACCTACTTCGGCCGCGCGTCTCTCGAGATCCACAAGGTCTTCCACGTCCCGAGCTCGATCGGTCGCGAAGATCTGAAGAAGCAGTCGACCATGGTGGTCATCACGAAGATGAGCGCCGACGGGGAGATCCTGGCGTACCGCGTCCGCCAGTCCGCTACGAACAAGACGTACAACCTCGCGGCCGAAGCCACCCTGAAGCAGTTCATGCCGGGGGAGGGCGGGCGCTTACGCCTGCCCCCGCCCGATCAGGAGGTCCTCGACTTCGTGAACACCAAGGGCGTCATCATCGACCTCAACGGTCGCCTCTTTCAATGAGCCCGAGAGTGGGGCGAGGCCCCCACACCCTCGCGCTGGCGTTGCTGGTGGGCTGCCTGTTCGGCGCCTCGGCCTCGGCCGCGCAGCCCCCCGCCGGGGACGAGGTGCCGCACACCGACGCGGCCGCTGATCCGAACGCGGCGCCTGACCCCGACGCGATGCCCCAGAGCGGGCGGGCGCGGCGCGATGCGAACCCTCTACGATTCTGTCGCGAGTCCGCTCAGTGTGGCGCCGGTTGGGGCTGCGTAGGCGGGGCTTGCCTCTCCCTCAAGGACCCCACGGTCAGGCAGCTCTTCCCGATCGCCGTGGACCGCGTGGTGGACCGGCAGTGGGGCAAGCGCTCGGGACCCGTGCCGGACAAGGTCGATTGGCTGCTACGCCGGTTCCTGGAGCTCTCGGGGTTCTTCGACGTGCTGCCCCCGCAGGCGAACCCACCTGGGGCCGGCCTCGAGGGCCTTCGGCAGACCACGATCGACTACGAGGCGTGGTCGTTCGCGGGGGCGTATGTCGTGGTGAAGGGCGAGCTGGCTCCGGCCGAGGGCGGCATGCTCCTCACGCTGCGCGCGGCGCTCGTCGAGGAGGGCCGGCTGCTCGAGCTCCCGCACGACCACCAGCTCCTCCCGAACACCGAGCCCGCCACCGTGAAGCTGGCCGTGACCCGCTGGGTGGATGAGCTGGTCACCGCGTTCTCCGGTAAGGGCGGGGTGTTCTCCACCCGGATCGCCTTCTCCCGCCGCTTGAAGAAGGGGGGCTCCAAGGAGGTGGGCGTGATGGACATGGATGGCGACGCGCTCACCATGCTCACCGACAACGGCTCCATCAACCTCCTGCCCGGGTGGAACCGCGCCGGCAAGGTGGTGTGGACGTCTTTCAAGGACAACAACCCGGACCTCTACGTCGGGGGCGTGAAGTTCTCGAATCGCCCGCGCATGAACAGCGGCGCGGTCTGGTCACCGGACCGCAAGCAGGTGGCGTTGACCCTCAGCATGGACGGGCAAGCCGAGGTGTATCTGCTCGACGCCGAGTCGGGCGAGGTGATCCGAAACGTGACCCGGCACTCGGCGATCGACACAAGCCCCACCTGGTCGCCGGACGGCCAGCGCATCGCCTTCGTGACCGACCGGTTCTCGGGTTATCCGATGCTCGCGGTCACGGACATCCTCGGGAAGGAGGTGGCGATGTTGCCGCAGATCGGGGGCTACAACTCCAGCCCGGACTGGTCGCCCACCGGCGACGAGATCGCCTACAGCTGCATGGTCGGCGGCGAGCGCTACCAGATCTTCGTCATCAACGTGGCCACCCGTCAGGTTCGAAAGCTCACCACGGTGGGCTCGAACGACGAGCCGAGCTACTCCCCGGACGGGAGGTACATCGCGTTCTCCTCGATCCGAAGCGGCAAGCAGGGGGTCTGGATCATGACCGCCGATGGGGAGAACCAGCGGCCGGTCGTGGAGGAGCCCGGGGCGTACTTCTCGCCCGCCTGGGAGCGCTGAAGGTGGCGCCGCTCTACCACCTGCTCGACCCGGTGTGGCGGCGAACACCCTTCCCTGTACGACCGCGGCTGCAGGTGGAGCGGCCGGCCTCGCTTGGCGTCACGGCGCTTCGTATGGAGCGCACGTGGTTCGGCAACGTCTTCATGCCGGTGTACGCGTGGGTGGTGGGCGACACGCTCGTGGACACAGGCATCGACTGCCTCTGGCCTGCCGTGCGCGACGCCACCCCTGGGGTGCGGCGGGCGCTCGTGAGCCACCACCACGAGGATCACGCCGGCAACGCCGCGGCTCTCGTGGCCGCTGGCGTGGACGTCCGCGGCTCCGAGCTCACGCGCCGCATCGTGGCGCGTGCTCCGCCGATCAAGCTGTACCAGCACCTCTTCTGGGGCCCAATGCGCGGGGCCGAGGTCCAGTTGCTCGGCACCGAGACCGAGATCGGCCCTTACACCGCTCGCGTCCTTTCTGCCCCCGGGCACTGCGACGACCAGGTCGTATTTCACGTCCCGTCCGAGGGGTGGCTGTTCTCGGGAGATGCCTTCATCCACGAGCACATCCGGATGTTCCGAGGAGACGAGGACTTCCATGCAACGCTCGCTACGCTCGAGCGGCTGCTCACCCTGGACTTCGACGGTCTCTTCTGCGGACACCGCCCTCGCTTCACCGGAGGCAAGGCGGCCCTGGCCGCGAAGCGACAGTGGCTCCTTGACCTGCAAGGGCGCGTCCTGGCTCTCGCTACCAAGGGCTGGGGTGCGTCGCGCATCGTAGACGCCCTGGAGCTCCGTCCACGGAGCTTCGCCAGCCGAATCACCTTCGGCGACGCATCAGCCGAGAACCTGGTCCGCGCGATCACCACGGGTCCGACACCACGGCCCGAGGTGGCGGCGTGTTGTGAGGCCAGCCCCGCTGGGGCGTGACGACCAGCCCGGACCCACGGCTGACAAGCTGTCATCGCCCTTGCGCCTTTGCTGTCAAAATGTCAGTTTCCGCGGCCCCCCGGGGCGTACCAGGCGCTCGGCCAGCCTTGCACGTTTCTTGCTCTGCTGGCCCCGCCATGGATTCGCACCGCGCCTTTGATGACTGGGAACGCCCGATGAACGCCCTCGACACGCCGCTCTCCAAGGACGACCTCGGCGCGTTGCCGGTCCTGCTGGTGGACGACGACGCCGCGAACCTCGCCTCCATGCAGAAGGTGCTCGAGCGCGAGGGCTTCACCGTGCGCACCGCCAGCGAGGGGCGTCAGGCGCTCGACGCGCTCCGCGCCGAGTCCATCGCCCTGGTCGTGACCGACTTCCAGATGCCCGGCATGACGGGGCTGGACCTCCTGAAGACCGTGCGCCAGGTGTCTCCGAACACCGAGGTCGTACTGATCACCGCTCACGGGACCATCGAGCTGGCCGTGGACGCGATGAAGGCGGGGGCCTACGACTTCATCGTCAAGCCGTTCAAGCGCCACGATCTCCTCGCGCCGGTGCGGCGGGCGCTGGAGAAGCAGCTGCTCCTCGCCGAGAACCGGCGGCTCAAGGCCGAGCTGGATCGTTCGCAGACCGGTCGGCGCATCATCGGCCAGAGCGAACCGATGCGGGAGCTCCTGGACCTGGTCGATCAGGTCGCGCCCTCTGCGGCGACTGTGCTCATCACGGGCGAGTCGGGCACCGGGAAGGAGCTCATCGCGCGCGCCGTGCACGACGGCTCTCCTCGACGCGCCAAGCCCTTCGTGGCGATTAACTGTGCGGCTATCCCCGACACGATCCTGGAGTCGGAGCTCTTCGGGACGGAGAAAGGCGCCTTCACGGGAGCCACCGAGCGCCGTGAGGGCCGCTTCGAGCGGGCGCATACGGGGACGTTGTTCCTCGACGAGATCGGCGAGATGGCGCCGCACGTCCAGGTGAAGCTCCTCCGGGTGCTGCAAGAGGGCGAGATCGAGCGGCTCGGCGGTACGCGGACGATCAAGGTGGACTGCCGGATCGTGGCTGCCACCAACCGCGACCTCCAGGCCGAGGTTGCTGCGGGCCGCTTTCGCGAGGACCTCTTCTATCGCCTCAACGTGATCGCGCTGCGCCTCCCGCCGCTCCGCGAGCGCCCGGACGACGTGCCGCTCCTCGCGCACCACTTCCTGCAGACGTACGCGCGGAAGAACAACAAGACCATCGTGGGCATCGATCCCGACGCTCTCGAGATGCTCCAGGCCTACAGCTGGCCGGGCAACGTCCGCGAGCTCGAGAACGTGCTGGAGCGCGCGGTCGTGCTCGCGCGGCAAGACCGCGTCCGCGCCGACGACCTCCCGCAGAAGGTCCGGACCCGCGGCGGCCCGGTGCGCACCATCACGGTCTCCATCGGGACCCCGCTCGACGAGGTGGAGCAGCGCCTCGTGAACGAGACCCTGCGCCTCACCAAGGGCGATAAGCGTCTTGCGGCGCAGCTCCTCGGCATCGCCACCCGCACCATCTACCGGAAGCTCGAAGCGTGGGGCCACGCCGACGCGGGTGGGGGGGAAGACGATGGTCAGGAGTAACCGACAGGCGCCATCGCGCGGTCCGGATCCACGGCTGTGGACACTGATTTGGACGACCGCGTTGCCGGGCTCTATCATCGCGCCCGGCTGGGTCTGTCCGTCGTCCGGCGGTCGGTCCCCGCTTGGCGTCCTCGAGTGGCGGAGCTGATGGAAGCCGTTTTCAAGAAGTACTTCTGGGTGCTGAACCTCGCCGTGCTCGGGGCGGTGGCGTGGCTCGTTGCCCAGACCGCGGTGGACTTCGTGCGCGCGAAGTATCTCGGCGTGCCGTCTTCGCCGCCGGAGGTCAGCGCCTCCGCCACGCTCGAGGCGCCCGTCACCAAGGGCAGTGGCGAGGTTGCCCAGGCGCTCACCGATCGCCGGCCCTTCAACGTGGACCCGCCGCAGGACGACACGCCGAAGAGCGAAGACTGCAAGCCCTCGTGTGACGAGAAGAAGTGTGGACCCGACGGCTGCGGTGGCTCTTGCGGCGACTGCGCGGCTGACGAGGTGTGCGCCGAGGAGACCGGGCTGTGTGGCCCGAAAGACGATGAAGCCAAGGCGTCCGAGCTGAACGTGCAGCTCCAGGGCACCCTGGTGCACCCTGTGGACCCCACGATTCGTTGGGCCAACGTGCTCGTCAGTGGCGAGCCCCAGCTCTTGGCCGTGGGGACCGAGGTGCTTGGCGGTCAGGCGAAGGTGCTCGATATCCAGCCGAAGATGCTCTACCTCCAGGAGGGGGAGCGCCTCACCTTCGTGTCGCTCTGGGCCGAGACCGCGGCCGATGCGCCCGGGCGGAACCCCAACGGTGCGATGCGGACCAACCCCAACCCCGGTGGCCCGCAGCTCAACAGGCCGAACCCAGGCGAGGGCATCAATCCCGACGCCAACGCGGGGGGGGCCCCGCCGCCTCCCAAGGACGCGGACTTTGCTCAGCACGTGAAGAAGGAGAGCGAGACCAGCTTCTCTATCAATCGGCAGATGCTCGACGAGCAGCTGCAGGACCTCACGGCGCTCGGTATGCAAGCGCGCGTGATCCCGAACTACCGCAACGGCAAGTACGAGGGCTTCAAGCTCGTGGGCGTTCGCCCAGGCAGCCTCTATCGGGCGATCGGCATCCGCTCGGGCGACATCATCCGCTCGATCAACGGAAAGGCGATCAACAGCCCGAACAAGGCCATGGAGCTCTTCTCCGAGTTCAAGAGCGCCAACTCCATCAATCTCGAGGTCGAGCGCCGCGGCCAGATCGAGACGCTCCAGTACTCCATCCAGTGACGGATTCGATGCGCAGCACCAAAGTCCACCGCGGCCTTCTGACCGCTCTCGCCGTGCTCCTGGCGCCCCTCGGGGCGCTCGCCCAGGAGGGGCCCGCCGACGAGCCTCCCGCGGAGTCACCGCCTCCCGCCGATGTGGAGCCTCCTGCGGCACCGCCCGAGATCGTCCCGCCCGAGCGCGCGCTCGATGGCGGCACCGGCGTCATCAACCGCAAGGGCGACCGTCCGGCTGACCCGCGCTTCGATCCGAAGACGCTCGGGAAGACGAAGGATCTGAAGAAGCCCGAAGACCTCGAGATCAAGGTCGACCGCAACTTCGGCGACAAGTTCCCGTGCAAGAAAGTCCCGCTCGACACGCTGGTGTCGATCGACTTCCAGAACTTCAAGCTCGAGGACTTCACCAAGATCATCGCGTGCCTCACCGGCAAGCGCTTCCTGCTCGCGCAGGGCGTGACCGGCCAGATCACCATCATGAGCCCCGAGCCCGTGACGGTGTACGAAGCCTACAAGGCGTTCCTGTCCTCGCTGGACGCGAACAACCTCACCGTGGTGGAGCGCGGGAAGTTCCTGAGGATCGTGCCCAAGCCGAAGGCGCGCTCGGAGTACGGCGAGTCGGGGGTCCGAAACGGGTGGCCCAAGAGCGATGAGGACCTCATGCAGACGGCGCTCATCCCGATCAAGCACGTGCTGGCTGACGAGGTGAAGGAGCTGCTCCAGAACTTCATGACCGACGGCGCGGACCTCACGGTCTACAACCCAACGAATACGCTGATCATCACGGAGATCGGCTCGAAGATGCCGCTGCTCCGAAAGCTGATCCGGCAGGTCGATCAGCCCACGGGTGCCGCGCGGATCTGGGTCCGTCCGGTCATCAACGCCGCCGCTGGAGACATCGCGGGGATCGTGACGAAGCTCTTCGGGGGCGACAAGGGTGGCGGCGCCGGGCGGCCCTCCACTCCCGCGCGCCCGACACCCCCACCGCGCGGCAACCCCCAACAGCCCGCGGCCGCGGCCAACCCTTCCACCGGCGGCTCCCTCGGGGACGCGGGCGGCGAGCTCACGGTCGAGGTGGACGAGCGGACGAACCAGCTCATCATCGTCACGGACCGCAGCACCTACCTGCGCGTGGACAAGTTCATTCGCAAAATCGACGTGCCCATCCCCGGAGAGGGCCAGATCCACATCCACCAGCTGGAGAACGCGGCCGCGAAGGACGTGCAGTCCACGCTGCAGTCGCTGACCACGGGGGGGAAGAAGACCCCCGCGGCCCGGCCCCGGCCCACCTCCGGCGCCACGCCGCCCGGAACCCCCGCTGCGGCTGGTGCGTCCACCACGCTCGAGGCCGCTCAGATCAGCGAGGACGTGAAGATCACCGCGCACGAGCCCACGAACTCGCTCGTCATCATCGCGTCCCTCAAGGACTACCTCACCCTACGCAACGTCATCCGGCAGCTCGATGTGCGCCGGAAGCAGATCTACCTCGAGTCCGTGATCATGGAGATCACCAGCGACAAGAACCGAGAGCTCGGCCTCACCGGGTACGGCGGCGCCACGTTCGATGTGGACGGCCAGACCGTGCCGCTCCTGTTCGGTAACGGCCTCGCCGACGTCTCCAGCCTCACCAGCGTGTTCCCGGGTGGTCTCGGCGCGATGATGGTGGGCCCGCTCATCGACGCGTCGCTCGGCACCTCCGTCGGGGGCACCTCGCAAGGCTCGGTGTCTATCCCGGCGTTCGGCTTTGCGCTCAAGGCGCTCCAGTCCAACTCGGACGTCAACATCCTTCAGACCCCGCACATCCTCACCACGGACAACGAGGAGGCGGAGATCGAGGTCGGTCGGCGCGTGCCGTTCAACTCCGGCATCGGTGGAGCGCTCGGCGGCCTCGGGGGCCTTGGGCTCGGCGGCATCGCCTCCGGACTCGGGCTCGGCGGCGCCGGCGGGGCAGGGGGCCTCGGGAGCCTCGCTTCCACGCTTGGCTCGTTCTCGGGCCTCGGCACCATCCAGTACGCCGACATCAAGATCAGCCTCAAGATCAAGCCCACCGTGAACGAGTCGAAGCTCGTGCGGCTCGAGATCGAGCAGCAGATCGACGACTTCGACGGGATCGACCAGCGGACCGGCGCACCGAACACCTCGAACCGCCGGGTGAAGAACATCGTGGTGGTGAGGGATCAGCAGCCCATCGTGATCGGCGGCCTCATGAACGACCGCGAGGTCGAGGGCGTCCGCAAGGTCCCCATCGTGGGAGACATCCCAGTCATCGGCGCCCTGTTCCGCCAGACCACCACGAAGGTCGAGCGGAAGAACCTGCTGATGGTGATCATCCCCCACATCATCGACGACCCGAGTGATCTCAAGAAGATCCACGAGCAGCGTATGGAGGAGATCCGCACCTTCGCCGACTACCTCGCCACGCGGAAGAAGGAGTACCTGGGTCAGGTCAACTTCGGTAAGAAGCACGGCCTCTTGCAGGAGATTCACAAGGTCGTCGAGGCGGCGCGCGAGGAGCGCTTCCAGATCGAGCGCCAGCTCTTCGACGAGTCCGACGTCGACCCCGTGGGGCCCGCGGACTCGCACGACGTGGACTACGACCCTTACCGGGTCGAGGCGCCGGCCCCCGAGAAGAAGAAGTCCGAGAAGCGCGCCGAGAAGACCAAGGCCCCCGCCCGGGCGCCCTTCCCGGAGTCCGAGGCTGAGCCAGAGCTCGCGCTACCGGCCCCGACGCCCGCAGCGCCAGTGGCTCCGCCTGCGCCCGTCGCGCCCCCTGCGCCGGTCGAGCCGTCGCCGGCCCACGAGACGCCTGCCCCGGCCCCGACGCGACCGCCCGAGGCTCCAGAAGGCACCGAGTGATCGAAGATACCCCCACGCAGCACTACCGCTTCGAAGAGGCGGGCGCGCTGATCGGCGAGCTGCTGATCGGGCGGAGCTGGGTCACTCCGGCTCAAGTCGAGCGTGCCCTGGCTCTGCAACTGGAGAAGGGCGATCGTATTGGTCGGCACCTCGTGGATCTGGGCGCGATCACCGGCGCTCAGCTGACCGAGGCGCTCGCTGCCCAGGTGGGCATGCCGTTCATCACGGAGATCCAGGCGGACGCGATCGACACCTCGCTGGTCGCCGACTTCACCCTCCAATACGCGCGCGAGCACAACTTCGTGCCGCTGCGGCGCGAGGGGGGCCGCGTGATCGTGGCCGTCGCGGACCCCGTGGCGCTGGATTGCATCGACGACCTCCACGCGATGCTCGGCGTCGAGGTGGAGCCCGTCGCCGCGCCGCAGGACCAGATCTTCAGCGCCGTGAACCGCGTCTTCGACCGCCGCGCCAACGCAGGCGTCGTGGCCGAAGAGGTCCAGGGGCGCGACGACATCGGCAACGTCGAGGAGATCGAAGAGCTCAAGAAGGACATCATCGACGTCACCGACGACGAGGCGCCGATCATCCGCCTCGTGAACTCGGTGTTGAACCAGGCCGTCAAGGAGAAGGTCTCCGACATCCACATCGAGCCCTACGAGAAGGAGGTGGTCATCCGGTTGCGCCGGGACGGCGTCCTCGGTGAGCTCCTCCGGGTGCCGAAGCGCCTCCACGCGTCGATCTCCAGCCGCATCAAGATCATGGGCGACCTCAACATCGCCGAGAAGCGGCTGCCGCAAGACGGGCGCATCCAGATCCGCGTTGCCGGCCGCGACGTAGACATCCGCTTGTCCACGGTCCCCACGGGCTTCGGTGAGCGGCTGGTCATGCGCCTCCTCGACAAGTCCGCGGTGCTGCTCGATCTCGAGCGGCTCGGCTTCGACCAGCGCAACCTCGCGATCTTCGAGGACGTGATCCGGCGCCCCCACGGCATCATCCTCGTCACGGGGCCCACCGGCTCCGGTAAGACCACCACGCTCTACGGCGCGCTCACCCGGATCAACACGCCGGAGATCAACATCCTCACCGTCGAGGACCCCGTCGAATACCAGCTGCCCGGCATCGGGCAGATGCAGGTGAACGACAAGATCGAGTTCACCTTCGCGCGTGGGCTTCGCGCCATCCTCCGCCAGGACCCGGACGTCGTGCTCATCGGTGAGATACGCGACCGGGAGACGGCGGAGATCGCCGTGCAGGCCTCGCTCACGGGCCACCTCGTGTTCGCCACGCTCCACACCAACGACTCGGCCTCCACCTTCACGCGCCTCATCGACATGGGCGTCGAGCCGTTCCTCCTCTCGTCCTCCGTGATCTTCTGCATGGCGCAGCGCCTGATCCGGCGCCTCCACCACTGCAAGGCGCCGTACCGGCCGCCCCGGCACGAGATCGAGCAGCTGGGCTTGGATCCCGACGGCCTCGAGGATCGGATGTTCTACAAGCCGGTCGGCTGCGACGAGTGCAAGACCGGCTACCGCGGCCGAGCTGGCCTTTACGAGCTGTTGCTCGTGAACGACGACATCAAGACCCTCGTCACCCAACGCTCGGACTCGTCACGCATAAAGCGCGTGGCTGTTCAGAGCGGGATGCGGACGCTGCGCGACGACGGCGCGCTCAAGGTCCTGGCGGGCGTCACCTCCGTGGAGGAGGTCATGAGCGAGACCGCCGAGGACCGCAGCTGACATGCCGGTCTACGCGTACAAGGGCCTGAACGCCAAGGGCAAGCCCGTGAACGGCGTCCTCGACACGGAGAGCGCGCGCACGCTTCAGGCCGAGCTTCGGGGGAAGCAGGTCTTCCTCACGGAGTACGCGGAGAAGACCGCCACTGGCCAGAGCCAGGCGGTGGTCGCCACGGGCTCGAAGCAGCAGGGCTCGCGCGAGGTGACCATCGGTTTCTTGAACCGGGTCCCTCTCACCACGGTGTCCGAGATGACGCGGCAGCTGGCCACGCTGCTGAAGAGCGGCGTGCCGGTCGTGGACTCGCTGGCGGCGATCGTGGAGCAGACGGAAGACCAGCGTCTGGCACAGACCATGGCGCAGGTGCGCCGCAGCGTGAACGAGGGGTCCGCGCTCCATCAGGCGCTCCGCGAGCACCCGCGGGTCTTTCCCGCGCTGTACGCCAACATGGTCAAGGCCGGAGAGGCCTCGGGGACGCTGGAGCTGGTCTTCCTGCGCCTGGCCGACTTCATCGAGGCGCAGGTCCGCCTGCGCAGCCAGGTGCGCTCGGCCCTCATGTACCCGGCCATCATGATCTCCATCGCCATGCTGGTGGTGACCATGCTCATGACCTTCGTGGTGCCGAAGCTCGTGGAGATCATCGTGGAGGGTGGCGGCACCCTGCCGTTGCCCACCAAGGTGCTCATCTTCGTCTCCGAGCTCTTCCAGAACTGGTTCTGGCTGTTCTCGCTGATGTTCGCGGGCGCGATCTGGGCCTTCAACCGGTGGATAAAGACCGAAGAGGGCGAGCTCAAGTGGGACCGCGTGAAGCTGCGGACGCCGCTCTTCGGCGACCTCTTGAAGAAGATCGTCATGGCGCGGTTCGCTCGCACGCTGGGTACGCTCATGGGGGCCGGGGTTCCGCTGCTCACCGCCCTCGAGATCTGCATGAACGTGGTCGACAGCGCGGTCTATCGCGGAGTGTTGGACGCCGCACGCGGCCAGATCCGAGACGGCGACTCCATCTCCGCGCCGCTGAAGCGCTCCGGCCACTTCCCGCCCATGGTCACCCAGATGATCGCCATCGGGGAGAAGACCGGCGAGGTCGAGGAGATGCTCGCCAACGTCGCCGGCGCATACGAGCAGCAGGTCGAGACCAAGGTGGCTCGGCTCACCACGCTGCTCGAACCCATGATGATCGTAGTCCTCGGCGGCATCGTCGCCGCTATCGTCTTTGCAGTGCTCATGCCCATGCTCAGCATGAATGAGGCCCTGCGTAACGGCTGAGCTCGACCCCGGGGGCAACGCTCCCCCAACCAACGCCTGAGACGCTCGGGCGCTGGACTTCACTCGGAGGTAACCGTGTTTCATGTGACTCGACTCGAACGCCGCTTGAAGGACGCGCTCCGGCAGCGGCACGCACTCCGTCGCCTCAGCGCGCCAAAGGGCATGACGCTCATCGAGATCCTGGTGGTGATCGCCATCATCGGCATCGTCGCCACCGTGGTGGCCGTGGGCGTGGTGGGTTACCTCAAGGACGCCAAGATCGAGACCACCAAGACGCTCGTCGACAACGTCGCCAAGGGCGTGGCCTCGTACGCGGTGACCCACCGCGGGCTGCCCAAGGACCTCGGCGAGCTGGTCGAGAAGAAGTACATCAAGAAGAACCAGCTGAAGGACCCCTGGGACCAGGAGCTGGTCTACGAGCCGGGCAGCAAGGGCTCCATCGACGACTTCCGCCTGTGCTCCGAGGGGCCCGAGTCCGGAGACGACGACAACATCTGCTCGAATCGCGATGACGAGTAGATGAGGTGAGCGCGTCCCGTTCCAGCGAGCTTCGGGCCGGCCCGGCGCCGCGGGGGATGACGCTCATCGAGCTCCTGGTGGTGATGCTCATCATCGGGATGGCGCTCGCGCTGGCCGCGGTGGGCCTGGGGGCGATCGGCGGGTCGGAGCTTAGGCAGTCGGCCAGCGAGCTCTCGGCGGCGGTGCGCTACACGTACAACCTGGCGGCGATCAACAACAAGACGTACGCGCTCTACCTGGACCTCTCAGGGGGCACCTATTACGCAGCGCAGATCCCCGAGGACGGCGGCGACTGTGAGCGCCTCTTGCTGGCGCCGAACGGCAAAGACACGGATCCGTTGATCCTCCGCTACGGCGACATGAAGGACGTCGGCAGCAAGTCGAGCTCGAAGTCCAAAGACGACGATGAGCAGGCCCCTGGCATGTTCGACGCTGGGATGGCAGGGGCCGACGGCGGCGCCGAGGAGCCGGGTCCTCCGGACTGGACCGGTGACGACGGGACCGCCGCGGGGCGCCTCTGGAACATGCTGGGCGACCAGACCAAGAGCCTCGCTTCAGAGGAGTCGGCCAAGGCGGGTTACGACCTGGCCGAGGGCGAGGGTGAGCCCAAGCGCCTACCCACCGTGCGCAAGAACCAGCTGGCAAAGGCGAAGTCGCTCGGGAGGGACGTGAAGTTCGAGGGCGTCGTGGTCCGTCAAGGCAGCGATCCGATCGCGGAGGGCGTGGTCCCCATCGTGTTCTTCCCGCATGGCGTGGCACAGCGCGCGCTGATCTATCTCACCGACTCGAACGGCGACGCGCTCACGGTCGACATACTGAGCCTCCAGGGCAACGGCCGGATCACCTCCGGGCGCACGGATCCCGCAGACTTCGCCGAGGAGAAGAAGTGAAGCGCCGCGGCTTCAGCCTCCTCGAGATCCTGATCGCCACCGCGATCCTGGCCGTGGTGTTCGCTTACGTCTCGGGCAGCGTCATCCAGAGCGGCTTCTTTCAGATGAAGGCCCCGCTCTACTCGCAGGCGTCGCTGCTCATGCGCGGCGCGGTGCTCGACATCGAGGCGGGGTACCGCGAAGACGGCTTCCCCGAGAACGACGTGACCAACGAGTCGTGTGACCTGCCGTCCGAGGGCGCCGACGACTACGAGTGCGAGTTCGACATCGAGAAGCTGGATCTGGAGGCCGACGAGCTGTCGCAGATGGCGGGTCAGCTCATCGAGAACCTGATGGCGGGCACGGGCGAAGGCGGGAGCATGCTCCAGGCCTTCCAGGTGCTGGCGTTCTTCTTTCTGCAGGGTGAACAGCCCATCTCGCCGCTCTGTCCCGCGACTGCGCCCCAGTTCCTGGACATGTGCAGCGTCCGCCTCGAGGTGATTGAGCAGAACATCATGGGCATGATCACCTTCTTCCCCACGATCATTCAGCAGGCGGCCGAGAAGACCCGGAAGCTCAGGGTGAGGCTGCGCCACAAGGAGCTGGGCGACGAGCCGGTCCTGGCGATCGAGACCTTCATCGTGGCGGTGCCCGAAGAGCAGCAGCTCCTGACCGAAGAGGGGGCCACGCCGGATCCCACAGAGGCGCCCACACCGGACCCCAAGAAGTCACCGCCACCGCCGCCACCACCCGAGGATGGCCAGTGAGGCGCGGCTTCACCCTCATCGAGATGCTCGTTGGCGTCGCTCTACTCGCGGTGATGGGCGCGCTCACGTACGGCGTGGTCTCGTCGCTCTTCGCCATTCAACGCGACACCGACCACCTCGTGGACGTGAACCACATGGCGCGGGTCACCCTGAACCGCCTGCAGCGCGACCTGTCGCAAGCGTTCCTCTCTCTGAACCAGGGCCTCGAAGAGAAGACGAAGACGGTCTTCATCGGCGACCGCGACCGCGTGGTGTTCGCCTTCGTGGGCAACATTCCGACCACCGTCGACGGCCTCGAGACCGACCAGGGGGTGGTCGAGTACCACCTGGGCGACACCAGCGAGGACCGCGAAGGGCGCGACCTCATCCGGCGCTTCGAGCCCGTGATCGACAACAGCCCAGAGGACGGCGGAGCCGAGATGGTGGTGGCCACCGGCGTCAAGGAGTTCGACCTCGAGTATTGGGACGAGACGAACCACGAGTGGGACGACCAGTGGAAGGCCGATGATCCTCTGGCCTCCACGGAGCCCGGTTACAAGCTGCCGCTGCGGGTAAAGATCGTGCTCGTCTTGGTCGACCCGACGGAGCAGGAGCACCGCTTCGAGACCCAGACCCCCGTCTACATGACCAAGCCCCTGCTCTTTGGACAGCCGATCTCAGCCACCGCCCAGCAGTGGAAGGTGGGCTCCCAGATCGACAAAGCAGCGGAGAAGAACAAAGCGGGGCTGCCCGTGGGCATCGACCCGACCACGGGGCTCCCGCAATGACCCACCGTCTCCTCGACTCCCTCGCCGCCGTGCGCGCTGCCCTGGACGTGGGGCCGCGCGTCCGTGGCGGCCCCAAGGGGGTGGCGATCCTCATCGTGCTGATGGTGGTCGCGATCCTGTCCGCGTTCTCGGCCGAGTATCAGTACAAGGCCTACATCCGCCTGCACGTGGCGGCGAACATGCGTGACGAGACGGTCGCGTACTACCACGCGAGGGCGTCGATGGAGGTGGCCCGCCTCGTCATCAAGAGCCAGAACATCGCCACGAACATGCTCAACTCGATCGCGGCGCTGGTGCCCAACATCAAGAACCAGAACATCGAGCTCTGGACCTTCGCCTGCGAGTTCGCCAACGCGTTCTGCACCGGGAAGCTCACGCTCATGGGCAAGCCGTTCTTCGACTTCACCGGCATGAAGGGCGTGGGCGTCGAGGAGGGGGGCTTCTGCAAGTGCCGGGCGTCGCCTGAGGACGGCCGCATCAACGTGAACAAGGTGGACACCCCCGAGGACAAGCAGGCGCTCTTCGTGGAGCTCTACGGCGAGCTGCTCCAGGGCAAGAAGGAAGACCTCGCGCCCGGCGAGGTGGATCGCGACACCGCTGAGCTCGCGCTCAACATCATCGACTTCTCGGACGCCGACACCACGCGCAGCGACTTCGTCAACGGCGCTGTCGTGGACGCCGCCGGTGGTGAAGGCGCGCTGGGGAGAGGCGCCGAGCCCAAGGACGCGAAGTTCGACACGCTCGAGGAGCTCCGCCTCGTGGAGGGCATGACCCCGGAGCGGTACTGCGCCATCTCGGACAAGTTCACGCCGTACGCGACGCAGAAGCTCAACCTCAACACCGCGCCGCTCTCCACCTTGCGGCGGCTCATCTGCGACAACGCTGAGCCGGGCACCCAGTCGGCGTGTTACGGCTTCCCCACCGCGGTAGACATGGGGCTCTTCTGCTCCGACATGTGCCGGACGTTGCGTCAGGCGCTCATGAGCCCCGGCTGGGGCAACGTGAACCAGTTCCTCACGCTCTTCGACAAGCTCCCGCCGGAGTGGGGTGAGCGCCCCCTCATCAAGAAGGCCGAGCTCCAGAAGCGGCTCGGGACGCAGTCGCGCGTGATCCGCGTCGAGACCGTGGGTGGCTCGTTCGGGACCTTCCGAGGCCTCTCGGCGGTGATCGACACGGGGAGCGGCGAGTTCGTCTATTGGCGGGAGCGCTGACGTGCGGTGCTCTCGCACGCGGAGGGTTGCCTCGGGCGCCGTGGTCCTCTTGGGACTCGCCTGCGGCGAGGCGGCGGAGCCCGTCTCGGTAGCCGCGGAGGACACCGCGGTCACGGCCGACGTCGCGACGGTGGTGGACGTCGGTCCGGAGACACCGAAGGGGTGTATTCGGCGCGACCCGCAGCGGCTGCCGTTCTTTGGGGATCTACACGTCCACACGGCGTTGTCGCTGGACGCGAACCTTCAGGGGACCCGCCTCCGCCCCTCGGACGCCTACCGCTTCGCTCGCGGCGAGGCCGTGGGCCTGGCGCCCTATGACGCGGAGGGCAGGGCACGCCGTACATTGCAGCTGGAGCGCCCGCTCGACTTCGTGGCGGTGTCCGACCACGCGGAGTTCTTGGGGTTGGTCACCACCTGCCTCACGCCGGGGCTCGACGGATACGACAGCGCCGAGTGCGACATGTATCGCTCGCAGCCCGACGTCGCCTACTTCGTCCTGAACGGCCTCACCTCCGCCTCGCAGGACTCGGCCGGGCATGGTGCGCCCTGTGTGTCCGGCAACGAGCACTGCGGCGCCGCGGCACGCTCCACGTGGCAAGAGGTGGTGGCGGCGGCCGAGGCGGCGAACGACGCCAGCGAAGAGTGCGCGTTCACGGCCTTCGTCGCGTACGAGTGGTCCGCGTCGCCCGGGACGCGGAACCTCCATCGAAACGTCATCTTCCGCACGGGCGAGGTCCCCGAGCTGCCCTTCAGCTACTTCGATGGCACCGAAGAGGAGGCGCTCTGGGACGCGCTCGAGTCCGGGTGCCGCGCCGAGTCGGGCTGCGAGGCCCTCACGATCCCGCACAACTCCAACCTGTCCGCCGGGCTCATGTTCGAGCCCGTGGACCGCGAGTCGCGCCCGATCGACGCCGCATACGCCGAGCGGCGCGCCAGGATGGAGCCCCTCGTCGAGGTCTTCCAGCACAAGGGCAGCTCCGAGTGTTTGCCTGAGCTCGCCGCCGACGAAGAGTGCGCCTTCGAGCGCCTGCCCTGGAACACGCTCGCCAGCGCGGCCTTGGCAGGTCCCCCCGACAAGGTGGTCGCGTCAGACACGGTGCTCGACGCGCTGGGGCAGGGGTTGGCCCTGCAGCGGTCACTGGGGATGGACCCCTTTCAGTACGGCCTCGTGGCGAGCACCGACACCCACCTCGCGACGCCGGGCGCCGTGGACGAACAGAGCTACCCGGGGCACGGCGGCGCAGGGAACAGCCCGGGCGTGGCAGCGGAGCTGGTGGACAAGGTGTGGTTCAACCCCGGGGGGCTCGCCGTGCTCTGGGCGGAGGAGAACACGCGGGACGCCTTGTTCGCGGCCATGAAGCGCCGGGAGGCCTACGCGACCAGCGGGCCGCGCATCGTGCTACGGGTGGCGGCTGGCCCAGACGTGCCCACCGGTCTCTGTGAGTCCACGGACTTCTTCGGCGAGTCAGGGCTCGGCGGCGACGCTCCCACCGCGGTGCCCATGGGCGGCGTGCTGCCCCCCGAGTCCAAGCGGCTCCGGCTGGCGATACGGGCCGCGATGGATCCCGGGACGGCGGCCCGCCCCGGTGCTCGCCTCGAGCGGCTCCAGGTGGTGAAGGGCTGGCTCGACGGGGCGGCCGTGAAGTACCAGGTGTTCGACGTGGCTGTCGGCGAGCTCGTCGGGAACGCGGTTGACCCGACGACCTGCCGGCCCGCGGAGGTGGGGCCGCCTGAGCTCTGCGCCGTGTGGGAAGACCCCGCCTTCTCGGCCGACGCACCAGCGTTCTGGTACGTGCGGGTCATCGAGAACCCCACCTGCCGCTGGCAGGCGTGGGGCTGCCGAGACGTGGACTGTGCGGGGGAGGTGCCGAAGGGCTTCGAGGGCTGCTGCAAGGGCGCGCCCCTCACGCAGCGTGAGCGTGCCTGGTCGAGCCCTGTCTTTTTCGGGATCTCACCACCCGCCGTCCAATGACGGGGATGAAGCGGCTCGCGATCTTCTTCGCGTGCGGCGCGGTGCTGCACCTCGCCACAAGGGCGATGGCGCCGGAGGGCGCTGAAGCCGCCGCCCGCCAGCTGAGGCTGCTGCCCGTGCGGGTTCTCCCGGGGCAAGACCCGGCGGCCGTAGTGGAAGAAGCGCTGCTGGTCGATCTGGCGCTCGAGCGGGGCGCTGCGCTCACCGACCCGGTGGTCCGCGACCGCCTGCTCTCGGCGGTTCACCGCCTCGGGGGAGAGCCCACTGGCGACACTAGCGCGCTCGAACGCGCCGTGAAGCTCGGGCTGCCCCTGGCGGACCCCGTCGTGCGCCAGCGCCTGCGTTTCCACGGCGAGCAGGCGCTCGCGCCCCCCCAGGAGCCCTCCTCCGCGCAGCTCCAGACGTTCATCGCGGCTCGCTCGGAGCGCTATCGGGCACCCGAGCGGGTGACATTGGAGCACCGCTTCTATCGGGACCCACCGGCTGGCGACGACTGCCCCCCACACACCACGGCGCGCGCTGTCGTCGCCGGTGCGGGCGGCCGCGGTGATGCTGGGTGCCCGGGAGGCGCCAGGCGCGGCGACCCCACGAGCCTCCCGCTGCGACTCGAGAACGCTACGCTCGCTGAGCTCGAGGCGCGCTTCGGGCCGGAGGTGCTACGGGCGGTGCGCGTCGCGCCGCTGGCGGTCTGGTCCGCGCCCGTGCGCTCGCCCTTCGGGTTCCACCGCGTCAGGGTCGAAGGCAGGCGCGCGGGAGGGCAGCTGCCTTTTCATGCGATCGAGAAGCGCGCCCTGGCCGACTGGCGAGCCGAGACGCACTCCCAGCGGCTGGACGACGCGCTCGCGGAGCTCCAATTGCGTCGTCGGATCGTGGTGACCGAGTGATCGCGTTCGTCACGGTCGTCGCGGGCCTCCTCGAGGCGCACGTCGGTCTCCCTGCCGCCATCCTGCTGCGCCCCGATCTCGAGGCGTGTCCGTCGAGGTTCGGGCTCGCCGCCCGGCTCGCCGTCTCCCCCGGGGTGGAGGTTCGGCTGGAGCTGCCCGTCGACTGCCGCCTCACGCGAGGTGAAGAACCCCGACCGGGCCAGGCCGGCGTCCTCAGCGAGACCCGGCTCTACTGCTGCGACGCAGCCATCCTTGGACGACGGCTTCGCGTCGCCGGGCTCGCGGAGGCTGGCGTGCCCGCGCTGGTCCGGTTCGAGGCAGCCGACGGCGCGTGGTCGGCGGAGGCGCTCCTGGATGTCCGCGCGGACGAGTGGCAGGTGCCCGAGGCGCCGGGAAGCGCGCCTGAGCCCACGGAGCTTGGCTCTGGCGCGTTCCTGCCTGCTCTGGCCGTGGGGGCTCGACACCTCCTGGCCGGCGCGGACCACGTCCTCTACGTCGCCGGCGTGTTGCTCCTGCCGCTCACCTGGCGTCGACGCGCCACCACGCTCAGCGCGTTTACCCTCGCCCACACCGTGTCGCTGGCGCTGGTGGCCTTTCGGGTGGTGGCCCCGCCGAGCGCCTGGGTGGAGCTGGGGATCGCGCTCAGCCTCGTGGCGCTCGCCTATCAGGCGCTCGAGCCCGGCGTGCGCTTCCCCGAGCTCACGGCCGCAGCCTTCGGGCTGCTACACGGCTTCGGGTTCGCAGGCGGGCTCACGTCGGTCTCGCCGTCGTCGTCCACGTTGCTCGGGTTCACCTTGGGGCTCGAGGTCGCGCAGCTCGGGGTGTTGTTGGTGGGCGTGGCCGCACTGGCGGTGGTCGGCGCCGTGTGGCGCGAACGTCTCCGCGCGCCGCTCGCTTATGCGCTTGGCGCGGTGGCTGCCGCATGGTGCCTCGAACGGGGCGCGCACCTAGGCCTCTGACCACCAGCGTGGTGTCAAACAAGGGGGGCCTGCATCGCGAGTCCTGCGACCCCGCATTCGGAGCGCCGTGGCCCAGGAGCGACACGCGCGGCGTCGCGGTGCCCCGGGGAGACGCCGCCCGGGCACTTGACTATCGAAGTGGCCAACGTATTTCTGGTTCGTGCCATCCGCGGAGGCGATTCATCATGACCCCTAAGACAACCGACGCCGGGGGCGCGACCGAGCTGAGCCGGCGGGACGTCGTGGCGCTGGGCATCGCAGGAGCCGCTGCGCTCCTGGGCGCGTCTCCCGACGAGGCCGAGGCACGCTCCAAGGAGCCGCGGATGCCGGTGGCGTTCCTGCCGCACGGTGGAGGGCCCTGGCCCTGGGTCGAGCTCGGCCTGCCCAAGAGCGAGACGGACTCCATGGCGGCCTACCTCCGGGGTGTGCCGAAGCTGGCTCCGCGGCGTCCCACGGCGCTCCTCGTGGTGTCGGCGCACTGGGAGCAGCGGGTCCCCACGGTGCTGGGCGCGGCCAAGCCGCCGATGCTCTACGACTACGTCGGATTCCCGCCTGAGGCCTACCGCGTCACCTGGCCGGCCCCGGGAGCTCCGGCGCTGGCGGCCCGGGTCCGGTTGTTGCTCGGGGCCGCCGGCTTCGAGACGGCCACGGACGCAAGTCGCGGCTTCGACCACGGCACCTTCGTGCCGTTGAAGCTCGCCTGGGAGGACGCCGACATCCCCACGATCCAGCTGTCGCTCATCAGCGGGCTAGACCCGGGACGTCACCTCGCCATGGGGCGGGCGCTGGCGCCGCTGCGCGATGAAGGCGTCTTCATCCTGGGGAGCGGCATGAGCTACCACAACATGCGAGGCTTCTTCTCGGGCAGCGGGGCGGCCGACGCGGAGGCCTTCGACGCCTGGCTGGGACGCATCACTTGCGACGCCCCCGCGGTGCGCGACGCCGAGCTCGTCCGCTGGGCGGCTGCCCCTTCTGCGCGCGCATGCCACCCGCGAGAAGAGCACCTCCTGCCGCTGCTCGTGTGCGCCGGTGCGGCCGGGGCGGACCGCGGCGCGCTCAGCTTCAGGGGGGCAACGTTCGGTAAGCGGGTCTCCGGTTTCCACTTCGGCTGAGCGAGGGGCGCTCGAGGAGCCCTTCGATGGCCGAGTGGGTGGCTGGCCTGCGTGGCCGTCAGAACTGGAAGTAGATGAACTCGGGCGAGACGCAGGCGCCGTTCTCGGCGCGGCAGGCGCGCGGACTCTTGGCGCAGGCCGCCGTCGCAGCGCAGTCGGCGTCGGTGGCGTAACAGCGGCTGGAGCCCCTGGTGCAGCGGCCCTCCTCCCGGCAAGCGGTGGCTGCGCGGCAAGCCGCGGCGGACTCGGCCGAGCAGAGCCCCGCCCGGGCCACACAGTGACCGTCGCGAGCGCAGCCCGCGGAGGCGCGGCACTCGCGGTCTTCCCGCGCGACGCAGACGCCGTCCTTCACATGGCAGAGCCCGTCGAGCGAGCAGGGGTCGGCGCTGAAGCCAGGCGCGGGGCGGCGGCAGGCGGCGTCGTCCGGGATTGCGGGGGCGCAGACGCCGGAGCGCGGCGTGGCCTCACACTCCCCGCCCGGGCACCAGTCGTGACGCTCACTCCCCGACGCCCGGCACGAGGGACGGGGCGCTCCGACGCAACGCCCACCGCGCGCAGCACAGGCCCCCAAACGCACGCAGCCGCGGGATCTCTGGCAGTCCTCGTCCGCGAGCGCAGCACAGACGCCCTCCGCTGGCGCGCAGAGCCCGTACTCGAAGCACTCGAAGGACGCGCGGCAGCGCTCCCGGTCGGGTGCCGAGGCGGCTGCGCCCTCGAGGCCGCTCAAAGTGGAGGAGCCTGGGCCGCCGCCCGGCGGCACGGCCGGCTTCCCGCAGGACACGACCAAGGCGACCCAGAGCCACCGCGTCATCACCATGTCGAGTACCTGCCTCCCTCGTGGGTGGAGAGCCGGATCATCCGCTTGGGGCTTGCGCGTGGCGAGCGTCTGGCAAGGCGCTCGGGCCTCGCGGGCGGCGCCGGGCTCGAAGACTCCGGCAGACTGAGGCGCCCCTTCAAACGGAAAGAGCCCGGACTGCAGCGCAGCCGGGCTCTTCTCGAGCGTGCATGCCAGTTACGGCGTGCACGCAGCGTTCACTGGACGGGGCTAACCCCGACCTGCGGACTAGTAGTCGCGATCGCCGTAGCCACCGCCACGACCGCCGCCGCCGCCGCTGCGACCGCCGCCGCCGCCGCCGAAGCCGCCACGACC
>SXGT01714686.1_pt1 | contig 25776 bp, 22 predicted proteins | sample 3176221 | NCBI WGS metagenome assembly SXGT01 (sample SAMN11356862, study PRJNA531348) | freshwater metagenome | isolation source: freshwater sample F1-120 | place: China: Fuxian Lake, Yuxi | collected 2017-12-25
ACCTCGCCGCGGCGGATCGCGAGATCGACGCCTTGAAGGATGGTGCGATCGCCGAACACGCTCGTCAGCGCGACGGCGCGCATCAGGTCATCGGTCTTGCGCCGTGTCTGCGGCAGGAGAACGGGGCCGTGCTTCTCCGCGGGGATCGGTTGCAAGGCGGTCATGACAGCATCAACCTCTGCACGGTCACGAAGAGTGCATCGATCACGATGATCAGGAAGATCCCAAGCACGACGGCGTTCGTCGTCGCGCGACCGACGCCTTCGCTGCCGCCTTGCACGCGCAGGCCAAGCGAGCAGCCCACGACACCGACGATCGCGCCAAAGGTCAGGCTCTTGCCTGTCGCGAACGCAAAGTCCGAGAAGTGCAGTGCCTGCTTGAGTTGCGCGGTGAAAGCCAGCCACTCGATGTCGGCAACGCCCCACGCAAACAGCGCCCCGCCGCAGATGCCAACGACATCGAAGATCCCCGTCAGCATGATCGCGGACACTGCGCACGCCAGGACCTTCGGCACCACCAGGAAGCTCTCGGGCCGGATACCCATCTGCTTCAGGGCGTCGATTTCTTCGCCGACGACCATCGAACCAAGCTGCGCCGCGTTGCTCGAGCCCGAGCGAGCGGCAAGAGCGATCGCCGTCATCAGCGGGCCGATCTCCGACATCACGGACACGCCGACCATGTCGGCGACGTAGATCTCGCAACCGAAGATCCGCAGCTGCACCCAGGCTTGCATCGCGAGGATGAGGCCCATCAGGAATGCGATCAGCAGGATGATCGGCAAGGCTCCGCCAGCACAGTGATCGATCTCCATTGCCGTGCGGTCCAGGCGCAAGCGCTGGCCGCGGAACGGGCCGACGAAGATCGCGTGCAGGACATCGCCGCTGGTCCGCAGCACGCCGAGCAGCCCATCGACCTTCGGCTCGACGAACTCGCCGACCCGCAGCACGAAACCGGGTTTCGCCGGCGCGGCGGGTGGCTTGCCCGCGAGCCGGTCGATCGACACCAGCGAGAAGAAATCGAGCATCGGCTGGCTCAAGCCGCGCAACCTCACCTCGACTCCGTGCTCGGACGCGCGCCGCATTCCCTCGACGACGGTTGACAGCCCTGCCGAGTCGAAGGTGGCGACCTCGCCGAGGTCTAGCACGAGGCGCGAGGGCCGCGAGCGGAACTGCCGGTCCAGATCCAAGAGCAATTGCGCCGCACAGGAGCGGTCGAGGCTCTTGCCGACGGCAATCGTCGCAGGTTCGGCTGGGGTGGCGGCCAAGGCTCAGTTGGGTCGAGGAAAGACTGGCGGGGGGCCAGGTGTCGGTCTATCGGACACTTCTTGCTCCGACTTGACCTTGGCATGGGCACTCTGGCGCAGTTCCCGCACTTGCCCCCCCGGCTGGCGGCGGCTGGAATGACCCCTCACCCCTCTTCGCCCCGGTGCCCTTGCGCGGGCCGGCGCGCGCCGACCGTTCGCACCAGATGCCACGATGAAAGCCACGTTCTTGCTGGGCTCTCTGCACCTTCTATTCGCCACCTGCTCCGGCGCCCCCGCCCCGAGCCCAGAGGCCGAAGGCCAGCTGCGGCAGGCGCGGCAGCTGCTCGCTGAGGACGACCCGGACGGCGCGCTCGCGATCACCGACGATCTGCGCAAGGCTTGGCCTGAGTGGGCCGCCATGTTGGTCGTCGCCGGCGACGGCAACATGAAACTCAGCACGCTCGATCGCCGCGGGCTCAACGCGCAAGCGGTGCTCGCTGACGCCGAGACCAGCTACCTGCGCGCCACGGAAATGGAGCCCGACCTCGCCATCGCCTGGAAGGGGCTCGCCGAGGCACGCTACCAACTTGCAGACTACGACGGCGTGCGACTGGCAGCGGGCAAGGCGCTCGAACTCGCGAGCACGAAACCAGGCAACGAGGGCGTCGTCGGCCCAAGCTCGCTGGCGGCTGCGCGCGCATGCATGCAGCAGTTCACTGCGATGCGACAAGCCGAACTCGGCGGCGGCGAACGCGATGAGCGCGACGTCGTGCCGGTCGCCGAGAAGACCGCGGCAAAGGCGCAGGAAGCGCTCAGTCACTACGCCATCTGCCAACGCGCGCTGCCAGCAGAGGGCTACCAAGGCGCGGCGACGGTCTACCAATGGCTCGGAGCCAATGACGAGGCGCTCAAGGAACTCGAGCGCGGCGTGCTTGCGCTGCCGGAAAACGCCGATCTGCACGTCGCCTACCAGGATCTGCACATGCAGCTCGGCCAGCAACGCGCGCTGTCCGGCGCCTACGCCAGGCTCGTCCGCGAGAATCCGTCGCAACCACTGATGCTGTGGTTCCAGGGCCGGGCGCAGGTCATCGTTGCTGACGATCTGCGCACGCGACAGAGCATGCAGGCGGCGATCGACGCCTACCGCAAAGCGATCCGCTGCTACCGCGACTTCGTCGAGAAGTCCCCGGGCCAGGCGGCGCCAGCTTCTGAGTGGATCGCAATCTGTGAGTTGTCGATCGCCCGCACGAGGGGCGACATGGGCGACGTGCAAGGCGCCACGGAGCACCTGTTCCTCGCCATCGAGGCATCGAAGAAGACGCTGGCCTACGACGGATTGGAGCCGCAGTTGCGCGATAGCTTCGGCAGCCACTTCGCGGGCGTCGTCTTCGCACTCGGCAAGACGCTCAGTGCGAGCGTCGACGCAAAGGGGCTGGAACAGACCATCGCGTTCTACGACAGCATCATCACGAAGTGCCCGGGCATGTTTGGCTTCATCTACAACAATGCCGCGCTGCCCTGCCGTGACCTCGGCGTCCTGCGCATGCGCGACATCGAGTCGATGCAGCCAGCCCATCGCGAGAAGGCGATGACGGAAGCAATGGCACTGTGGGAGAAGAGCTATCGCTACTACGAAGAGGCCGTGAAGCTCTCGCCCGACGATGCGCGCATCGTCAACGACTGCGGCCTGATGCTGATCTACCACCTCAACCGCGACTTTGGCCGCGCACGCGAGCTGTTCGAGAGGGCAATCGCAGTCGGACAGCCGCAACTCGATGCCTTGCCACAGGGCGCCAGCGCCGACGAGCGGCAGTCGCTCGAAGAATCGATCGGCGACGCTTGGCAGAACATCGCAGTGCTGATGGCAAAGCACCAAAACCGCCCATTCGCAGAACTGAAGCCCTTCCTCGAGAAAGCGGTGACGTTCTATCCCTACCGCCAACGCGAGGCGGCGCAGATGCTGCAGAACGAAGGCAAGGGCGGCGACGCGCCTCGCCTCAATCCCAGGAGCCTGCAGGGCTCGGCGACCGGCGCGGGAGCGGACCAGGACCAGGGCAATGCCAAGGACAAGAGCGAGGCAGCAAAGGCGAAGGCCGAAGCTGCGGCAAAGGACGGCGACCTCGATTCCGCGCTCGCGGAACTCGACAAGGCCAATCGAGAACTCAAGGACTACGGCCCATTCCAGGCGATCCGCGGCGACTATGCGCTGCGCTATGCGCGCGCCGCGCTCGCCGAGGGCCGCAAGGGTGCGGACATGCTGTTCGCCGACGCGGTGTCGATCCTGAAGCGAGCGGTCGAACTCGACAGCGACCCCAGCCTGCCGCGCCTGTGGCTCGCGGAGTCGCAGTACGAGGCCGGCGAACTCGCCGATGCCCAGAGGACGACGAGCGCGCTGTTGCTGCACATGCAGTCACAGGGCGGCGGCGACGAAGCGGTGGTTGCAGCAGCGCACAGGCTGCGCGCCAACGCTGCGTCGCGGCACTACATGGCCAACAAAGACGACTCCGCGAGCAAGGCGGCGCTCGATGACGCCCGGCTCTCCTTCCGCTTTCTCGAGCAGAAGAAGCAACTCAACGGCGAAGCGCGACGCACCTGGTCGACGATGGAGCAGTGGGCCGAAGCCGGCGCCGGCGCGGTCGGCGTCTACGCCCGCGCTCTCACCGACAACAAGGACGATCAGGCGCTGATGAACGCCATCGTCGACACCGCCTACGCAGTCGGCGAGCCGGCGCTCGCGGTCGACGCGCTGAAGGACCGCGCAGACGGCACAGGCCTCTGGTATCTCGGCCGCGCCCACTTCCTGTCGGCCTCGTCGATGCGCGCCGGTGGCAAGCTGGACGAAGCGATGGCCGAACTCGACCTCGCGAAGTCCGTGTTCGAGAAATCGATGAAGGACAATGCGACGTTCGCCGACAGCTGCCAACAGTGGATCGCGATCTGCATCGGCAAGCAGGGCAACGTCGCGATCGCCAAGAAGGACTGGCAGGGCGCCGAGAAGCTGCTGCTCGAGTCCGTGCGCGCCCGACCCGACCGCATCAATGACGACCTCGGTCTGCAGGAGACGACGAAGATCGGCGTGATGCTCGTTGCCGACCACTACGCGCGCCAAGGTGACCTAGGCAAGACCGAGTCGATCTATCGCGCGGCCGTCGCCGCAGCCAACAGCGATCTCGACCTGCTCAACAACGAGGGGCTGTTTGCTCGCGACCACGGCAACGCGCTCGAACGCGCCGGCAAGAAGAAGGAGGCGATGGAGCTCTACGAACACAGCTACAAGGCCTATTCGCGCGCCGCCGAACTGGACGCCACGAATGTCCGACTCCTCAACGACCGTGCGCTGATCGCCATCCACTATCTGGAGCGCGACTGGGACGAGAACAAGAAGATCCTCGACCGCGCGATCCTTCTCGGCGAACAGCAGATGCAGGGCTTCCCGGCCGCCGATCCGCAAGGCAAGCAGACGCTCGATGAGGCGCTCGGAGATGCCTACGAGAACCTCGCTCTCTGGCACCTCAAGCACGATAGCGACGCCGCCAAAGCCAAGGCCGCGGCCGAGCAGAGCATGCTCCACCATCCGGGCAAGGGCCGCCCTGGCGCGCGCCGCCACCTGCAAGAAGCCGAGAAGCTGCTGCCGGGGGGCAAGTGATCGCGCGCATCGCGCTGCTGGCATGCGTCGCGCTCGTCGGCGCGTCCTTTGCGCAAGAGCCATCGCAACCGCAAGGCAGCTTGCGCGAGCGCGCGGCTGCTGCCGAGAACCGCGGCGCGTATTCGGAAGCCGCCGACCTCTATCTCGAGTTGTGCAAGTCCGACCCGACCCGCGCCGAATGGACGTTGGCCGCAGGTCGGTGCCTGGGAAGCAGTGGCCGATTCCGCGAGGCGATCGACTTCTTGGAGTCGAAGCGCGCCGCGTTCGCGCCGCTGGCCGACGTGCCCGCGCTGCTCGCTCGCACCTACCTGCTTCGCGTCGAACGCGAGGCGGGAGTGGTCATGCCCGAGGTCGACTATCTCGAAGCGGCATCGCTGGCCGAGGACATTCTCAATGGCAACCCAGATCATCTCGACGCGCGGTTGATCCTGGCACAAGCGCGCTACGCGCTCGGCGACATCCCCGGGGCGCGAGAGGCGGCAGAGGAGGCCTCGAAGCGCCACCCAGAACATCCCGGCAGCCACGTTCTGACGGCTCGCATCGCCTATGACGACTACCGTCGGGCCAAGGCGCAATTCGAAGCGGAGCAACCACAAGAGCCTCGACGCGGCGAACTGAGCACGGCGATCGAAGTGGCACGCCAACGCGCCAAGACCGCCTTTGCCGCGGCGGCGCGACTCGACCCGACGCGCGCGTTCCCGCTCGTGATGCTCGGCGACATCGCTGCACGCGACCGCGACGTCGCGGCTGCCATCCTCCACTGGGGCGATGCCCTCGCAACCGATCCGGACGCGCGCGTGGACCACGATTGGATCCGCGCCGAGCGGAAACCGGCGGAGCGCCGCGCTTTCTACGACGCAGCACGCACGGCCTACGAAGCAAGGACTCCGCACGACGCGGCGAAGGCAGCGACGCTGCGCTTCTACAGCGGCGTCGCGCTCTACGAAATCGCCGCCTGGAAGGAGGCGAAGGCCGAGTTCGAGGCCACGCGAGCGCAAAACCCTGACTACACCAACGTCAGCTACTACGTCGCGATGTGTTGTTGGCGTTTGGAAGATCAGAACGGCGCCGAGCAAAACGCCGCTGCACTCGCACGCGAGTCAGCCAAGGCGTTCGCGGACATCCTCCGCAAGCTCACGCCGCAGGAACGGTCGGAGGTTGCCGACGTCATCCGCCACCTCGGTGACCGTGCCTGGAAGGAAGGACGCCGCGACGAGAGTCGCGACCTCAATCACGTCATCGCCTGCCTGCAGGACTCGGCGGATGCGTGGAACAACTATGCATTCTTGTGCCGCGAGACGAAGCGCTTCGACGAGGCCTACCTCGGCTACCAGCACGCGCTCGAGCGCGAGCCCGACTCGCCGCAACTGTGGAATGACGCGGCAGTGGTATTGCACTACCACCTCGCCGGCGCGGAGAACCGCCAGCGGGCGCGGGCGATGTATGAGCGTGCCTTGACTCTCGGCGCGGCGCAGGCCGCCGACCCAGACGCAACGCAACTCGTTCGAACCCGTGCGTCCCGCGCGATGCAGGACGCGACAGCAAACCTCAAGGCGCTGAACAACTGACGCGCAGAGCGCTGCGGCTCACTGGAACGCGAAAGTCATCGCAGTGCTGTTGAGGAACAACAGCGGCAGGCCGGGCTGGTGCACGCTTGCCTGGAAGTGCAGCGTGAGACCAAGCAGGAAGGGGTCGTTGGGCACGAATATGTTGCCGCGCCAGCGGTCGAACATGACGCCGCCCGCGACCGAGAGCACGATCGACGGATCGAGCCAGAAGACGCCGGCAACCGTTGGCCCGTAGGACACCAGTGGCACGTAGCCATGGCCCAGCGACACATGGACGAAGAAGTTGGAGATGCCGTGAGCATCCACCCGCAGGCGCGCCGTTGTCCCGAGATGCCCGATCTCGTCGCTGCTGAATGCGCGCTCGGACAACACGATGGTCGAGACGTTGAACTGCTGCGTCGGCCCCGTGAACGAGTTCGCGACGGCGCCGGTCAGGTCGACGACCTCGTCGAGAAACGGCGAGAGGTCCAGGCTCGATTCGAGTCGCAGGTTCGGGTCGTGAAACTCCGCGAGCGTGTAGTGACTGCCTGCCAGCACCACCGTGCCGACATGGCGTGCCGGCGACTGGGCGAGTAGTGGCGAGCCGAGAGCTGCGGCAAAGAGCAAACCAAGGGTGAGTAGGTTGCGATTCATGGTCCTTACGGATGTCCAAAGAACCGTAACTCGCGTGTCTCACTGAGGCCGGGCGCTGTCACCCAAGCTCCCATGCCTTCGCCGCATATTCTCTTTGCAGTCAGTCAGGCGCGGCTGCCCGCAAGGTCGCTCAGGACTGAATCGTGATGCGGCGGCCGTTCAAGAACAGCAGCGGGCCCGGATCCGAGTGGACAGCGGCCTGCATGTAGTAGGTCATGCCAACGAGGCTTGGGTCGTTGGGGATGTCCATGCCACCGCGCCACCGGTCTGTCATTGCACCGCCAGCGACCGTCGCGAGGCCGATCGGGCTCACCCAAAGCGTGCCGGAAGCGATTGGTGCATAGCTCTCGAGCGGGGTGTGGTCCGAAGCAGTCGACAGGAAGACGAAGAAGTTGCTCTGACCCGGGTGATTGACGCGCATCTCCATCGGACGACCGATCCGTGGCGATCCAAGGGTCAGGTAGGACGGCGAGTTCGCAATCGACGCAACTTCGAAAACCGCTGTGGGATTTGATCCGTCGAGACGCAGCACCCCGACGACGTCGACGGTGTTGCCGACGGTCAAGATGGCGCCAACCGGCATCGCCATCAGCACCGGCGCCTGATCCTCGATCTCCTGGATGGTGAACCCACCCCCTGCCACGGCGAGTTGACCGATCATTCGCGCTGGGATCTGGGCAGTGAGAGCGCTGGCCGAAAACGACGCCGCGATCGCGGCAATGCAGACGAACCGGTTCATGGGGAGGGCCTGAAAGAGCAGGGGGACGGGACTGCAACAAAGACTACTCCGGGCAATCACCCACGGTCGGCATCCCTTCGCCAGTGCGATCCCATCCGGCAAGAGACTTCGATGCCAACGCTGCCGGCAGTCCCATCGGTCGTCGGTCAATCCACGAGTCTGCTGCCGAGATTGCCGTAGTTCTTGAACTCGGTCACGTCGGGCGGCCCCGCCGAAAAACGCCAGACCAACTGCCTCGGATCACTCGCCGACGCCGCAATCAGCGATGCAGACACGGTGCCATAGCCTTCGCCACGCTTCAGCACGGCATGCGCGCCATTGCCGCCACGCAGCAACAGCAAGGGAGCCATCGCATCGAGTTGCGCCTGCGGTGTCGGCCGCGCAGCCAGCGCCGTCGTCAGTCCGGGCAAGTCGAGTTCGCCCGGAGCGTGCTCGTTGGTGACGAGCAGGGCTTCGTGCTCCCACTCGACGACCTGTAGGGACTCATCGCAGTGACGCAGCACGACCGTGCGCCGCGCGTCGGCCAGCACGAGCTGGAATCCGCCATAGGTTCGGGAGGCAACCGCCTCGGCAACTGCTTCGATCGCTTCGTCGATGGATCCTGCGTCGACGGCAAGATGCGGCAGCTCGCCACGCGTTGCTGCGCCGCCGGGGTTCGGCAGGCTCGACCAATTGGTGATGCCAGCGAACAACCCCGTTTGACCCACGCAGAGCCATGTCCCGCCCTTCTCGCGATCCTTTGGCGACAACGCGCGATTGCGCTGCCCCACCCACAGACCTGGGGGTGAAAACTTTCGATCCGTTCGTTCGTCGCGGTTGCCGGCGACGAGCACCGGGTGCGAAGCGAACCGTCCGCGCAGCACAAGGAGGAGGCACATTGCGAGCTGCGGCTAGCGGATGCGAAGACCGCGCGGCGCGCAAGCGCGCTGTTTTCAGCCTGTCATTCCGCCACGGCAGGAACGCCGCCAGCCACGGCGGGCCGGTTCGCTACGAAGCGACGTCGCACCAGTGTCATCGCAACGCCTGCGATGACGCATAGCGCGCCAGCAGCCAGGAACGGCAGCCGCAGATTGGCTCGCTCGTGCGTCGCGCCAACCCGTGCAACGAGGCCTCCGATAAAGGGCCCGAGGCCGAAGCCGAGTTGCATGCAGCTCTGCACCAGCGAAAACGAGAAGGTGCGCCGTTCTTGCGTCACTCGCCGACTGACCGCTGCATAAGCGAGAGTCATCGAGCCAGCCATGCAGCACGCGGCAAGACTGCGCAACGACAGGAAGGCGCCGATGTCTTCGACCGCTGCGGTGCAAGCCAGCACACCGCCGAGGACGACCGCGAGGATCGCCAGGCACCGCAACGGACCGAAGCGGTCGGATGCGCGCCCCCAGAAAGACGTGAACAGCACCTGCGCGATCGCAAGCACCGTGAACGCGAACCCGATCGTTCGCTCGACCGCGACCTCGCTCGACGCGAACGCCGCGTGCGCCCACGCTGGAGCGCCGAGTTCGCGCACGAACAGCGCGACGAAGGGTTCGAGCATGTTCTGGCCGAGCCGGAGCGCGAAGATCGACAGCAGCAAGAACAGGAACAGCCGGTTGCCCAGCAGCTCACGGCACGACTGAGAAAACTGCGAGCCAAACGATACGCCAACCGGCCGCGATGGACTCTGCGTCTCCGTCGCATAGCGCAGCAGGACGAGGCCTGCGATCCCGGTCGCCGCCGAGGTGAACCACAGCACGGCATGGCGACCGTATAGGAGCGTCACCTCGCTCCCGAGCAGCGGCCCGATGCCCGAGCCGATCGCCATCGCAGTCTGCAGCGATGCGATCGTTCGCCCCTGACGATGCGGGGGCGCGTCCTGTGCGACGAGCGCCATGGCCGGCGCGACATAGCCGGCGAGCGCGCCCTGCAACATGCGCAACAGCAGCAGCGCCATGATCGACGGCGCGAAGGGCATGAACGCGGTCGTCGCGCAAATCGCGAGATTCGCCCGCACCGCCATCGCCTTCTTGCCGACGCGATCTCCGAGCGCGCCCCACAACGGTCCGCACAAGGCGGCCGACAACGGCGCAGCGCCGTAGACGACGCTGCCCCAATAGGTCAACTCGACCGGATCGGTGACCCCATAGCGTTCGCCGACATAGATCGTCAGCACTGGCAAGAACGCCATCAGCCCCATCGAGGTCGTGAACAGGGCCGTCCAGACCGTCAGGTAGTTCTTGCGCCAGGGTTCCAAACGGGGTCTCGCGACGCGTCCTTCTACCCGGTGCGCGCCGCGATTTCCGTCGCGCCATCCCCCTTCGCGCCACTCCTTGTGTGCATGGATCCATTGGCTCTACGACGTCTCGCCGCGTTCTCGGCGACTCTGCTTGCCGCCGGCGTCATCGCACAGGGTCCGCAACGGATGCTGCGTTGCGATCCGCCCGTGATCGACGCACTGGTCGCGCGTGCGGAGATCCAACTTGAACAAGCGCACACCTCGGCCTTGGCCACTGCGAGCCAAGAACAGCTCGCGGGCGCGGCGCTCGGCTGGCTCCGCTTGGGCCGCGAGGATCGCGCGATCCAGACGATCGTCGGGATGCTGCGACGCTGCGATTCACAACCGCAGGATCCCGATGCCGACGCTCGGGCGCTCGTCGCCAGTCACTGGGGAACCCGCGTCCTGGGCGATGCCGTCACGCAAGCCGCAGCGGCGCCGATCGCGCGCGCCGCGGCGCGACTCGTCGAGAACGGGCTGACTCAAGAGCCACGGCCATCGTTGCGAGACGCAGCGTGGCGTGCTCACGGGCTCGCGTGTGCTGCGGATCTTGCGCGACGGATCTCCGCTCCCGCCTTTGTCGAGACTCTCAATGTCGCCGCGCAATGCGCGATGCTGGACTTCGAAGCGTCGTTCTGGAGCGACTCGCTCGACGCCTTCTCGGCGCGTCCCGGTGGGCTCGATGCCGATGCGCTGATCCCGTGTTCCATCGGAATGCTCGCTTCGACGGAAGGCCGCGCCGAGCGCAGCCTGCGCGCCACTCTGCTGCCCAACTCGCTGGCGCGCCCAGACGAACTCAACGGGCTCGTCGCCCGGGCTCAACTCGGCATGCCGCTCGCCGAGGATCTCGCGACGATGCTCGCGGCGTCCGAGTTGGCATTCGACGACCCGGGCCGCCGACTCGACGCCGCGATCTTCGCGCTCACTGGATTGCGGCTGGCGACCGGGCCCGACCTCGACGCAACGTGGATGCGGTTGCGGCCGTGCCTTCCGCGCGGCGTCACGCAAATGCGGATCGAAGGGCTCGCGCTCGACGGCTGGACGTGTTCGCTCGAGGTCGCCGCGGCAGGCAATGAAGACCCGGCGGACCTTCGCGGTGTCTATCGCCTAGTCGCCCGCACGCCACCCACGCTTCGATGGCGGCAACTCGTCGTGCACCAAGGCGATCACACCTTTGTCGCCGCTGCGATCGACGGCAATTCGATCGAACTACCGCCGCGCGAAGCGCCCGTCACTTCGCTGGACGCTCGAGCACGATGACGATGCGCAGAACGGGCCCTTCGACCCTGTCGGCAACGAAAGGCGCCGCGTCCGACTTGGCGCGCGGCGTGCGCGCGTCCACTTCGGCGGCGCGAGCTTCGCCGTTCTCGATGCTGTAGCCAAAGGCCGTCGCGGCTGCCGACACGTTGGCGAGGAGCGTGCGCACGTGTTCGTCGCGGCCGCTGGCGAGCCATGCACGGTGCGAGCCAACATCGGCCGACGGCGCCAATGCCTGCAACCGAACGGGGCCGATGGCACGCACGCTGTCGGCCAGATCGCCAAACAACACGTCGACGCCGCCGAAACGGCCGGCGTTCTCGGCAACGCCGCTGGCGGCGGCCTTGTCGTAGGCCAAGGGGCGATCGGTAGCGGCGACGCTGCCGCGCGGCGCGCGGTCAGCGGCTGGAGTTTGCTGCGGAGCGCTCGGCTGCTGCCGCGTCGGTGCAATGCGCAAGGTCAGCTGCGGCACCATCGTCCTTGGCGCGTCAACGAGACCAACGGCGGAATGTGGCGCCGCGCCTTGGACCGGGACACCGTCCGCTGAATTGGCTTGTGCCGCAGATCGCAGACTTGGCGGGACGAAAGCCGCCGGTTGATCTTGGCTTGCAGTCTCCACCGATGTCTGCATCGGCTCGATTCGATCGAGCACAAAGATCAGCGAGAGCATGCCCGCCGCGACGAGCGCGCTCCGCCACCATGCGCCAGGCACCGAAGGCAAGCGTGGCCCTCTCGGCGTCGCCGGCGCCAGCGGCGGCGCGCTGATGCCGCGGATCCGCGCCAGCACCGCATCGGCGCAGTCGACTGGCTCAAGGTCCTGAGAAAGGCCTTCGCGCACCCCGAGCACGACGCGGCGATAGGCATCCGCGCGGTCGCGGAGTTGCTTGCTGACCCGGAGTTCCGCGTCGAAGCGTTGCAGCTCGCGCGCGGTCATCGTGCCGTCCATCCAATCGCACAGGCGCTCATCGGACTCATCGGGCAGTGGATTGGTCATGGCAAGAACCCCTGCAGCATCTGTTGCAGAATGCACCGCCCGCGGTGGATGCGAGAACGAACCGTGCCTCCTGGCAGCGACAGCGCATCGGCAATCTCCTCGTAGGACATGCCCTCGAGGTCGCGCAACACGACCGGGATGCGAAACTCGTCGGGCAAGCCCAGCACCGCCTCGCGCATGCGCGCGCCAAACTCGCGCTGCCCCGCAAGGTCATCGGGACGCCGTTCGCGAGACGCAGGCTCAATCGTCAGGCCGTCGGTCCCGGAGATCTCTGCGTCGATCGACAGTGTCTTGCTGGCGCGCTTCTCGGCGCGTCGATGCCGCCATTCGCTGATCGCGACGTTGGTTGCCACGGTGTGGATCCAGCCGAAGACACGCTGGCCCTGAAAGCGCGGCAGTGCCTTCCACAGCCGGACGAAGGTCTCCTGCACCAGGTCCTCGGCGGCGGCACGGTCACAGTGGACGATGGATCTCACGACGCGGCACACTCGGTCTTGGGTTGCTTCGACCAGCTCGCGGAAGGCGTCGAGGTCGCCGTCCTTGCTGCGCAAGAGCAGTTCGAAGCATCGCTGGCTCTCGACATCCAGTTCGGCGGCCCTCGGCGCACCGACTGCGTTTCGTGCCAGCCGAGGCTGGGCTTGCGAAGGCGCGGCGGAACGCAGGCCCATGGGCACAGTTCCTCGCAGCAAGGGTTCACGATCGGCGGTCACGTTCTGGCTCTTGGTTCTTTGCGGTCGGCAACGCGCCTCGGCGGCTGCCGCAACGGGGCGAGCACGTTATCCTGTGCGCCTTCCGACGCCCCCACCCGACACGGAACTTCCCATGCCCAAGGAACTGTTCGTCTTTCCTTGCCCGTGCTGCGGCAAGCAGATCGAGCTCGATGTCCGCACCGGCCATGCCCGCGCCCTAAGGCCCGAGGACAATCAGGGCGGCACTTCGCTCGATTCTCTGCTCAAGAAGCAGCAGAAAGAATCGGACCGCCTCGGTGGCTTGTTCGAGCAAGCGAAGGACGGGCACGGCAAGCAGAAGCAGCGGCTCGATGACTTGCTGGAGCGCGCAAAGGACGACGCCAAGCAAAACCAGGACGAGAAGCTCCGGCGACCCTGGGACCTCGACTGATCCTAAGACGCAGTCGCCGGCCGAAGGAACTTGCAGCGCTCAGCGCGAACCCAGGCGCTCGATCACCTTTCTGCCCTCGTCGTTCCACTGCGGCATCGCCTCGCGATCCGCAAGGTCGCGGACCAGCTGTTCGAGCCCGCGGATCACCGCCGTCATGTGCGCAATGTCGATGCGCGAAGCCTCGTCCGTCGGCTTGTGGTAGTCCTCGTGCAAGGAGCCCGCGCTGATCGAATGCGCGACGATGCCCTTCTTCGCGAACGACAGGTTGTCGCTTGCGGCGAACAACTGGCGAGCCATCGGGAAGTCGATCAGTTCGATGCCACCGCGTTGCAGCGACTCACCCGCAAGTGCGGCGAAGTCAGAGTATTCGCGGCCCGTGACCCAAGCCTTCTGCTGCTTGCCCTTCTCCGGCCGACCGAGCATCTCGAGGTTGACGTTGCAACGGATCTGCTCGATCGCCATCGGCGGGTTCTCGACAAAGGCCGCCGAACCGCGGAGTCCCTTTTCCTCGGCGGAGAAGCACACGAACGCGATCGAACGCCGCGGCGACGGCCCTTTGGCGATCGCTTCAGCAAGCAGCAACACCGCCGTCGTGCCAGTTGCGTCATCGTCGGCGCCGTTGTGGATGCCGTCGCCGCTGTCCGAGGGACCGACGCCGATATGGTCGTAGTGCGCCGAGACGACGACGAACTCGTCGGACTTGTCGGAGCCCTTCACGACGCCGACGATGTTGGCGAGCGGAATGTCGATCGGAGCCGCGGCCGCGCCCTTCCATTCAACCGACCACGATGGCGGAACAGGCTTGTCGAGTTCGACGCCCATCTTCCGCATCGCCTCTGGCACTGCCGCCTCGCGCACCAAGAACATCGGCGACGCGTTGCGAATGCGGCGAGACAAGGTCGATCGCGCGCCAGCGGCGGCGGCCCAGGCCGCGTGGCTCTCGGGCACGATGATGACGGTTGGCTTGCGCGCGCCGCCAAACTGCAGGGTGCGCGCAAAGCGCGCGTCCTCGCCGACGATGACAATGGCATCTTCTGCCGCGCCTTCCGCTGCCGAGCCGGGACGCTGCAGCCGAACATCGGCGCCGGCCATCAACTCGAGCCGCTGCTCCTTGCCGTCCACCGTGGCGCGCACGACCAGCGACACGGCGTCCGAGTCGAGCCGTTCACCGGACAACGCATAGCTGTGGCGATAGCCATCGGCAGTGCCAGGCGTGAGACCGGCGGCCTCGAAGCGCTTGCACAACCATTCCGCCGCGCGCTCGAGACCTTCGCTCGGCGTGTCGCGGCCCAGCAGTTCGTCGCTGGCGAGCCACTCCAGCGCCTCCTTCACTCGCGCCTGCTGGATCGGGGACTCCGTTTGCGCGGCAAGCGCAGCGCAACACGACAGGACGAAGGACAGTCGGAGGAAGCGTGGGTTCATGGCTTGCTAGTCGGGCGCAGTTCGAGCCAGGAGCCCTGGCGATAGCCCAAGAGGTCGAGCGTGACGTGCACATAGCCCGCGGCGCGCACGCCGGCGACGAGCGCGTCGCGACGCGCCACGGCAGCGTCAAACTCGTCCGGGGAAAGTTCGAGCCTCGCGAGGTCGCCGTGGTGGCGCACACGGAACTGACGGAAACCAAGTTCGCGCAGCACGCCCTCGGCGCGCTCGATTTGCAGCAACAGGGCGCTGTCGATCGGCGAACCATGCGGAACGCGCGACGACAGGCAGGCAAAGCTCTGCTTGTCCGCCGTGCGCAATCCGCGCTCACGGCTGTAGCGACGCACGTCGACCTTGGAGAAGCCTGCATCGACGAGCGGTGCGAGCACGCCGTGCTCCTCCGCCGCGCGCTGCCCCGGACGATGGTCGCCGAGGTCGTCGACGATCGCGCCGTAGAGCACGGGCCAAGCTGCGGGGCCGATCTCGGCGCGGCGGCGCGCGACGGTGAGGAATAGCTCCTTCTTGCAGTGGTAGCAGCGGTCGCCCGCATTCTTGCGGTAGTCGGGGTCCTCGAGCTCGTGCGTCGGCAGCACGACATGGCGCGCACCGATCTCACGCGCGAGAGCGCTGGCCTCGGCCAACTCGGCCCGCGGCAACGACGGCGAATCCGCCGTGACCGCGACGACTCTGTCTGTCAGCGCCTCGACGCACGCAGCCAATAGCATCGTGCTGTCGACGCCGCCCGAGAACGCGACGACGGCGCCAGGCAAGGACGCAAGTCGCTCCCGCAAGCGCGCGAGTTTCACTTCGTAGTCGACTGCCGCCATCGTCGCCACATTCGCCATGGCACTCAGGCCTTGCCGCCCGCCGGGGCTTCGATCCGCGCAACCCACTGCCGGAAGGTCTCGGTGCCGGCCGCCAGGATTTCTTCGCGACGCTGTCGCCACAGCGGCTCGAGTCCGAGCGCGCGCAGCACCGGCAATGCCGTGCGGGCGAACGGGCTCGCAGCAGGCTCGAGGCGGAACAGTTCTGCGAACGGTCCGGCCAGTTCTTTGTGCACCTTGGAACCCATGGCCGCATCGGCCGCGAGCGCGCACGACAGCAGCATCCGAGCTTGCACGCTGCGACGGTCGTCGAGCGCAAGTGCGAGCGTCCATTCGAGGATCGCACGCTGGCCGAACACGAGTTCCTTCTTGAGCAAGCCCTGCGCCGCGATGACGAGTGCGGACAACTGCGCCTGCGCGGTCGCATACTTCTCCCAGAAAGCCTCGGAACCGACGGCCGGAGCAAGGTCGGACTTGCCGCCAAGCAGCGCGGAAACCTCGCGCAGCAGCTGCAAGTAGACGGGGCCGAGCTTGCCCTCCTCGCCCGTCGCAGTCGCGTGGCCGGTGCGTTGCTTCGTCGCGGTGTCGTAGACCCAGAGGTCGATGCGGCGCTGGTTGCCGTCGGGGCGAACCGTTCCGGTGACGATCTTGGCGTTGAGCCGCTCGCGATCGGTCAACAACTCCGTGAGTCGGTCCTCGGACCACGGCGCCGAAGAAACGACCCAGCCTCCGCCTTCGACCACTGGCAATGCCGAGCCGCACGGGAAGCCCGCCAGCAACTGCAGTTGTTCGGCAAGAAACAGCGGCACGCTGCGCGACAGCCGGCCAACCTCGTCCTCGCGTTGCACCTGCGCTTGCTTGTTCGCGTCCTGGATGACGGCCAACCCCGCGAACATCACGAGGCCCTCACGCTGCGGCGGCGGCAACAGGAACTCGGGCTTGCCGAGCACGCCATACCACAGCGGCCGGTCCATGCGGAACACGATGACCTTGGGCTGCCCAGTCAGTGGCGCCGCGGGCGGAACGAGCTGGCGAGTGAACTCAGCATCGAAGGGCGCAAGCTGCTGGTCGAGCGTGCGCGGGAATCGCACACGCAAGCGATGCAGCATCTCCATGCCTGCTGTCGGCTGCTTCGCAGCAGCGAAGTAGTTGAGCAAGGCGACGCCGATGCCCGGGTGATGCGCCTCGAGCTTGTAGCGCGAGAGCACGAGGTCACGCACGGCGTCGAGCAAGCCTGCGCGGCCGAGGTCGTTGGCCATCATGAACAGCGCATCGCTCTCGGTGCCGGCCTTGTCGGCGACATGCCGGTAGTCGGACATCGCCGCTTCCTGCTGCCCCTTCAGCAGCAGTTGACGCGCCCGCCAGAGTTGCGGCCGCCACGAGCCCGGAAGCGCGCAGGCTTCCTCGAGGGCCTTGGCATAGCCGTCGTCACCGAGCCGCTGGTGCTCCCATTGCAACCAACCGTGCAAGGCATCGGGGTGATTGCCGTCCTTCTGCAATGCGCCCCAGAGCAGCGCCGTCGCCGACGAACGATCGCCTTGGCGATCCGCGATCATCGCCAGCCCGACGAGCGGCGACAGCGACTCGGGCAGCTTCTGCTGCAGTTCGCGCAGCGTCGCTTGCGCAGAGTCGAGCTCGCCGACGTCGCGTTGCACTGCGGCGAGGATCGACAGGCCACGTTCGACATCCTGGTCGAGCGCAGCGAGGCGCAGCGCCGCAGGAAGCAGGTCATCGGCGAGCCCTTCGCGCAGGTATTGCAACAGCAGGGCTGCGAGCTTCTCAGGCGAGTGCTGGTAGGCGTCGATCGCCTGCGGCAGCACTTCCTTCCGCCATTGCTCACGCGAAATCTGCTGGGGACGACCGACTGCATCCACCATCGCGACGGTTGCCGGACCCGAGGGCTGCTTCGCAGGCGCCGATGCATCACCGGGCAACGGCTGCGCCGGCGTGGCCTTCGCGGAAGTCGGCGTCGGTGGCAGCTTCTGCTCCGTTTGCTTTGCGGGTGGAGTCGGCTGCGACGGCTTTGGATCAGGCTTGTTGCGACGGAACAGACCCATGGAAGTAGGAACGGAGTCGGCGTTGCGGAAGTCGGAGCCGCGGGGGCGCAGGCTGCGAGGGGCAAGCAACGTAGCGTCGCCGCGCGCCTGGGACCACCGGCGGAACTCCGGGGCACGTGTCGCATCGGATTGCTTGCGCGAGTCGCAGGCGTCCCTAGAAGTGGTGTCGCAACGAATCGGCAGGCGAAGCCGAGCAACGAAGACCGCGGGCAAGGAGCGAGTTCGTGGCGGAATCCGTGGATTCCGCAGCGGACCCGCGATGCCGCAATCGGGCTTCGGAGCCGGCCGCTTTGTCGAGTTGTTGTGCAACCACTTCCACCCTGCCCGGCTTCGACATCCGAGCCGCCGCGCGGTGCAACCACAGAGGCTTCCTTCGATGCGCATGCAATATCTCGCCACCACCGCCGCGTTCTTCTTGGGTGTGCTCGCCACTCCACTGTCGGCACAGGTCCAAGCCTTTGGCGGCCCCGACGACGACCGCAAGGCATCGTGGGTCGTGTTCGCAGAGATGAAGAACGGCTTCACGCCGCACGGAGCGGTCGCGATCAACTACAGCCAGCCCAAGTGGAAGCCGGAATATGACGGCATGCTCGCGACGGACAAGTTCCGCGGCCAGAGCCACCGCCTGGGCAAGAACTGGTGGACCAGCCTCGAGACGACCGTCGCCATGGACATCGGTGGCAGCAAGATCGCCGCCGGCAGCTACTACCTGGGCATTCAGATCGACAAGGACGGCGCGATGAGCCTGTTGGTGATCGACGCGAAGGCTGCCAACCAGAACGGCTGGCTGCCATTCGTCGCGAGCCAATGGAAAACAGACCTCAGCTGCAAACTCGACCTGAAGCAGGACGCGCACGAAAGCGTGCAGGAGTTGATGCTGATCTCGATCACCGCCGACCGAACAGACCACAGCAAGGGCACGTTTTCGATCCGCTGGGGCAAGCATGAGTTGTCGGCGGCCGTGAACTTCCACCTGCCAAAGCCCGCCCCCGCCGAGGCAAAGAAAGGCTGAGGCGCGACGAGGATGTGGAAGCGCGTCATCGAAGCGGCGATCACTCCGCCCGGCCTCTGCATCGTGCTGCTGCTCCTTGCATTGCTGCTGCGCGCGCGACGACCACGCGGAGCGCTGACGCTGGCGCTCTTGGCCGGCGCACTACTTTGGCTCGCGGCGACGCCCGCCGTCGCTGGCGCATTGCTGCGCACCTTGCAGAGCGTGCCGCCGCTGCCGGCCACTGGCGCGCTGCCCGACGCGCAAGCGATCGTCGTGCTCAGCGCCGAGGGCGACCGCGACGGCTTGGAATACGGCGGTGCGACCGTCGGCCCGCTGACGCTGGTTCGCATCCGCTATGCCGCCACCTTGCACCGGCGCACGAAACTGCCCCTGTTGACGAGCGGCGGTCGGCCCGGCACCGGCATCGAGCCGCTCGCGGATTCGATGGCGCGCGCCTTGGAGCATGAGTTCTCGACGCCGGTGCGTTGGCGCGAGACGGCATCCGCCGACACCTACGAGAACGCGAAGTTCTCCGCTGCACTGCTGCAACAAGCCGGCGTCCGCCGCGTGCTGCTCGTCACGCATGGTTGGCATCTGCCGCGCGCGATCGCCGCGTTCTCCTTGCATGGGATCGATGCAGTGGGCGCCGGCACGGGATGGCGCAGCAAGCCTGTCGTCGATTGGAGTTCTTGGCTGCCCGCCAGTTCGGCGCTCCGCGACACGACCTTCGCGCTGCATGAGTGGATCGGGAGGCTCTCGTATTCGGTCCGCCGATGACCGCCGTCGGTCCCTCGGGCAAAAATGCCCCCGCGGGGGACTTGCGCCGCCGCGCTGAGCGCATAAATATGCAACCCAAGAGCATACTTATGCAGCCACGCCTCACTTCTTCGGAGACACGCGACCAGCGTCGCCAGCTCATTCTCGAACTCGTCCAGCGGAACACGATCCGCAGTCAGGCCGAGCTGCGGCAGCGCCTCGATGATGCGGGCCTCGGCGCCAACCAAGCGACGTTGTCGCGCGACCTGCGTGACCTCGGCGTCAGCAAAGGGCGCGAAGGCTACGAAGTTCCGGCGACCGCGTCCCTGACTCAGGCTGTGACCGGCGGCAGTCTGTGGCACGCGTTGCACGCTTGGTTGCTCGATGCCACTGCGGCCCAGAACCTCGTCGTGCTGCGCACGCCGGCAAGCTGCGCGCAGCCGCTCGCCCTCGCGCTCGACCGCGCGACCAGCGATCGCGCGGCGCTGCCAGGCCTCGTCGGAACCATCGCTGGCGACGACACCGTGCTCGCGATCTGCCAGGACGCCAACAAGGCACGAGCGCTGATGCGCCGCTTGCTCGCGCAGAAGGAGGGCGCCGCATGAAGAAGGTCGCTGTCGTCGGCGCGTCGGGCTACACCGGCCGCGAGTTGCTCACGCTGATCTCACGCCACCGCGGCATGCAGGCCACGGAAGTGATGACCGCGCGTCCTGGCACGCAGCCAGAGCCGCCGCAGTTCCCCACCGACCCGATCCTTGCGCCCCTCGACCTGACGCGACTGAAGTCATGCGACGGCGTGTTTCTGTGCACGCCGCACGGCGCTGCCAGCGCGATCGCAACTGCCGCGCTCGAGCACGGCTGCAAGGTCGTTGACCTGTCGGCTGACTTCCGCCTGCGGGACCCGAAGCTCTATGCCGAGGTCTATGGCTCCCCCCACCCCGCGCCCGGCTTGCTGCAAGAAGCGGTCTACGGCCTCACCGAGCACGCGCGCGCGGCGGTCAGCAAAGCGCGGCTGGTCGCCAATCCAGGTTGCTACCCCACTTCGGTGCTGCTGCCCGTTCTGCCCTTGTTGCAGCGCGGCATGTTGGACGACAACGCCCCCATCATCGCCGACAGCAAGAGCGGCACTTCGGGCGCGGGCAAGAACCCTGGCGAACGCACCCACTTCGGCAATGTGCACGAGAACTTCTGCGCCTATGGCGTCGGCGTTCACCGCCACGCGCCGGAGATCCGCCAAGAAGCTGGCACGCAGCGCATCGTGTTCACGCCCCACCTGCTGCCGACCTTTCGCGGCATCCTGTCGACGATCTACCTGACGCCCAAGCCGGGCGTCACCGCCGATGCGATCCGAGTTTGTCTGCACGAACGCTACGCGCACGAGCCCTTCGTGAAGGTCTACGCGCAGGGTTGGCCGGAACTGAAGTGCGTGCAACACAGCAACCACTGCCACATGGCGGTCGGAGCCTCTGGCCCGCTCGTCGTCATGGTGTCCGCAATCGACAACTTGGTCAAGGGAGCGTCCGGTCAGGCGCTCCAGAACATGAACGTGATGCTCGGACTGCCCGAGACGGAGGGACTGCAATGAGGATTCTCGTCAAGATCGGCGGCGCCCAACTGGAAGAAACGGGCCCGCGCTCCCAGCTTTGCCAGGCGATCGCCGCGGCGCGGAAAAAGGGCCACGAGGTCGTGGTCGTGCACGGCGGCGGCAACCAGATCCGCCAGCTAGGCAGGGACCTGAACATCGAAGAGCGCTACCACGACGGCCTCCGCGTCACGGACGCGCGCACTGCAGAAGTCGTGCTGATGGTGCTCGGCGGCCAGGTCAACCGCACGCTCGTCGCCGCGCTGCAACGCGCTGGCGTGCCGTCGGTCGGCATCTGCGGCGCCGATGGCGGGTCCTTTGCCGTTCGCCCGCTGGTGAAGCCCGGCGTCGACCTCGGCTTCGTCGGTCAGGTCGACATCGTCCGCCCAGAACTCGTCAACACGCTGCTGCAAGGCGACTTTGTCCCGGTCATCGCGACGGTCGCGCCCGGCGTGCACGGCGACGCGAGTCAGCCCTTCTTCAACATCAACGCGGACCACGCGGCGGCGCCGCTGTGCAAGGCGTTCTCTTGCGACGCGATGGTGTTCTTGACCGACGTCGACGGCGTCCGCGGCAAGGACGGCTCGGTGCTGCACGATCTCTCTCCGTGCGAGTGCGAGGACCTGGTCAAGGCCGGCGTCGCGACCGGCGGCATGATCCCCAAACTCGATGCGGCGCTGCTCGCGCTGCGCGAGAACCCAGAGGCGCTGGTCAAGATCGCACCCGCGGGTCAACCCGACGCTCTGCTCGCCGCGCTGCGGGAGGACGTCGGCACCACCTTTCACCAGAACTCTTGCGCGACTTCAGGGACCTGACATGGACGAGGGAGTGATGAAGACCTATGCGCGCGCCGACGAAGTGTTCGTCGATGGGCACGGCGCGCGATTGACCGACAGCACCGGGCGCGAGTTCCTCGACATGCTCGCCGGCATCGCGGTGAGCGCGCTTGGCCACGGCCACGCAAACCTGGCCGCGAACCTGCGCGACCAAGTCGGCAAGATCGTGCATCTGTCGAACCTGTTTCGGCACCCATACACCGAGCAGGTCGCGACGCGACTGTGCGCACAAACCGGCATGGCGGCTGCCTTCTTCACCAACTCGGGCACCGAGGCGATGGAGTGCGCACTCAAGCTCGCCCGCAAGGCGATGCACGTCCGCAGCACGCCGCACAAGACCTCATTCGTCGCGGTCGAAGGCGGCTTCCACGGCCGCACGATGGGCGCCTTGTCGCTGACCTACAGCGAGAAGTACCGCAAGCCCTTCGCGCCGCTGATGGACGTCACCTGGGTGCCACACGATGACATTGCCGCACTCGAACGCGCGATCGCCGAGAAGCAGCCCGCGGCAGTGTGCTACGAGCCGATCCAGGGCGAAGGCGGCATCCGGCCGTTGTCGGACGCTTTCATCCGCGCATCGCGCGAGATCTGCACGCGCACGGGCACCGTGCTGATTCACGACGAGGTGCAATGTGGCTGCGGCCGCACCGGCACCTTCCTCGCAGGCCAACAAACCGGAGTCTCGCCCGACGTAGTCGTGCTCGCCAAGCCGATCGCCGCCGGATTGCCGATGGGCGCATGCCTCGCGAGCGCAGCGTTTGCTGACACCTTCGAGAAGGGAGAGCACGGCTCGACCTTCGCGGGCGGCCCGCTTGCATGCCGTGCGGCGCTGGTGTTCCTCGACGAACTCGAGCGCGGCCTGCTCGACAACGTGAAGGCGCGTGGCGAGCAACTGAAGTCAGGCCTCGAAGCGATCGCCAAGGACCTGCCGATCGTTCGCGAAGTCCGCGGCAAAGGCTTGATGCTGGGACTGCGCCTGTGGCACTCGGCCACCGAGTTCCAGAAGGCGCTCTACAAGGCCGGAGTGATCACCAACTGCACATCGGGCGACGTGATCCGCATCGTCCCGCCGTTCGTGGTGACGATGCAGGACGTCGCCGACGCTCTGCGCACGATGCGAGTCGTGCTGGCGCAGTTCCCGCAACAACAGGAGCTCGCAACCGCGAGCGCGAAATCGTGACCGCAACGCTCGACCTCTCCCCGATCTCGCAGAAGGACCTGATCTGCACGTCGCTGCTGCAACGCAGCGACATCGAGCGCATCTACGCGGTTGCACGCGAGCTGAAGCGCGGCCGCGACGTGCACACAAAAGTGCTCGGCAACAAACGGCTCGCGATGATCTTCGAGAAGGATTCGCTGCGCACACGGTTCACCTTCGACATCGGCATGAGCGACCTCGGCGGCACCGTGTCGTTCATGGACCACCGCGACGCGCGCATCGGCTCGCGCGAGTCGGTGAAGGACATCGCCAAGAACCTCGAACGCTGGGTGCACTGCATCGTGGCGCGCACCTTCAAGCACAAGGTGCTCGAGGACCTCGCCGCTGCTGCGGATATCCCCGTGATCAACGGCCTCTCCGACCACGTGCACCCGTGCCAGGCCCTTTCTGACTTCTTCACGCTCACCGAAAAGTGGCCGAGCCTGCAGGGCCGCACGCTGACCTTCGTCGGCGATGGCAACAACACCTGCCACTCGGTGATCCACACTGCGGTGAAGCTCGGCGTCCACATCCGGGTCTGCACTCCGGAGGGCTACGAGCCGAGCGCGCGCGTCGTCAACGAGGCCACCCGCGCGGCGCACGAAGCCGGCTCCGAGGTGCACATCCTCAATGATCCGCAACAAGCAGTCGAAGGCGCCGACGCCGTTTACACCGACGTCTGGGCCTCGATGGGCCAAGAGGACGAGATCGAGGATCGCAACGGCCTGTTCGCCGACTACCAGGTCGATGAGGCGCTGATGTCGCGGGCCAAGCCAGGCGCGCTCTTCATGCACTGCCTCCCTGCGCATCGCGGCAAGGAAGTCGCTGCCGAAGTGATGGATGGTCCACGCAGCGTCGTCTACGACATCGCCGAGAACCGGCTCCACGTGCAGAAGGCGATCCTCGCCCTGCTGATTCGCTGAACGCGGCCTCGCCGCACCAAGCCCGCCCTTTCCGATGAGCAAGCTCAAGATCGTCCTCGCCTACTCGGGTGGACTCGACACCTCGATCATCATCCCGTGGCTCAAGGAGAATCATCCTGGCTGCGAAGTGCACTGCTACTGCGGTGACATTGGCCAGGGTGACGACGAACTGAGAGGCCTCGAGGAGAAGGCGCGCAAGAGCGGCGCCGCGTCGTGCCGCGTGGAAGACAAGCGTCGCGAGTTCTTGACTGACTACGTCTGGCCATGCGTGCGGGCGATGACGGTCTACGAGGGCCGCTACCTGCTCGGCACCAGCATGGCGCGCCCCATCCTCGCCAAGGGGCAGGTCGACTACGCCAAGGAGATCGGCGCGAACGCGCTCGCGCATGGATGCACCGGCAAGGGCAACGACGAGGTTCGCTTCGAGCTCGCTTACCAGGCGCTCGCTCCTGAGCTGAAGATCCTCGCGCCTTGGCGCCACTGGAGCATCCGCAGCCGCGAGGACGCGCTCGACTACGCCGACGAACGCGGCATCCAAGTCACTGCGTCGCGCACGAAGATCTATTCACGCGACCGCAACCTCTGGCACATCAGCCACGAAGGCGGCGCGCTCGAGTCGCCCGGCAATGCGCCGCCAGACGACGTCTGGATGCTGACGGCAGACCCGAGGAAGGCTCCAGACCAGCCAAGGGAACTGACCATTGCGTTCGAGCACGGAACACCGATCGCAGTCGACGGCGAGAGGTTGCCCGCCGAGCAGTTGCTGCAAAGGCTCAACGAACTCGGCTCGACGCACGGCGTCGGCCGCGTCGACATCTGCGAGAACCGCCTCGTCGGCATGAAGTCGCGCGGCGTCTACGAAACTCCTGGCGGCACGATCGTTCTCGAGGCGGCCCGCACGCTGCGCGCGATCACGATGGAACGCGACACCTTGCGCCTGTGCGAGCGATTGATGCCGGACTACGCGGACTTGGTCTACACCGGACGCTGGTTCCACCCGACGCGCCGGGCCATGGACGCCCTGTTCGCCGAGGCGACGCACCTAGTGACCGGCGAAGTGCGCGTGCGCTTGTTCAAAGGGACCGCGACAGCGGTTTCGGCGAAGTCGCCGCACAGCCTCTACTCGGAGGACCTCGCCACGTTTGGTCAGAGCGCCGCCTTCGACCACGCCGACAGCTACGGCTTCGTCAAGCTCTACGGCCTTCCCGGCGCCGTCGCTGCGCGCGTGCAAGGCACGGGCGAAGGATCACAGCCATGAGCGAGGCAGGCAAGATGTGGGGAGGACGGTTCCAGGGCGAACTCGACCCATTCTTCGCGCAGTTCCAAAGGAGCCTGCCCGTCGATCGCGCGCTCGCGCTTGCCGACCTGGAGACGAACCGCGCCTGGAGCGCGGAACTTGCGCGCGTTGGCGTCCTGCAGCCACAAGACGTCCTCGCCCTGCACAAGGCCATCGACGAAATCTGCGCGCATGTTCGCGAGCACGGCGTGCCCGCAGACTCCGAGGACGAAGACGTGCACAGCTATGTCGAGCGCGAGCTCGGCAAGCGTTGCGGCGCGCTCGCAAAGCGGATCCTCACCGGCCGCTCGCGCAATGACCAGGTCGCAACGGACCTGCGCCTCCATCTGCGCGTCATCGGCGCCGAGATGGAACTGGCGATCTCGCGCCTGATGCTGCAACTGGTCGCCAAGGCCGAACGCCACGACGGCGATGCGATGCCGGGCTACACCCACCTGCAGCGC
>SXGT01081315.1_pt1 | contig 25763 bp, 25 predicted proteins | sample 3176221 | NCBI WGS metagenome assembly SXGT01 (sample SAMN11356862, study PRJNA531348) | freshwater metagenome | isolation source: freshwater sample F1-120 | place: China: Fuxian Lake, Yuxi | collected 2017-12-25
CGGCGATTGTGCCGGAATGGCCGCCGACTTGTTCGAGAGCTACGAGGTCACGCTCGTCGCCTCCATCATTCTTGGTGTGGCGGCGTTCAACTCTGTTGGACTCAACCCGGCGCTCGGCTTGGTCTTCCCATTGGCCGCGCGCGCAATCGGTGTAGTGGCCTCCATCGCCGGTGTGTTCGCGGTTCGCGCCAAGGAAGGCGAAACCAACGCACTGAAGCCGATCAACCGTGGCTTCTTGATGGCCGGAATCATCACCGTGATCGGCACGCTCTTGCTGTCGCTGTACTACATCGGCAACCCGGCCAAGAACTCCAATGTGTTCGGTGATGCCGACAACGTGGTTGCGGTTTCGGGAATCGGCTGGCGCGTGTTTGGTGCCGTGCTGATTGGTTTGATCCTTGCACAGGTGTTGAGCCGACTCACCGAGTACTTCACCGGCACCGAATACAGCCCGGTTGAAGAAATTGCGGCGTCCGCCGAGACTGGTCCTGCCACCGTGGTGTTGGCGGGTACCGCATCGGGACTCGAGTCGTCGGTGTACGCCATCATCTGCATCGCCATCTCGCTCGGTGGCACGCTCTGGCTGGGCGGTGGCAACATTCTGCTGTCGCTGTACCTCGTCGCGCTGTGCGGCATGGGTATGTTGGCCACGACCGGCGTCATCGTGTCGGAGGATACGTTCGGCCCGGTGGCTGACAACGCTGCCGGCATTGCCGAAATGGCGGGCGAATTCGAAGGTGAACCACGCAAGATCATGGTGAGCCTCGACGCAGTGGGCAATACCACCAAAGCCGTCACCAAGGGCTTTGCGATCGGTTCGGCAGTCATCGCTGCAGTGGCGCTGTTTGCCTCGTACATCGAGACCATCGCTGGCCAACTTAAGTTGAAGGACGCAGCAGGCGAATTGCTGAAGGGTGATGCCATCTTCCAGGCCGCTGAAACGCAAATCAACGTCGCCGACGTGAAGACCTTCATCGGTTTGCTCATTGGTGGCTCGATTGCGTTCATGTTCTCGGCACTCGCCATTCGCGCAGTGGGTCGCACCGCTGGCGTTGTGGTGCAGGAAGTACGCGCGCAGTTCAAGGATGGCGGCATCATGGCCGGCACCAAGCAACCCGATTACGGCCCCGTCATCGACATCTGCACCAAGGCATCGCTGCGTGAACTCACCACGCCTGCGTTGCTCGCAGTGTTGACACCGGTCATCGTCGGATTCGGTATCAACTACTTCGCACTCGGCGCATTCTTGGCCGCAGTCATCCTCACTGGTCAGTTGATGGCCAACTACCTGAGCAACTCCGGTGGCGCATGGGACAACGCGAAGAAGTACATCGAGGACGGACACCATGGTGGCAAGGGCTCCGATGCACACAAGGCCGCCGTCATCGGTGACACCGTTGGCGACCCGTTCAAGGACACCGCCGGCCCGGCACTCAACCCGCTCATCAAGGTGATGAACCTGGTGTCGTTGTTGATCTTGCCCGCAGTCATCAACCTGCGTGACGACACTGCCGCTCGCTACACCATCGCTGGCGTGGCCCTGGTGGTGTTGTTGGCTTCGATCTACCGCTCGAGCCGACAGACCGTCAGCTTCCAATCCGCTTAAGCCGTACTGATCCACTCGTCGTGCGCTACCTGAGCGACGAGTGGATCACGGCGGTTGCCCAGCAGCTGGCTCTCGACGCCCCGATCAATGCTCTGGCACCCCAGCATGCCGTCGTCATCACACAGTTGGTGACCGGCACCCCGTTGGGTGATGTGAGTTATCACTTCTCGTGTCGCGAGGGAAAACTCAGTTTCGGCAAGGGTGCCGTACCGAGCGATGTCACGTTCACACAGAGTTACGACACTGCAGTTGGCGTGGCCACCGGCAAGGTGAATGCAGCAGAGGCGTTCATCAATGGTCTCGTTCGATTCAGCGGCGACCACCAAAAAGTGATCGACGCTCAACCACTGTTTGCTGCACTCGATGCGGTGTTTGCTCGCATCCGCGAAACCACCGAGTATCGCTGATTCGCGATCACCAAAAGTCGTTAGATGAGGCCGAGGGCCTTCACCGCATCGCGTTCTTCCTGCAATTCCGCAACTGACGCATCGATCTTGGCGCGGCTGTAGGCGTCGATCTCCAAACCCTTCACGATCTGGTAGTTGCCACCTGCGCAGGTGCACGGGAACGACGACACCAGTCCTTCTGGCACGCCGTACGAACCATCGCTCGGCACCGACATGCTGACCCAGTCGCCCGATGCTGTACCGAGCGCCCAAGAACGAATGTGATCGACTGCTGCGTTGGCCGCCGAGGCTGCCGACGACGCTCCACGCGCCTTGATAACCGCTGCGCCACGCTTGGCCACCGTGGGAATGAAGGTGTCATTGATCCACGCGTCATCGTTCACCAGCGACTTGGCCGGCTTACCGTCCACTTCGCAGTGCGAAAGGTCGGGATACTGCGTGGTGGAGTGGTTGCCCCAAACGGTCATCTTCTTGATGCTGGACACCGGGCGATTGATGCGCATGGCGAGCTGCGACATTGCACGATTGTGGTCGAGTCGGGTCATCGCAGTGAATTGACGCGGGTCGATACCGGCTGCATTGTTCAACGCAATCAGCGCATTGGTGTTTGCTGGGTTGCCCACCACCAGCACCTTGATGTCCTTCTTGGCATTCTTGGCAATCGCCTGGCCTTGTGGCTTGAAGATTCCACCGTTTGCCGAAAGCAAGTCCTTGCGCTCCATCCCATCCTTGCGGGGCATCGCGCCGACGAGTAGTGCAACGTCAGCGTCACCGAACGCAACGTTTGCGTCATCGGTGCACACCACATCGTCGAGCAGCGGGAACGCACAGTCGTCGAGCTCCATTTTCACGCCAGAAAGGGCACCGAGCGCAGGGGTGACTTCCAGTAACTGGAGAATCACTCGTGTGTCTGGGCCGAGCATTGCACCCGACGCAATCCGGAAGATGAGGCTGTAGCCGATTTGACCTGCTGCGCCGGTGACGGCGACTCGTACTGGTGTTGTCACGGGGGCTCACGCTAGACGATTGCCCCGGCGTCAGAGCAAACAGAGAACGAGAGGCGACCGATTGCTCGGATCTTCGGTTACAGTCGCCCGATCGACTGCATGATGAGGTCGGCGTAGAAGCGTGCACCAGCTAGTCGCAAGTGGGTTTGATCCGAGTACAGATACTCCGGATACTGCCCTGCAATGGAGTGCCAGTCGAGTACTTTCACGTTTGCATACTTGGTCGGTAGCGCGTTGATGAGACGATTGTTGATTGTTTGGCGTGGCTCGCTCGGCACATACACGGTGAGAAACAACACCAGCGGTGTATCCGCAAGTGTTGCCATGATCTGGTCGAGTACCTCCTCCGTCGTGGTGCTGTTGGTGCCAAGGTGGATCACCACGATGGAACCCAATCGTCGCACGGACTTGAGGTAGTTCACGATTTCCAGTGCTTGACGCACCGAACGGCTCTTCATCGCATCGACGGTTGCACCACGAGCCGTCAATTCTCGGGCAGCACCCAGCATGACCGAATCGCCGATTGCCAGCACGTCGATGAGTTGGCCGTCCAGCGTGGTGGTTTGTGTAACTCCACCCCCGATGATCATCGGAGCACCCTGATCGATGGTCGTCGGCGACGAATCAGCCCCACTTTCCGTCGAACCACCGGCCGAGTCGCCGAGCACGTTCACCACCGCAGATTCGCTCTCTGCGAGGCTCTGGCTGATGTCGTTCAACTTCACGTCCGCCGTGGCCACACTCACCAATGCAAATGCCGGCAGCATCACACTGATTGCAAACACGCCAATGCGACGACGCCGAGTTGCACTGTCTACGAGCACGCCGAGACTTCGCTCGTCACGCCGACTGCGCCACCACGCACCAAACCGGCCATCGCGAACCGGCAGCTCCACAAAGCGATACGACGATTCTGTGATCGCCAAGGCCAGCAGCATGAGCAAGACGAACTCGTACGGTGTGAGGCCCTGGCCCGCAAAACGTCGGTACATCTGGAACACCGGCCAGTGATACAGGTACAGTCCGTACGACCGCTGACCGATGTAGGTCATCACGCGGTTGCCGAGCAACGCATGGGTCATCGTGGCCGTGGGGTGAACCGCCGCCGCAATCACCGCAACGCTGGCCATGCCAACGAGGAAGAAGCCCCCACGGAACAAGATGTCATATCCGGTCGTTCCAACATCGGTGATTTCCACTACGTCACGAAACACCGCAGCACATACGGCCAGACCGCCAAAACCAAGCAAGAACACACCATCCAGCAATTGACCTCGTGTCCCAATCGGAGACGTCTGAAGCAACCACGGACGCCAAAACACCGCAAGTGCGGCGCCAAGGAACAGCCCACCCGCACGCGTGAACGTGCCAAGAAAGAGAAAATCGATTCGTGAAACCGGTTGACCAAGGAATGCCATGAACTGTTCGGGGGTTTCGGTCACTGCACCAATTGCGCCGCTGCGGTACGTCACGGCGGTGAACACCGCGATAGCAATCGATGTTGCGATGAAGAGCACGCCGACGATCGGTAACTTGCGGCGACCGAGCCGGAGCATCACCAGCATGAGCACCGGCCACAGCACATAGAACTGCTCCTCCACTGCCAATGACCAGAGGTGACGAAGTGGAACGAAGTCAAACGCCGTGAAGTACGACGTGCCCACCCAAATTTGGAACCAATTGAACCCATACACCAGGGCGGCAACGATGTCGCCTCGCAAGTTGCCGAGGGTGTCGCGCTCGAAGAGTGAGCAATACACCGCCACGAGCAAGAGCAGCAGCCACAGTGCCGGAAGCAGACGCCGTGCACGCCTCAGCCAGAACTGCTTCAGGTTGATCCGACCATCTCGCTCGGACTCCGCAATCAACAGTGACGTGATGAGAAATCCGCTGATCACGAAGAACACCTCGACTCCGAGGAAGCCGCCACCAAGCCACTGTTTGTTGGCGTGGTACACGATGACGGCAACGACCGCGAGTGCCCGAACGCCATCCAATGCAGGCAGATAACCCAGCAGGCTCGGTCGCTTGTCGCTCATGCTCAACCTCGGTCGCTCATGAAAGGCCAAGATTGCTCAATATCTCGCGCGGCGCCACGGAACGATTCAGCGTGTAGAGGTGCAAGCCGGGAGCACCTGCAGCCAACAAGTCACTGCTCAACTGAGTAGCAACTTCCACACCTAACTTGCGGATGTCTTCGGGTTGTTCCAACGGTGCCAATCGATCAGTCAGCCACGTAGGCAGTGCAGCTCCCGACATTTGTGCCATCTTCACGATCTGACCCTTGTTGGTTACGGGCATCACACCTGGAATCACCGGCTTGGTCACTCCAAGTGCTGCCAACTCATCCAGCAGTCGGCGATAATGCTCCACATCGAAGAAGAACTGCGTCATCGCAAAATCAGCAAGACGCATTTTCTCCGCCAAGTGCTGGCGATCCATCTCTCGCGATACAGAGCGTGGATGCACCTCGGGGTGTGCTGCCACACCGATACAGATATCAAAGTTGGCGCGCAGGTGTTCCACCAAGTCGAGCGCATAGCGAAAGTCACTCGGGCCAAGTTGAGACGAATCTGCCGGTAGGTCGCCACCCAGCGCCAAGATGTTCACGACACCAGCAGCCTTGTAGTCACCCAGGAGGCTGTCGATCTCGGTGCGGGTTTGACCAACGCACGTCAAGTGGGCGACCGGGGGAATTGTGCCGTTGCGGGCAAGATCCACCACCACATCACGCGTGCGGTTACGAGTACTTCCGAGGGCGCCGTACGTCACCGAGTAGAAACTCGGCTGGAGTGGCGTCAACTCGTTGATGGTGGTGGCGAGCTGCGCCTGTGCTTCATCGGTTTTTGGCGGGAAGAACTCGAAGGAATACGTTCGACCACGCGCAAGTAGGTCGCTCACTCGCATAGTGCACTCACATGCTACGGAAGCAGCAAGCGTCAGCCGAGTGAAGCAATGATTTGCGCCATCAACTGACCGGCTTCGGTTGGATTGGCTCCAACCTTCACGCCAGCAGCACGAAGTGCATCCATCTTGCCTTGCGCAGTTCCCTTGCCGCCCGACACGATTGCGCCAGCATGACCCATCTTCTTGCCCGCTGGTGCGGTGACACCTGCAATGTACGCGCTCATGGGTTTGGTGACGTTGGCTTTGATGAACTCGGCGGCCTCTTCTTCTGCCGAGCCCCCAATTTCTCCGATCATGAGAATGGCACTGGTTTCGGGATCCTTCTGAAACTCAGCAAGACAATCGACGAAGGACGTTCCCGGAACGGGATCACCACCGATACCGACACATGTGGTAACTCCGATGCCCTGTTGTTTGAGTTCGAACAGTGCCTGATACGTGAGCGTTCCCGATCGCGACACGATGCCGACGTTCTTCCCACCGGGTGTCGGTTGGTGGGCAATCTCGCCCGCAGTAATGCCGATGTTGCAGCGCCCAGGGCTGATGATGCCCGGACAATTCGGGCCAAGTAGTCGAGTGCGGGGAAAGTCACGCTTCAAGGTGGCGTACACGCGCGCTTCGTCTTGGGCTGGGATTCCTTCGGTGATGCACACGACGAAACCCACACCGGCAGCCGCGGCTTCCAAGATTGCCGCTGGTGCGGCCTTGGGTGGCACGGCGACGAACGATGCATCGGCACCGGTTGCCTTCACCGCGTCAGCGACGCTGTCGAACACGGGAATGCCCTCGACATCTTGGCCGCCCTTGCCTGGAGTTACTCCGCCCACCACCTTGGTGCCGTAAGCGCGATTTCGCAGACCGTGAAACTTGCCTTGACCGCCAGTGAGACCCTGCACGATCACCTTGGTATTTTCATTGACGAAAATCGCCATGATCAACGTGCCTTTCTGGTGGAGTTCGTCATGATCGGCCAGCCGTTCCGTTGGCGATGTCCACGGCAGCACGAGCCGCTTCGAGCATCGTGGGCTTCGACATCAATTTGCTCGATGGGATTCCTGCCTCCGCAAGGATTGCCCGACCTTGATCGGCGTTGGTGCCATCCAGGCGAATCACGATTGGCGCGCGAAGTTCCACCCGACGCAGAGCCTCGACGATTCCCTTGGCGACTTCCTCACCTCGGGTGATTCCGCCGAAGATATTGATGAAGATGCTCTTCACGTTGGTGTCGGAGTTGATGACCTCGAGAGCCGATGTCATGAGTTCCGCATTTGCGCCGCCTCCAATGTCGAGGAAGTTCGCGGCCTTACCGCCAACCTGGTTCACCACGTCCAATGTGCTCATTGCCAAGCCGGCACCATTGGCGATGATGCCCACACTGCCGTCGAGCCCGATGTACTGCAGGTCCTTCTCGCGCGCCAAGCGCTCGCGATCATCGAGTTCTTCGGTGGCGCGGAACGCTTCCCACTCGGGGTGGCGAAAGAGCGCGTTGCCATCCAAGCTCACCTTGGCATCCAGCGCGTGCACCTCGCCGGTGGGCTTCAAAATAAGCGGGTTGATTTCTGCCAAGTCGCAGTCACCCTTGACGAAACAGTCGTACAACTTCACCAAGATGTCGGCGACACCTTCTTGGGCTTTTGCCGGAATTCGCGCATCCGCCGCAGCCTTCTTGGCGACAGCGGCGGTGATGCCAACGATGGGGTTCACGTGCAGCTTCACGATTGCAGTCGGATCCTTTGCGGCGACTTCCTCGATGTCGACTCCGCCTTGTGCCGACAACATCAGCAGATGTTGTTTGGCCGCGCGATCGAGTGTGAATGATGCGTAGTACTCCTCGGCAATGTCGGATGCACACTCCACCCACACGCGCTTTACGACATGACCCTTGATGTCCATGCCGAGAATGTTCGTGGCGTGCGTTTGCACTTCGGCTTTGTTGTTGGCCAGTTTTATGCCGCCCGCCTTGCCGCGACCTCCCACCTGCACTTGTGCCTTCACCACAACGGGGTAACCGACTCGCTCGGTGATGGCGATGGCCTCGTCCACCGTGTGGGCAACATCGCCAGCAGATACGGGAATACCGAACGTGGCGAAGTACTGCTTGCCTTGATACTCGAACAGGTCCATTAATTGCTCACCTTTTCTCGCTGGTCGAGCGCGGCTTCGAGCCACTCGGCAATCGTCTTCAACGACGAACCGGGACCGAAGATCTCACTGACACCTTGCTGTTTCAGAGCGGCGGCATCTGCATCAGGAATTACTCCGCCCCCAAAGATCATCACATCGCCCATGTCCCGCGCCCGTAATTCTTCCATCACCCGCGGAAACAATGTGAGGTGCGCTCCCGACAACAACGAGAGCCCGACTGCATCCACGTCCTCCTGCAGTGCGGTTTCTGCGATTTGCTCGGGGGTTTGGTGCAAACCGGTGTAGATGACTTCAAAGCCGTGGTCGCGCAGTGCACGAGAGATGGTTTTTGCGCCACGATCGTGGCCGTCAAGTCCCGGCTTGGCAACGACTACGCGATAGGGCCGCTTCACAAGTAGAGAATGCTACGGCCCGGACACTGGCACACTAGGTGTCGTGTTCAAGCGGCTGCGTTCCCCTCTGGCCCGCGCCGTCGTGCCGCTTGCCGCAGGACTCGCCTTCTTTGCCGTGCTATTTGGTGTGACGTGGCTGTTTGCCGACCGCGCCACCGACAACCGCAAACGCGAGGTTCGCTCGGGCGACTACACGTTTCGGGTTGGCCCGGTCGACGACATCGCCGAAATCATCGAACGAGATGGCCCCATTCTGTATCCCGACCTTCGCGACACCACTTACCAACGCAGCGTTGTGGTGGATCACACGGGCGACGATCCATCACGTGGCTGGCAGGTGTACTACGCGTATCCGGCCGATCGCAGTCCCGAGTGTTTGGTGACACACATCGAAGGAACGCGAGATTTCGTTGACTGCGAGGATCGCACCCTGCCCGTCGAAGAGCTTCATCGACCAGTGGATGCGCGACCCGTGGTGGAAAACCGCGTCAGCTTGCTGATCGACCTCCGCGCGCCGTAAGTGGCTATCGCTTGGTCAGTGGCGACGAACCCCGCGGCGCGCTTCCAGCGCTAGCGCTTCGTCAGCGGCGCCCATGCAAGCGCGAGCACCTTGGTTCCCTTGTCCACGAACCGCACCGTGGCTTCTGCCTTTTCGCCAGCACCGTCGAGGTCGATGATCACGCCTTCACCGAACACCGGATGTACGACATCATCACCGATCGAGAAATTGTGTGACAGTTGTGGTTGGCGTACGACCGGCCGCAACGCTTCGCTTGCCGACGATGTCACACTTCGACCACGACCGCGGAAGTCCGGCACAGGCGTTCGCGACCAATCGGTCTGCTCGCGCAGGTGCCCCCGGCCCTCATCGGCGCCCGTGTCGACACTGCCCTTGCGGTCGAGCAGGTCTGCAGGAATCTCGTCGAGAAAACGAGATGGCGGGTTGTATTGACGCGAGCCGTGCAACCCGCGACTCCAGGCATGAGTGAGATAAAGGCGTCGTTCGGCACGCGTGATGCCTACGTAGGCCAGTCGACGCTCCTCCTCCAGTTGGGTTGGATCGAGCAACGTACGGCTGTGAGGAAACACTCCCTCCTCCCAGCCCACGATGAAGACGGTTGGAAACTCCAGACCCTTGGCGGAGTGAAGGGTCATCATCATCACCTTGTCGTCACCGGCGATCTCGTCGGTGTCGGACACCAGCGACACCTTCTCGAGAAAGTCGTTGGCGTCCGGGAATTCCTCGGCTGCGCCGATGAGTTCTTCCAGGTTTTCGATTCGCCCCTGTGCTTCGTGCGTATCTTCGTTGCGCAACTCGGCCATGTACCCACTGCGCTCGAGGAGCTCGCGCAGCAGATGGGCGGGACCGTGCGCGGCTTCGCCTTCGAGTGAATCAATCAGGGTAAGAAACTCGGTGACACCGCGAAGTGCGGCGCCGCCCACACCTGCTGAAGCTGCACGTCGGAGTGCCACCGACAACGCCAGACTCTGTTCCTTGGCAAGAGCCGACACCTTGTCCAGGCTGGTGTCGCCGACACCACGCTTGGGAACGTTGATTGCGCGACGAATGCTCATTTCGTCGGCTGGGTTCATCACGCAGCGCAGATACGCAATGGCGTCCTTTACTTCCTTGCGGTCGTAGAACTTGGTGCCACCAATTACGCGATATGGAACATCACCGTCGATGAGGAACTCTTCAATCACGCGGCTCATCGCGTTGGTGCGATAGAAGATCGCGATCTCCCGCCAATTGATGGCCTCATGTCGATGCAGTCGCTTCAATTCGGAGATTACGAAACGTGCTTCTTCGTCTTCGTCCTCGGCGTAATAACGAACAATCTTGTCCCCTGTGCCAACCTCGGTCCACAACTCCTTCGGCTTGCGCTCGACGTTGTTGGAGATCACCGCATTTGCTGCATCCAGGATCACTTGTGTACTGCGGTAGTTCTGCGCCAGTACCACGGTGTACACATCCGGAAATGCGCGCTCGAACTGCAGGATGTTGCGATAGTCCGCACCACGAAAGGCGTAGATGCTCTGGTCGGTATCGCCCACCACGCAAACGTTGTGATGTTCTCGACCCAGCAACAACACGATCTCGTTCTGCGCAAGGTTGGTGTCCTGAAACTCATCCACGAGCACGTGCTTGAAGCGGTCTTGATACGCGGTAAGGACCTCGGGGTGATTACGGAACAGATGCACCACACTCACCAACAAGTCATCGAAGTCCATGGCACCAGCACGTAGCAGACGGTGCTGATACTCCGTGTAAATCTCTGCATACTTGGTTTCGAATGGGCCGAATGCATCGGCGGCTGCACCGGATGGATTCACCAACTCGTTCTTCCACAAACTGATTCGGGCTTGGGCGCCCTTCGATGGAAAACGCTTGGGGTCGAGATTCAAATCACGGATGATCTGACTCACCAAACGCAGTGAATCGGCAGAGTCGTAGATGGTGAAACTCTTCGGATAGCCGAGACGATCGGCGGTTGCCCGCAGAATTCGAACGCATGCCGCGTGGAACGTGCTCACCCACATCTTGTCGGCAACCTCGCCAACGAGTGTCTTTACACGGGCCTTCATTTCTTGCGACGCCTTGTTGGTGAAGGTAATCGCAAGAATGTTCATTGGATGCACACCCGACGCAATGAGATGCGCAACTCGGTGGGTGAGTACGCGTGTCTTCCCGGAACCCGCACCCGCGATGATGAGCAGTGGACCACCGTTGTACTCAACGGCGTCGCGTTGGTCGGGGTTGAGTTGCGTCAGGTCGAGGGCGACGCGCTGATCGTCGGTCACTTCACCCGCGCAGCTGCGCGCGACCGAATACGAATCGGCAATGATCGCGGACCACGTACCTGACCGACACTCCATGTCACGGAGGCGGGGTCAGCCAATTCGAACTCGGGGAATCGCTCGACGAATACCTCGAGGGCGATTCGCACTTCCATACGTGCCAAGTTGGAACCGACACAACGATGGATGCCCAAACCGAATGCTGAATGGCGGTTTATCTCGCGATCAATCAACACTTCATCGGCACGAGCGAACGCGGCTGGGTCGCGATTGGCCGCCGGGAACGGCAACAGCACCCAGTCGCCTTCCTTCATCGGACAGCCACCAATCTCCACGTCCTTTGCCACCGTTCGAGCCATGGTCACCGGCGCGTACGCCCGCAGCATCTCTTCCACCGCTGTGGGCAACAGTTCGGGTTCGCGCACCAGACGGGCGAGGTCACTGGGTGTTTTTGCAAAGTGCCAAAGTGACGAACCAATCGCACTCCACGTGGTGTCGATACCAGCGATGAGCAACAGCGCCACGGTTCCGCGCACATGATCGGGGTGCAATCGATTTCCATTGAGCTCGGCGGTCAGAAGGAAACTGAGAAGATCTTCTCCCAAGTTGGCACTTCGTTCGGCAATACGACGGTCGAGATATGCGTCAAGTTTTTGCCACCCGGCTTGACGAACCTCTTGATCTTCGGCGATGCCCTCGAGTGCCACGTGGATGAAGTCGCGAAACAACTCACCGTCCTCCAACGGAAGGTCGAGCATGTGGGCGATGACCGCGGGAGGAATGTGTTTGGCATATTGATCCGCAACATCCACGACATCGGCTGACTGGAATTTGTCGATGAGACCGTGACAAAAGGCGCGAGTCTCGGCCTCCATCGCCGCGATTTTCTGTGGCGCAAACGCCGGCAGCAATACGCGACGTGCATGGTGATGAAATGGCGGGTCGGACGTAATCGGCGGCGCGCCTCCGTACGGTCGATTGGCGCCGGTTGGCTTGATGCGTTTCACCACTACGTCCTCAGAACTGAAGTGTTCCGTGTCGTAGGCAATCGCACTGACGTCGTCGTGTCGAACCGGCAACCAGGTTCCGCCATAACGCGGCGAGTGTGCAACCGGACAACCTCCGCGTAACTGCTCCCAAATCTCCGGTGCGTTGGCGTTGTAAGCCGGATGCATGTGATCGAAATCAGTTTCCCAGTTGGTGATGGGATCGACGAGCGACTCGTAGTGCGCGTTGCGATCGCCAAGCGCTGGTGCCTGGTGGTTGTCGGTGGAGGTCATGGTTGCAGTTTCTCTCGTAAGAAGTCAACCACGCGGGCAACACCTTCGTCTTGACGTTGCTCGGTCAGTACCGAGTGGTCACTCTTGGCTGTAGAGGGGAACTCCACGGCGATGAACTGTTCCCCGAGCAGGCGACGAAGGGTTGCAAACCGTTCGCCCACCAGGCGGTCGCCCGTGAATCGCAAGCCGAGGACTTGGCAGCCCTCCACTGCCCGCCGCTGAACGGCAAGCTCGTCGTCGGGCGACAAGTTGAGGTCGGCCGAACGAGACGTACCGAATGCGAACGGTAACGAGGGTTGCGAGAGCACTGGCGCGATCATGACGTCGTCCAACATCATGCCGAGCGCGAAACCGCCACTGAAACACATGCCAATGGCACCAACTCCCTTACCGCCAACCTCTCGATGCAACTGTTTGGCCAGCGCTCGCAACCAAGCGATGATTGGTGACGTCTTTCGAAGTGCCATGGTGGTGAACTCGCGCGAGACGCACACCTTGGCCGCGGACGAAGCCATGTACCTGCCGTCCGGAGCACGACCGACTTCACCGACCAGCAGTGGCATGGCCACGGTGAAACCTGCGGCGACGACTTCTTCTGCAAATTGCATCACCTTGGGGGTGATGCCTGGGATCTCATGCACCACCACCACACCAGGACCGGTGCCCTTGCGATACACGTCGTGGGTGAAGCCGGCTGCCGAAAAACTCTCGCACTTCCATCCGGCATTAATCGCAGCGTTCGTCACAACTTCAAACTAATTGAGGCATGTGACGCACGCCGACTTGTACGTCGTGGAAATCGTGCGACTACTTGGGGCGCCCGACACCCAGCACGCGAGTCCACGTGACCGAGCTGATCTTCACCACGTCGCCCGTGCGCGGGGCGTGGATCATCTGACCATTACCGAGATAGATGCCGACGTGGAAGAACGAAGTCTGTGAGAACAACAAGTCACCGGGTTGTGCCTGTGACACGGGAACCCGGGTCAGGCCCGCATACTGCGATCGGGACACACGCGGAATCGACACGCCAGCCTTGGCCCACGCCCACTGCGTGAGTCCGGAGCAGTCGAAGGCCTCCCCTGGGCTCGACGCACCCCAGCGGTAGCGGATTCCCAACTGCGAGAGAGCCGCCTTGATTGCCACTCCGGCCTGAGGTGACGATGCCACCACCTTGAAGTTGGCTTTGTTCTTGTCCAGTTCCTTACGTGCAGCAGATTCGGCCTCGTCTGCTCGGCGACGTTCCTCCTCCGTCAGCAAACTGCCGAGGTCACGCAGGGCTTGCGCACGAAGTGACTCGTACTGCTCCAGCACCTTGTCACTCGCAGAGAGTCGCCCGGCAAGAAACGTTGCGGTCGATGCCAGCTGTTTCTTCTTGCCTTCGAGTTTCGATTTCTCTTGGGTGATGTCGTCGATCAACCCCTGCATGGCATCCGTACTGGAGGCTCCAATGTTGGCCGCTGCGGAACCGAGATATGCGCGCTTCATGGCATCCGAGAGCGAGCCACTGCTTCCCAAGATGCTCGAAAGGCTTCCCACGGAGCCACCGGTAACGAACGACCGCTTGGCGGAACCCACCAGGTTGGCTTGCAACACCGCCAACTGCTTTTGCATCTCGAAGATCTTCACTTCAATTTCGGAGATTTCGACCTCGATGGCGTCCTGCTGGGCCAAGGTGTCGGAGTACTTCTCTCCCAATTCGTCGGCCTGACTGGCGAGTCGCTCCAGTTCGTCGACGATTTGCGACACCCGACGGCGCTGGTCGTCGATGGAGTCGGCAGACACCGTTGCGGGCATTACTAATGGCGCCAACAACCCCAGCAATGCCAGAACGAACCAGGCGAGGCGGGTTCGTGGGACGCGGGTACGCCGAACGGCGGGCCATTTCACGATGCTCGCAGTCTAGCGATCTTTACAATCGTGTTACAGGGCCACCATGGGTGGCCCCATGCACTGACAACCGGCGCGGCCTGCTCACTCGAGTTGGCCCGAGTGTCCGCTCGCTGCGCTCACTCCCACTCGAGTTGGCCTGAGTGTCCGCTCGCTGCGCTCACTCCCACTCGATCGTGCCGGGCGGTTTGGACGTGATGTCGTAGGCGACGCGATTCACACCATCGACTTCATTGACGATGCGCGACGACATCGTGGCCAACAGCTCATGCGGTAAACGTGCCCAGTCGGCAGTCATTGCATCGTCACTGGTAACTGCCCGAATGATGATTGGCCGCGCATAAGTCCGTTCGTCACCCATCACTCCCACCGAGCGAATGTCGGCGAGGACCGCGAAGGCCTGCCAAATCTCCCGTTCGAGTCCCGCATTGCGAATCTCCTCGCGCACGATGGCATCGGCCTCCTGAAGGATTCGCACCTTGTCGCGAGTCACCTCGCCGATGATTCGCACGCCAAGTCCCGGACCTGGGAATGGCTGACGCCACACGATCTCGTCGGGTAGTCCCAACGTGGTGCCGAGCGTTCGTACCTCATCCTTGAACAAGTCGCGCAACGGTTCACACAACTCGAGCGTCATGTCGTCGGGTAATCCGCCAACATTGTGATGACTCTTGATGGTTGCCGACCCCTCGCGACCACCGCTTTCGATCACATCGGGATACAACGTTCCCTGCACGAGAAACTTGGCGTCCTTGATTCCGCCGGTGTAGCGCTCGAAGATTCGCACGAACGTTTCGCCGATGATCTTCCGTTTCTGTTCGGGGTCGGTGACTCCCTGCAACTTGTCGTAAAACTCGTCTCCGGCATCGACGTGCACCAGTTCAATTCCCATGTTGCGCTTGAACGTTTCCACCACCTGATCGCTCTCGTTTTTGCGCATCAACCCGGTGTCTACGTATACACAGGTGAGATTCGCGCCAATCGCGCGATGTACGAGCGCAGCCGCCACGGCCGAGTCGACTCCTCCGGACAATCCGCAGATGGCCCGCTCGTCCCCAACTTGGTCACGTACTGCAGCAATCTGAGAATCAACGATCGACTCCATGGTCCAGTTGGGAACGATGCCGGCAAGTTCGTGCAAGAAACGCCGAAGTATCTGCTGGCCGTGCTCCGTATGCACCACCTCCGGGTGGAACTGCACTGCCCATATTCGTTTCGAGGTGTGTTCCAATACCGCTACTGGCGCATCGGGAGTGGACGCCGTTACTTCGAAACCCTCCGGTGCAACAGATACCGAATCGAAATGACTCATCCATACGGAGAAAGTTGATTCGGTATCTCCCAGCAACTTCGAGGTTCCGATGCGTGTGAGTGTGGCGCGACCATATTCGCCCTTGTCGCCGCGCGAGACCACACCGCCCAATTGCTGCGCAATGAGTTGACAGCCGTAACAGATTCCCAGAATCGGAATCCCGAGTTCGTAAATGCCGGGGTCCAACTGTGGAGCGCCTTCAACGTGCACACTTTTGGGCCCGCCCGACAGGATGACTGCCGCAGGCTTCCGCATGCGCACTTCATCTGCGGTGATTCGATGCGAAACGATCTCCGAGAACACCTGCGCCTCACGCACACGACGCGCGATCAATTGTGCGTATTGTGCACCGAAGTCCACCACCAGCACCGTGGGGCGAGCGACGGAATTCACTGCCCCCACCGTAGTTGTGCAAGGCGACGCTGAACGATGCCCGACTGACAGACTGAAAGCGCCATGCGCATCTCTCTTTCGTACGAATCTAACGACGGCACGTCTGACGCCGAAACGACTCCCACTTCGGTGTATGTGTATCCACTCGAAGGTGATGTGGATGAGTGCATTGGACTGCTTCCAAAGCCCGGCTGCGGATATGCGCCAACCCAGGCCGGTGACCGCGGCGGCGCACTTCAGTACGCCGTGTTTGGGCTCATCATCGTTGGCATTGTGGTGGTGTTCAGTGTGGTGTTTCGCAATGTGATTCGCCGCGACAAGGAGCAAGCAAATCGTGTCGAGTAGCAACACGCGGGTAAATCACCGTGTGATGGGCATTGCGTTGGCGGTGCTCTCGTGCTCGTTGTATGGAGTCAACCCGTTCTTCTCCGTCAATGCATTTGACGACGGCGCCAATAGTCGCGGACTCATGATTGCCCGCTTCCTCATCGCCGCACCACTCCTGCTCGCCTACCGACTCCTCGCCGTACGCGGTGCAAAGTGGCCGCAAGGGCGTGACTTGGTCGAGATATTTCTCTTTGGCTATCTCGGCTTCACGTTCCAATCGTTCTTTTATTTCGGTGCAATCGAACGGATGGACTCGGGACTCGTGTCGGTCATCTTCTATTGCTTCCCCATCATGGCCGTATTGGTCTCCTGGTGGTTGCTTCGCCATCGGCCGAGCAAGGTCATCGGATTCTGTCTCACCGCAACGGTCGCAGGCGTAGCGCTGGCTGCCGGCGAGGTGACTGGCGCAGAAACCACGGGTGTGGCGCTTACGTTGGCTGGCGCACTCACTTACACGTTCTATGTGGTGTTGTCGTCGCGTGTCATGCCAAAGTACGACGGGATCACCGGTCTCACCATCATCCTGTTCGGCGCGATGTTTGGCTGGCTCACGTTGTGGGTGATTCGACCCTTCAACATGCAGGTGCAGTTTCCCGAATCGAGCCACGGCTGGGCCAACGTGGCAATCGTCGCCACGGTGGGAACGATCCTCCCGATGGGGCTGTTCTTTGCGGCGATGAAGCGAGTGGGTCCTGGACCCACTTCGGTTGCTTCCACATTCGAACCAGTCGTCACCATCGCTGTCGGAATTGCGTTCCTCGACGAACGGCTCACCACCCGCAGCACCGTCGGTGCAATTCTCGTAATCGGAGCCGTGGTACTACTCACGGTAAGTGAGGCCCGACGCGACGTCGGTAGCCTGACCAATGCAACACCGGGAGGTGCTGCACACAACTGAAATGTTCTTGCAGGGTTGGGTGAAATTCCCTATCGGCGGTGAAAGCCCGCGACTCCCGAGCTTCGCGGTTCGGGACTGATTCGGTGAAACTCCGAGGCCGACGGTCACAGTCCGGATGGAAGCAGGAAGAGATGAACGACATCGACCAACAATCGATGCGCGAGGCGGTGCACGTTGCCGCCTCTGCGCAACTCACGTGCCGGCCCAACCCATGGGTCGGAGCCGTCCTCGTAGCCGTCGATGGGCGGCGCTTCAGTGGATTCACCCAGCCCGTTGGACAAGCCCATGCCGAAGTGCAGGCGTTGCGTGCTGCGGGCGACGCGGCCCGTGGGGCAACCATGTACGTCACGCTCGAGCCGTGTAACCACGTCGGCCGTACGCCGCCGTGCACCGACGCACTCATTGCTGCAGGCGTGTCACGCGTCGTTGTTGCCGTGCAGGACCCCGACGTACGTGTTGCTGGCAGCGGTATCGCGCGGCTTCGTGATGCCGGACTGCATGTCGACGTCGGCGTCGGTGCTGATGACGTCAACGAGCAACTCGCGCCGTACCTCCACCACCGCCGAACCGGACGACCCTTTGTCGTACTCAAGTTGGCAATGACCATCGATGGATACATCGCAGCAAAGTCGGGGGCTGGTGGATGGATCACTGGTCCTGCGGCTCGACGCCGTGTACACGAATTGCGCGCAGCCAGCGACGCGATACTCGTGGGTGCAGGCACGGTGCGTGCTGACGACCCGCAACTCACCGTTCGTGACGCACCGGGTGCCTCGCCGCGGCGCATCGTGCTTGGCCGTGCGCCGTCCGACGCTCGCGTTCGCCCATGTACGGAATGGGGTGGCTCGCTCACCGACTTGCTCGACACTCTTGGTAACGAAGGCGTGCTGCAACTCATGGTGGAAGGTGGTGCCAGCGTTGCTGCACAATTCCATGCCGCTGGGTTGATCGACCGCTACGTGTTTCACATTGCCCCAGCAGTGATGGGTGGCAGCGACGCCGTACCCGCATTTGCCGGTGACACCGCAGCCACGCTTGCCGACGTGTGGCGCGGACGCACAATTTCTACCCAACAACTCGGTGACGATGTCGAAGTCGTCATTGCACCAGAAAGAAGCCCCTCATGACCGATGCATTCGCCCCAATCGACGACGTGATTGCCGCAATCGCGAGAGGCGACATGGTGGTGCTCGTCGACGACGAAGATCGCGAGAACGAAGGGGACCTCATCATGGCTGCGCAACATGTGACACCGGAAAAATTGGCATTCATCATTCGACACACATCAGGTGTGGTGGTGGCACCACTCACGGGTGAACGCTGCGACGACTTGCGGCTACCAATGATGGTGGACCACAACACCGAGAGTCACCGAACAGCGTTCACGGTGTCGGTGGACTTGTTGGAAGGAACGAGCACCGGAATCTCTGCCGCCGACCGAGCGCTCACCATTCGTGCCCTGGCCGATCGTGCCGTTGGCTACCAGGCATTCGCCCGACCGGGCCACGTGTTTCCACTTCGTGCACGTGAGGGTGGCGTATTGAAACGCGCCGGCCATACTGAAGCGGCGGTGGATCTTGCGCGACTTGCCGGATGCGAGCCGGCCGGTGTTATTTGTGAAATTCAAAATGATGATGGCACCATGGCACGACTGCCACAGCTCATCGAATTTTGCAAGCAACACAACCTCTTGCTCTCCTCCATCGCTGCACTCGTGGAATGGCGACGCCACAAGGAACGCCTCGTTGAACGCATCGGTTCAGCCCGCGTTCCAACTGAGTGGGGAGATTTCGAGTGTGTCGCCTACCGCTCCACGTTGGATGGCATCGAGCACTTGGCGTTCGTTCGTGGCGACGTGTCGACCGATACACCGGTACTCACTCGCGTACACAGCGAATGTCTCACCGGCGATGTGTTTGGCAGCTTGCGCTGCGACTGTGGCGACCAATTGTCGGCTGCGATGCAGCTCATCGCCGATGAAGGACGCGGCGTGATGGTGTACCTACGAGGGCACGAGGGTCGCGGCATTGGCATCGGCCACAAGATTCGCGCGTACTCGTTGCAGGATCAAGGACTCGACACCGTGGATGCCAACACACAACTTGGATTACCGGTTGATAGCCGCGAATACGGCATCGGCGCACAGATTCTTGCCGACCTCGGTGCTGGGGAATTGCGTTTGATGACCAACAACCCCGCAAAGTACGGCGGCATCGCAGGTTACGGTTTGCGCGTGGTGGAACGAGTGCCGATCATCACGGCGATGACCAACGAGAACCGCTCGTATCTTTCCACCAAACGTGATCGACTCGGTCATCTCTTTGAGAAAGGCAATGAATCATGAACCAACGCAAGATCCAGTCGCTGAAGGTGGGCATCATCTGCGCACGTTTCAACGAGTTCGTCGTGAATGCACTGTTGGATGGCGCAAAGCGCAATCTCGCCAAACACGGGGTGAAGGAACAGAACATCGAGGTGTTCTGGGTGCCCGGCGCCTATGAGATTCCGGTGATGGCTCGCCTCATGGCGTTGTCACGCAAGTACGACGCGCTGGTCACACTTGGTGCGGTGATTCGCGGCGAAACCGCTCACTTCGAGTACGTTGCTGGCCCGTGCGCCGAGGGCATCATGCAGGTGCAACTGGAAACGCTCGTTCCGATCGGTTTTGGTGTGCTCACCGTGGAAAACGTGGAGCAAGCTGCCGCTCGCTCCCGCGCCGATGACACCAACAAGGGATACGAGGCCGCCGACGTTGCCATCGAGATGGTGACCACCATGCGCCGCTGGAAGTAACCACCGCCCTGTCTCGCGGCGAAAAGTAACGTCACTCTGGACTACATCGTGCACACAGCACGATGGCGGACAACTCCCGCCAATGCGAGGTGTATATGCGCCGATTGGCTGCATCCATCTTTGCAATCACTCTGTTGGCACACTTGCCGGCGACGCGGGTGATTGCCACATCGTCGATCACCGACCACAGCGCAACGATGCCAACCAGTGCGTCTCGCGCAGTTGTTGACGGTTTGGTGTTTGCCACGCCACTTAACCAGTTCCGTGCTGCACGTTCACGCGCCAAGCGCACACACCGATGGCTCATCACCACCACCGACGGCTGTTCGGCACCACTCGTTGGCAGCAGTGGACAGTCATTCAATTTTCGTGTGGCTTGTGAGCGACACGATCTTGCGTATGCCAACTATTCGGCACTCTCCCGACTCTCCCTTGGCGTTGACTGGAACCCCGAATTGCGAGCAGCGGTCGACAACCAGTTTCAGCGCGACCTGCAGGAGTCGTGCATCAGACGGCGACACAGTGAGCGACTGCGGTGCGATGCATGGACGGTGGTGTTCTTTCACGCCGTTCGTATCGCGGCTGGGCCGTAGGTTGCAAGCGGTATTGGCCTCGGAGCCGACTAGCGCGTAAGCGCCAAAAGCAACATCTCCTGCAACATTCGTGCAGTGGCACCCCAGATGGTTTCGTCGTCCAGATAAAACATCGGCACCACGACTTCGCGATCGGGAAACACCCAGTGCTCCTGGGCAAAGGTGTCGGGACGTATCAGTTCAACCAACGACACGCTCAACACACGATCAACCTCGCCGTTCGGAGAAAACTTCGTCGGCACATCCGGCAACCGAACCACATGCGGCACGATGTGGCTCGTACTGGAAATCGTTCGATGTGCAGTGAGCTCACCAACGACGTGTGCGTGACGAGCGTCCACGCCGATCTCTTCGTACGTTTCACGCAATGCGGCTTGTAGCGACGTCTCCCCGCGTTCAAGCCGTCCACCTGGAAATGCGATTTGCCCTTTGTGGGTGGTCAGCGAATCGGAACGCCGAGTAAGCAACACCCTCGGCTCGTTGTCTGCAACAAACAATGGCACCAGCACCGCCGAAGGGTTCGCCTCCGATGAGGGGAGTTGCAGTGCTTCATCTGGTTGGTGCCGTGCTATCGCACCGCACACTGCATCGATGTCGCTGAGGGCTCGTGTGTCCAGCCGATCCCACGGCGCATAGTCCAATTCACGCCAACTCGCCGGTCGTGGCAACTGCTGTCGACCGCCCGGACGTCGCTCCACCATCTGACGTTTCCGAAGACTCAACGCGACGTCTACAGCGCTGGTTTCCAGCCACTCTCCACCAGTTGCTTCAACACCGAATCAAGTCCGGCAGTCTTCAACGCCGCAAGCGTGCGACCTGGCTGCTCTTCACCTTTCTCCCATTTGTCCCATGCGAGTTGAATTTTGGCAAGGTCGGGTGCGGGTTTGTCGAAGGGCATGGGCTGAGCCTAACGACGCACGTGTTGCTTGCTGATGGTGTGGTCGGTTACTCATAGTCTGTTGAGCGTGCTGAGTCGCCTGGCTACACGACGACTTGCTCTCGCCCTCGCACTTGCTTCTGTAGTGGCGACAACGACGACTGCACCCGTCCATGCGGTCGTCGGTGGAAGTTCTGCGGTGGGCAACACTGCTGTGGTTCGCCTCGTGAACGGATCCAGCGTTTGCAGCGGAGCCTTGTGGACCAGTCGCATCGTCGTGACTGCCGCCCACTGTGTGGTGGATTCCACCGGAAACGTCACCAGTGGACCGATTTCGGTATTCGCCCCCGGCGTCAACGTTCAACAATCGTCTCAAACGGTGCTCAAAAGTGCCGTGCTTACGGTTGACGGCTGGCAACGACGCGGTGATTTCTCCCAGCCCGACGACATCGCCTTCCTCATCCTTGCGGCCGACATGTCGGGCGGCAGCATCGCGCGCATCGCTACCACTGAAGAGATTTCGGCGTGGAGTCGCGAAGGTCGCATCGTCACGTTGCTTGGCTACGGACGTACTTCGGCCACGGGATCCTCGTCCCCCACTCCAAACTTCATCAATCAGCCACTCAGCACGCTGCCAACGTGGCCGGGTGGCTTCACCGCAACACAAACTGCAACAACGGGAATTTGTTCCGGCGACTCGGGGGGTCCCGTCATCACCCAGGTTGGCAACGACGTCGTCTTGATCGGCGTGAACTCAGCGGCGTCGGGACCCTGTTCACCGTCGAGTCGTCCATCCATGACCGGATTCGCACCGGCTGCATTTCCCGAGTTGATGCGACGCGCGCTCGAACTCACCAGCGGAACCGCACTTCCAACTATCTCTACGGGCACTCCCCGGGACGTGACCACGAGCAGTGCCGTTCTGAGCGCAACTGCTGCTGGCAACAACTTGGTTACGACGACATCGTTTACCTACGGCCTGCAACCCGATCTCAGTGGTGCAAGCGTGACCGTGGAGTCTGCACAGGTCTCGGGTGCGACACCACGAGTCGTCGAAGTTGCAATCTCCAATCTGATGCCCGGCACTTCGTACTACTTTCGAGCCAATGCCACCAACTTGGCGGGCACCGTCACGGGTGCCATCATTCGGTTCACGACGCTTGGCGGTGCGCCGAGTGTGGCGAGCGGTGCAGCAACTTCCATCGCTTCGGATTCCGCAGTCGTCAGCGGAACGGTCAATGCCAACACGGTGGCGAGTCAAGCCTTTTTTCAATATTCGCGAGTGTCCGACCTTTCTGAAATCGACGGGACGATTGCAGCAGGAGATGTAGCGGGTTCCGAAACGGCGACACTCACCGCAAACTTGTCGCAACTCGAGGCAGGTACGACCTACTACTGGCGAATTGCTGCCACGAATGCTGCAGGTACGGCAGTGGGCGACACTCAGTCCTTCACTACCCCTGCATTCAAAGCCGGTACTTCGAGAACCACCAATGCGCTCGTCAACGCGCTCGCTATCGACCCCACGGGGATATCCAAGACGGTGGTCGTGCCCGCGGCAAAATCACGTCTGCAATGCGCAGTCAACTCCAGAACCAAACGACTCACCTTCACGCGTCCAGGGACGTGCCGCGTGAAAATCACCGTCACCCGTGCCGGTGTTACGAGTTCAGGCAACTACAACTTGATAGTTCGATGAGACTGTTCCCTTGACGCCAGCGCCACACGACACTACGAACTACGAACTCGTCGCGCAAACACGACGCAACGGCCAGGTGGAGTCGCAGCATTTTGGTGCCGTTGTTGCGCTGAACACCGACGGCTCGATTGCCTTCAGTGTGGGCGACCCATCCGTCATCGTCTTCCCACGATCGTCGATGAAGCCGTTACAGGCAACTGCGATGGTGCGAGCAGGCCTGTCGCTTCCTTCGCGACTCTTGGCGCTCACGTGTGCCAGCCACGATGGGCGTCCCGAACATCTTGCGGCCGCACGGGACATTCTGGCGACCGCCGGGCTCGATGAGTCTTCCCTCGGCAACCTGAAGGACTATCCATTGGACGATGCCGAACACGAACACGCCATTCGTGACGGAAAACAGCGCACGTCGCTACAAATGAATTGCTCGGGTAAGCACGCCGGCATGTTGGCCACGTGCGTTACGGCTGGCTGGCCATCCGATGGCACCTATCTGTCGCCCGATCATCCCCTGCAGCAATGCATCACCGATGGGATCCCGTCGTTGGCCGGTGAGCCTGCTGCACACATTGCTGTCGACGGTTGTGGTGCACCGGCACATGCGCTGTCCCTGCTCGGTTTGGCTCGCGCGTTCCGCACCATTGCCGTTGCCGCACCTGGTACCGCCGAGCACCTCGTGGCGAATGCAATGATGTCGCACCCCGAAATGGTGGGTGGGCCCACGCGTGACGTCACACGACTCATGCAAGGTGTCCCGGGACTCATGGCCAAGGACGGAGCCGAAGCCGTGTTTGCCGTTGGGCTTCGCGACGGACGTGCGGTGGCCTTGAAAATCAGTGACGGCGCCAACCGGGCTCGACCACCGGTGATGCGGGCTGCGCTCGAGCGTTTGGGGGTGGGCCTAGAAAACGTCGACCCGGCGACGTGGGATTCCCCCGTTTGGGGGCACGGTCGCCGGGTCGGTTTGTGTGAAGCGGTTGGACCGCTCGTTACATTCTGAATCCCTTGTTGATCATGGAGATTGCCGCGTCCTTGACCGGAATCATGCCGTAGATGATGGCACCATTGGCGACCCAGGTCATCCAGTCATCTCCGAAGCTCATGCCCCAACCGCCGATCGGGTTCATGTCCGTGAGCCACACCATCAGGATGCTGATGATGAGCGCCCAGTGGGCCCCGATGACGGGAAGCTTGGCAATTACTCCGTGAAGACCAACCAGGCGAAGGACCGAGTCGATAACCGACACGACCGCGCCAAGCAGGATTGCCGCCAGGAGGAGTACTCCGAGTGTGTACATGATGAATGTTCTCGCTTTCTGTCAGCACCGTTGCTGACAGATTCCAATCAAGTGCAAATGCACAAGGACATGGTGGATACCCCCGCAAACGGCATGGTTATTGGACTTCAGCCGAAATAGTGATCAACGTTCGGACGAAACCTGCATCCGATCGCCTACCGAGATTCGGCCAGGTTGGTCAACACGGGCATAGAGCCGACTTGCGTCACCGCGCTCGTGGCTCATGCGTTCGTAGTCGCCATCGCTGAACCACCGAGCGTTCTTGTGACAGGGAATCGCATAGGCGGTGAGTGTGGCCCGGACCGTCCCCAGGCTCAATCGCATGCCCGGGCGCATCAAGGACCAATCGATCCCGCGAATGGAGATGTTCTCGCCTGCTGATCCAAAGTGAATCGGGTGACCCGAAGTGGCCAGGTCGGCGACGACGTCGGCGCTCCACAAACACAGCGCTTGCCATGGCCGTCCATGATGTTGACGACTGGCTTGCCGATCGCCGATGACACCGCGATAGCCAACTTCGACACTGTCGACTGCAGACTTCGGCACTCCTCCGTCGGAGAGGAAAAGCCCCACCACGACGCCACTCGGCGCGGCCACCGGCGCGCCATCGGCTCCGAGTGCGGCCAACGGCGCCCACATGTCTCGAAGTGCTCGTTCCAACGCAATTGGGTCGATCGAGTCGATACGTTCTGCTGCTCGCATGCCGAGCATCGTCAATCGTTCAGTAGGTGGCGACGAGGGTTCGTCGGTATTGGCGAGTGGCGCAAAGAGTTTGGCGAGGGCATCAGCACTGCGCAGCATCGTGTCCACACTGGGCGTTCGTCCGTGAACATAATGTGCCCATAACTCACCCAAGTTGAGCAGCGTGCGATGCGCATCAGTGCCCTCGTACGTGTAGTTGTCGACACTGACCGTGGTTCGCGCCATGAGTCAGGTCCCCAAATACTTCCGAAGATACGACGCACTCAGCGCAATGGCTGCTGCAGCATCGTCGAGCAACTCACTCATGCCAAAGAACGCATGAATCTGGCCGTGAAATCGCACCGTGGATGTTGTCACGCCGAGGGACGCAAGCTTTGCCGC
>SXGT01689902.1_pt1 | contig 25755 bp, 15 predicted proteins | sample 3176221 | NCBI WGS metagenome assembly SXGT01 (sample SAMN11356862, study PRJNA531348) | freshwater metagenome | isolation source: freshwater sample F1-120 | place: China: Fuxian Lake, Yuxi | collected 2017-12-25
CCGGATACTTCACCATGGACGCTTGCTCAAACTCGATGGGCCGTCCCAACGAACCAACTCACGCAGTCCTGGCCTTGCCGACCACCCTCAACCCGTCAGAGTTTCTGGAATCTCGCCTTCATACTTGACGGAACCCACACCAGTCCATTCCGGTCGTCGTCATGACGTCGTCCAAGGAAGACCGAGATCTGGTGGAGGCCTACCGACTGGGCGCCAACAGCTACGTGGTGAAGCCGGTCGATTTCGATCAGTTCTCCGAAACCGTGGGCAACGTCGGGATGTACTGGATGCTGGTCAACCAACCCCCTCCTGAACCGCCAGCCCCTCAATAGATCCGCTGGCGCATCCTGGCGGCCTTGATACGGCGCAGCCACACCCCGAAGCGCGCCGCGAGCCGCGCCATCGGCAGGAGCACCGCGAAGATCACCTGCTCCTCAAGCCCCTCGCCCTCTGTCTGCGCCGCCACACCTCGCCTCCGGCCTCTCGACCACCCCCAGAGCCCCGGCCACGGCTCGCCCTCGCCACGACAGCTTTGACGAAAAATCGTAAAAAATGTCCATCAACAAGTCGCCGGAGGGATTCGAACCCCCGCCCTCCGGATTTGGAGTCCGGCGCTCTGCCTCTGGAGCTACGGCGACGCGGGCAAGCTGCCGGAGGGATTCGAACCCCCACAACCAGATCATGAGTCCGGCGCTCTACCTTTGGAGCTACGGCAGGGCTCCATCATCCGGAGATCGACCGAGGCTGGCAAGCCCTGGGCGGCCTCGCGCCTTCGCTTGCGCTCAGGATCCACATCGGCGACTCTCTCACCCATGAGGTGATTCTCACCGACGTTTTCAAATAGATTGCCTGTCAACGGCCTCAACAAGGCGCACGAGGGTCAATCTTAAACCTTGTCTAGAGGATTTTTGTCACCTCGCTACGTTTTCAAAGCTGATTGACAGTGGCCCACCGAGGCCCCAGATTTGAGGATGCCATGGACGAGACGCCGCCCCACCATCCAGACGTCTTCACCTACATCCACGCCCAGAGCTGGTTGTCAGACACCTTCGCTGCGCTTCAGGCGGTGGACGGGTCGATCACGCACAGGAGCTTTTCGCAGCGGTGCGGCTACAAGTCCTCGGGGGGGATCGCGCTGATCATCTCGGGCAAGCGGCGCTTGACGCCCAAAGGGGCCAGGCGCATCGCCAAGGCGGTGGGGCTGGAGGCCGATGAGCTTCAGCACTTGTCGCTGATGGTGGCCTTTGATCATGCCAGCGACTTCAAGGAGCGCTCGAAGCTGCTCCAGAAGATGAAGGCGTCGCGGCGCTTTGCGGAGGTCTGGCGCGACACGATCACCTCCTATGAGTTCTACGGGGAGTGGTACCTGCCGGTGTTGCGCGAGATGGTCTCGCTGCCGGACTTCCAGGAGGACCCGAAGTGGATAGCGGCGAGGATCCACGGCAAGTTGCCGCCCAGGGCCGCCGCCGAGGGGCTGGCGCAGCTCATCTCGCTGGGCTACCTGGAGCGCGGCGAGGATGGTCGGTTGAGGCAGACGCGGCCGATCATCGCGACGGACAGCGAGGTGCGCTCGGATCTGCTCAAGCGCCACCAGCGCGACATGATGGCGCTGGCGGCCGAGGCCCTCGACACCCAGGCGCGCGACGAGCGCGACATGCGCGTGATGACGGTGGCCATCAGCCGCAGCCAGGCCGACCGGATCAAGGCCAGGTTGACGCTCTTGCAGAAGGAGCTGATGGAGATCGTCGCCGAGGACGAGCCCATCGAGCAGGTCTACCAGCTCAACACCCAGTGGTTCGCGCTGACGAACCCGATCGGCGAGCCCTCGGGGCAGGAGGATCCATGAGGCGAGAACTGATCGTGACGCTGTTGCTGGCGGCGCTGCTGCTCGGTGGCTGCGGCGACGCGGGCGTCGACCCGGTGACGGGGACCGGCTCGGCGGGTGGCAACCCGCTGACCGTCGACTTCGAGACCGAGGACTCGCCTTCGCTCGTGGACGTCACCTGGCAGACCCCCGTCCTTCACCTGGGGTCCATGCGGCTGGCCTTGACCGACGAGGACTCTGGCGACTGCGTCTTCGGGGCCGAGGCCGAGTCTCTCGACCGGGAGATCGCCTTTGAGCGGGGCTCGAGCCTTGACTTCGAGGCGCCAGCGCCCTGCGCGATCCAGTGGATTCCGGCGCCCGATCAGCCCCTCATCAGCGTCAGCGCGCAGATCGGCGGAGAGGCGCTGGAGATCGACCTCGGCGCAGGGGCCTTGTTGACCGCGCGCCTTGAGGGCCTCGACCGGCTGGCGCTCTCCGAGGAGGCCGTCGCGGTCTTCGAGGTCGACAAGCTCCTCGACGGGGTCGACGTCCAGGGGCTCGTCGACGCCCTGACCGGGCTGCTCGGGCTCGGCGAGGTGGAGCTGGACGCGCTGATCGAGCGCGCGACGGCCAACCTCGACGGCGCCATCACGCTCTACCTGGACCCGACCCCGGGCGACGGCGTCCTGCTGCCCGAGGAGCGGGTCGAGGCCAACGTCCTGGCCGTCTTCGCGCTTGAAGCCCCCTGAACGGCCCCCAACAACCCCACGGTCAACCAAGGAGAAACCATGAGGCGAGCGAGTTCTCTGATCTTGAGCTTTGCGGCGCTGGCCGCTTGCGGCGAGGATGAGGCGACGTCGAGGGCGGCCTCGCCGCAGCCCGAGGCGAGCCCCGAGGCCAGCCCCGAGGCCGACCCCGAGGCCGACCCCGAGGCCAGCCCTGAGGCCAGCCCTGAGGCCAGCCCCGAGGCGATGCCGGAGCCGGAGCCGGAGCCAGCGGCCGAGCTGCCGAGGAACTTCGATCTGATCCGAGGAGACAAGTTCACGCGCCTCGTCCTGGAGGTCGACGAGGCTCCCGGCGCCGAGGCTCGACCGCAAGCCCTTGAGGCTCTCGCCGCAGGCCTGCAGGGCCTGCTCGACAAGCCCGGCGGCGTCGTCGTCGTCAGGGACGCCGCTCTGCAGGGCCACGGCCGCGACCACCGCTGGACGACGGGCGACATGAAGGGCGAGGCCGCCGAGAGCTTTGACCTGGAGGTCCCCGAGGACACCATCAAGCTGCACATCGTCTATCTGGAGGGCCGCAGCCCTGCAGACGATGGCAGCAAGCGGGTGCTTGGGATGGCCTGGGACCACACCCACCTGGCGATCTTCAAGCAGACCATCGAGGACCTCTGCGGCGACTCAGCGCCGCTGCTGGCCGACCGGGAGGCCTTCTGTCAGGCCGCTGAGTCCTCGGTCCTGACCCATGAGGTCGGGCACCTGCTCGGCCTCGTCGACAACGATCTGCCGATGGTCACCGATCACCGCGACCCCGATCCGAGCCACGGGCGCCACGACGTCAACCGAGAATGCGTGATGTTCTTCGCGCATGAGGGCGAAGACATGTTCAGCACCCTGGGCGGCCTCTTCATGGGCGGCCAGAGCCAGGGGCTGGGCTTTGACGCCGCTTGCCTCGCGGACATCGCCGCGGTGCGCGACGCGCCCTGACCCCGCCTTCAAGCCGACGAGCGGCCCCAAGCGAGGAAGGCCCGGGCTTTCGCCCGAGCCTCCCTGCCCATCCCGCCCGCGAGGCCGGCCTCACAGGCGAGGCCAGCGGGAGCACCCTCAGCGGGGGCCAGCGCCCAGCGCGAGGAGGACCTCGAGGACCGCCTCGGCGCGAGCCTCAGCGAAGGCCTCGCCGAGCAGCTCGACGTTGCCCTCGGCCAGGACGCCAGCGCGAAGCGCCCCGTAAGCCTCGGCCAGCGCGGCGGCGTTCTCAGCCTCGTCGTCCGAGGCGCTCAAGGAAGCCAGGATCGCGGCGTGAGCCTCGATCGAGGCTTCGACGGCGGTCGAAGCGGCCTCGAAGGCCGCCCGCTCGATCCCCTCGAAGGCCGCCGAGAGCTGCGCCTCGACCTCGGCGCGGTAATCGATCCAGGCCGCCTCGATGTCGCGCTCGGCCTCCTGACCGGCCTCGCCCGCCGCCTCGATCCGGGCATTGAGCTCGACGCCCGCCTCGGCGATCGCGCCCTGGCTCTGCTCACCCAGGCCCACCAGCGCGGCCTGGGCCTCGATGGAGGCGGTCGCGAAGGTGGAGGCGGTCGCCTCGGAGTCGCTGCGCGCCTGGCCCTCGGCCCCCTCCTCCAGCTCGGCGGTGTAGAGGATGAAGGCGTCGGCGCTGGCGCGAGCGGCCAGCGTCGTCTGCTCGACGGTCAAGCCCGCCTCGCCCCAGGCTCCAGCGAGCGCCTCGATGAAGTCCTCCTCGGCCTGCTCGCGCTCCTCTTCGCCCTCGGCCTCGTCGAGACGGGCGTCGTGCTCGGCCTGCGCCTCGGCCTGCGCCTCCAGCGCCGCGGACACCTCCGCCTCGCTCGCCCCCACGGCCTCCTGCCGGAGCGTCTGCGACCACGTCGACATCGCCGAGAGGGTGGCCCGCGCGCTGGCCTCCACGCCGGACTCGTAATCCCCCGAGGCCACCAGCGCCTCGGCCAGCTCCGCCGAGATCAAGGCCCGCAAGCCGCTCGACGTGCTCTCGTCCTCATCCCAGGATCCCGAAGCCCTGGCCTCGATGTAGACGTCCACCTCCACGGAGCTCTCGACCGTGATCGGCGCCGCCGTGGCCTCGTCCCCCGCCTCAAGCGTCTCCGTGACGATCACGGAGCCGACCTCCTGGCCCTCCTCGCCCGCCCGGACGATGATGTCCGTGGCGACCCCCGCGGACAGATCCACGGTGACCGTGTAACGACCCTGCGCGTCGGTCTGCGTCGCCCCCTCGGAGATCGCGCTCAACGAACCGTCCCCCTGCACCTGGAAGGCCGCGATCGCGATCCCTTCCAGCGACACCTGACCCATTGAGGACTCGGCCCCCTGGACCTGACCCGAGATCTGGGCCTGCGTGCCCGGGTCGTTGTTCGGATCGTTGTTGCCCGGATCGTTGTTGGGGTCGTTGTTGCCCGGATCGTTGTTCGGGTCGTTGTTGCCGACCTGGCCAGGCGACTGCGCATCGTCCCCACCGCACCCCGTGGACATCGCCAGCAGCGCGGCGCAGAGCAGGAGGGTCAGGAGCCTGGCGGCCTGCCGGGTCTTCGTCGTCGTCTTCGTCGTCGTCTTCATCATCGTCTTCATCGTCGTCTTCATCGTCTTCCTCATCTTGTCTTCGCTCGTGGGTCTGGCCCCAAGGTTTCCACTCATGGACAGGTCTTCTCTCCACCTGTCTGCGGCCCTGCGGGGTTCACCGCCCCCGCTCGCCACCTTCCACACGACCAATGTCTGTACGACTTATGAAAACGCAACTTCATAAATTGACATCGTTAACAAGGGCGCCTGAAGGGCAGCCGCGGCGCGCTATCCCCAAGTTGATTTGTTATTTTTGAAAACACGGCCATTGAACACACCGAGGCCGTGGGGGAGGGGGTTCGAGGGTTGGGGAGACCGGCAGGTCGAGGGGGGTCGTGGGGTGGATTGGGTCGTCGAGAGGGGGTCGTGGGCAGGAGAGATCGGCTCGGGAGGAAGGCTGGAGCGATGAGCGGAGGGGTGAGGTTGAGCGGGTCGTCGGGTCAGTCGAGGGGGGAGTCGGCGTGGAGCATGTTGAGGGTGAAGAGGCAGACCTTGGCGCGGCCGGTGGTCTTGGCGAGGTACATGGCTCGGTCGGCGTGGGCCATGAGCTGGTGCATGCTGCGGCCGTGGCTGGGGAAGAGCGCGACGCCGATGCTGGCGGAGACGGCGAGCTCGGGTCGATCGAGGATGGGCAGGGCGAGGATGAGGTCGAGGAGCTCGGCGGCGAGGGTGAGGGCCTGGGGGGTGTCGGCGCCTGGACAGAGGATGGCGAACTCGTCTCCGCCGAGCCTCGCGGCGAAGTCGGATTGCCGGAGGCGCTTCTTGAAGATCTCGGCGGTGGCGACCAGGACAGCGTCGCCGGCCTGATGTCCGAGGGTGTCATTGACGCGCTTGAGGTGGTCGAGGTCGATATAGAGGAGCGCGCCGGAGGTGTTTCTTGCGCGGGACAGGATGAGGTTCTGGGTCAAGGCGTCTTCGAAGGCGCGGCGGTTGAGGAGGCCGGTGAGCGGGTCGTGGCGGGCCTCCTGGATGAGCTTGTCCTGGAGGCGCTTGCGCTCGGTGACGTCGATGAGGATGTGGGTGCGCTGTCCGAGATCAAGGTGACTGGTGGAGATGCGAAGGGTCAGCGGGTTGCCGTTGGCGCGCAGGGTCTGAGCCTCCCAGGTCTTCGGGAGGTTGTTTGAGGAGTCGCGTTCGCTTGTGGTGGGGATGTTGGACAGAAAGAGGTCCATGGGCTGGCCGAGCGCGGCGTCGATGGAGCACTGGATCATGTGGGAGGCGGTGAGGTTGAGGTAGGAGATCCGCCCTGAGCGGTCGGTGACCAGGAGTCCCTCAGCGGCGTGGTCGGCGATGGCTCTGAAGCGCTGCTCGCTGGCGGTGAGGCGGGCCAGCATTTGACCCAGGGCGATGGCGTGGCTGATCTGGCCCTGGATGAGGTGGGCCGAGGCCATGCCGGCCTTTCGGACGTCGCCGATGGTCGAGGCGAGGATGAGCGCGCCGAGGCGTTGCTGGGCGGTCAGCAAGGGGATGACGAGGAGGGAGCGGAAGGCGCCGGTCAACAAGGCCGAGGTGCTGTCCTCGTCGGAGTGGACCGTTGGGAGGCAGCTCGGGAGGTCGCGGCGCAGAGCCACCTTGAGGAGGGCGTCGCTGCCGAAGAAGACGCTGGCCTGGTCGATCTGATGGGGGTCGAAGCCGCGGTGGGCCTTGAGGATCAGCTCGCCTGAGGGGCTGATGAGGAACGCGGCGCCGTGGGTGAAGGGCTCGATGTCCATGTAGCGGGCGAGGACCTCGTCGAGGAGGCGTTCGATGTCGTTGGATCGGGTCATGACCTCGGCCACGCCGGCCAGGACGGCGAGCTGGGATTCCTGAAGGGCGCAGGCCCGTGTCAGCGCCGCGTTTTGACGGGAGAGGTGTTCGAGTTCGCGCTGGAGGCGCAGCAGGTAGTCATCGGGGGTCATCTCGGCGGTTGCGACGCGGGAGCGCGGCGGTGGGTTCGGGTTGGAGAGGCCCTTGAGGGCGTCGATCAGCTCAGAGGCGTCCCGGTCGAAGTGGACGGCCTCGGTGACGAGGTTCTGCCAAGGGCTCTGGGTGCGGTCCTTATCGAAGATGAAGGTCGAGATGAGCAGGCGCGGGGTGGTGCCCAGATTGGGGTCGTCCTTGAATTGTTTGATGAGTCGGAAGCCATCGACGCTGACCTTTTCGGCGTCGAAGACGACGGCGTGGGGGTCCAGCGAGCGGGCCAGCTCCAGGGCGCGCTCGGGTTGGGGGGCGATGGTGACCTCGAAGCCGGCGTGGTGGAGGTGGAGCATGATGTGTCTGGAGCGCTTGCCCTTGTCGAAGACGAGCAGGACGCGCTGGACCAGGAAATCGGCGTCGAAGCCTGGGCGCTGGAGGGGGCGAGCCTGGTCTGGCAGCAGGCTGCGGACGGCGTCGACCAGCGCGCGGGGCTTGACGGGCTTGACCAGGAAGCGGGAGAAGGAGGCGCCCAGGGCGCGGGCCTCTTCGAGGCTGGAGTCGACCCCGGAGACGGCGATCATGGGCGAGCGCCGCTCGACCTTGAGGCGCTCGGCCAGCTCCAGGCCGTCCATGTCTGGCAGGCGCAGATCCTGGACGATCACGTCGGGGCTCAGGGTCGACAGCTCCAGCGCCTCCTGACCGCTGGCGGCCTCAATGACCGTGAAGCCCCCGGCTTCCAGGGCCACCCGCATGGCCTTGCGGCTGAGCGGATCATCCTCGATCAAGAGTACGCTGGGTCCGATCATGGAATCTCCTTTGCCGAGAGTGGCCCCCGAGCGAGGTGCTCGGGGGTTGTCGGTTCAAGCAGGGTCAGGTGTTGGCCATCGGCGTCGATCCTCGGCAAGGTGACCCGAAAGGTGCTGCCGCAGCCGGGCGCGCTCTGGACGTCGATCTGTCCACCTTGACCTTCGACGAGGCGGCGCGTCAGGGTCAAGCCCAGCCCTGCGCCGTGTCGGTGGGCCGCCGACGAGGAGCGGAGCTGGTGGAAGGGCTCGAAGATGGCGCCGAGGTGGGCCTCGTCGATGCCCTCCCCGTCGTCCTCCACCTCCAGCAAGAGGGTCGGGCCCGGCCTCGCCGAGGCGCGCAGCGCGACGTGGCCTCCGTCGGGGGTGAACTTGATGGCGTTGGACAGCAGGTTGAGGAGGATCTGCCTCAGGCGCACCGGATCGAGGACGACGATGGCGCCGCGCAGGTCGCCGTCGACCTGGACGCTCAGGTCAAGGGAGCGCGCGCTGGCCAGGGGCAGGAGTTGGTCCGCAGCCGCCTCGATCGTGCCGGCGAGGTCGACGGGTACGGGTTCGAAGGCGAGCTTCCCGGCGTCTACGCGGGACAGGTCGAGGGCGTCGTTGATCAGCGCGCCCATGTGGGCCGCGCTGGTCAGGACGTCGTCCAGGTACTCGCGCTGCGTCGGCTTCACGGCCCCGGCGAACCCGTCGCGGATCAGGTGCGTGAAGCCGACGATGGAGTTGAGGGGCGTGCGCAGCTCGTGGCTCAGGTTCGACAGGAAGGTGCCCTTGTGGGCGTTGATCCGGGCCAGGGCCTCGTTGGAGCGGCGCTGCTGCTCGATGAGCGCCGCGATCTCGATGGCCACGGCCACCTGCTCGGTCAACAGGCCCAGGGCGGCCAGATCGTCCTCGGCAAAGAGCAGCCCGCGCCGAAGCACCAGGAGCAGGACGCCGGAGCGCCTGGAGGGCGTCGCGATGGGGATGGCCAGCATCGCCTGGGCCGCGAGGCGGCGGCTGAGTTCGCGCTCGGTCGGGCTCCAGCCGGCCGGCTCGAAGTCCATCGCAGGGCGGCCTTGCGCCCAGGCCCTGGCCGCCACGCCATCGACCACGGAGAGCCGACCCGAGGGCACCAGGCCCGGCGGGGCGGTCGCGCGGACGAGGAGCCCCTGCGGGCTCTGCTCCTCGAGAGCGTCGGCCAGCGCGACGATCACCCCGAGGCCGCCCACGGCGCTGCGCGCCGAGGTGCTGAGCATCTCGATCATGAACTGGGCGCGATCGTCGGGGGCCTTGTCGAGGCCGCGCTCCAGGAAGGCGCGGACCTCGGCGGTCTGCCACGCCCGCACGAGCCCCCGCGGGGGCACGAAGGCGGCCAGCCACACCAGCCCGGCGCCCAGCGCCAGCAGCTCGATGAGCAACCCCGAGCCCTCGATCAGGCCCGGCGCCACCGCCGCCAGCCCCGCGATCGCGATGATCAGGGCCAGCAGCCCGCTCCCCAGCGAGGCCAGCAAGAGGCGCTGGCGGCTGACCCCGCCGGACCCGAGGCCGCCGCGCAGGAAGGCCCACCCCGCGACCCCCTCGATCACCACGAAGGACACCACCAGCGCGAGGGTCGCCGCCTCCGGCAGCGGCCTGGGCAGCGCCACGAGCACGATGGTCGACAGGATCGTGGAGCCCAGAGCGCCCACCCGCAGCGCCGCAGGGACGCTCCGGAAGTGCTCGACCAGGCGCAACATCATCACCGGGTGACACATCAAGGCGCACTCGCCCGCCGTCGACAGCGCCGAGACATCGATCCCGCCGTAGATCTTCAGCATCCCGACGAGGGTCGGCACGGCCAGCGCGGCGAACATCAGCGCGACGTCCAGGTGGATGCGATCGCGGCGACGCAAGAAGCCCAGGAGCGTGCCGCCGAACAAGCCCAGGAAGGTGAGCCGGGTCACCAGCACCAGCAGATCGATCTCCTTCACCCTCGGCTGCCTCCCGACTCGCCGCCCCTGGCTGAAGCGCCCTCGCGCCCGCGAGCAGATGAACCATCCCGTTCTGGTTGACTGAACCTGTCCGATACAATGTTGGTGCGCCGCGACCAACAAGCATGATACCGAGCGCGGCTTTTGTCCACCCCTCTGGCGTTTTCAAAAACTGATGCCTATTGTCGATCTCATGAAGTCCCCGGAGCGCATGCCGCGGGCGGATCGACAAGCCCGACGTGAGGCGCCCTTGGTGGTCGCTCCGAGCCAGAGAGGTCGCCAGTGATGAAGAGCCCCCCGAAGCCTCCAAGGGCCCTGAGCCACGCGGGTGTTTTCATCCACGGTGATTTGATCGCGGGCAAATACCGCGTCGATCGTCTGCTGGCCGAAGGCGGCATGGGGCAGGTCTTCGTCGCCGTTCAGGAGCCGATCGGGCGCAAGATCGCGCTCAAGATCCTGCGGCGCTCGCTGGCGGTCGACCCCGAGAGCGTCCATCGCTTCTTCCGCGAGGCCGTCACGGTCAGCCAGCTGCACCACCCCAACACGATCACCATCCTGGACTACGGCGAGCACGACGACGGGACGCTCTACATCGCCATGGAGTACCTCACCGGTCAGGATCTCGGGGCGATCCTGGCCGAGCAGGGTCACCTGAGCGTCGAGCGCGTAGTGTCGATCGCGCTCCAGATCGCCGGGGCGCTTCAGGAGGCCCACCACAAGAACGTCCTGCACCGAGATCTGAAGCCGGCCAACATCTTCATCACGCAGATCGAGGGCCAGGGCGAGGTGGTCAAGGTGATCGACTTTGGCATCGCCAAGCTGCTCGACGCCCCCGAGGAGGATCGGGTGACGCAGATCGGCTTCGTCTGCGGGACGGCCGAGTACATGGCCCCGGAGCTGTCCAGCGGCGAGGCGCTCGACGGCCGCACCGACCTCTACGCGCTGGGCGTGATGATGTGGGAGCTGATCGAGGGCCGCCTGCCCTTTATGGGCAACAACGCCATCACGACGGCGCTGATGCACCAGGTCGAGCCCATCCCCCCGATGTCCGAGCGCGCCCCGGCCTCCATCCGCGCGCTCGTCATGGAGACGATGGCCAAGGACCCCGACGAGCGCCCGGCCAACGCGGCGCAGTTCGCCGAGGCGCTGCGGCGCGCCGCCGAGGAGGCTGGCCTGGGGCCGGCCGCCGAGCGGCCTTCGGCGCCGCTGCCCTCGGAGGCGATCGAGGCCCGACGCGCCGTACACCGCAGCGCGCCGTCGACCCCTGAGGTGCCGCTGAGCTCCAACGCGGGCTGGGCCGCGTTGCGCCCATCCCCCGAAGCCCCCCTCGATCCCTCGCCGCTTGAGGACGCCGCCCCTCAAGTCGCCGCACCGGCCACCGACGCGGCAGGGCGCGGCGGTGCCCTGCGCCTTGGGCTCGCGCTTGCGTTGGTGGCCATGATCGCGCTGGTCCTCTTCGGGCTCATGGGGGGCGGCGAGGCGCCGACGCCCGCCGCGCGCCCCCTGGAAGCGAGGTCGGCGCCGCCCTCTCTGGACATCACCGTCGATCAGCCCGCCGTCGAGGTCTTTCGCGGGTCCGAGCGCCTGGGCGTGGCGCCGCTGACAATCGACGGCGCGCCCGGCCAGCGGGTCCACCTGACGCTCAAGAAGGAGGGCTTCGAGCCGCTCGAGGTGGACGAGCGCTTCCCCGACGGAGGCTCCGCCCGCGTCAAGCTCCACATGAAGGAGCGCCCGGCTGTCCTGATCAGCCTCCTCTCCGAGCCCGCAGGGGCCGCGATCCTGCGAGCCGGGCTGTCGATCGGCGAGACCCCCTTTGACTTCAGCCTCCGAGGCGACGAGCCGCCCTTTGGCGTCGAACTCCAGCTCGCCGGCCACCGCCCCGTCTCCGTCGACATCTCGCCAGCGCGAGGCTCCCAACGCCACATCATCGCGCTGATCAGGGCGACCCCGGGGGCGGGCCCCCTCGAGGCCGCCCCCGTCGAGAAGCGCACGGGCACCTTCGAGGGTCAGGCCCGCGATCCCAGGCAAGGCCCGCCCCGACCGATGAAGACCGGCGAGTCTCCACCAGGGCGGGCCGCGCCGGCCTCTCGCTACGACACGGTCGACTGAGCCCTTCGGGCCACCGCCACGACACCCACAAGAGGACAAGATGAACCTGCCAAGACTGAGCGCGATCTCCTGGCTGGCGCTGTGCGCGGTCACCACAGCCGCTCTGGTCGCCGATCCGACCTCCGCTCTGGCCCAGCGCTCCGACCCCGAGGCCAAGCCGCAGGCCGAGCCGCCCGTCGATCCGAGGGCCGAGGCGCTGAGGCTCTACAAGATCGGGCTGCTCCAGTTCGAAGGCGAGGAGTTCGAGAAGGCCGCCGAGTCCTTCACCGAGGCCTTGAGACTCGATAGAGACGCGATCCTGGCCTACAACGCCGCGCGCGCCTTTGAGAAGAGCGGCGATCTGGAGCGCGCCCGAGCCCTCTACGTCGAGCAGCTCGACTTGAGCCCGGAGGGCGATCTGGGGTTGAGGGCCGCAGGAGCCATCGAGCGCATCGACGCCCTCCTGAGCGAGCGCCGCGCGCGGGCCGCCGAGGTCGCCCGGGATATCGGGTTCATCGAGGTCCGCACCGACTCCGGCGGCGAGGTGCTCATCGACGGCGTCCTGGCCGGCGGCGCGCCAGGCCGCTTTGAGGTCCCCGCCGGTCGCCACGCTCTGGAGCTGCGCAGGAAGGGCGCCAGAGGCCAGATCCGGGAGGTCGAGGTCCGCGCCGGGCAGACCATCACCGCGCTGATCCTGCTCGACGACGACGCGCGGCCCCTGGATCTCAGGGCCGCCTCGGGCTTCGGGATGATGGGCGGGGGCGTCCTCCTGGGCGCGATCGCCCTCGGCCTTGACGAGCCCGGCGAGCACGGCGGCGGCGCCGTCGCCCTGGGCCTGTCCGCGCTGGCCGTCGAGGCCGCCGGCGCGGGCCTCCTGCTCTGGTCCCTCCTCGCGGATGAAGGCGCAGACCGTGTTCTCAAAAACATGGAGTGACTGTCGATCAATCTGACGGATTGCCACAATCGGACACCGTAATCATCGGCATCAAAAAATATAAACTTGTTTTCTTAAAAGACGGTATCAACCTTCTGATCCAGTGGGCGCGGTCGCCCTGGGTGTTCAGCACGACACACACATCGCCGCCCTCGCCGAGGCGAGGCGTCCAGAACCACGGAGAGCGTCATGAGGTTGCTGCTGTGTACGATCCTTGGAGGGCTCATCATGTTCGTGGCCGGGGTCGCCGAGGCCCAATGCATCCTTGGAGGTCCTGACCCCGACGGCGACGGCCTCTGCCTTCTTGAGGACAACTGCCCGAACAGCGCCAACCCTGGCCAGGAGAACAACGACCGCGACGGCCAGGGCGACGTCTGCGACGACGACGACGACAACGACAACGTGCTGGACGGGGCCGACAACTGCCCGCGGGCGGCCAACGCCAACCAGATCGACACCGACTCGGACAACCAGGGCGACGCCTGCGACCCGGACGACGACAACGACGGCCAGCTCGACCCTGGCGACAACTGCCCGCTGGCCTCCAACCCCCAGCAGGAGGATCTGGACGGCGACGACCAGGGCGACGCCTGCGACGGCGACGACGACGGCGACGGCCTCGCGGACACGCAGGACAACTGCCCCCGGCTTGGCAACGTCGATCAGCGCGACACCGACTCGGACGCTCAGGGCGACGCCTGCGATCTGGACGACGACAACGACGGCCGGGTGGACGGCAATGACAACTGCCCCCTGGACCGCAATGCCGACCAGCTCAACACCGACGGCGCCATCGACGGCGGCGACGCCTGCGACAACGACGACGACAACGACAACGTGCCCGACCCCCGGGACAACTGCTCCCTGATCGCCAACCCCGGCCAGCAGGACAACGACCAGGACGGGCGAGGGGACGTGTGCGACAACGACGACGACAACGACGGGGTGGACGATGGGGCAGACAACTGCCCCCTGATCGCCAACGGCGCCCAGGCCAACAACGACGGCGACGGCCTCGGGGATGTTTGTGACCCCGACGACGACAACGACGGCGTCTCGGACTCCATCGACAACTGCCCGCTGGACGCCAACGCCGGCCAGGAGGATGGCAATGGCAACGGCTTCGGCGACGTCTGCGACGGCGACGACAGCGACAACGACGGCGTCCCCGACGACTCGGACAACTGCCCCCTGGACTCGAACGTCGATCAACTCGACCTGGACGAGGACGGGCGCGGGGACGTGTGCGACCCGGACGACGACACCGACGGCGTGCTGGACCGGGTCGACAACTGCCCCGAGGTCGCCAACGCCGGCCAGAGCGACACCGACGGCGACGGCGACGGCGACGCCTGCGACGACGACGACGACAACGACGAGGTGCCCGACGATCTGGACAACTGCCCGCTGACCGACAACGACGATCAAATCGACCTCGACGGGGACGACCTGGGCGACGCCTGTGACCCGGATGACGACGGCGACGGCCTCGGTGACGTGGTCGACAACTGCCCCACCTTCGCCAACGCCAACCAGCTCGACACCGACGCGGACGACTTCGGCGACGCCTGCGACGAGGACGACGACAACGACGGCGTCGCCGACTTCGCCGACAACTGCCCCCGGATCTCCAACGGCGCCCAGATCGACACCGATCGGGTCGAGGGCGCACCCGACAACGACGGCCTCGGCGACGCCTGCGACCCCGACGACGACGACGACGGCGTCCTCGACGGCGGCGACAACTGCTCTCTGGTCGCCAACGCCGGCCAGGACGACGTCGATCGGGACGGCCTCGGCGACGCCTGCGACGCGGATGACGACAACGACACCGTCCTTGACGGCGACGACAACTGCCCGCTCTCCCCCAACCGGGGCCAGACCGACACGGACGGCGACGACCTCGGCGACACCTGCGACCCCGACGACGATGACGACGGGGTGCTCGACCCACAGGACAACTGCCCGCTCGTCGACAACGGCGATCAGGAGGACGGCGACAACGACGGCCTCGGCGACGCCTGTGACTCCAACACGGACTCGGACGGCGATCGCCTCGACGACAGCATCGACAACTGCGTCGACATCCCCAACCCCGACCAGATCGACACCGACGACGACGGCCAGGGCGACCCCTGCGACGCGGACGACGACAACGACGACGTCCTCGACGGCGTCGACAACTGCCCGAGGCTGGCCAACGGCGATCAGGCCAACACGGATGGGGATCAAGCCGGCGACGCCTGCGACCCCGACGACGACAACGACGGCGTCTCCGATGGCCGCGACAACTGCCCCCTGGTGGCCAACACCGAGCAGCGCGACACCGACAGCGACGGGACCGGCGACGCCTGCAGCGACGACGACGACAACGACGGCGTGATCGACGACGAGGACAACTGCCCCAGAGCCGCCAACGCCGGCCAGGGCGATCTGGACCTCGACGACCAGGGCGACGCTTGCGACACCGACGACGACGGCGACGGCGTCCCCGACCTGCTCGACAACTGCCCCACCCTCGTCAACGTCGACCAGCTCGACACCGACGACGATGGCCTCGGCGACGCCTGCGAGGACGACTCCGACAACGACGGCGTCACCGACCTGCTCGACAGCTGCCTCGTGACCCCCAACGCCGACCAGCGCGACACCGACCACGACGGCCTCGGCGACGCCTGCGACGACGACGACGACGGCGACCGCGACCTCGACCGCGACGACAACTGCCCCCGGATCGCCAACCCCGACCAGGGGGACGTCGACGACGACGGCGTCGGCGACGCCTGCGACGCCAACAGCGACACGGACGGCGACGGCTTCGACGACGGCCAGGACAACTGCCGCTTCGTCTTCAACCTCGGCCAGATCGACACCGACGACGACGGCCAGGGCGACGTCTGCGACGGCGACGATGACAACGACGGCGTCTTCGATGAGGCCGACAACTGCCCCCTGGCCGCCAACGCCGGCCAGCGCAACGCCGACGGCGACCAGCCCGGCGACGCCTGCGACCCCGACGACGACAACGACGGCGTCCTGGACACCGACGACAACTGCCGCTTCATCCCCAACCTCACCCAGGACGACAACGACGAGGACGCCAGCGGCGACGTCTGCGATCCCGACGACGACGACGACGGCGCCTTTGACGAGGCCGACAACTGCCCCCTGACCACCAACGCCGACCAGCTCAACTCCGACAGCGACCCCCTGGGCGACGCCTGCGACCTGGACGACGACAACGACAACGTCGAGGACGCCCAGGACAACTGCCCCCTGAGCGCCAACCCCGATCAAGGCGATCAGGACGAAGACGGCCTCGGCGACGCCTGCGACGACGACCGCGACGGCGACGCCGTGCCCAACGACCGCGACCTGTGCCCCGATGAACCCGACGCCGCACAGCAGGACAGCGATCGGGACGGCCTCGGCGACGCCTGCGACCCCGACGACGACAACGACGGCGCCCTCGACCCCGACGACAACTGCCTGACCCTCCCCAACCCCGACCAGCGCGACAACGACGAGGACGGCCAGGGCGACGCCTGCGACACCGACGACGACGACGACGGCGCCCTCGACCCCGACGACAACTGCCCGCTGGACGCCAACGCCGCTCAGCTCGACGCCGACGAGGACGGCCTCGGCGACGCCTGCGACGACGACGACGACGGCGACGGCGTCCCCGATCGCGTCGACAACTGCCCCTCGGACATCAACGTCGATCAGACCGACACCGACAGCGATGGCCTCGGCGACGCCTGCGAGGACGACTCCGACAACGACGGCGCCGACGACGACGACGACAACTGCCCCACCCTCTTCAACCCCGACCAGGCCGACAACGACGGCGACAGCCGGGGCGACGCCTGCGACGACGACGACGACGACGACGGCCTCGACGACCAGGCCGACAACTGTGTCGACATCTCCAACCCCGACCAGCTCAACACCGACGGCGCCACCGACGGCGGCGACGCCTGCGACGACGACGACGACAACGACGACATCTCCGACGCCGACGAGGCCACCTTCGGCACCGACCCCAGGAACGCCGACACCGACGGCGACGGCGCCTCGGACATCGAGGAGATCCGCGTCGGCACCGACCCGACCCGCGCGGAGGATCGGCCCGGCCGGCGGCGCCCGAACAACGGCGTCCTGGTCGGCGGCGGCTGCCAGACGACCCCCTCAGGCGGCGCCCCCACGGCCCCGCTGCTGGCGCTGGCCCTGATCGTCTTGACGCTGGCGCGGCGCCCTTCGCGCCGCCCCTCGCCGCCCGCCGAGCCCTCGGCGCCCGCCGACCCCTCCGCGCCCTCCCGCGGCCGACAGGCCCCCGCGATGCTGGCCCTCGCGGCGGCCCTGGCCCTGGCGATGTCGCCCGCAGCGGCCCGCGCCGAGGGCTTCGACAGCCTGCGCTTCAAGCCCTCGGGCATCGACACCGGCGGCCTGACCCTGGTGGGCACCCCGACGCTGGCGCCGCTGAACTTCCACCTGAGCGCCTTCTGGATCTTCGCCGATACGCCCGTCCAGCTGGCCGACGAGGCCGACCGCGGCACGATCCTGCTGCCCGTCGTGGACCGGGAGAACCACCTCGACCTCAAGGCCAGCGTCGGGATCATCGAGGGCCTCGTGGCGACCCTGGAGCTGCCCGTCCTCGTCGAGCGCAGCCTCGGCGAGGACTTCCGCGAGGATGTGGACACGGCGGCCTTCGGTGATCTGGATCTGCGCGTACGCTATGCACTTTTTGAGCGAGAGCGGGAGGCCTTCGGGCTCGCCGCCGAGGCCATCGCCACGCTGCCGACCGGCAGCGAGCGGGCGCTGACCGGCTCGGGCGGCTTCGGCGGGGGCTTCAACCTGATCGCCGACGGCACCTTCGGCGCGATCACGCCGGTCATCAACGTCGGCTACCTCGCCCGGCCCGAGCGGCGCTTCGTCAACACGGTCGACGATGACCTGCTGCGCTTCGGCATCGCCGCCCGCGTGGCGATCCTGCCCGCCGAGCGCCTCACCTTGATCGGCGAATGGGCCGGCTCGGCCTCCATCTCGGATCTGGCCCCCGGCCACGAGATCGGCTTCGGCGCCTCGACCTCCTTCCTCGGCCTGGGCCTCAGCGCCGGCGGCACGCTCGGGATCGGCGATCAGGTCGGCACCCCCGCCTTCCGAGTCTTCGCCGGCCTGTCCTACGCCACCGGCGGCAGCGTCACCGACCGCGACGGCGACGGCCTGACCGGCGACGCGGACCTGTGCCCCGAGCTGGCCGAGGACCTCGACGGCTTCGATGACAAGGACGGCTGCCCCGAGTCCGACAACGACGGCGACGGCCTCGCCGACGCCCTGGACCAGTGCCCCGGCGACGCCGAGGACAAGGACGCCCACCAGGACAACGACGGCTGCCCCGAGATCGACAACGACGGCGACGGCCTGCACGACGGCGACGACAAGTGCCCCGATCAGGCCGAGGACCTCGACGGCTTCGATGACAAGGACGGCTGCCCCGACCTGGACAACGACGGCGACGGCATCCCCGACTCCGTCGACCAGTGCCCGGTGGCCGCCGAGACCGCCAACCAGTTCCGCGACGAGGACGGCTGCCCCGACGAGGCCCCCCGCTACGTCTTCAAGAAGGACGCCCCCCTGATCCTCTACGCCATCAAGTTCAAGAGCGGCTCCGACGAGCTCCTGGCCGAGTCCTCGCCCACCCTCGACGACCTGGCCGCCTCCCTGGCGACCCAGGACGACCTGCGCGTGCGGGTCGAGGGTCACACCGACGATCAGGGCAATGACCCCAAGAACCTGGAGCTGAGCCAGCGGCGCGCCCTGCGCGTCGTCAACGCCCTGGTCGAGCGCGGGATCGACAAGCGTCGGCTGACCTACGAGGGCTACGGCGAGTCGCGCCCCCTCGTCGAGAACCTCGACGACGATGCCCGCGCCAAGAACCGACGCGTCGAGTTCCTTGTGGTACCTTGACGGAAGCCCACCCCCGGCCCAAGAAAGGCCGGGGGTGGCCCAACCGCTCAACCTGGAGATGACATGACCTGGATGAACTCCCTTTTGATGACCCCCCTCGCCGCGCTGGCCTTGCTCGTGTTGAGCGCGGGTTGCAGCGATGTGGAAGACCTGGACAACTTCGACGTGACGATCAACCAGCAGACCGCCATCCCCGGCGCCTCGGCGCTGGAGCTCCTGCTGGGCAACTTCCCGGTGCTGGACAGCTTCACGGCCTTCGATCTGGCCCAGGAGGCCTCCTTCAAGAACTCCGGCCGCGATGCCAACGACGTCGACAAGGTCACCCTCGCAGCGCTCACCTTCAAGACCGTCGATCCGCCGGGGCAGGATCTGGCCTTCTTCGGCGAGGTGATCTTCTTCATCGAAGCCGAGGGGCTGCCCAGGAAGGAGATCGCCCGCCAGGAAGACTTCCCCGCCGGGGCCACGACCGTGGCCTTCGACACCAGCCCCGACGACCTCAAGGACTATGTGCTGGTCAATCGGGCCACCATCACCGTCGAGATCAACGACACCTCTCGCCCTCCCCAGGAGACGATCATCGAGGTCAAGGCCGTCTTCAACGTCGACGTCAACGTCCTGTAGCCCACCTCACAGAAAGGCGCGGACGTCCAGCGCCGGCTCCAGGGGATCGAGGCCGAGCGACCACAGCTCATCGAGGCAGGCCAGCGCCGCAATGACGCGCGGGGCCGCCGAGGGGCCGACCGGGGTGCGCGCCGGGTCGAGCGTCAGCCCGACGTAGCCGCCCATCGTGAACGGCGCCAGGACCGCCGTGACGTCGACCTCCTCTCCTTCTTGCGCGACACGAAAGGCCAGACCTCCCGGCGTGGCGGCCAGGGAGGGGTCGCAGACCAGGGCGGCGCGGGTCGTCTCGACGACGGGGCGGGCGGTCAGGACCATCCCGCCCCCCTTGCGGTGGGCGTCTGCGGCGGCGAGCAGGATGCGCTCCAGATCAGCGGGGCGCCAGTCGATCCGCTCGCCTTCGACGACGGCCATGTTGAGCAGCAGGAGGGGCAGCTCAGGCAGGCTGCGGGCCTGCATCTCGAGCGCGGCGCCAAAGCGAGGGTTGAGCTCCGTCGGGATGAAACCCCGGCCGCTCATGATCCCGTCAATGGTCAACGCGCCCCGGTAGCCGACCGCGCCGCGCAGGTGATCGCCGACCCGGACGGCCAGCGCCCTCATCTCGTCGCGATCGGCCTGGGGCGGGTCCCAGAAGGTCGCCGCGCGGCCATAGTGCAGCCTGGCCTGCCCCCTCTTGCGGAAGACGAGCATCTCGCAGGGGCGCAGCGCGATCGTGGCGTCGGGGAAGACGATCGCGTGGATGCTGCACGGGACGCCCTCGACGAAGGGCATGACCCTGGCCTGATCGCTGTAGCGCGACAGGAAGGCGATGGCCTCGTCGACGAGATCGGGGGTGCGGACCCAGCGCAGCAGCTCGGCCCCGCCATGCCAGCCCTCGCGGTTGTCGCCCGCCCATACGGTCCCGAGGCCCTCGTCCAGCCGCGCGGCGGCCCCCAGCAGCGCCGCGCGCTCGACGGGGACCACCTCGGAGGGCGCTCGGCGCACGCCGATCTCGTCCCAGAGCGCGTCGATGATGGTCTTGTCCTCAAGGAGCTGCCAGGCCAGCGGCCGGGCGCCGTACTTGGCGCGGCCCGCCATCGGGCGGCCGTCGTCGAAGGTGTCGGCCAGGACGCGCGCCTGACCGGTCGGATCGAAGGCATCGACGCGCGCGACCACCTCGGGCGGCACGTCGGCCAGCGCGGCCAGCGCGGCCCGGATGCCCTCCATCATCGTCGGCGCGTAGCCCAGCCCCAGGATCACCGGGTCGGGCGCGAAGTCCGGGTCGGGGCGCGTGTCCGACTCGGAGCCGACGACGCAGAGCGCCCGCTCGGCGCCGAGGGCCTGGAGCGGCTCGGTCAGCAGGCGCGCGCCGCCGAGCACGTCCTTGGCGATGATCCACCGCCGCCCACCGAAGACACCCCGCAGCGCCGAGACGTAATCTTCAAGCTCCATCGCGCCCTCTTCTTCCCGGCCCGTCGGGCGCCGTCGCGATCTCCAGCGCCGTCAAGGTGGCCATGGCCACCTCCCGCGAGGCGCAGATCTCGGCGCAGGGCAGAAATCGGCGGCAGACCTCCGGGTAGTCGTCGCGACCCCAGATCCTGCAGGTCAGCCGCTCCAGATCCAGGTTGACGCACGCCACCCCCGCCGGCTTGCCCTGGGGCATGCCGGGGATGGGAGACGAGATCGAGATGGCGACGCAGCAGGCGCCGCAGTTGGGCTTGCATTCCATGGTCCCGCTCTGCGCTTTGAGAAGGCTCGGCCCACCCCACGTCCGTGGCCGACGGCCATCAGACATCATAAGATGCTTGAATACAAGGACTTTACAGGGTCTGACGAGGGCAAGTCGCCGGAGGGATTCGAACCCCCGACATCAGCTTAGCAGGCTGACACTCTACCTCTTGAGCTACGGCGACATGGGAGGATCGATGGCGGGCAAGTCGCCGGAGGGATTCGAACCCCCAACCTTCGACTTTGCAGGTCGATGCTCTACCTTTGGGGCTACGGCGACGCAAGCACAAGGTGAGCCGATCGGGGAGCGCTGGCAAGGGAGGCCCCAGGAGCACTGGGGGAGAGCGGCGGGCGCCTCCTGGAGAGCCTGGGGGTCTCGGAGGCGGCGCAGAGGTTGGAGTCGGCGGCGCCTTGCCGTCGATTCCTGGTCCGTTTTCCTCGCGAAAGTTCTGTTGGCGCGGTGATTTGATGATTGTCATGGCGCGCCTGTTTTGTGTAAAGTCGACAATCAATGAGGGGGCGTGATGCCGCATCAGGGGCGTCGGATGGGGCGTTGGAACGAGAGGGCCGCCAGGTGGTTTGTTGCGACACCCGTGAAAAGGTTTGAAAACGAGGAAGTACCATGAGTAAATCAGTGGCTTGGATGGGGAAATGGACCTTGATGCTGGGGATGACCGCGGCTGCGGCCTGTGGTGATCTGGGCGATGACCAGGGCGACGACCCCGCTGCTTCAGGGCAGGTGTCCCTGGCCTCCACGATCGCGGGCGCACAGCTCTGCGCCGACCTCGAAGCCTCGGTCGGCGGCCTTTGCCCGGACATCACCGAGGAGCCGCCCACGCACCTCAACATCAAGCGCGCCCACGGCGAAGAGTGGCTGCGCTTCAGCAGCACGCACTGGAACGAGGGCAAGGGTCCGCTGCAGATCCGCGGCGGCGGCCAGACCCAGCCGTGTCAGGTGGAGGAGAACGGCATCATCATCGACAGCATCTGCACCTTCGCGACGCAGGAGATCCTCGACGCCGATCGCAACGTCGTCTACACGCAACCGGCGGGGGTCACCGTGTACCACCCCGATCACAACCACTGGCACCAGGACAACGTCGCTGACTTCGTGCTGCGCAGCGGTTCGCTCGACGGCCCCATCGTCGGCCAGGCCACCAAGGTCACCTACTGCCTCATCGACTACGACTCGGGCAAGAACGGCCTGACCTCGGAAAAATTCTACTTCGATTGCGACGGGGAGATGCAGGGCATCTCGGTCGGCTTCGGCGACGAGTACCACCACGCCACCCACGGCCAGGAGGTCGAGATCACCGGCCTGCCGGCGGGCATCTACTACCTCACGCATGAGGCCGATCCCACCAACAAGTGGCTTGAGCTCGACGACTCGAACAACACCTCGTGGGTCAAGTTCAGACTGCGGACCGACAGCAAGTCCGGCAATCACCTGCTCGACTGGATCGAGAACTCGCCTTGCACCGGGCTGGCCTGCGGCAACACGTCGAACCGCTAGCTCGCCTCCAGGCTCCTGCTCGCTCCGCCCGCCAGAATCATCTCAAGCTCTCCATTCAACTTCGTCTCAAGTTCTTCATTCCACTGAAGTTTTCCGCACCGCCGGGCCGGAGCGGCGCGATCAGCGCTGGAGGATCGCGCGGGCGAAGAGCCGGTGGTGCAGGTGGACCTCGTCCCCGAAGGCCCGCAGGCGCGCAAGCTCTGGCTCCGACAGCTCGGGGGCGCGCAGCACGTCGAGGTTGTGATCGAGGTCGGCGATGGTGGACGGCGCCGAGAGGCAGGCCGCGACGCCCGGCTGGCTCAGGCTGTAGCGGTAGCAGTCGGCGGCCTGCGGCGGCGGTGGGCTGGAGGGCGTCGGGCGCGCCAGCAGGCGCCCGTAGCACAGGTTGCTGAAGGTGATCACCCCCACATCATGGCGCAGGGCCTCGGGCAGCACCTCGGCCTCGATCCCGCGGTGGGCGGCGTTGTGGCGGATCATGAGCACCTCCCAGCCCGCCCGGATGCCCTCCAGAGCGAGCGCGCGCTGGTGGGTCGAAAATCCGCAGGCGCCGATCAGCCCTTCGCGGGCGAGGTCGTCCAGTGCGCCCCGCGCCTCGGCGTTGATCCGAGCCGATGAGCGCGCCCAGAAGAGCAGGAAGATCGGCAGGCGCTCCAGGCGCAGCTTCTTGAGCGCCCGCTCCACGTCCGCGCGAAGCTCCGCCGCCGTCGTCCCCATCGTCCCCGTCATCAAGGTCAGGTCGTGGCGGATCGAGGGCGAGAGGCCCCGGAAGAAGCGGCTCATGGCGTGGTAGGTCGGCTCCCAGAAGAAGAAGCCGCAGCCAGCGTCCAGCGCCCGCTCGTAGCCCGCCTCCGAGAGCCCGTAATGGCCCGTAATCCCCATCGGCGGCAGCGCGATCCCGGTTCGCCCCAGCCTCCTGAGGGCCACCTCACCCTGGCGCTCGGGTGCCTCGGGGAGATCCTCGGCGGCGGCCTCGGCGGCCTCGAAGGCGAAGGGCGGCGCGGGCGCCAGCGGGCGACGCAGCAGGCGCCCTGTCGCCTCCAGCACCGCCCAGGAGGTCTCGCGGGCGAGGCCCGAGGCGATCTCCTTGGCCCTGGCCCGCGTCAGCGCGGCGAGGCGCACGCCGGGATCGGGGTCCTCCTGGAGCGCCTGGAGTGCCCGCGCCTGTTCAGGGAGAGCGACGGGCGAGGCCTGAAGCGCGCGGGCGCGCTCAAGCCGTTGCGCGCGCTCGGGGTTCAGCGCCTCACCGAGCCACGGGTCCATGAGCGCCCTGATCGCCTCGGGGACCAGCTCGCGCCCCTTGCCCTGCTGGCCGATGAGCGGCCTCTCGTCCTTCGGCGCGTCCTCGGGCCGGGCCGCGAGCGTCGCGCGAGCCCACCGCTCGGGCCAGCCGCCTTCGGCGTCGGCCGCGCTCAGGATCAGGCGGGCCACCTCAAGCCGCCGCGCCGCGCCGATGCCGTGCAACAGGAAGGCGATCCGACCGCGAGGCCGACGGGGATCGCCGAAGGCGCGCACGCAGCGGGCCAGCGCCTCGGCGTCCCCCAGGCGGATCAGCCACCCTGTCGCCGCCTGGGAGAGCCCCTCGTCCATGTGGTCGAGCAGAGGGGGCAAGCTCGCCAGCGCCTCGGCGGCCTGGGCGGGGTCCAGCGCCGCGAGGCGCTGGCGGGCCACGGCGGGGTCGTCGTCCCACCAGGTCTGCTGAGGGGCCAGATCGCCTCCTGCGGCCTCCGGTGCAGACCCTGGTGGGAGGGCGGCGAGCCACGCCCGACGCGCCGCCTCGTCTATCCCCTGAAAGACCAGAAAGTCCAATGAAGGCTGGAGCTTGTCGCTGTCTCTGGCGATCTGGGAGAGGGTTTCCTGGGCGGCGCTGAGGCGCTCGGGGTCGTCCAGGCGCTCCAGCCGCCGGGCGGCGGCGAGGCGGACGCGCCAGACCGGGTCGAGGAGCCCGGCGACGAGGGAGCGCCAGCCGGCGGGCCGATCGGGGTCCAGGCGCTCGATGACGTCGCGGCGGACCTTCCACGAGGGGGCGCGGCTCAGGAGGTCGTCGAAGGCGGCGTCGAGGGCGTCGAGGTCGAGGGTCCGGGCGAGGGACGCGATGGCCGCGAGCTGGACGTCGGGGTCCGGGGAGCGCAGGGCGGCGCGAGCGGCCGCCAGGGCCAGCGGGCGGGCGTCGCCGCTCAGAGCGTGGATCGCGGCCAGGGCGCAGGGGGGGTTGAAGGGCTCGGTGATCAGGGCCCAGAGGCCCTCCAGGGCCGGGAGGCTCAGGGGTCGCCGGGAGAGGGCCTCGGCGGCGCGGGTGGCTGCGGAGGGGTCGCGGAGCGCGGCGACGGCGGCGGCGTCGGGGTCGGTTAGAATGGCGAGGGCGATGGGGGCGCGGGAGCGGCGCGAGGTGCTCAGGCGCTCCATCGCCTCTCGGGAGGCCTGGAGGCCCTCGTCGGAGGCCGCCGTCGCGCCGTCGGCCCCGTCAGCCAGCCGGGGAGAGGGTGAGATCCTGTTTGAGATCAAGGAGATGGCGCGATCTGAGGCGCCGATCGCCTTGAGGGCGCGCAGGGCGGCGGAGCGGGCGTCGAGGTCGGGGTCGTCGACGGCGGCGCGGCAGAGGGCCTCGATCCCGGCGGGATCGTCGCGGCGGCCGAGCGCGCGGGCGGCGTCGCGGCGCACCTCGGGTCGGGGGTCGCGGCGGAGGGTGTCGGCGAGCCCGGCCAGGAGCGCGGCTTCATGCGCGGGGTCTTCGGCCTGGAGCCGGTCGCTCTGGAGGGCGCGGTCGAGGGTGATGACGGCGGACTGGCGCACGCGCCAGGCTGGATCGTCGAGGGCGCCGAGGAGGGCCGCGAGGGCGGGAGCGGGGATGAAGGCGCATTGCCCGAGGCCGCGGGCGGCGGCGGCGCGAGCGGCCTCGTCGGGGGCGGCCTCGTCGAGGGCGGCCTCGTCGGGGGCGGCCTCATCGGAGGCGTCGTTGAGATCGGCGGCGTCGGCCAGGGCGCTGGAGGAGCGATCGGGGGCGGCGTCGAGGGCGCCGTCGAGATGGGCCGCGTCGGCGCGCACGGGTGGCGGGGAGAGCGCGAGCTGGAGGGCGTCGGCGGCGCCCAGCTGGGCCAGCGCCCAGGCGGCGGCCTTGCGGTGGCTCCAGCGAGGTGCCCGGCGCAGGGCGCGGGTCAGCGCGGGCAC
>SXGT01263185.1_pt1 | contig 25753 bp, 26 predicted proteins | sample 3176221 | NCBI WGS metagenome assembly SXGT01 (sample SAMN11356862, study PRJNA531348) | freshwater metagenome | isolation source: freshwater sample F1-120 | place: China: Fuxian Lake, Yuxi | collected 2017-12-25
GTCCGATCGGGGTCATCGAGTCGACGGCCTTGATCCCGGTCTGCAACGGCTGCTTGACCGGCTGACGTCCAGCAATGCCCGGAGACGTGTATTCCAGTGGCCGCGTGGCGGTCGCGAGGATCGGGCCTTTGCCGTCCAGCGGGTTGCCCAGCGGATCGACGACTCGGCCGACGAGCGCATCGCCGACGGGCACCGACAGCAACGCACCGGTCGTGCGGACCTCGTCCCCTTCAGCGATCTTCAGAGCGTCGCCGAGGACGATGATGCCGACGGAGTTTTCTTCCAGGTTGAAGACCTGCCCGCGAATTCCGCCGGGGAACTCGACCATTTCGCCGGACATGGCCGACGACAGGCCGTAACACCGAGCGATGCCGTCACCCACTTCGAGCACGCGACCGACTTCGGCCGTTTCGATCTGGCCGCGAAAGTCCTCAATCTCCTTCTGGATGACTGAAGCGATTTCGTCCGGTTTGAATTTCATGGAGGCTCCTCTCGCGCAAGCGGGCTCTGAGCTGTTTCAGCCGAGTCCGCAGCGAACTGTCATAAACGGTATCGTCCACGCGGATGACCATGCCGCCGATCAACGACGGGTCAGTCTCCGCTTCAAGAATCGGTTCAAACGCAAACGCCGCTCGCAGCTTGTCGCCGATCGCCTTCCGAGACTCCTCCGACAGCGGCATCGCCGTCTTGACCGAGACTCGCTTGCGACCACTCGACCGCTCACTCTGAATCCGCGCCGCCCGCAAAATGTTCGGCAACAGATCGAGCCGATCGTGCCGAGCCAACACCTTCAAAAAACTCGTGATGAACTCCGAGCCACGCCCCGCGACGACCCGCTCAATCAGCTTGAGCTTGTCCCCACGATTGATCGTCGGCGAAACCAACAACCGCTCGAAGTCCGCATTCTTCGCCAGCACGTCATCGACGAAAGACTGCCCCTCTTCCAGAGCCGCCTCAACGCCGACCGTGCTCTTCGCCGCCTCAAGAAACGATTTGGCATAAACCCGCGCGATCTGCATCGCACTCGGGTCTTCCATCACGCTTGAAATCTTGGTTTGAAGCGACTCGGCCATGACACCCTCGTAGGTCAGCCTTTCTAGGCTGACCCGAATGGCAACTGACGTCCGAAGACGAATGCCTTCCAAAAACACTTTTGAATTGAATGTCGGTAGTCTTCAACGCGAGTCAGCCTGGAAAGGCTGACCTACGAACTAAGTCTTCGATCCCATCTGATTCAGCGCTTCCTGCACCAGGCGGTTCTGGTCGTCGCCCGACAACGCTCGACCGAGGACGTGTTCGGTGGCACCGATCACGTTGGCTGAGACGAAATCAAACAACTCTTTCATCGCCAAGTCGCGAGCATGCTCGATGTCCTCGATCGCCCGCTTGCGAGTCGCCTCGGCTTCTTTGTTGGCGGTCGCGACGATCTCTTGCTTCGTGTGTTCTGCATCTCGGCGAGCTTCGGCCAGGATGTCTTTGACATCGTCCTGCACCTTTTCGAGCTTCTTGGCGTGTTCAGCCAACATCGCCTCGGCTTTGACTCGCGCGGCTTCCGCATCAGCAATCTGCTGCTTCATGCGGCCTTCACGTGTGTCCAAGCCTTGGATGAGCGGGCCCCAAGCGGCCTTCTTCAGGACGATGATGTAGATGACAAACGTGACCAGCGACCATATCGCCAAGTCACCTTTGAAACCCAGCGGAGCACCCGGCGCGGCGTGCCCACCTTCATGAGCCGCATCCGACGCGAAAGCCGGCGTGACGAGATCGGACTGCCCCAAGAGCAACCCCATCATCAACAAACCCAGTCCAATCAGCTTGTGCATCGAAGCACCTCGAAAAGACACGAATAAGATCAAACACTTCAACCGTAACCCCGGTTCAACATACACTCAGCACTCGAACCGGACGCTAGCGCGCTCCGGCTGATTTGCTGAGAGCCAGTCGAAGCTAGTTGCTCGCAGCCGGCGGAGCACCGTGGATGATGCAGACGATCAACGCGAAGAACGTCGCACCTTCGACGAGCGCGGCCGCGATGATCATGGCGGTTTGAATGTTGCCAGCGACTTCCGGTTGGCGAGCCATGCTCTCCAAGGCGGACGAGCCGATGCGACCAATGCCGTAGCCGGCACCGATGATCGTCAACGCCGCACCGATCGCTCCACCAGCGAGCAACGGCGAATCGGCGGCCATTGCCGGAACCGTCATCGCCACCACGGCCGCAATGGCCACACACAGGGTCTGAACTGCTTTTGTCACTTTGTCGTCTCCTCTGAAACTAGAGTTGTCGGGGACCAACCCCGCGTTGCCAATGAACCGATTTCCCAAACCACCGCCGGTTAGTGCGGATGAACTGCCGTGCTGATAAACAGGGTCGCCAAGAACGAAAAGATGTACGCCTGAAGGAATGCCACAAACAGCTCCAGCATTCCAACGCCAACTTGGGCCAAGATGCTGGAAGGAGTCACGATCCAAAACAGCCCGGTATCCACGATGCCGGGCATCGCAATGAACCCGAGAAATACAGCAATGACCGTGTGACCCGCCATGATGTTCGCAAAGAGTCGCACTGCCAACACGCCGTGCTTGATGAACAGGCCGAGCAGCTCGATGCACCAGATCATCGGGATCAGCAGTGGCTTCAAAGCGCCCGGCACGTCCATGTGAGGACACAGAGCCTTCCAGAATCCCGCAAAGCCCAACTCCTTCGACCCGTAGGCAATCACGGTCCCGAAGACGGTGACGGCCAGAGCACCAGTGACGTTGATCTCGCCTGTTGCAGAGCCGAGCCACGGCAGCGCACCGAGCAAGTTGCAAATCAGCACATAGAAGAAGCAACTCCAAATGAACGGCAGATATTGGTCAGCCGGATGAGCATGAGCTGCTGCCGCGTGGCCATGATCATGGCCGTGATGCTCGTGGCTATCGTGCCCGTGATGCCCCTCGCCAATTGTTGGCCGAACGACACTGTCTCGCAGGTAAATCGCGATCGTCTCCCAGAAGTTCCACCAGCGACCGGTTACTGGCCTGCCGCCAGCGACTCGTTTTGCCAAGCCGGTTGCGATCCAAAACACAACCACCACCGCGACCAACTGCAGCACCATGAATTTGGTAAGAATCAGTCCCGGTTGCTCGAGGCTTTTTCCGGCAAATGGCTGAGGAATCAGAATCTTCCCCTGCATCGCCGCATTCACTTCTTCAAGCTTGGGGGCATGCAGATGCAGCGCTTCCGTGACATACCAAGGCACGCTTTCCAGGCTGTCGTAGGTGTGACTCGACGTCAAAGGCGCCGGCACCTCGAAGTAAGGAAAGTCCCGAACATGATGGAACGTATCGCCTGACATTCAGCCGAACTCCGTCAGCGGATCACTGCATGGCTGTCTGGCTTCGACTCTGAATTGAGCAAAGTCGCCTCAGGCGAATTCACGATCAACAGCGTCTCTACCAACAACGTCACGGAATAAAACACCACGAGCCAACTCAAGAACTCTTTCAGCCCCAAGTCGGCTCGAACTTCTTTCAAAACCAGCGTCGCCACAAGCACGACAAACATTCGCAAACCAGAGCTCGTCAGGAATGCAAAAGCTTTATTATTCGCGAACTCAAAAAATGGGATCACAAAGAACAGCAAGCAGCCAGGAACCCAGCACAACAGCGCCGAGTAGCTCAGCCCTTCCAGCCCCAAACCCCCAGCCAGCCAATACGCCGGCCCCGCGAGAATGGCCCACAGCGCAGCAGCACAAGCGGTGAAAACACCACTGCGTCGCATCGGAGTTTGAGTCACAGAGTTCAACGTCATTTTCGGAAAGGACCAGAGTTATCGGTTGTCTTCTCAGGCGAACTTGAAGGGGGAGATTTTAGAGGTGGAGTGAGCCGCTTGATCAACTGCATAAAACTCGTGCCAGCTACGAAGAAGCCGAAACACGAACCTAGCACCACCAACCACGGCGAAGTCTTCCAGCGAGCATCCAACCAATATCCGACGCCAGCCGGCAGGCAAAACTGCAAAGCGATGTTGGTGATCTCGGAGACCCACCGCGAAGCGACTGCCATCGGAGGCTCGGAATCCTGGCGTGGCATGAAAACAACGCCTCCAGGGACCGACAGAAAGGCGGGGAAGGTAGTGGTGGCTTTCGAGTCCAGCAAGCGTCTCGACAACACCTTTACAAGGAATTCTTAGGCAACGGATCAAAGGCTTCTCAGGGCCGGGAAACAGCTTCTTGCTCCTGCTGCTTTCCTCTTTGATAAAGCTCTTCCATCTCCTTCAGTGTCGAATCGCGGATGCTGCGGCCTTGTGCCTTCAAGGCATCCTCAATGAAACGCACTCTCCGCTCAAACTTGGCGTTGCTCTTACGAAGAGCTTCTTCCGGGTTGATCTTCCATCTTCGAGCCAGATTGGCAACGACGAGCAACACGTCTCCAAATTCCTCTTCGACACGGAGGCGTCGAGCCGCATCGGCAATCGGCTCATCCGGGACCGGAGCCATGTCCACGGACGCGGCAATCTGCGGGATTTGACCGTCGGCGAACAGTTCGACGGCGAGTTCGTCGATCTCCTCGCGGAGTTTGTCGAACAGCATCGCTCGATGCGGAAAGTCATAGCCGACCCGCGCGGCCTTCTCGGCGATACGAGCACATCGCGCGAGCGCCGGCAGCGCGGCGGGCAAGCCGTCGAAGATCGAGTCCCTTTGCTTCTCGTGTTGTTTTGCCCGATCCCAGTTCGTCAGCACTTCCTCGGCCGTGTGCGCCTTCTCGTTGTCGAAGACGTGTGGGTGCCGAGCGATCATCTTGTTCGTAATCACGTCGAGAACTTGTTCGATGCCGAACCGCTCTTCATCGCGGCCGATCTGAGCATCCAGCACGACCTGCAACAGTAGATCGCCAAGCTCCTCAACAATCGCGGTGTCCTCTTTCGAGTCGATCGCCTCCAGCAGTTCGTAAGTCTCTTCGAGCGTGAACGGCTTGATGGTTTCAAGCGTTTGCTGACGATCCCAAGGACAGCCAGTGGGCGAGCGGAGGCGAGCGATGACTTCACACAGCCGCGCGAACGCGGTACCGACGGCCGGCAAGTCAGGCGGCTTTCCAAATTGGGACGGATCGAGTGCGGACATGGCGAGATACGTTGGCAAGCCAAGCTGCGATTCGCAAGCAGAGTGTGGTGCGACGCTCCGCGTCGCAACTCACGACGCGGAGCGTCGTGCCACAATGATTGCGACTCCGCCGTCCTACGCTTCTTGCCATGTCGGCTCGAACTGCCGCATCTCTGGCGACGAGAGGACGCGGTTCACGTCGAGCACGGCGATTAGCCGCGCGTCTCGTTCGACGACTCCGCTCAAGAAGCTGACGGCCGGGCCGATCATCAGCGTTGAGCATGGTTGCAAGTCCTCGGCGGTGATGCCGCGAATGCCGGTGACGCGATCAACCACCCAACCGGTCGAGATCTCTTCGCGAGTCGAGCGGACCACGATCAGCCGTTGCGAAACATTGCTCTCGGCGACAGGCAGACCCAACAACGAACGCAGATCGACGACCGAGAGCACGTCGCCGCGCAGATTGGTCACGCCGTGCAGCCAGTCCGGGACATTGGGGAGTATCGTGATGTGTGGCAGTCGTTGCAGTTCCAAGACGTTGGCCAGCGGCACGGCGTACTGCGACTCGTTGAGCATGAAGAGCACATGCTTCACGGCCGGACTGGCGGCTTCTTGCTGAGGCGAGTTTGGGAGATCGGCCAACGGCTCATGCGATGTCTCACGGTCGATCTGCGCGAGCAAGCTTTGCAGGCTGAGGGCATCGGGAACTGCAACGGCATCGGTCACGATGAACTCCTCGTTCGTAGCCTGACTTTCCGACCTTGTGAAACAATTGACGCACAGGCGAGCGGGCTCGGAGAGTCAGGCTACTTTACCCCACGAACACATCCGCGGCGGACCTCACGGAGTGGCCGGTTCGGGCGCGGCGAGCGATGGAGCCGATTCGGCTTTCAGTGCCGATTCGATGCAGGCCAGCAACTGTTCCGACTCGAACGGCTTTGTCAGATACCCGTCCGCCCCCTGCCGTTTGCCCCACAGGATGTCCATTTCGTGGTTCTTGCTGCTGAGCAACACGACTTTAATCCCGCACGTCTCCGGGAACGCCTTGAGATGCCGGCAGACCTGAAAGCCGTTCTTCTTCGGCAGGATGATGTCGAGCACAACTAGGTCAGGCCGTTCACGCATCGCGACTTCAATCGCCTCGTCGCCGTCGGACGCGGCGAGCACGCGGTGGCCCCCCGCTTCAACCGACTCGCGAATCAATCGCAAAGCGGTTGGGCTGTCGTCAACGATGAGGACGGTGGCAGGGGTCATTCGGAATTCGGAATTCGGAATGCGGAGGGGGAATATGAAGCGACCTCAATTTCCACCTTCCCCATTACGATTTCCGCCTTTGTTCATCACCAGCGTTGTTGAAAATCTTCCACCAATGCGTTGCAGCTTTCGCGGAAGTCGTTGCGGAGTTGCGGTGACTGAAACTCTTCGCCGAACCGCGCGAGCAGGTCGCGGAACGCGGAAGCGAAGTTCTTACCGAGATTGCGGTGCATGGTGATCGTCGCGGTTTTCGCTTTGGGACTGAGACTGAACATGCTCGTCCACGATTCGCGATCGAGCACATCCAGCACGACTTTGCTCCGTTCGCGCAGTCGCCAGACGGAGGGCAACTCGTCGGCGAAGAAGGTTCCATCGAAGCTCCCGATCCCCGTGTCGAGGATCATGACGAGCATCTCCAGCGAAGTCTCAATCATCCGAATCATACGTTTGACGTGGTCGGTTCGTTCGAGCTTCCCCATCTGCTGCTCAAGTCCACCCACAAGATGCACCAACAGCCTCTCCAGCCGGTCGTCGTCTGACGGCCGCCTGTCAGCCGCGGCAGGCAGTGCTTCTTGGGGGTTCATCGGTTTTCGGAATGGAGAGGTCAGTCTCTAGGAGAACAGGAAATAAGGATTGCAGAGTAAGGATTGCAGAAGGCAAAACTTCAGAGGCAGTTCTCCTTACATCATTCTAAAATCCGGCTCTCCGCCATCCGTGTTGAAAACGAATTCGTGAGCCGCAAGGCGCTAGCCGCGGGTCGATAAAAAGAACCCGCGGCTAGCGCCTTGCGGCTCACTGGCCCTGAAATCACCACGGATGGCGGAGAGCCTAAAATCCTTATTCTGCAATCCTTATTTCTTGCGTCGGTTGGTTCACAAGGAACTACTCACCGTTGCCAGATACTTCGCGACCTTGTGAGTCAGTGCATCCGCTTCAAACGGTTTCGTGATGTAATCCGAGCAGCCGACTAACCGGCCGCGGAGCTTGTCGAACATCCCGTCCTTGCCGGAGAGCATGACCACCGGAATGTTCTGCGTTGCTTCGTGCTTCTTGATGAGCTTGCAGAGCCGATAGCCATCCAGCCTCGGCATGTTGATGTCCAACAGAATCAGGTCGGGCCGGCACGCTCCGAGTTCCTTGATCGCTGCCACGCCATCGAAGGCGGAGATGACTCGATAACCGCGCCGCTCCAACGTCAGCGACACGAGCTTGCGCACCGTCGGGCTGTCATCGACCACCATCACCAGCGGCCGGCCATCTGACGAGGCGACTTCGGCGGGTGGGTTGAACGATGTTGTCAGCGCTTCGACATCCGCACTCGTTTCGGATTCAGGACTGGCGGGCACCTCGTTGAATCGCGTTTCCACGGTGACTTCAGGTTCCACTGGCGTCCTCGCGACAAAAGACGGCAGGGGGGGCGGAGTGGTCGGTAGCGGTGGTGGCACGAACGCTGCCGGTGTCTCCTCAACCGACTCGGTCGGCCATTCTGAGCGATGAACCAGATCGCTCCAACGCCGGCGAACCGGTTCTATCTGAGCCGGTTCCGTCGTCCAATCGTCGTTCGTTTCCGAAACGGTTTCGACGGCGACCTGTGGCGTTGGTGGCGATTCCGGTTCCCTAGCCTCTTGCGAAACGTCCGCGGGAATCACGTCCTGTGCGGATTCGACTTCGACGATCGGCGCTTCCGCCGCGATCTCCACCGGAGCGGCGATCGGTTCTGGAATCTCGACAACCAGCGGAGCAGTCACGACGACCACCGGTGCCGGAGTTGGATTCGCCAGCGATTGCACCCAGATCAGTCCTGCGCTCGCGGCGGCATGACCGGGTGACAATTCCAAAACACGTTCCAGACAACGGAGCGTGTTGTCCGGCGAGTTCGCCGTCCAAGCCAGCCAGAGCCACACGCTGGGATCATCGGGTAAGTATTCGGCCGCGCGTTCAAAGCTCGCCGCCGCGACAGAGTGCAACCCCGCGCGTGCCGCAGACATCCCGCGTCGCAACGCCAATTCACCCGCTGAAGAATCGTTGTCTTGTGTCAGCATAAAAATACTTTCTGCAAGAGAGCGGCGCGACGCGGAGCGTCGTGCCACAATGCGGCTTTGCCGCTCTATTTCTTCTGAAACTGATCGATCCCTTCTTCCTTCCACACCTTCAGCGTGGCGGAATCTTTTTGATTGATTCGCACACCGATCGCGTTGACCGGGAAGTCGTACTTTCGTTGGATCTCGATCCACATCTTTTTGACGTTCTCAGGAACAGCCATGTCATCACCAAATCTCAAAACGAAAACCTCAAATCCACTTCACGCCGCACACAGCGAGAACTCGCCCAACAAGTCCTCCAAAGACTCCTGGGAATACCACTCAGTCGCTTCCGGGCCGACGACCGACAGCGCCAATTGATTGGCTGCCGGCAGCAATTGCAGGCGGCACGTTTGCCATAAGTCCTCGGCCGTGATCTGCTCGATCTCCGCGAGGATTTCCGTTTCCGGCAGGTGCCGACCAAAGTACAACTCTTGCGTCGCTAGGCGGCTCATGCGCGAGTGAGCATTCTCCGCCGACAACAACTGCTGACTGCGCAACTGCATCTTGGCGGTCCACAATTCTTCTTCGTCGATCTCCGTCCCGAACGTCGCGAGCTGCTGCAACTCCATGATCGTCAGTGCGACCACCGATGTGAGATGTTCGGGAGCTGTGCTCCCTTCGATGACCAACACGCCGGCGTCTCGATAGGCATGGAGCTCTGACGAGATTCCGTAAACCAATCCGCGCTCTTCGCGCAGCTTGCGGAACAGCCGCGAACTCAGACCGCCACCGAGTACCGTGTTGAGCAGGAACAACCGATAGCGTTCCGCCGCGCAATACGCTGGAGCTTCCAGTCCGATCGCGAAATAAGCCTGAGACACAGGTGACTCGTGAAGCGCGACGCCGGAATGAAACCGGCAGCGTGTGGGGCGGCGCGACGGACGGATACCATCGAGTCGCCAGAAGCCGTCCCGAATCTGATCGGCGAGCGCGTTGTGTTCGACGTTGCCTGCCGCCGCGATGATGATGCGGTCGGGTGTGTAATGCCGCCGCACGAACGTTCGCACGTCGTCGCTCGTGATCCGTTCGATTGCGGGAGCGTTGCCCGCCACCGCTCCGCCCAGGGCGTGATGCGGCCAGATCAATCGTTTGAGCTGCTGGTGCACATGCTCGGTCGGCGTGTCGTGGTTCAGCCCGACTTCGCGCAGCACCGCTTTTTTCTCACGCTCGATATTCTCGTCCGGGAAGACCGAGTTCAGCAGCATGTCGCCGAACAACTCGGTCGCGTAGGTCAGGTACTCGTCCAGCACGTTCGCGTAGAAGCATGTGTAATCGCGAGCCGTAAAGGCTCCCATCGCTCCGCCCGCCACGTCCATCAAGCGTGCGATCTCAAACGCGCTGCGGCCGCTTGTTCCTTGAAACAGCGCGTGTTCGGCGAGGTGAGCCAGGCCGCTCAACCCAACCGGATCGTCCTGCGGTCCCGCGTCGACCAGCACGCCCAAAGAAACGCTCCGCGAACACGGAAGATTTTCCGTGACGATGCGAATGCCGTTTTCGAGTCTGCTGAATTGATACACCGCCAGCTCCGAGCTTGTTTCCAAAGCGTGAAAACGTCGCCGATCTCAGGAGCTTGTCGTCCGCGGCGCGATGCAACAGTGACTGTGGCGAACGCTCAATCGCGTGAAAACAAAGCTGGCGGGACGCACTCCGGACGGCGGGGAAGTATACCCCCGGCTCTCTCGACACATGCGCCACAGTCCGCCGGGCATCCGCAAATTCGCGCGGCCCTTCTGGACACTTCGGATCGTTGCGGTTGTAGCCGTTGCAACAATCAAAGCAGTCGAGCCGCTTGTAACCGAACTCGCCTGAGTGCGGGCAACGCGCTCAACAGTGATTATTCGGGAGTCGGGGGGGAGATGGGTCGCATTGTGTCGTGCCAATTGCTGCCCATGAACATAGTCTCGGCTCACCGCCCGCGTTCTGGCGAACGGCGGTTACGCCGGAGTTACTGGCCGAGATTCAGCCGGACCACTTTGCCTTGGCGAGCACGGCCATCGACTTCGCCAGCGAAGAACAACTCATCAGAGTTCGGTGATCGCAGCGCGACGGAGCTCGGAGCGACCGTGCCTGTCGCGAAGCGACCTGCCGGGCGGCCTTGTGGATCGAAGACGTGGACTGTCTTTGTCTGTTGCTGAGTCACATACAGATTGCCGATCGCATCCAGACACAAGCTCGCGAGGTGATAGTCGGTCTCCGGCGACGTCGGCAGTTGCAAAAGAATGGAGTGCGACTCGATCTTGCCCGGTTCCGACAGGCGGAATTCGAGAATCCGATTGAACTGCGATTCCGCAACCAGAACCCGCTGATGAACCGGATCGAAAACGACACCCGTGGGATAACCGATCTTCGCCGCGACGACCGACACTTTGCCGGCGCGATCCACATAGTGCAGCTTGCCGATCGGATTCTTAATCTGCACATATCCCGGATCGGTGAAATAGAAGCCCCCTCGCGGATCGACCGAAATGTCGTAGGGTGCGCGGAACGGAGTGCCGTCACAGTCTTTCGCCGCGACGCCGACCACCTTGCCCTCGAACGACAACCGCAACACCGAGCGGCGTTCGACGTCGCAGACCAGATGCGTTCCTTCCGGCTCGATGCGATGTCCCTTTGGACTGGCCAGCGTCGCCCACACCGATGATTCACCGCTTGGCGAGAACCGCACGATCTGATTCTTGTGCGACACATACCCGAAGCCTTGCGAGTCGAACACCAAGCCATCGCAGTACGAGTCCACCGAGAAGACTTCGTTATCGAGGGCAGAAACTGGTGTTGGCGCGGGCTTCACCGGATCGACCTGAGCGACCGCTGTGTCATCGTCATCGAAAAATAGCTCTTTCGGCTTTGCTTTCGGTTTCACATCGGCCTGTGGCTCTTCGTCGAAGTCGAGATCCAATTCCTTTGTAGGAACCGGTTCGGGCGGGACACCGATTTTCGGAGACACGACTGGCTGCTCTAACCGAAGTTCTTCCGTCGGAAGCTCCCGATTGGGAGTCTCGGCGACAGAGGTTTCCATGGGTTCCGACTCAGGCTGCTCAACCTTCGCCCCGGGTTGTTCTGGCGCCACCGTGGGATGCGGAATTGGCAGGTAAGTATCCCCTTCCGAAAGCGAAACAATGGCAGGCGTTCCCGCGCTGGAATCTGTGTTGTTAGCAACGGCGGACTCTTCCTGGCTACCAACAACCGGATCGCTCGGCGCGTAGGCCGATGGCATGTATTCGGTCGTGTGACGTGAGGTCGGCAGATGCCGGCAGCCCCACAACGTGCAGAGCCCCAGCGTCGCCATCGACAACGGGGAACGAACGAAACGGCTGAAGCGAACGAACGGAGATTTCATCTCGCACCACTCCTGCGAGCGATACGCCTTGGGACGGCGGACGCTGCAAAACAAAGCTTCGGGGCTCGGCAAGTTGTTTCCGAGAATTCACACCGAGATATCGGCGGCGCGAGTCGGAAAGAGCCGCTTGTTCGCGTGACAACGGCCGCATCTGCGAGACATCCCGCGCAGCGTGCGAGGCACAGCGGATGCTCGACCGGCACCGATTGCTCGCACCGTCGCACACACACCGAACGTGCGGAGCATGGCTATTCAACCGCGCGGAAGGGAGGTGTCGAATGCACCAATCAAGCCGTAGGGTGGGTCCGGTCATCGAGACCCACCGTCATCTCACCGGACACGCTGGTGGGTCTCGCGATGCTCGACCCACCCTACAGACGCTCACCGCAACGCCTCGAGCGCCGATAGCCGCATCGCGCTCAAAGACGGAATCAACCCACCCACAAATCCCAGCATCAAACTCAGCAAACATCCAACCGCCAGCACTTGCGCATCAACCGTCAATCGCAGCACGACGAACTTCCCGCCCCCCTGCCCGCTGCCGACGATGCTGCTCGCCGTCCAGCCGTCGGAGAGGCTTCCTAACGCGACACCAATCAAGCCGCCAATCATCGCGATCAGCACTGATTCCAGCAGGAAGCAGATCAGGATTGAACGGCGGCGATACCCCAGCAGCCGCAGCACGCCGATGTCTTTGATCCGCTGGCTGATCGCCGCGAACATCGTGTTCATCACGCCGAACACGCCGCCGACTGACAGGATGATCGTCACGAAAATGATCGCGTACAGAAACTGCAAGTTGAGCTGATTCAAACTCTCGAAGTAATCGGTCTCGACGATCGCGTTGACCGACGCCTTCTTGTAGTCATTGTTGAAGTACGCCTTGACCATCTCCGCGTCCCAGTGGTCGTCACTCTTAGGCTCGATCCACTTCGGAATAGGATCGGCCTCTTCGGCGAATTCTTTGCCGGCCGCTTTCGCCGCGGCCGCGCGCTTCGTGATGTCTTCGGCCTTGGCGGTTGCCTCGGCGATCTTTGCCAGCCGTTCCGCTTTGTACGCCGCGCGCTGATCGCGGTGGAAATCCTTCGAGGCTTGCAACACCAGCGTCGAATACGACTCGCTGCCGAACATCGGGCCGACGATCGAACGCTTGGCCCAGACCTCTGAGTCGAACGTGCTTCCTTCCGACTTCATCACTCCGACGATCACCCAGGTGCGGCTGTTGACGTGAAACGTGTCGCCGACATCCATTCGCTTGAGGTGCGGTTTCGACATCGCCTCCGGCCGATCTTTCCCCAGCTCGCGAGCGATCCCTTCGCCGACGACCACCTCATAAGCATTGACCGGCACCTTCGAGTCTCCCTGCGGCGGCAACTCGCGAGCCCCCGCGTCCGACAGCCAGCTTCCCCCCGGATAAAGCGGCAGCCCATGCACTCGGCCGGTCAACGGCGAGTCATCGACACCGCGCATCTGCAAGAAACGGCGCTCCGGCCGACCCGGCACCGATGCCTCGACCGGTTGATTCACGATGATGTAGGTCTCGCGGCTGAGCAGCGGCTGCTGCCCGTCCTTCGCCACCGCCTCTTGAGCCTCGATGTCGCCGACGTTTGCGAAGGCGAGATTGCTGAAGCCCTCATCGGTCGAGCCTTCCGCCAGCACCAGCACGTTCCGTGGCTGACCGCTCGATTGCGTCAGCACATACATCCCTTTGACGAACGCCAGCATCACCGTCAGCAGCGACAACACCAGCGTGAAGGCCAATCCGGTCAACAACGTCGTTCGCCAGCGCACCAGCAAGTTATGAAGGTTGTAACTCAGCGGCACTTTGCTCAGGACGATCAAGACCACGATCAACCCGGCTGCTCCGCCGAATCCAATCGCCGGATTCGTGAAGGCCAAAGTCAGCAGTCCGGTGACATAGCCGCCAATCAGCAGCACCAGCAACACAACGATCGCGATGATGATTTCCCACATGCCGCCGCCTCATAGAGCTTCTGAAAACTTTTGAGTTCACTGCCAACCATCCGACCGATAGACTGCCGCCACCATGCTCAAGATGACTCAGGAATTGGAAAAAGCGGTCTCTGCTCAACATGGCGGGCCGCTGCGTATTGCCGGTGAAGAACGGTCGTATGTCGTGATGTCCGACGACCTGTATCGCGAACTGAGCGGCGTGGCTGACGACGCGGATTTGGAAGAGTCGGTCGCAGCATTACAGCGAGCCATGTCTGATGTTCGTGCGGGACGGACTCGTCTCGCGAGCGACTTCCTCGACGAGCTGAGCCGCAAATATGCCGTACCGAGTTGAAATCGCTCCCACTGCCGAAGAAGAGATCGAAGCGGTCTACCGCGCCATTCACGCGGATTCCCCGATCAACGCGAATCGCTGGCGACAACAACTGTCGGAAATCTTCGAGCATCTGCGTCTCTTTCCCGAAGGTTGTGGTTTGGCTCCAGAGAACGATCGAGTGGACTTCCAAGTGCGTCAGACGTTTCATGGGGTCTACCGGATTCTTTTCACGATCGTGGATGACCGCGTTGTGATTTTGCATTTCCGACATGGTGCTCAACGTCCTTTGGCCGCCCGTCGCATTGCTCGCCCTGAACAGTGAGATCATCCCACGCGAGCAAACACTTCGGACACTTTCACGCGACACGCGGTCCAGGCGGGAATGAAACTTCCCAGGAACGCCGTCCCGCCGCCGACGGCCAAACCCCACCACCAGGCATCGGCGGGAATCAAGAACTTCGGAAAGAACGCGATCGGAAACGGGATGCCTCCCGCCACTTGATTGACCAGTAACCAGGAACCTCCCGCGCTGACGACTCCCGATGCAATGCCGATCAGCAGCGCCTCACCGAGCACCAGCACCATGATCTGCAACGGTCGGAAGCCGAGAACCTTCAGCACCGCGAACTCCGTCTGCCGTTCGCGCACGCTGATGCTGATTGCGTTCGCGATGACGACCGCCAACGTCACCAGAATCGCCGGAGCCAACAGCCACCGCATGCCCCACAGCAGATCGCGATACGCCTCAAGAAACGTCGAGATTCCCGATGACGCCGTTTGCACCTTCACCGCCGGCAATGAAAATTGCGGTGACTCCTGAATCTGCGCCGCGACCTGCGTAAACGATTGCGTGTCTGGCACGCGGAGCCAGACGAGATTCATCGTCTTGTTGGCCATCGCATGAGCCTGCCCGTTGTGCTTCTGTTTGTAGGCGTCGATCGCGCTCAGGAAGTAGTCGATATTCATGGCCGCGCTCTGGTCGTATCTCCGAGCCGGCAGAGTTCCAACTACCTCGACTTCGAGGTCGATCTCTTTGTAGTTGAAGCTGTGAATGATGAAGCGGTCACCGATCTTCTTCTTCAGCCGCTCCATCCGATCGCGACCCAGCAGGATGCCTTGCCGGTTCTGCTCCAACTTGGCGACACCCGCTTCCAGCGTCTTGCGATCGGCTGAGTCAGGAGGCAAGTCCTCCAGCCCATCCATCATCGTCAGCAGTTTTTTCGGTTCGAGACAGAACGCGAAGACGATGTTCTCAAACGTCCGCTTCTTCGGATCGAGCGACCCGCCATAGAACGTCCAAGTCATGTTGTCCGACGGCTTGATGTGTTCCGACTCCGTCGCGGCTCCCTCTTTGAGCGACGTGGAATAGGCATACGGCATCATGCTGGGAATGCGCCAGCGTTCGGACACGATCGCTTTGATGTTCGCCGGCTTCTCAGTCGTCGCGTTCGCCAGAAAGCCGAGGATCGACCAGACCAGCGTGACCACAAAGACCAACACCATCGTCCCCAACGCCGTCAGAGACGACCGCAGTTTGTTCCGCCAGAGGTTTTGATAAATGAGCCGCAGGAATTTCATCGAAGTCTCCAAAGCCGTACCGCGACCGTCAGGGAGCGGCCCGCGCCAAACGCTCACCGGGCCGCTCCCTGACGGTTGCGGTACGGCGATCTGATGTCAGTTCTCAATTTGTTCGACCAGCTTCCCTTTTTCCAGATGCAGAATTCGATCTGCGCGAGCCGCGGCACGCGGGTCGTGCGTGACCATCACGATGGTCTTCTTCAACTGCGTCCGCAGTTCGCACAGCAGATTCAAAATCTCTTCCGCCGACTTTGCATCGAGATCGCCGGTCGGCTCGTCTGCCACGATCAACGCCGGATCGGTCACGATCGCGCGAGCGATACCGACACGCTGACATTGCCCGCCGGACAATTGCCCCGGCCGGTGATGCAGGCGATCCGACAACCCAACGATGTCGAGCGCCGTCAGCACTTGTTGCTTTCGCTGAGCGGCCGACAGCGGCAACAGCAACAGAGGCAACTCCACGTTCGCGTAAGCCGTGAGCACCGGCAGCAAGTGATAAAACTGAAACACGAACCCCAGGCTGCGTGTCCGCCACGCCGCCAACTGGCTCTCGCTCAGATGCGAGATTTCCGTGTCGCCAACCCACACCGATCCGGCGGTCGGCTGATCCAACCCGGCGATGAGATTCAGTAGCGTCGTCTTTCCCGAACCGCTCGGCCCCATCAGGCCCAGGTATTCGCCGCGAGGCACCTGCAACGACAGCCCACTGAGCACTTGGATCGACTCGCTTCCGCGACGAAACGATTTCGACACATGATCGACCTTCACGCAGATTTCGGCAGACATCGTGATCCCTTCTTGGAGTAACAGCCGCAGCGGACTTCCGTGTAGCCGAAGCGCCACATGAAATCAAACGCCGTCTTGTCGTGTTTTGCGGAGACGAATAGAGTCTGCTCAATGACTCAGACCATCACAATTCGCCTGACAAAAGAGTTATCCGAGTGGCTTGATGCTGCCGCGGAACGGGCTGGCATTTCGCCTGACAAGCTCGCGCGTGAGCAACTCGATCAGGCACGACGTCAGGAAGCCACACGTCCCTTCCTCCGATTGGCCGGCACTGTTCGTGGCCCCAAGGGATTGTCTCGGCGTAAAGGGTTTTCGCGCGGATGAAGGGCATTGCCGATACCGGCTTCCTGGTGGCATTCGCCAATCGGAATGACGAGTTCCACGATTGGGCCGTCGCCATCGCGACGGAAATCACCGAACCGTTGCTAACCTGTGAACCCGTCTTGGCCGAGACCGCGTTTCATCTGCAAAGCGTCCCGCTGGTTCTGGAGATGATTCGCGACGGGCTTGTTTCGCTCGCGTTCAATGCCGGCGAACACCTGCCTCAGCTTGAAGAGTTGGCTCGGCGTTACGCGGACCGCCAGCCTGATCTCGCGGATTTATGCCTGGTTCGGATGAGCGAACTCTTCCCCAAACATTCGATCGTCACTGTAGATCGATCTGACTTCGCGATCTACCGCCGCAACAAGCGAGAATTAATCTCGGTGATCTGCCCACCGATGACTCGGCGACGCAAAGGATGATGCTCGCTATTCGGCCGGCTTCTCGTCGCCGTAGAACCACACGGTCACGCGCATCTCCGGCTTGAGGAATACTCCCTCTTCCTCCGTCGGCACGCGGACCTTCACGCGCACGGGGACCGCTCCCTTTGAGCGATCGGCGATCGGCATCAGGCGATGCACATAGGCGTCATAGCTGCGGTCCTTGAACGCTTCCGGCTGCACTTTGCAGCGTTGGCCTTTGAAGACTTTCGAGATGTTCGACTCCTGCACCGACAGATCGACCTCCAAGTCCGAGAGGTCCGCCATGTCGCACAGGCTGAACGAGCCGTTGAACGCGACCGAGTTGACGATGTTCCCTTCTTCGGCGTTCTTTTTCAGGATCGTCCCGCTGATCGGAGCCCGGATCGTGCAATTGCTCAGCCGCCATTTCGCCTTCGAGAGGTCCGCTTCCGCCTGTTGCACTTCCGCTTTCGCCTGCTCGATCCGCTCGACGCGCGGGCCTTCGCGGAGCAGCTTCAGCATCGAGTTCAGTTTGCTCAGCCGCCGCTGCATTGCGAAGAGGTTCGCTTCTGATGAGAGCAGCTCTTGCTCAGTCGCTCCCTTCTTCGCGAACAGGTCTTTGTTCCGTTTGTAGGTTCGTTCGAGGTCATCCAGGTTCGCCTGTGCCTCCGCGAGCTCCGCTTCCGCCTGCTTGATCTCTTCCGGCCGAGTCCCCCGTTCGAGTTCTTCCAACCGCTTCCGAGACAACTGCAACGTGGCTTCTGAGCGTCGCACGTCGGCGTCGTAGTCCACCGTCTCCAGTATGGCCAGCTCGTCTCCCTTTTTGACTCGCAGACCTTCCTCGACGTTGAGGGTCATGATCATGCCGGAGACCTTTGGGCTGACCAGGATCTGATGTGCCGGGATGATGTAGCCACTGTCGGTGTGAACGAGTCCGTCCTTCTTACTGTCCGCCGGCTTCGCGGACGGGGCTGATGTGTTCTCGCTTGAGTTCGATTCCGAGGCATTCGCAGCCGCGCCTGGCTTAGCCTCCAACAACGAGTCGGACGGGGGCGGATTCCATTTCTCATACGCCAACCAGCCGCCGAACCCCGCCAGCCCGACGCACAACAACCACGCCACGACTTCTGACGCCGCGTGCCGGCTGGCCGAATCCTGCGGAAGCTGCAACGACTTCACACGATCGCTGAGCGACGGGGACGACGAGGCAGAACGATGCGAATCAGTAGCAAGCGAATCAGACACGGTCAGCGACTTTCGACAATGGAAATGGCCAGCAGTCAGCCGGCACCAGCGACAACACTTGACCCCGTTTGCCGCCGTTTGAAAAGCCCAACCGTGATGAAATTGCGATTCGCTCCCAAACGGAGCGCGCCTGGCGCGGGGTCAGGCCCGGAGGAGAGTGTTCTGATATTTGTTTTACTGGCTCTGCGCCATTCGTGTTGAAGACGAATTCGTGAGCCGCATGGCGCTAGCCGCGGGTCGAGGAAAAGAACCCGTGGCTAGCGCCTTGCGGCTCACATGGCACCGAAATCAACACGAATGGCGGAGAGCCGTTTTACTGTTGCGATAGCGAGCAAACCTTTGAACGGGTGTCGGGCGTGCTGTTGGAGCGGTTGATCGCGCGAGGGTGAGAAGAGATTTCGTGGTCCACTGTCGCGGCGAATTTGACGCTCGCGCGGTTCTGCGAGCCGGCCAGGGAATTGCACTTCGAGGAGAAGTGGTATCGGCGCACGGCACTGGACGAACTGCTGAGGGGGTTCCGCTGATTGGCCGCAGCTACGCCTACGAAGCGCTCTATCGCGAGCAAAAGGCCAGCCGCAACATGCTCAAGACATCGTCGATCGCGTCTTCGGCGACTCGACTGATCTTGTTGCTGCTCGCGCTGACCAAAAGGTAAGCGATGCTTTCGCCGAGGATCGCGAGACGATTACAAATGTGGTCGTCGATCGCTTATCGCTCACCCATCTTTTGCTGGCGGTAAGCTGTTTGAGATGTGCGGCGCGCTGCGGAGTTGGCTGACAGAAAGATTGGGACAGAAAGATGAATGCGGTCTCGATTCGTCTCTGCGTGTTTTTGTCCGCGTTGTTGTTCTCCGTTCTTTGGTCCGGCGCTGCGTCACATGCTGAGGACGCGATCGTTGCGGAGTTCAAGGCGTGCGACGCGAACGGCGATGGGCTGCTCACTGAGGCTGAGTATTTGAAGCGGGTGGGGCGCGAACAGCCCGTGCTTCTTCGCGAGTTCAAGGTCTTTGATATTGATCGTGATGGGAAGATGACTCAGGCGGAGTTTGTCACGGTTCCGGTCGGGCAGTCGGATGAACTGCGCGGGAAGTTGGCTGATCCGGTGGTCGGGCTGTCGGAAAAAGCGATGGCTCGGTTGGCGAAGCAGTGGAAGGCTTGGGTTCAGAATGAGGATGACTCGCTGTCGGCGGAGGAGTTCAAAGCGGGAGATGTGGCGGCTCAGGTCCGTGGGTTGGAAGCGACGGGGTTTGCGGATTGGGATTTGAATCGAGATGGGCAGGTTTCTCGCCAGGAGGCGGCTCGTGTGTTGGACACCGCGTTCGGCGTGCGTGTCCCCAGCGGCGAGTTGATGCGGGACAACATCGGAAGGGTTGTGGATTGGAGAACATTCCTAGCGTTGAAACCGGATGCCAATGGACGAGTCGCGCGCGATGACTACATCAAGGCTCTCGGCCCGAATCAGCAGCCGGAGACTTGGTTCCCGACGATCTTCGCGGCGGAGAATGAGCGGTTCGACATCACGGCGTTCTCGACCAGTTCGCATCGCATCGATCCCGTGCAGCAGTTCCTGGCGATGGATGCCGATCTCAGCGGCGGTTTGACTCCCGCGGAATTAGCGGGGCTGCCGGCTTGGGGACCGCCTGGGAAGAACTGGGTCGCCGGTTTCGATGACGACAAGGACGGAACCTATTCGCTGAGCGAGTTCCTGTTGATCCCGCACATCAATCTGATGGCCGTGTGGCATGCGGCGACCGACACGAACGGTGACGGCAAGCTCAGCCCGGACGAGTTTCGCTTCATGCCGGCTCCGTCGTTGGCGGCGCTGGCGGCGGAGTATTTTCGTCGGCTCGATTTGAATCAGGATCAATCGTTGTCGCTGACCGAGTGGCCCTTTCACACGACTCATGCCGGTGCGAAGTTCGTGCTGCTCGATGCCAACTCGGACGGCCACTTGACCGAGGCGGAGTTCACGGCGGAGGGAAGCCTGCCGGTGAATCGGCTGAGCCGCGACTTCAAAGTCTTCGACGCCGACTCGGACAGCCACATGACGCTGGCCGAGTTCCTGACGATCCCGCATTGGGTTCCCGAAGCGCAGCGGACCCCGATCCCCGATCCGATCGTGTTGTTGTCGGAGAAGGCGTTCAAGGAACTTGCCGATCACTGGGGCGAGTGGGACTCCGACGGTGACGGCGTGCTGAATGTCACCGAGTTCGATGCGGCCAAAGTGGGACAGCAAGTGCGAGGACTCGTCGCGACGAAGCTCGCGGACTGGGATTGGAACAGCGATCAAAAAATCTCGCGCGAGGAAGCGGCCAGGCTGGTGGACGTCGCTTTCGGCGTGCGGATTCCGGGAGGCGAAATGGTGCGGGCACCCACAGGGCGCGTGGTCGATTGGCGGATGTTCTTCGGCCTCAAATTGGATCGCGAGGGCTTTGTGAGCGTGAACGATTACGCCCAGGCACTCGGTGCGATGACGGACGACGAGAAAAAGAGGTGGATCGCCAAGACCGATCAGAACGGCGACGGCAAGTTCAACTGGGCGGAGTTCGCCACCAGCAACCATCGCACCGATCCGGTGGGAACATTCCTGAGTCTGGATGCGGACTTGAATGGTCGGTTGACTCCCGACGAATTGAAAACGCTGACGGCCGATCAACAGCCGATCGCGGCCTGCATGTTTCCTGGATTCGACGACGACCGGGACGGGGGCCTCTCACTGCGCGAGTTCCAACTGACGCCGCTGGTCAACTTCCTCGCCCATTGGGCGTCGTTTCAGGATGCTGATGAGGACGGGAAGCTGCAGCTCACGGAGTACCGCTTCCATCCGGGAGTCGCGTTGTCGGCGCTGTGTGCCGAGTACTTTCGACGGCTCGATGTGAACAAGGACGGATCACTGTCGCTCGAAGAATCTCCGTTCTTCACAAGCCGTCCTCCGCCGAACGAAATTCGCGTGCGATTCGCCGACGGCCGAGTCCTGGCGATCACGATTCCCGATTACCCGAACATCTTCTCGCCGGAGATTTCGCCCGACGGGAAATGGGTGGCCGTCGATGGTTGGAAGCGCGGCGAGAACAACGTCGCCGCTCACCTGTTGATCGCCAGCTTAGAGACCGACGAGGTGCGTGATCTCGGCATCGGCTGCATCCCGCACTGGTCGGCCGACGGCCGTCGTATCGCGTATTCCAAGTACAGCCAAGGAGTCTTCGTTCGCGATGTCGAATTGGACTCCGAAGAGGAATCGATCGACCCTCAAGGCTGGGCGATCGAGTTCTCACCCGACGGGAAGAAGTTCGCTTACGTCATCAACGGCAACAACTTCATCATTCGCGACGTCGCCACCAACGAGAAACGCTCCCTCTTCGCCGAAGGCAAAGGCCTGTACCAGTACATCGAACACAACTTCGCGTGGTCCCCCGATTCGCAACGCATCTGCTTCAAAGGTCATCGCGCGGGAGGCGGCTTGGAGGTCGGCATCGTGACCACGATAGGGAACGAGCCGAAGCTGCGAGTGCTCTGCGACGCCAAGGATGTCGCCACGGACTTCGCGTGGCTCGCCGACCAACGCTTGATGTTCCCGCGCACTCCGGCCGGAGCAACGAAATCACAAATCCACGTCATCGACCCGGACGGCGAGAACGAAAAACTCTCCGAGCGCTACGCTAAACAACCCGCCCACCGCAACAATGTCGGAGTCAGTTGGTCCCGCGAGGGCAAAACCTTCGTCTACATCAGCACGAGATGACGAGAACCCACGGCCATGAAACCATCACATCGCAACACAATTCTCGCCGCGGCACTGGCGATCACCCTCGCGCCGATCCACATCAATGCCGACGAGCCGAAACCTGCCGTCAAAAAGGCCGATGACGCCAAGCTGGACAAAGCAGAACCGAAGGCTGACAAGCCCGCGGAACCCAAGAAGGCGGTCGATGCACGCGAAGCTCAAATTGATGCGCAGATCCAACAGTGGATTCCACAGTTTACGCAGCAGTACCGTCCGATTCTCACGGCCGAGCTGAACTTCATTCGACAAGTTTGCGACCTAACTCCAGAACAACGTCCAAAGATCAAAACAGCGGGCGAGGCGAGCTTGAAAGAGGCCGCACTCAAGATGGCCGAACTTCAAGGAGGCCGCATGCGCGGCGGCGTGCGCGTGCAAAACGAACAGCCGAACCCTCAACGGACCATTCGCGAATCCATCGCGAAGGTGTTGCAAGAAACACTGACTCCCGAACAAATGGCAAAGTACAAGGCCGAGGCGACGCAGCGCACCGCCCTTCGCAAGCGAGCCGCCATCCGCTGCGTTGTCGCTCGACTCGACGGCACCTTGTGCCTGACCGCCGAACAGCGAGACAAGATCACGGAGTCGATCACCGCCGGCTGGCAAGACAAGTGGGAGCAATGGCTGATGCTGTCCGTCTACGGCGACCAATACTTTCCAATGGTGCCAGACCAACATGTCGTGACGCATCTCGATGCCGATCAAAAGTCGGTCTGGAGCGGACTGCAAAAAGTCGATTTCGGCTTCTACTTTGACGGGGGCATCGCCGAGGCAGACGACGGTTGGTGGGGCGTGGAACCCGCCAAAGCCGACGCTCCGACGCAGTGAATCTGACGCCGCGAGAGTTGAGGTCGTGACGACAAACGGGAATCGGAGGTGGCTCGTGTTGCCAAGAATTAGATCTGAAGACCTAACCCAGACACGGTCGCGTTGGCTCCGCCTGCTCGTGCTGCCGATGCTCCTCTTGGCTACGCTCACCTTCGCTGCCGACGAGGACGACGACGATCCGCCAGCACCAGCGGCTCAGCCCAACAACGGTTTCTTCATCCAAGAAGAGAACTTCGACCAATGGATCTTCCAGGGAAGCAACAACGCGGCGGCCGGCAAAGCACGGATTGAGTCGAACGTGAAAATGAAGCTCGCGGAACTGCGGCGAATTTGTGATCTGACGGACGCTCAAGCGAAAAAGCTCTCGCTCGCGGCAAGAGGAGATATGCGGCAGTTCTTCGAAGAGGTCGAGGTTGTTCGCAAAAAGTTTCTCAAAGTGCGAAACGATCAGAACGCCTTCAACCAAATCTGGCAGGAGATCAATCCACTGCAACAGAAACAGCAGAGGGGTTTGTTCGGCGACTCCTCGTTCTTCGCCAAGACGGTCCGCAACACGCTCACGCGCGAGCAACACGAGAAATACCAAGTCGTCCTCGATGATCGTCGCCGCTTCCGCTACCAAGCCGCCGCTGAGGTCGCGTTGCACAACCTGTCTAACTCCCCCGGACTGCGCCACGAACAACACGAGGCGATCTTCAAGCTCATCATCGAGGAAACGCAACCGCCGCTGACCTTCGGCCAGTACGACCAGTATTTCGTCTTTTACAGCCTCGCGAAATTACCCGATGCCAAACTGAAGCCGCTCATGGACGACCGACAATGGAAGCTGCTGCAACCGCATCTCCAGCAAGGGCGAGCCATGGAAGCGGACCTCATGCAACAAGGCATGATCGAGCCACCCAGGGGCCGCATCCTCAAAAGCGTGCGAACGATTCTTCCCGAAGCTGATGAGCACTCCGAGCCAAAGTAGCCTTCACCACTCCGCGTGAAGGCTAGTTGTCCGTAAACGGCCCCGCGTTTTGGTTGGACAACGCTTCGCGGACCTTCACACCGTCAAGCTGCGCGACCTCGGTATTGCTTTCGAGCGACAGCGCGGCGGCGAGGCCGGCTGCTTCGCCCATGGCCATTGCGGTGACGGTCACTCGTGTTGAGGCGTGGGCTCCGCGCGTTGCTGAGTGGCAGCGGCCGGCGACGAGCAAGTTCGCGATCCTTTGTGGGACCAGCGATCGATACGGGATGTCGTAGGGCTCCGGTTGAACCTTTTCCGGTTTGAAATCGTTCGCGCTGCCGATCGTGGTTTTGTTCGGATGCAGATCGAGATACCAGCAGCCGGTGGCGATCGCGTCGTCAAAGCGGCGGCTGGTCATCAAGTCCTCTTCGCTGAGTACGTGCTGGCCGATGATGCGCCGCGACTCGCGGACCCCGATCCAGGGATAGGCTTCGAGGAAGTACGAGTCGGCGAAGGCAGGGACGTCGCGCTTCCACGCGCGGAACATCGCGTGAGCATCGGCTCGCCCCTGCATCTCGGCGCGGCTGAGGTCGGCGGCGTTCGTCGGATCGGCGGGAACTCGGACGCCATGCACATAGATCTCATTCTTGCCGAACATGAACATCACGCCTGGCCCGTAATAGAACGGCAGCTCGCCCCGCTTCTGAGCGGCTTCCAGCGCGACACGGCACGGGCCGCTGAGGTTCGGCTCGTTCTTCACGTTGCCGACTCGGAAATGCAGCGTCAGCGGCTGCACTTCGGCATTCTGCTCGAACGGAGCCCCTGCCCACGCGGCGACATCCGCGTCGCCCGTGCAGTCGATGACCACCTTCGGTTGCACGGTGACCAGCCCGTCTTTGTTCGCCAACGTCACCGACTGAATGCGGCCGCCGCTGGCGTGAGCATCACAAAGAAACGAGTTGAACAACACGGTCAGATTCGACGACTGCTCTTGAAATGACTGATCGAGCAGCCGTTTGAACTCGAACGTGTTCGGGATCGTCGGATTGTGCTTCGCCACCTTCTTCGCATCCGCAGCACAGACCCCCGACTTCGACAGCAGTTCGAGCGGGATGCCACGCACGACGACGCGGTTGTCCCGGATGTTGGCGATCCCATCGAAATACGGCAGCCCGACGCTGGTGATGATCCCACCGGCGAACGGAGCCTTCTCGACCAGCAATACCTTGGCTCCGCGACGGGCGGCACTCAACGCCGCCGCGCTCCCCGCACAGCCTCCGCCGCAGACGAGCACATCGGTCGTCAACGTCCGTTTCGCTCGCGATGTGCTTTCGTTGTTCGCCATCGCCGCTGGGATCGTCGATGCAGCAGCGACCGTCGCCGTGGCGTGCATGAACCGGCGACGTGTTTGAGAGACGTCAGGCATGAGAGCGCTCCGAGCGTGGTTGAACAAAGTCCCGCGACCTTAGCACGACGCGCAAGCGAGTGGTACGGCACGACGGGCCAGCGAGTCGTACTCGCTTGGATCACTCACGTGCGACATTGCGACCATATCGGAAATACCACTCGCTTGCGCGTCGTGCTAGTCAACGACAGATTGCATTACGGACCGACAGGCATCGTCATCGCACTGATCAGGAAATTGAGTTCATCCTGCGCCTCAACCGGATGTAATCGTTCACGAGCACGGCAGCAGTGACGGAATTGGCTGTTGTTTGAAATGAGCTTGAACGGCGGTGACCAGGTAGTCGTAGATCGAACGGTTTTGGAGGCGGCAGGTTTCCGAGACGGTGAGGATGCGTTCGAGGAA
>SXGT01718977.1_pt1 | contig 25749 bp, 23 predicted proteins | sample 3176221 | NCBI WGS metagenome assembly SXGT01 (sample SAMN11356862, study PRJNA531348) | freshwater metagenome | isolation source: freshwater sample F1-120 | place: China: Fuxian Lake, Yuxi | collected 2017-12-25
CAGTGACATCTGCCTGACGACTGTCAGTGGCCAAGGCGTTGACGGTTACAGGCTCGCGCTCGAGGCGCTGCGCGACGACTTGGCCGCCACGGCCGGCTAGTGGCCCAAAGAGTCGAGCGGCTGGCGGAGAAGGTCGCGGCAGCGGGCGTCGACTGGCTGCTCGTCTCGGCGCCGCTAAACGTTCGCTGGCTCACCGGCTTTACCGGCAGCAACGCGGTCGCGCTCTGTCCGGCGGACACCGGTCGCAATCCAGCCGTGCTCATAACCGACTTTCGCTACATCGAGCAGGCCGCAGAACAAGCTCCCAGCGCGTGGCAGGTGGAGGTCGTGAAGAGCGACCTGCTCGGCGCCGGCCTGGCCGAAGGCTTTCCGGTGGCTGACGGCGGTGGAGATAACTTCGGCGTTGTGGGCTACGACGACACGCACGTCACCGTGGCCCAGCTTGCGGCCCTGAAGCCGGCGCTGGGTGGATCTGCCGAACTGGTGCCACTAAGCGGCAGCGTTGAAGCTTTGCGGCTGATCAAGAGCGCCGCTGAGATTGAGAAGATCCGTGCCGCCGCTCAGCTCGCCGACGCCGCCATGCTCGAGCTGCTCGAGCACGGCTTGATTGGCCGTACTGAGCTGGAGCTGGCATTGTCGCTGGAGTCGGCGATGCGGCGACTCGGCGCGGAGGAGCTGAGCTTCCCGCCGATAGTTGCGTCGGGCCCCCGTGGCGCACTGCCGCACGCTGAGCCGCGCGAGCTCGAAGTTGAGCGATCCCAGATGGTCACAATTGATTGGGGAGCGAAGCTCGACGGCTACTGCTCCGACTGCACACGGACCTACTTCACCGGCGAGGTCGACGATCAGCAGTCGCTGATTTACGATCTGGTGCTCGAGGCTCAGCTCGCGGCCGTCGAGGCCGTACGTGCTGGCCCGACCGGGCGTGAGGTCGACGCCGTCGCAAGGCAGATCATCGACGACGCCGGTTTTGCCGAGTGCTTTGGCCACGGGCTTGGCCACGGCGTTGGGCTCGACGTGCATGAGGCTCCGCGGCTGTCGCGACAGGGCGACACTGAGCTGGAGGCAGGGATGGTCGTGACGGTTGAGCCCGGCATCTATCTTTCCGGGCAGTACGGCGTGCGAATTGAAGATTTGTTGGCAGTGACCTCGAGCGGCAGCGAAACGCTGAGCGGACTCCCCAAGGCGCGCCAAGTAGTCGCTTAGGCGACCGGCGGTTAGCAGCTGCGCGCTGGTCGCTGACCTGCGCCATCTTTTCGCCAGGAGCAATAGACTTCATCCGTCGTGGTTCGTTTGCCAACAGCACTCGTCGCGATTTTGATCTGTTCGGTGCTGGTCGCGGCGCCCGCGCGGGCTCAGCAGACCAGCCAAACAACCGCCGAACGGATCGTCGCGATCGCGCAGCAGGAACTCGCGCTCGGCGTGAGTGAGATCCCCAAGGGTTCGAACAAGGGCGCGCGGATTAAGATGTACGGCCTCGCTACGCAGGCGCCGCTGCGCTACTACCCGGCGCCGTGGTGTGCTTATTTCACCTCTTGGGTAACGAAGCGGGCCGGTACTCCGATCGGTTGGAATGGGCTTGGCGACGGCTGGGTTCCGCGCCTGCGCGACTGGGGTCGCAAGACAGGGATCTGGCGATCAGCTCCCCAGCCCGGTGACCTGATCGCCTTTCCTCAGCACATTGGGATCGTCGAGAGTATTCGGCCGAACGGCCTCGTGACAACGATCGAAGGCAACACCGGTGACGCCGTGCTGCGCAGGCTGCGACTCGTCAAAAGCGCCAGTGGCTTCATCCGCGTGGCTGCGCTCAACCCACCGGTACCGATCCTGTCGGCTCCCAGCGACACCGTCTACCGCACCGAACCGGTTACGTTGACGGTGAAGAATGCTGCGACGGCTAAGCGCTCAATCAAGCGCTATCGCTGGGATCTCAACGGCGATGGGCGGTGGGATCACACGACGACGGTGAGCCAAGTCACATTGGCGTTCCCCGAAAACGGCGTCTTCCCTTTGGCAGTTCAGCTCACCGACGTCAATGGCGTTTCGGCAGAGGCGACGATCAGCCTCACCGTGATCAACCGCCCGGGCGTCGCCATCGCCGGCTGAGTCTGGGTGGAGAGAATCTCGGCGCCGGTCTAACCCAAGCGCTTGGGTGGATCTTCGCTCCCTATCTGCGGGCGTGGGCGCGGGATGTTGAGCGCCTTCGGTCAGGCGCCTGCGATCGCGCACGAGGAACGGTCGGCGGCTGGACTTATCGGTCTAGACCGCGCGCATGAATCGCCACAGATTAATTACCTATCGAGTGGCCGTTTTGCCGCGTATGCTGCGTATCTAATCTGAACCTGTCACACGGAGTACAACGAAAGGGAGACAATGGAGACGAAAAGTGGTCTCAAGGCCATTGCGGATGCGAGCTTTGACTCGGTGATGATCACAAGCGCTGGTCGTAAGAATGAGATCATCTACGTGAACAAGGCATTTGAAAAGCTGACCGGCTACAAGGCAAAGGACGTCCTCGGCAAGGACCCAAAATTCCTTCAAGGCGCAGCTACTGACCCTGCAACGATCCGGCAACTCGTCAAAGATCTGAAGGCAGGTAAGACTTTCGAGGGTCGCACGATTAATTATCGCGCCGACGGTAGTCCTTTCATCATGCACTGGCGCGTACTGCCGGTGAAGGCTGGTCGTGGCGCCGCGGCCAAGGTCGAAAGCTACGTCGCGATTCAGCGGGTTATCTCCGCCTAACCACCGGCGTCAACAGCATTTCGCCAAAGGCGACAACCAGCCTCGCCGAGATTAATCGCGCGGGCGCCGTAGGCCAACCAATACGGGCACGCGGCCAGAGCCCCAATTTTCTTTGTAGCTTTGCGGCAGGCTCAACAAGTAATGTGCGCAAATGCTCGAAGCAGCAATCTTTGCGGCAATCGGTCAAGCGGCCCTCGTGGTGGGCGCGTTACTGGTCTGGCGTTTCCGCACGCTAACGCGCGCTGCCGTCGTCGGTTCACTGATGGCGTTTGGTGCGGGAGCGGTGATCTCGGCCGTGGGAACCGACCTCGTGGCCGTGGCCTACGAGGAGGCTGGGGGAGGGGCAACCGCACTGGGGATCGGGATTGGCGGCCTCGGCTATTTCCTCATCATCACGCTGCTGGAGCGCGGCGGCGCGCGCGAAACACCGGAAGCACCACTGGAAAAAGCGATTCAATCCGAGGGCGACGAGGTAGCCGCGGCCAGCCCGACTGAGGCACGAAATCTTTTCGTCGGGATGGTTATCGACGGGGTTCCCGAGTCGGTCGCGGTCGGGTTGAGCCTCCACCTCGGGTCTGTCGGTGTTTCGGCTGCGCTGGTCGGCTCAATATTTATTGCGGGGCTTCCAGAGGCGATCGGCGTGGCAGCGGCTCTGCTAGCGGGCGGCTTTACGATTTCCAAGATCCTGATCCGCTTCGGGTTTGTCGTTTTGATCGGCGCCATCGCCGGCGTCGCCGGCTACAAGCTGCTCTACGGACAGAGCGATGAGCTGGTAGCGCTGATTCAGTCAATTGCCGCTGGTGCTCTACTGGTCGTCGTAATCAACGAGATGGTTCCGATCGCAATTCGGGGAGTCCAGCGCTGGGCCGGCGTGATCGCCGCCTCAGGCTTCGTCTTCTCGGCGGCGATTACTTGGACTTCGGGCGGCTAAGCGATTGAAGCGACGCAGGCTCATGCCTCGGTGCCCATTTCCCGCGCTCTCTGCGGCAGGCCTTGCGGGTAAGATACTTTTGTCGTCAGCCCGATAGCCTGCGGTGATGCTTGAGGAGGCGGTATTGGCGACGAGCGGCCAGCGTTACCGGCCAGAGGAGTCGCCATGCATGACGTGATCGTTATTGGCGCCGGGTTCGCCGGCTGCTCTGCTGCTCGCGAGATTCGACGAGCTGGCAAGCGCCCACTGATTCTGGAGGGCAACGACCGAATCGGCGGGCGCACCTGGACGGCTCACTGGGACGGCCAACAATTTGAGCGGGGCGGTAACTTTTTCCATTGGTTCCAGCCCCACGTTTGGAGCGAGATTGTCGCCGCGGGCTGCACGCCGGTAGCGATGCCACAGTCACCGCGGTCTGCCTGGCTCGTTGGTGGTGAGCTGCGAACCGGCAGCCACTTGGATCGCGAGGAAATCGCCCAGCGCGCATGGAACGCTTACAACGAGGGTTCTGAACAGATCCTTCCGTTTCCGTTTACACCGCTCGCCCACCCCGAGCGAATCCGACGCCTCGACAAGATGACGATCGAGGAGCGAATCAACGAGCTCGATCTCGATAGCGACGAGCGAGCCGTGATGGTCGGGGAAGGCGAGGGAGTGGCGAGTGGCCACCTTGACGACGCCGGCGCTCTCACGGTGATGCGATGGCACGCCTTGTCGGGCCACAATCTCCCCAGCACGCAGGCGGCGGCAGGGCAGATCATGATCGAAGAGGGGACGATCGCCTTTCTCCAGCCGATCCTCGACGCTGCCGCCTGTGAGCTGCGGCTCGAAACTCCAGTCGCTGCTGTCGAGCAAAGCGCCGATCGCGTGATCATCACAACGCGGGCGGGCGAATCGATCAGCGCAGAAGCCGTCGTAGTCACGGTGCCACTAAACGTGCTCCATGACATCGCTTTTGAGCCATCTCTAAGCGAGCTAAAACAGGGGGGAATCGCGCTTGGACAAGCTGGCATAGGGAGCAAGCTATTGCTGAAGGTCAAGGGGCCGAGCGAGATCGTCAGCGCGCTAGCTGATGACCACCCGTTTGGGTTTGTCGACACGATCTTTGAGCTTGACGGTGACGAGCAGATCCTCGTCTGTTTCGGGCGTGATGGCGACGAGATTCGCGATCGCGACATCGCCTGGGCGCAGCAGCAGCTCGACAGGCTCGCCCCCGGATTTACAGTCACAGGGATGAACTTTCATGACTGGAAGGCTGACGAGTTCGCGCAAGGAACTTGGGCTGCGCATCGCCCAGGCTGGTACACGACCTACCACGCCGAAATGCAGCGCCCAGAAGGCCGGGTGATATTCGCAAACTCCGATTTAGCCGACGGTTGGGCGGGTTTTGTTGACGGTGCTATCGAGTCGGGCATCCGCGGCGGACGCTGGGCCGCTGCAGCGGCTGCGTAAGCGCCTAGTGGCCAATAGTTTTGCAGCGCGGGGCTGCAGAGTTTAAGCGGCTGAAGGGACTCGAACCCTCGACCTTCTGCATGGCAAGCAGACGCTCTAGCCAACTGAGCTACAGCCGCAGTGAGCGCGGAGTATAGAGCGCGGCGGCGCGGCTAGGGAGCGCCGCCGAGCCGTACGATCTGTGTGGCGCGGTGAGCCTCGACCTCGGAGCGGCCGCAGTCGTCCACCTTGACGACGAATTTCGCTGGTGTGCTCGGGACGGCGCTCTCCACAATATCCTGGCCGTGGACGATTGGCAGTGGCTGCTCGTAGTCGATGGTTCTGCACCTGATGGAGCGTGCGTTCGGTTGCGCCTAAGGCGACGACCGGAATCGAACCGGTGTACGCGGCTTTGCAGGCCGCTGCGTAGCCACTCCGCCACGTCGCCAATCGGTTCGAAGCCTAGCGCCCGCCGGTGGCGGCGCGGAATGTCCCTGCCCCGCGCCGCGCTGATACTCTTTCGCTTCTTCCCAGGGCGATTAGCTCAGCTGGGAGAGCGCCGCCTCGACAAGGCGGAGGTCACTGGTTCGAGCCCAGTATCGCCCACTCATAGCCCGCAGGCATAGGCGTGGTTCGAGCCCAGCACCTCGACTGCTCGTCACGCGCCATCAGGACCGACACCCTCATTCTCATCGGCGATTGTCATCTGGCCGGTTCTAGCCGCCGGTCCCTAAGCCGGTGCGGCGGCTTGCGTAATCTGAACGGCCTCAGGGGGGAGGTCTAGCGTCTTTCCGTCGAGAAGCTCAGCGACCGTGATCAGTTAGATTCTGGGGTGGTTCCCGTAGGCGGACGTGCAGAAGCCAGCGGAAGCGGCCTCTTTGCGCATGGGCTGTGTCGGCTCGTTGAGCGAGATGAGGACGCCGAATTCAGCCTGCTCGCGGTCAAGTACGCCTCGCATTTCTCTGACGTGAGGTACCGAAACATGTCCCGCCTTAACTGAGGCAATTAGCTCTTTTGCCACGTCGCCTTCATAGAAGTAAACCCGGCCGTCGATCCCTTGATCGGCACCCTTCTTTTCGTCGGCGGGGCGCGCGCCGATGAGACCGAGCGCCCACCACTGAAACTGGTACGGGTCGGCGGCGGCGAGCGCGATTGCGTCGGCTGCTGACTTCGGCTCGCCTATAACGTCGAAGTCCTAAGCTCCCTGGGCTAGGAGGCGAGACTTCATTAGTGTGATCGCCAGGTTGGTGATGTCGATGCCGACCCACTCAACATTGCGGCGCTCGGCAGCAGCAATCGTAGTTCCGCATCCACAGAATGGATCGAGGACTAGCCATCACAAAGCTTGCCAAGCCCTTGGCCGCTGCCTGCCATCGAAATGTCAAAGCGCGCCAAGGGATTCTGCGGCGCACAGCGATCTACGGCGAGTGAGACAAATGGTTGAGACGATGGCGAACCACCAAGCACGACAGCTTGGTCGAGCGCGCTGCTGCCACAGCCGCTCGTGGCAGCGATCATCGCCGCGCAACCGGCCACAGAACAAGCACGGTTTCGAAACACCGGCGAGAGCGTACCGAGACGGCTCAGGCAGCGAGCGCGGCGCGCAATACGCCAGCCATTTCACAGACAGCGTCATGCGAGGTGCGGTTGACGACGGCGAAGTTGAGGAAACCGTGGATCAGCGAAGGGTGGCGTCGGAGCGTCACTTCAACGCCGTCGGCCTTCAACTTCGCAGCGTACGCCTCGCCTTCGTCGCGGAGCGGATCAAAGCCCGCAGTGATGATGTGCGCTGGCGCTAGGCCGGCGAGCGGTCCTGCCTTGAGCGGTGAGACCTTCGGATCGTTTAGATCGTCGTCGGTGCTGAGGTAATGCTGCCCAAACCAATCCATCTGAGCTTCGGTGAGGAAGAACCCATCACTAAATCGGTGGTAGGAGGGGTATTTCTCGGCGAAGTCGCAGACCGGGTAGATCAGCAGCTGGAAGGCTGGAGCGGGTCCTCCGTCAGCGAGCGCCTGCTGGGCAGTCACCGCGGCTAGCTGGCCGCCCGCGCTGTCGCCACCGACAGAGATCCGCGCGGGGTCGGCGCTGAACTCTTCGGCGCGCGCGACTGCGTCGCGGAACGCTGCCAAGGCGTCATCGGCGGCGGCCGGGTACTTGTGCTCTGGGGCTAGGCGGTAATCAACTGAGAGAACGCGGCAGCCGGAGTGCTGTGCGATCAACCGACACGGCGCGTCATGCGTTTCGAGATCGCAGATCACGAAGCCGCCGCCGTGGTAAAAAACGAGCAGCGGGCTGATGCTGTCTTTACATTCCTCTGGCACATAGAGGCGCGCCGGAAGCGGCCCTTCTGCGCCGGCGACGGTCGTCTCCGTCACGCTCGCCATCGGCAGCTGCGGCGCGGCGATCAAGGAGCGCGTCTCAGTGACTCCAGCGCGTGCCTGCACAGGGCTTAGTCGCTCCATCTCTGGCTGCGGTGCCATCGCCATCAGCTTCAGCAGTAGCTGAAGGCCCGGGTCGAGCGTTTGCCCGTCGAGCACGGTCGGCGCTCCACCGGCAAGGCGGAGCTGAGCTGCTGGCCCGAGCCGCATTAGGCCACGGACTACGGCTCCTTGGGCTTTCGTTGCGGCAGCGGCAGAATCCATCGCGCAGACGCTAACTGGTTGCTGCCGGCGGCGCGGTCACGAACGCCAGCAATGCGTCGTTGAACTGAACCGGCCGCTCAAACATTGGAACGTGGCCCGTATCAGCCATAGTCAGGAGCTCTGCGTCCGGGATCAGCTCACAGAACTCGAGCGCGTCACCAAGCGGCACGAGGATGTCGTTCTCGCCTTGAATCACGAGAACAGGGCAGCCGATCTCTTGAAGCCGATGGCGAAAGTCGTAGGCGAGGATCGCTTCAAACGCGTCACCGAAGCCCGCGTCACCAAAAGTTAAGAGCTGCTCCGACAAGAGTTCCTTCGAGATTCGCGTCGGGTAGCGCGCGACGAGACCCATCCCGAGCGCGATGTACCCGGGGCGCGTGAGCATCTTCTTTGCCGCGCTCGGGTCTCCTTGCCCGCGCATCATCAGCTGCCGCGCGAGTGTTTGGCCTGGGCGCGAGTTGGTGACGTTCGCCGAGCTGATTCCAGCTGAGTCAACAAGGACCAGAAGCTCGACTCGCTCAGGGTGCTGGATCGCGACCTCGGCGGCAGTGAAACCGCCCATCGAGTTGCCAACAAGCACGACAGGGCCGAGCCCTAGTGATTCGCAGAAGCTGTCTACCGCAGCGGCAAAAGCGGTGATTGAGATCGGATCAGCCGGCATCTCAGAGCGGCCAAAACCGGGCAGGTCGAGCGCGATCGCGCGGCAGCTCCCAGCGGTGCGCGGCAGGTTCTCGAGCCAGTTCTGCCATGACCCGCCAAGCCCGTGAATGAACACAACGGTCTGATTGCCCTCACCGATGTCGACGTAGTTGACCGAGCGACCATTGATCTCGAGCTGCTGCGTGTGCGTGGGCCAGTCAACGTTGCGCCAGTCGGGCGTATCGGATACGCCGTAGCTGGCGTCAGCTTTGCGCGCCGCACGGTGCGTCAGCGGGCGCGCCGTCGAAGGCCAGACGCTGCGTAGTGGTCCGCGCCGGTAGACGCGCTCTGTTGGTGTATCGGCCATGCGTCAACGGTAGCGGAGCTGGGGAGCCAAACTGCGGCGTAACGGCCCATTCTTGGCCAGTCATCGGCGCAGCTGGAAGTGATCCCCCTGCCGCTCGCGTAGCATCAGCCTCGTGCAGGTAACTCTTCCAGATGGCACCGCTCTAGAGCTCGCAGATGGCGCGAGCGGTCTCGATGCGGCCGAAGCGATCGGCCCGGGCCTGGCGCGCGCTGCGCTCGCTTACCGCCAGCAAGGCGAGCTGCGAGATCTCTCCGCTCCGCTGACCGCCGACGAGGAGATCGAGATCATCACCAAAACCTCAGGCGACGACGGCCTCGCTCTGATCCGCCACGACGCCGCACACGTGCTCGCGGCAGCCGTCACTGAGCTCTATCCCGGCGTCAAGGTGTCGATCGGCCCAGCGATCGAGCGCGGCTTCTACTACGACTTCGAGTTTCCCGAGGGCGTGGTGATCAGCGAAGACGACTTCGAGGCAATCGAAGCTCAGATGAAAAAGCACATCAAAGCGGGGGAGGGCTTCGATCGCGAAGAGCTAAGCGTCGCCGACGCGCTTGAGCGCTTCCGTGGCGAACAGCAGGACTACAAGGTTGAGCTGATCGAGGATCTAGTTCGCGACGAGGGCGTTGAAACCGTGTCGCTCTACACCAACGGGCCGTTCACCGACCTCTGCCGCGGCCCTCACGGCCAGTCAACGAAGGCGATCGGCGCAGTCAAGCTTCAGTCGGTTGCCGGTGCTTACTGGCGCGGCGATTCCGACAGAACGATGCTGACGCGGATCTACGGCACCGCATTCTTCGACAAGAAGGAGCTCGAAGCCGAGATGGAACGGCTCGAAGCAGCCCGCGCCCGCGACCATCGCCGGCTCGGCAAGGAGCTCGAGCTCTTCGAGTTCTCAGAGGTCTCTCCCGGCGCTGCTTTCTGGCTGCCACGCGGGACAACAATCTTCAACGAGCTTGTCGCGCTCTCACGCGAGATCGGTTCGGCGCGCGGCTACCAAGAGGTCAAAACGCCGCAGATCTACGACGCCGAGCTGTGGAAAACCTCGGGCCACTGGGAGAAGTACCGCGAGAACATGTTCGTAACCAGCACCGAGGATCGCGAGTTCGGCCTTAAGCCGATGAACTGCCCCGGCCACGCTCATCTCTTCGGCGGTCGCCGCTGGAGCTACCGCGATCTGCCGGTGCGCTACTGGGAGCCGGGCCTGCTCCACCGCAACGAGCTCAGCGGCACGCTCCACGGCCTACTCCGTGTGCGCCACTTCGCACAGGATGACGCCCACATCGTCTGCACCGAGGGCCAGGTTGCCGAGGAGGTCGCCTCCTGCCTTGACTTTGCCTTTGCAACCTACGAGCTCTTCGGCTTCGACGTTCACCTTGAGCTCTCAACGCGCCCCGAGCAACGAATCGGCAGCGATGAGATCTGGGACCGCGCCGAGGCGGCGCTGGTTGGGGCGCTAGAAGCTCGCGAGCTCGACTACGAACTGAACCCCGGCGACGGCGCCTTCTACGGGCAGAAGATCGACCTCCACATGACCGACTCGCTCGATCGTTCGTGGCAGCTCGGCACGGTGCAGCTTGATTACTCGATGCCGGAGCGCTTCGACCTTCAATACACCGGCGCCGACGATGCCGTCCACCGCCCGGTGATGATCCACCGCGCACTGATGGGCTCCTACGAGCGCTTCGTGGGAATTCTGATCGAGCACTACGCCGGCGAGTTTCCGGTCTGGCTCGCACCTGTGCAGGTCATCGTGCTGCCGGTATCGGACCGTCATGGTGAGGCAGCCGAGGCGATTGCCGCGCAGCTCTCTGAGCGCGGTCTTCGCGTCGAGGTCGACCTCCGTTCGGAGTCGGTATCGAAACTGATCCGAGACAACGAGATCGCGAAGATCCCGTACATGCTTGTAGTCGGCGACAAAGAGGCTGAAGAGCAGAGCGTTGCCGTCCGCCGCCACGGTGAGGGTGACATCGGCTCGTTCCCAATTGAGGCGTTTGCAGACCATCTTGTCGCTGAAACAAAAACGCGGCGTGACGAGCCACTAGCGGCTTGACCGTCACCGTCGCTCGAGGTTTCATCCAGCGCGCCCGGGGCCTTGCCTGGCGCAACAGCGTTCCCGCCGGGCACGCGCTTCAGATCAACAGCTGCCGCTCGATTCACACCTTCGGGATGCGCTTCCCGCTCGATCTTCTCTGGCTTGACCAGCAAGGGCGGGCGATTCGGGTTGATTACGACGTGCCGCCGTGGCGTCTACGCGGCTGCACGCAGGCGCGCGCCGTCATCGAGGTCACCGCTGGAGAGGGGCGGGGCCTGCTTGAATCTGGCTATACTGCATCGCGTTGACCCGAATGTTCGTCCAGACGCCGCGCCCTTGACGCGCTGCCTCCGAAGCTAGTGCCGGTTCCCCGGCGCTTCGACCGGCGTATGCCGGATCGTGACACGACTCGGATCAACGAGAAAATTCGAGTTGCCGAGGTGCGCGTAATCGACGACGGCGGTGGTCAGGTCGGCATCCTCAAGATCGACGACGCGCTGAAGCTCGCGGTCGAGAAGGGTCTCGACCTCGTCGAGGTGGCGCCTGAAGCAAGCCCGCCGGTCTGCCGCGTTCTTGACTACTCGAAGTATAAGTACGAGCTAGCGCAGAAAGCTAAGGCTGCGAAGAAGGGCCAGAAGCAGATCACGATCCGCGAGATCAAGTTCCGCCCGAAGATCGCTGAGCACGACTATGCGACGAAAAAGGGCCACGTAACACGATTCCTAATGCACAAGGACAAGGTCAAGGTGACGATTATGTTCCGCGGCCGCGAAGTCACGCACCCGGATCTTGGTCGCGCGATTCTCGCCCGGCTAATCCGTGAGCTCGAGCCGGTCGGCACCGTTGAGCAGCGCCCAAACCTAGATGGCCGCAACATGACGATGGTGCTCGGCCCCAGCAAAGAGGTAATTAGTGGCGAAATCACAGAGTTTGAGCCGCTTGACTTCAGCGCTGAGATCGCCGCCGCAAAGGCTGAGGCTGACGCTGAAGCATTTGCCCGCTCGGTCGCCGCGTCGGCGCCGGCTCCGCACGAAGACGCCGAAGTCGAGATCGCCGAAGCTGTGGTGGCCGAAGAGATCGTCGCCGACGAGCTGGCCGCCGGGGCCGACGGTGAGGTCGCTGAAGAGGCCGCAGAAGAGGTAGTCGAAGTGGCCACGGAAGCGCCTGGCGAGACTCCCGACGCCGCTTAATCCGACCGCGCTTCGCCTCCAAACAGGGCTGTCGCTCAGCCGCGGCGGCGCCGAGTTTCTATACTTCCGGTTCGCAATGCCCAAAATGAAGACTCATTCCGGCGCAAAGAAGCGCTTCAAGCTGACCTCGAAGGGGAAGGTTCGCGCGCGCAAAGCGATGTCGAGCCACATCCTCGAGAAGAAGTCACCGAAGCGCAAGCGCGGCTTCCGCAAGCCGATAGAAGTAGCCGCGGTCGACGTCCCACGGGTCAAGAGAATGCTCGGTGACAAGTGACGCGCGTAAAGCGGTCGGTTTCGGCCAAGAAGAAGCGGCGCGCAACGCTCGAACGCGCCAAGGGCTACCGCGGAACGGCGAACTCGAACTACCGCCGCGCGAAGGAAACGTTGATGAAGGCGGATTCCTACGCCTACCGCGATCGGCGCAACCGCAAGCGCGACTTCCGTCGCCTTTGGATCACGCGAATCAACGCCGCTGCGCGGCTCAACGGAATGACCTACGCAACCTTCATGCACGGCCTCAGCGAAGCTGGGATCGAGCTGGACCGCAAGGTGCTGGCCGATATCGCCGTGCGCGACCCTGAGACTTTCCGCCGATTTGTAGACGCCGCCCGAGGGGCGACGGCCGCTGAGTCCTAGACTCCGCCGCCGTTTCGCCACTATTGGGCGCCGCTTCCGCAAGGAGGGGCGCCCTTTTTTTTGGAGCAAAACGACAGCCCAATGACAATCCACAATCCACAGCACCCAAATTTGAATCAGGTCACTCTCCTGAGGACTAGGCGCGGGCGCGAACGCAGCGGCCGCTTCGTCGCCGAGGGTGAAGACCTGATCGCCGCAGCGGCAGCCAGCGGCTGGCAGCCGGTTGACTCGTTCGTCGCCGAAGGCAGCGGCCTCAGTGGAACCGAGGTTAGTGAAGAAGCGCTCGCCGAGGTTTCTGCGCTTGGCTCGGGAACGCGCGCGCTCGCGGTCTACGAGCAACGCTGGAGCGAGCCCATCGGCCCGTTGGCGGTCTGGCTCGATGGAGTCGGCGACCCCGGAAACGTCGGCACAATCATCCGCAGCGCCCATGCATTCGGTGCGTCAAGCGTGATTCTTGGGCCAGGCAGCGCCGATCCGTTTGGGCCGAAGGCTGTACGCGCGAGTATGGGCGCGATCTTCAGCGTCGCTGTGGCGCGCGCGGATCAGATTGAGCAGCTCCCTGGAACGACGGTCGCGCTTGCTGCTTCGGCGCCGCTGCAGCTCGATGGCGCACCGTGGCCGGACGGCGATGTGACGTTGCTGATCGGCGCTGAGCGCGAAGGCTTGCCGGCGGACGTTGTCGCGGCCGCCAGCGAGGTGCGCTCGATCGCGATCGACGGCGACTCCCTAAACGCCGCCATGGCAGCGACAATCGCGCTCTACTCATGCACGAGGAGGGTTTAGGGTGACGACGATGCTTGAGCGCGTAGCTGAGATTCAGAAGCAGGCCGAAGCTGAGATCTCAGCGGCGGCGAGCTCGGCCGCGCTCGAAGAGCTGCGCGTTCAGTTTCTGGGCCGCAAGGCGGAGCTGCCGCAGCTACTGCGCGATGTGGCGCAGCTCCCGCCCGAGCAACGCGGCGAAGCCGGCCGGGCTGCGAACGAGGCACGTCAGGCGCTTGAGGCGGTGATCGAGACCGCTGCCGCCCGCTTCCAGGCCGCTGAGATGAGCGCCGCACTTGCCGAAAACAACGTTGACATCACGCTGCCCGGCTCGCCGGTCGAAGCGACAGGCCACCACCACCTGCTCAGCGCTACGCGGCGCGAGATCGAGGATGTTTTCTGCGGCCTCGGCTACAGCGTTGTCGAGGGCCCTGAGATCGAGCTGGTTCATTACAACTTCGATGCGCTAAACCACGACCCATCGCACCCAGCGCGCGCCCGCAGCGACACCTTTTACATCGAGGGAGGAGGCGAAGGGCCTGACGAAACGCTGCTGCGCACGCACACTTCGCCGATGCAGATTCGGATCATGGAACAGACGCCGCCGCCGATCGCGTTGATCGTTCCCGGCCGCGTCTTTCGCCGCGACAGCGATGCCACGCACACGCCACAGTTCCACCAGATCGAAGGGCTGCTCGTTGACGAAAGCGTAACGCTCGCTGATCTCAAGGGCACCTTGTTGGCCTTCGCTCGCGCGATCTTCGGCGCCGACCGCGAGCTGCGGCTGCGGCCACACTTCTTCCCGTTCACGGAGCCGAGCGTCGAAGTTGACGTCTCCTGCTTTATGTGCGATCACGGGGTTGCCCCCGACGGCGAGCGTTGCTCGCTCTGTAAGGGAACCGGCTGGCTCGAGGTGCTCGGCTCAGGGATGGTTGACCCGAACGTTTTCGCTGCCGTAAGCGAACACGGATACGACCCCAGCACGCATCAAGGTTTCGCCTTCGGCCTGGGGATCGAACGGATCGCGATGCTCAAGCACGGCGTGCCTGATCTGCGCTTCTTCTATGAAAACGACCTGCGCTTCCTGCGCCAGTTTGGCTGAGGCTGATTCATGCGCGTACCGATCGATTGGCTCAGCGAATACGTCGAGGTCGACCTGACCCCAGTTGAGCTAACTGAGCGGCTGGCGATGACCGGCACCGAGGTCGCGCGCGTGCTCCATCATGGTCCGCTTTCAGCCGACAACTTTGTTGTTGGAAAAGTCCTCAGCGCCGAGCAGCACCCAGACGCCGACCGGCTCCACGTCTGCAGCGTCGATAGCGGTGACGGTGGACCGCGCACAATTGTTTGTGGCGCGCCGAACGTCGCCGCCGGCCAGACCGTCGCAGTCGCGCTTCCTGGCGCCGTGATGCCTGATGGCACGAAGCTCGGCGAGGCGAAACTGCGTGGAATCAAGTCCTCGGGAATGATTCTCGCTGAGGACGAGCTCGGGATTGGTGGCGAGCACGACGGGATCATGGTGCTCCCGGACGAGCTAACTGCTGGCAAACCGCTCGGCGAAGTCTTCGCCGTTTCGAGCGAGGTGCTGGAGCCGGAAGTGACGCCGAACCGCGGCGACTGCGGTGGCCTCTATGGGATTGCTCGCGAGGTTCACGCCGCGACTGGGGCGGCGCTGAGCGCACCACCGTGGACGGATGACCCGGGGGCTGCCACGCTCGGCCAGGATCCAGCCGGGATCGCGGTAAGCGTCGAAAGCGCCGCGCTTTGCCCGCGCTTCACCGCGCGCGTCTTCGAGAACGTCACCGTAGCGCCGGCCCCGATCTGGCTTAAGGCCCGGCTCGCCGCCGCCGGGCAGCGCTCGATCAGCAACGTCGTCGACATCCCCAACTACGTGATGCTCGTCAGTGGGCATCCACTTCACGCGTTCGACCTCGACCAGATTGCCGGTGGCGAGCTGACCGTCCGCGCCGCGCGCGACGGCGAGAAACTGACAACGCTCGATGGCGAAGAGCGCATCCTCGACGCCGATATCTGCCTGATCGTCGACGCTGACGGCCCGACATCCTTGGCTGGCGTGATGGGTGGCAGCCGCTCCGAAGTGAGCGACCAGACAACCCGTGTGTTGCTTGAAGTCGCCGTCTGGGACGGCGCCAACATCAACCGCACATCGACGCGGCTCGGACTCCGAAGCGAAGCCTCATCGCGGTTTGAGAAAGGGCTCTCGCCCGAAGGCGCGCTCGAGGCTCAGGCGATGGCGACGGCGTTGATGCTTGAACTGACCGGCGCAACGCTGGCCGATGGCACGCTCGACGTTGGCGGGAACGGTCCGCCGGCAGATGTGATTCGGCTGCGCGACTCCCGGATCGCTTCGCTGCTCGGCACGCCGATCGAACGCGAACGCTCGCAACAGATCCTTGAATCGCTCGGCTTCTCAGTTTCGGACACCGATGATGGCCTCGACGTAACGGTGCCGCACTGGCGCCGTGATGACGTAACGCGGGAAGCCGACCTGATTGAAGAGGTCGCACGGATCAATGGCCTTGATTCGCTGCCAGCGACCTTGCCACTGAACCGCACCGGTCGGGCCGGCGGCTTGAGCCGTGAGCAGCGGCTCGTTCGCCGCGCCGAAGATGTTCTGGTCGGGCGTGGGCTCTCTGAGATCGTCGGGTGGTCGTTCACTGACCCGCAGATCTGCGACCGGCTGCTGATCCCCGATGATCACCCATTGCGCGCTTTAGTCGTGATCGAGAACCCGATGAGCTCGGCCCAGTCCGTCATGCGGCCAACACTGCTCCCATCGTTGCTCGACGCCGCCGCCTACAACCTCGCCCGCGGCGCTGAGGGCTGTGCGCTGTTCGAGTCCGGTTCGGTCTATCACGCTGGCCCTAGCGAAGACGGCAGGGCAGCCAACGAGCACCACGGGCTTGGCGCGATCATCACCGGGCCGGCGCGCGAGCCAAGCTGGGCCGATTCGCAGCCTCCCGTAGCGCGGATCGAGACAGCTCACGCACTAGTCAGCTCTGTGCTCGGCGCGCTCGGAATCGAATGGCAGGTCGAAGATGGTGAGCTGCCATTCCTTCACCCCGGCCGAACGGCGATGATTCGTACCGGCGAAGGATTGCTCGGTTGGTTTGGCGAGGTTCACCCCGCCGTCGCAGCAAGCTGGGAGCTCGAGCAGCCGATCGCTGCGCTCGCGATCGACATTGGCCGCGCCGCAGCGCTGGCTCCCTCTCACGCAATTTTCAGCGACCTGACGAGCTTCCCACCGCTGCGCGAGGACCTCGCCGTAATCGTGCCGGCCGGCGTGACCGCCGCGAGCGTCGTGGCGTGCGTGGTCGCCGCCGGCTCACCGCTCGTCAGCCGCGCTGAAGTGTTCGACGTATACAGCGGCGAGCAGGTAGGGGAGGGGCGCGTATCGCTCGCCCTCCACGTTGATTTTGCCGCCGCCGATCGCACTCTCAGCGACGAAGACGTCGCGCCGCTGCGCGAGAAGATCGTCGCCGCTTTGAAGGCTGAGGTTGACGGTGAGCTCCGTGGCTAATCAGCGGATTCTTGTCGCCGGGGCTTCCGGATACGCCGGCGCGCTCGCAGCCGAGCTGGTCGATCGCCATCCGGCGCTGGACCTCGCGGCAGCAACTAGCCGCTCCGACGCCGGCCGGCGACTCTCCGCGCTCTACCCGCAGTACCGCTGCGATGCCGTACTCGAGGAGCTAGCGCTTGGCGCGCACGGCGAACTCGATGGCGCAATCGTCGCCTACCCGCACGGAACCTCTGCTTTGGTCGTAGCTGAGCTGCGCGCTGCGGGCGTGCCAGTTGTTGACCTCAGCGCCGACTTCCGGCTCAGCGACCAGAGCGTCTACGAGCAGTGGTACGTGCCCCATACGGCGCCAGAGCTGCTCGAGGACGCCGTCTATGGCCTTCCTGAGCGCAACCGCGAGCGGATCAAGGACGCAGGCCTCGTCGCCAACCCTGGTTGCTACCCGACTGCCTCGGTGCTCGCGCTCGCGCCGCTCGCACCGTTCATCAGCGACGTCGTAATTGACGCCAAGAGCGGGGTGTCGGGCGCCGGCCGTGAAGCAAGCTCGGTGACGCACTTCGTCAGCGTCGATGAGAACGTCAAGCCCTACGGCGTCGGTCAACACCGCCACATGCCGGAGATCGATCAGGAGCTGGCCTTGGCTGGCGCCTGCGACCTAGCCGTCACTTTCACGCCGCACCTAGTCCCGCTCGACCAGGGCGAGCTTGTGAGCTGTTACGTCACGCTCAGCGAAAGTGTTGACATCGACGCGCTCTACACCGCCGCTTACGACAGCGAACGGTTCGTCCAAGTTGTTGACCATCTTCCAGGAGTCCGTGAGGTCCGCGGGAGCAATCTCTGCCGGATCAACGCCCGGATCGACGAGCGAACCAGCAAAGCGTTCATCTTCGCCGTGATCGACAACCTCTGGAAGGGCGCCGCGTCGCAGGCGATTCAGAATCTCAACTTGATGCTCGGACTCCCCGAAGCGCAAGGAATCGAGCCATGAACATCTTCACCTCGCGCTGGGCACCGGTCCCGGTTGGCGTCCGCGAAGTAACTGAAGGAGGCCTGCCGGCAGGCTTCCGCGCCGGCGCGCTCTCGGCCGCAATCAAGCCCTCCGGCAAGCTCGATTTGGGAATCATCGTCTGCGACGAGCCCGGCGCGACCAGCGCCGCCCGCTTCACCCGTTCTGGAGTCCAAGCGGCGCCTGTATTGCTTACGCGTGAGCGCTGCCACCTCGGGCAGCTGCGCGCCGTCGTCGCCAACAGCGGTAACGCCAACGCCGCGACAGGGCACGACGGGTACGAAGTCGCTGAGGCAATGCAAGCCGCCGGCGCTGCCGCGCTCGGAGTTGGCGCGCACCAAGTAGCGGTCTGCTCGACCGGAGTGATCGGAGTACAGATGGACGCTGAGCCGGTCGTCGCGGGCATCACCGAGTGCGCAGGGCGGCTCTCCGCCGATGGTGAAGAGGATTTCCAGCAGGCGATCATGACGACAGACGCATTCGCGAAGCGCGCGACGATCGAGGTCGCGCTCTCCGGCGGGCCGGTGCTGATTAGTGCGCAGGCCAAGGGTGCGGGCATGATCCAGCCGTCGTTCGCAACGATGCTCTGCTTCATAGAGACCGACGCCAAGCTCGATGGCCACACCGCCGAACTGCTGCTCAGCGTGACTGTTAAACGCAGCTTCGATCGCATTTCGGTTGACGGGCAGCTCTCAACCAACGACACCGTCGTTCTCATTGCGAGCGGCGCCAGCAGAGTAGCGATCAATCCTGAGAGTGACGATGAGCTTCGCTTTGGTGAGGCGCTTGACGGCCTCCTGCGGGCGCTCGCGATAGCGATCGTGCGCGACGGCGAAGGCGCCGTTCGGGTCGGGCGTGTAATCGTCCACGGTGGCAGCGGCCCAAACGTTGAGCGCGTTGCCCGCACGATCGCCAACTCGCCGCTCGTCAAGACAGCGCTACACGGCGGCGACCCCAACTGGGGGCGAATCGCACAGGCCGCCGGGATGGCGATCCCCGACTCGGCGCCGCTGCCGGTCGACATCGCGATCGAAGGAATGCAGGTCTGCGTCGCCGGTCAGGAGCTCGAGCATGATCGCGATGCGCTCGCGGTCCGCGTCAGCGGCGATGAGATCGAATACACCGTTGGGCTGCCTGGAGAAGGGCACCAAGCCGAATGCTTCTTCTCCGATCTAAGCCCTAAATACGTCAGCATCAACGCCGACTACACGAGCTGAGGCCATGAACCCAATCAAGCCCAAAAGAGACGTCGCAACGCTGCTTGAGGCGCTGCCATACATCCGCGAGTTCCACGGCCAAACGATCGTCATCAAGTACGGCGGTGCGGCGATGGAGGATCCGGCCCTCTGTGAGGAATTCGCCCGCGATGTGGTGCTGCTCAAGTTCGTCGGGCTCAACCCGATCGTCGTCCACGGTGGCGGCCCCGAAATCACCGAATACATGGAGCGGCTTGGCCTCCCGGTCGAGTTCCGTGGTGGGCTGCGCGTTAGCGACGAGCCGACGGTCGAGGTGGCCAAGATGGTGCTGATCGGCAAGGTCAACAAGGAGATCGTGCTGCGGCTCGGGCGCTACGGGCAGCCAGCGGTCGGGCTAAGCGGCGACGACGGCAACCTTTTCAGCGTCTCCCGCCGCACCGCCCCCGACGGCAGCGACATCGGCTTCGTTGGATCTATCGACCACGTTGACGTCGACGTCCTCAATCACATAGCGACCGACTACATCCCGGTGATCGCGTCAATCGGCCCCGGTGTCGATGGCCAGAGCTACAACATCAATGCTGACGACGCAGCCGCCGCCGTGGCACTGGCGACCGCGGCCTATAAGGCAATCTTCCTCACCGACGTCGCCGGCTGGCTCGAGGATCCTGAAAATCCTGAAAGCCTGATCAGCCAAGCCACGCCCGATGAGCTGCGCGCCGCGCTCGATTCAGTTGAAGGCGGCATGCGGCCAAAGCTCGAGGCCTGCCTGAACCTCGTCGACGGCGGCGTCGGCTCTGCGCACATCGTCGACGGCCGCGTTGCGCACTCCTTGCTGCTCGAGCTATTCACCGATGCCGGTATGGGAACCAAGATCGCGGCGGCCGAGTGAAGCTGAGCGATCTTCAATCGGTCGATGATGCGAGTGTCGTCGGGACCTACGCGCGGCTGCCGCTGCAGGTCGTCCGCGGTGCTGGTAGCTGGGTCTGGGACGAGGACGACAACCAATATCTCGACCTACTCTGCGGCATTTCAGTAACCAACCTTGGGCATTGCCACCCGCAAGTTGTTGACGCGATCCGCGACCAAGCGCGGACGCTGATCCACGCCTCAAACCTGTTCTACACAGAGCCAGGGATCCGGCTTGCCGAAAAGCTTTCGGCGTCGTCGCTCGGCGGCAAAGTGATCTTCGGAAACTCTGGCGCCGAGGCCGTTGAAGCGGCGATCAAGTGTGCTCGGCGTGCGAAGCCCGGCGGCGAAATCGTGACGCTCGCGAACGGTTTCCACGGCCGCACCTACGGCGCCCTTTCGGCAACGCATCAGGAATCAAAGCAGGCGCCATTCGCGCCAATGATCCCTGGCTTCAAACCGGCCGCGGCGACGGTTGACTCGCTTGAGCAGACCGTCGGGCCGGACACCGCGGCGCTGATCATCGAGCCGATCCAAGGTGAAGGCGGCGTCTATCCGATCCCAAACGAGGTATTGCTGGCTGCCCGTGAGATCTGTGATCGCCACGGCGCCGCACTGATCTTCGACGAGGTCCAGGCCGGGAGGGGGCGGACGGGCTCGCTCTGGGCTTACCAGCAGACTGGAGTTGTCCCAGACGCGATCACGACCTCGAAGGCGCTCGGCGGCGGTTTGCCAATCGGCGCGCTGATCACCGGCGAACGGCTCGCGGGCGCGCTCCAACGTGGCGACCACGGATCAACCTTTGCTGCCGGCCCGGTTGTGGCGCAGGCCGCACTGGCTGCACTCTTAGTGACAGACGATGAATACCTCCTCGGCCGGGTCAACATGGTCGGCGAGCGGCTGCGCGAAGCTATCGCGCTGCTGCCGGGGGTGACCGAGGTTCGCGGCCGTGGACTGATGATTGGCTTTGACATTGGGGCCGGCGACGCACCAGGAATGGTTAACGCAGCGATCGCCGGACAGCGAGTGCTGATGAACGCGACCGGCCCAAACACAGTCCGCTTGCTGCCGCCTCTAACAATCGACGATGACGAAGTGGCCGAGGCAATCACACGCATCGCCAGCGCGCTCGCCGACCACGTGGCTCACAGCTAACCGCCAACTCCGCCTACACTGCCGCCAATGACCGAGCCAGAGCAAGCAGCAAGTTATCTAGCCAACCCTGACGAGGCCGGGCGCGTACTGCTGCTGTTCTCCGGCGGCCTCGATACGAGCGTGATGTGCAAATGGATTCAGGACGAGTATGAGGCCGAGGTCGTGGCGCTCACGATCAACCTTGGTCAGCCAGGAGAGGACTACGCCGTCGTCGAACAGAAGGCGCTTGATCTTGGCGCAATCGCTGCTGAAGTGATTGACGCGCGTGACGAATTCGCGCGCGACTTCGTCACTCCTGCGATCCTCGCCAACGGCACCTACGGCCTCAGCTATCCGCTGTTCACAGCTCTTGGGCGTCCGCTCATCGCCAAGCTCGCTGTCGATGCCGCTCGTCGTCATGGCTGCGACACGATCGCCCACGGTTGCACCGGCAAAGGCAACGACCAGGTCCGAATCGACGGAACCGTAGCCACGCTCGCGCCCGAACTGAAGATTATTGCGCCGGTGCGTCAGTGGCAGATGGGGCGCGATGAAGAGATCGCTTATGCCCGCGAGCACGGCATTCCAGTCAAGGGCGGCGCCGAGCAGACGCCGTACTCGATCGACGACAACCTTTGGGGCCGCTCATCGGAGGGCCGTTGGATTGAAGACCTCGATCACGCACCCGACGACGACGTCTTCCAACTTGTAACGCCGCCGGAGCGAGCACCTGACGAAGCGCAGACCGTTCAGATCGCTTTTGAGAGCGGCGTTCCGGTTTCACTCGATGGCGATCGAATGCCACTCGTAGAGTTGCTCGATCGCGTCACCGAGATCGGATGCCGCCACGGGATTGGGATCGTTGACCATATTGAAGATCGGATTGTCGGCCTTAAGGTGCGCGACATCTACGAGGTCCCGGCGGCGACAATCATTCTTAACGCCCACGCCGAGCTAGAGCGGCTCGTTTCGACAATTCATCAGAACCAGTTCAAGACTAATCTTGACCGCCAGTGGGCCTACCTCGTCTATGCCGGCCTTTGGTGGGAGCCGCTGCGCGAGAACATCGACGCGTACATGCTGAGCGCCAACGAACGCGTCACTGGAACGATCGGGATCAAGTGCTTCAAAGGCACGGCGCGTGTTGTTACGCGTTCGTCGCCGAACGCGGTCTACGACGCCGCACTCGCCACCTTCGATACCTCCGGCGGACTCTTCAGCCAGAACGCATCACCAGGCTTCATTGAGCTTTGGACACTGCAGTCGCGGATGGCCCATCGCTTGCGTCAGTCGCAGGATGACGATCGCGGTTAGTCTGGATTAATGAGCAAACGGCGCGCCTATCGAACGGTCGGATTCCTCGTCCTTCGCGGCGGCCGCTTCTACATTCGCCTGCGCTACCCAAATCTGCTGCGTCAACTGATCGCCGTGCTCGCTTCAATCGTCGCTGTCGGACTTCTCGTCAGTTTGGTTGCGGCGCTTACCGGCCGCAGCAACGTCAATTCGATGACTCCCTAGCCTCCGCGCTGGGTAGGACCACGTTGATCGCGCAGGGCTGTGCGTCCGTTTGGTCGGAATCGGTGACTGGCGCGCCGTGGTGTTGTCTACATCAGGCCTGAAACGCCTCGACGGGCAGATCGCGCTCTCCATCAACGATCCCAGCGATGAGCCTGGCTGCGACTACGTTGGGGTCAAGTCCGACGGGTAGTTTCGGTGCGGTGCCACTGAGGGGACGTGTTGCCAGGCCCGTTTCGGTATGTGGGGGACGCGCGTCAATCACGTCGATCTGTTCGCGTCGGAGTTCTCTTGCGACGCTGGTCATTGCGCTCCAGGCGGCTGCTTTGGATGCACTGTAGGCGGCTAGGCCAGCTATTGGTTGGAGGGCGACCACTCCAGAGATGTTGACGAAGAATCCGCCTTCTCTAATGTAAGGTGCGCTCTCGCGGAGCGCTGCCATCAAACCAATCGCATTGATCGCAAAGAGCTCTGTCAGGGTCTTGTCGTCTAGCTCGGCGAGGGTGCCAAAGGCCACCGCTCCTGCAGCGTTGATGACTCCGTCGATCGGTCCAAGGTCGGCAAAGGCGCTGCGCAGCGCAGCGTGGTCGGTGATGTCGGCGACTGCGTGCGCGGAGACTACCGCTGGATCGAGCGAGGCACTGTCTCGCACCACCGCCGCCACGTGAGCGCCGGCATCTGCGAGCTGCTGAGCAAGGCAGGAGCCCAATACTCCGGTTGCCCCGATGATCACGATCGTGGTACCGGTCAGGTTACGCGTCATCAGAATACCGACTCTCTTTGCGGATTGCTTGGCATGGTCCATGCCGTCTGTGTGGGAAAAAATCTACCGCACTGTTCAAGCATTGCTTGATCGGGCGCCTCGACGATCGCGGTGCCCTCAGCCTGAACCCACGCGTGGTGTGGGCACGACGTTCGTCCCGTTTTGGTTCTTCGTACGGCCCGAGCTGATGCTGGCGCGGGTGGTGGGGTAGAGCCAGATGTCCGACACTCCGCCCAATAAGGCTGATTTGTCTGCGCCGTCACAGGCTTTATTGATGCGCCGCAAGTTCACGCCGACCGGCGGCACGCTGGCCACGAAAATGCAGACAGTGAAGCTCGCGTGCAAGCGCTCGGTGCGCGAGTTGCTTACCGAGCGACGCTCCTAGCCTGCGCGCCCGGTACGGTTCGAGCCATGGAGCAGGTCAATCGATCGCAGAACGATCCCGAACGCTTCGTCGACGAAGGAGTGCTCGCTGATCGCCGCGCCCGCCGCGCTGAGTTGGCCGAGGCTGAGCTGCGCGAACGGCTCGCGGACGCTGAGCAGCGCGTTGCTGAGCTAGAGCAGATCGCGGATGAGTCTTCACGTGCGCGCGCGGAGCTCGAACAGCGGACCAAGCGCGATCTCGAGATCGCCGCCGTGCTCGGCGAGGCCGCCGACGCGATGCGCGCTGCGCGCGAAGCGGTCGACCATGAGATCCACGCTCGCGAGGCAGCGGAAGCCGCGCTGCGGGCCGAGCGGATCGCTCGTGAGGCCGCAGAGCAGTCGGTCGTCGCTGAGCGCGCCGCGCGTGACGCTGCGACGGCAGCAATCGTCTCGGCGCGCGTGAGGAGCATTGAGGGGACTCCACCAGCGCCGAGATTCCAAAGCCCCGGGCCGCTGGCACAGCCACCGTCGGCCCCAACGCCTGAGACCGAAGAGCTGCTCGCAGGGCTTGCGAAAGCTGCTGAGCGCCTTAGGGCACAGACGCCTGTCCCCGACGACGGCGTGGCCCCGAGCGATGAGCGGGTGGGCGCGCAGGGCGCTCCGCCAGCCGACGCAGGAGCGACCGCGCAGCGCGGCGGCGGCGGGCTGGTCGGTCGCGCAGCCCGGGCGCTACACAAGCTTCGCTCAGAGCGGCCTTAACGCCATTCGAAGGCTCGCCCGCGTCCGGTCTGGCGCCTATTCTCCATGCTCCGTGTCTGCACCTCAGTCAGTCCATCTTCACGTTCACTCGGAGTACTCGCTGCTCGATGGTGCATGCAAGATCGACGCGCTCGCCGAGAAGGCCGCGAGCTTCGGTCAGCCGGCGCTCGCGCTTACCGATCACGGCGTTATGAATGGTGCCGTAGAGCACCATCAGGCATGCAATCGGCACGGAATAAAACCGATTCTCGGCTGCGAGATCTATTACGCAGAGAAGCCAAGAGCCGGCGCAAGCGGCAAGAACGAGCACAACCACCTGACGCTGCTCGCCTCCAGCAACACCGGCTACCGCAACCTCGTCAAGCTCTGCTCTGATGGTTTCCTTGAAGGGCTCGAGCGCGGTAAACCGACCGTTGACATGGCTCGGATTGACAGCCACAGCGAAGGGCTGATCGCCTTGACCGGCTGCCTCGCATCACGCTTCGCTGGGCGGCTTGCTGACGGCCGCGAGGATGAGGCGCGCGCCCACGTCGACCAGCTGATCGGCGCGCTCGGCGCCGAGAATGTTTACTTCGAAATTCAGAACAACGGCATTGCCGCCCAGGACCGCGCCAACGAAGGGATCGTCCGGATCGCGCGCGAGATCGGCGGCTCGCTCGTCGGAACCGGCGACGTTCACTATCTGCGCCACGAAGACCATCGCCACCACACCGCGCTGCTCTGCGTGCAGACGAAGTCGACGCTCGCCGATCCGAGGATGATTTTCGAAACGAACGAGTTCTATCTGCGCAACAACGAGCAGATGGCCGAAGCCTTCAAAGAGTGGCCAGAGGCGATCGCATCAACCCTCGAAATCGCTGAACGCTGCAAGGTCGAACTGGAGCTTGGCCGTCAGCTGATTCCGCGCTTCCTGCCTGAAGGCGAAGACGAGAAGGCATACCTCGCCCAGCTCGTTGCCGAAGGGCTAGCCGAGCGTTATGGCTCGCCGCCGCCGGCAGAGGCGATCGAGCGGATCGAGATGGAGCTCTCCGTGATCGACCGGATGGGCTTCAACGCCTACTTCTTGATCGTCTGGGATTTCGTCCGCTGGGCGCGCGAGAACGGCATCGTCGTAGGGCCTGGTCGCGGCTCCGCGGCCGGCTCGATCGTCGCTTACACGCTCGCGATCACCGACGTTGATCCGCTCCGCTACGA
>SXGT01492912.1_pt1 | contig 25747 bp, 29 predicted proteins | sample 3176221 | NCBI WGS metagenome assembly SXGT01 (sample SAMN11356862, study PRJNA531348) | freshwater metagenome | isolation source: freshwater sample F1-120 | place: China: Fuxian Lake, Yuxi | collected 2017-12-25
GCTGCGTGAGCGTGATGTCCAGCAGGCGCGCGGCCTTCTCCGCTTCCGCGAGGAACAGCTCGTAGAATTCGCCCATGCGGTAGAACAGCTGCGTGTTGGGATGCCCGGCCTTCAGGCCGAGGTACTGCTGCATCATGGGCGTGTGCTGCGACAGGTCCGGCTGGGCGGAAGGGCTGTCGGAAAAATCCTTTTTCATCGATGCGGTCGTGAATGTCTGGCCAGGGGTTCACCGCGCTGTGCCGTGGCACGGGCTGCGTCGGTGGCAGCAGGCGAAGGACGGTGGGTGGCTCGGGTGGGTCTGTGGAGGGCGGCTTCGATGCCCGAGCTGTATCTTATGTCTTACGACAGGGGCGTCGGCGGTACTGCCCGTTTTTTGGGCAACACAGTGCCAAGCCCCGCAAGCACTCGCTGTGGCAAGGTTGCTCCAGCGACATCCACAAAGTTATGCACAGAAAGAAGGGACAAGTCGGGTACGGCCGCCTTTCGACAGGCGCCGACGGTGCTACGCGGCCACCACGCTCGCGTGTGCGGCGACGATCCGCCAGCGCGCGCCCAGAAGCGCCCACACGCGGGTGTATCTGAACGTGCCTTCGAAAGAATCGTTGCCATAGCGTCCAGCCAGCTGCACCCGCACCGCGACCACGGCCACATTGCCGAGCAGCCGGACGCTGCGGTCCGACGCATCGAGCGAGTCCAGCTTCAACAGGCCCGACCTGTGAACCTCAAGGTCTTCCTGCTTCGTCACCACCATGCCCTGGTGGTTCGTGAACAGCAGGTCGTCTGCCAGCAGCTCGTCCAGAACCGGGACATCGGAGGTGCGCATGGCGCGCACCAGCCGTTCTTCGAGTTCAACAATGGCGTCGAGATTTGCATCATTCATGACCCCATATTAATGGGGCCTGGCCACGCCATGGGTTCGAGGGGTGCAATCCCTCAGGACTGCACCCCTCTGGTCAAGCTGCAGCCAGCTCGGCCACAGCGGGCGGCGCCACCTGGTAGCCATCGAACTGCATCGTGTACTGCGCACGGCCTGATGACAGCGCGCGCAGCGCACTGATGTAGCCGAACATCTCCTTCAGCGGCACCAGCGCGTCGACCACCGTGGCCGTGCCGCGCACCTCATGCCCTCGCACCTGGCCACGGCGGCGGTGCAGATCGCCGATCACGTCGCCGAGGTATTCGGTGGGCGTGATCACCTCCACGGCCATCACCGGCTCCAGCAGGTGCGGCCTGGCCTTGGCGAAGGCATCGCGCAGCGCATGGCTTGCCGCCAGCTCGAAGACCATGGCCGAGGAATCGCGCTCGTGGAAAGCCCCATCGAGCAGCACGGCGCGGAAGTCCACGGCCGGGTAGCCCGAAGCCGGGCCGGCTTCGGCCGCGCGCCGGACACCCGCTTCCACCGCGGGAATGAACTCGCGGGGAATGGCGCCGCCGACGATGCGACTTTCGAACTGCACGCCCGCACCTCGCTCCAGAGGCTCCAGGCGCAGCGTGAGCTGCGCGAACTGGCCCGGGCCGCCGGTCTGCTTCTTGTGCACATGCGTCAGTTCCGCCGCCGTGGCAATGGTCTCGCGGTAGGCCACCTGCGGACGGCCCACCACCACGCCCACGCCAAAACGGTCGTGCAGCTTGTGCACGGCAACCTCCAGCTGAAGCTCGCCCATGCCCGACAGAATGGTCTGCCCCGATTCCTCGTCCTGGCGCACGCGCAGGCTCGGGTCCTCGCGCAGCATGCTCTGCAGCGCCTTGGACAGGCCCTGCTGGTCGGCCTTGGTGCGTGGCTCCAGAGCCATGTGGATCACCGGCTCCGGCACGGCGATGGACTCCAGCTGCACCGGGTGCCTGGGATCGCTCAGGGTCTGGCCGGTGAGCGTGTCCTTGAACCCGACCACCGCGGCGATCTCGCCCGCCACGAGTTCCTCGCGTTCGATGCGCTTGTCGGCATGCACCTCGTAGAGACGGGCCGCGCGCTCCATGCGCCCGGTGCTGGTGTTGAGCACCGAGTCGCCACGCCGCAGCCGGCCCGCGTACAGGCGCACGAAGACCATGCTGCCGTGCTCGTCGCTCACCACCTTGAAGGCCAGGGCGGCCAGCGGCGCGCTGTCCAGGCCCGTGGCCGTGCCTTCGCGCTCGCCAGGTGCGGGCAGCCAGTCGACCACCGCATCCAGCAGCGGCTCGACACCGCGATTGCGGAAGGCCGAACCCGCCAGCACCGGCACAAAGGCGCGCTGGCGCACGCCCGCACGGATGCAGCGTTGCAGCAGCTCCACCGAGGGCTCTTCGCCCCGCAGCCAGGCCTCCAGCGCCTCGTCGTCCTGCTCGACCACGGCTTCCAGCAGGCGCGCGCGGGCCGCCTGGGCCTGGGCCAGGAGATCCGAGGGAATGGCGGCTTCCTGCACCGGCTGCGATGCATCGTCGCGCGCCCACAGCAGGGCCCGCATGCGAACCAGGTCCACGACGCCGCGGAACTCGCCCTCGGCGCCGATGGGCAGGTGCACCGGCACGGCCTGCACACCCAGGCGCTCGCGCATCGACGCGATCACGCGTTCGAAGTTCGCACCCGTGCGGTCGAGCTTGTTGACGAAGGCAATGCGCGGCACCTCGTGCCGGTCCGCCAGGCGCCAGTTGGTTTCGGTCTGCGGCTCCACGCCGGCCACACCGTCGAGCACCACCACGGCGCCGTCGAGCACGCGCAACGCGCGGCCCACCTCGATGTTGAAATCGATGTGGCCGGGTGTGTCGATCAGGTTGACCTGCACCCCGCGCCAATGCACGGTGGTGGCGGCGCTGTTGATGGTGATACCGCGTCGGCGCTCCTCGGGGTCGAAGTCCATGTGGGCAGCGCCGTCGTGCACTTCGCCCATGCGGTGGCTCTCGCCCGTGTAGTAGAGGATGCGTTCGCTGGTCGTGGTCTTGCCCGCGTCCACATGGGCAATGATGCCGATGTTGCGGATGCCGTTGTTGTTGTTGTTGTTGTTGATGCGGTTCATGGTGAATCTTTCCGGACCCCTCCAGGGTCCACATGTCGGGACGATCAAGCCGCCCCGGCATGGATTCACCAGGGCTGGCTCAGGACGGAATGGCTCGGCCGGACCACGGGCGCACGCGCACGCATCCCACGTTCCGGCGGGCGGAAATCGTGGCGATCAGCTTGTCGTAAGTGCGCGTGAACATGTTGGAACCTGAAAAAACAAAACCCCGGAAGACCATGCCTGCCGGGGTTGTGGGGCCGGAAGGTCATCTCCTTCCGGTTGCCATCGAAAGGACGCAGCTAGGCAGCGAACGTAGGTTGGACGGCGTTGAAATTGAACATTCGCGTATTTTCCTGGAATGGGAGTGCCCTGGGTGTCAGTAGGGCTGGAGCTGGGCAAGATGAACAGGGCACTCGATGCGCGGCGCGATCTGGCCCGGCGCAGTCTGAATCCGCGCCGATCAGGAGAGAGAGCCGCTACAGTTTTTCAAGTTGAAGCCGATACGGTGAGCACCTAGTGGCACTTATCACTTCAAGATGATCAAAAAATTCCTGACCCTTCTTCTTGTTCTCGCCAGCGCGGCAGCTTGGGCCGAGTGCTCCATCACCGCTGAGCGCACCTCGACAGTGGTTGACGCACAGAAAAACACGAACTGGGACGGATGGAACCTCAAGAACTACGATGCCGTGTGCGCAAAGCTTGCCAAGGCCAACGCCAGAATGCTGATCGTCGGCGAGGCCGTGGTCTTGAGCAATCGGTCGATTGGCTGGGTGATGGTTGGCCTCAAAGATCGGACATCGGACATTTCCACTTTTCACTTCGCGTCAAGCCGAACGACGGTCAACGACCACGCCAGCCAGGACACCGCAAATTCGCTGCTGGTTGAATCGATGCACATGGCGGTCGACAACTGGCAGCGCCTGGACGAGGCCATCGCCGCGCTGGACAAAGCAAGAGCCGCTGCGCGCAAGAAGTAGCGCTTCAAAGCGATGGGCGCCCATCGCCGCCCAAACTCGAATCAAGCCATCGGCAGCACGTGCCCCGTGCCCAGCAAGGTGCGGCCCGACAGCAGCGCGAACTTGGTGCCGTTCTTGAGCTGGGCCAGCGCCAGCTCCGGGCGCAGGAACTGCACCTCCAGCGTGCAAGGCACCTCGGGCACCGGCTCCCCATCGGTCGGCACCGCCAGGCGCGTGGTGAACCCCTCTGAACCCACCACCAGCGCGCCATCGAAATACCCCGCACGGATCGGCCGGCTGAGCCTCGGCGTGTCCGCCGCCAGCAAGGTGAGCTCGATCCGCGCATCTGGCTTGAACACCGTGCCCGCCGCGAAACCCTGCGGCAGGTGCTTCGGCGCCTTCGCGCGCTGGATCAGCCAGCCAATGATGTTGCCGGTGATTGGCAGCCACAGCACCATCAGCACCGAACCCAGGTCGCGCGCCAGCGAAGGCTGCGGCGCGAGCCAGCGCACCAGGCCGCCGATGAGCGCGAGCACCAGCATCATCACCGTGATGATCTGGCGGCGCTTGGAAATGGAGGACGATGAGGAAGAAGGGGGAGAAGAGGGTTGGGTCATGGTTGTGCAGGATACGGCTTGCCCAGCTTCCAGCGCGATTGCCAGTGCGCCATGTACTGGCTCGACACCTCGGGCAGGCCGCGAATCACCACCACGTTCTCGGAGTTCAGCGTCTCGGCCGACGGCGCGAAATTGAACGAACCCGTCTGCACCGTGTGGCCGTCCACGATGATGGTCTTGTCGTGGTGGATGTGGAAATGGTCGTTCGTCCGCAGCTCCACGCCGTGGCGGGTCACGAAGTCCATCGCCTTCCTGCTCGTCTTGCCCCGGTTGCGCTTCTCGTCCACCACCACGCGCACCTCCACGCCGCGCTTCTTCGCGTCCACCAGCGCCTGCATGATGTCTGGCGCCTGGAACGCATAGGCCAACACGTGGATGCTCTGCTGCGCGCTGGCAATCGTCTCCAGCACCAGCTGGCGCGCCGAGCCCTCCGGCGAAAAGCCCACCTGCACGCTCGGCGCCGCATGCGAAAGCACGGAAGCGCCCAGCAGCCACGCCGCCAGCGCGATGGATCGAAGAACGGTCGTCATGCCCATGCCCCCCAGCTGCGCCGGCACGAGGCGCGCGCCCGACGTGGGCCGCTGCGCAGGGCTGGCAGCCCACATCGTAGCCAGGGGGCTTGGCTCGGCCCGCTCGGCCCGTTCAGTCCCTGCGAAGGGAGAACGTCGCGTTGTCGAACTTGCCGCAGTCGGCAGCGGCGTCCAGCAGGCGGGCCGCGAGTTCGCGCGCCTGCTCGGCGCTGAGCGTCCATTCCGTTTCCAGGGGCGCGTTGCTGGCCTGCAGCACCACGTCATACGGGGCGTCTTCCACCTTCGCGCGGCGCGTGGACACGTTCAGCTCCGCCGACGTGCAGTGGTGAAGCGAAAACCACATGCGCTGCGTCGACACCGGTTTCGGGAAGAAGGGCATGTGCTCCGGGTCGGGCGTGTACGTGGGCACTGCTGCGGATGCTGCTGCCTGAGGGGAAGGTTTGCGGCCAAAGAGTTTCATGAGGTCACCTTTTCGTTGTCGTTCAAGCCCAGCTCGCGCAGCACCGCGAGGCGGCACACGCTGGCCATGGAGCGCTGTTCGCGCTCGGCCCGCTTTTTCACATGCTCCAGCTCAAACGGGGTGAGCCGCAACGCGATGGGGCGCGAACTGTTGACCCCGTTGGGGACGCGTTTGCGAGACGAAGAGACGAATGTGGACATGGTCGAAATGACTCCTTTCCCTGGGCTAGCATTGAGTAACGGAAAAATACACAACAGGTACTTTGTACGTACATGTCCATTCCATCATATCCCAGCTGTAGCAAAAATGAGTAACTTCGTAGAGCGATTTTTGGAGGAGAGGCGTCGGCTCAAGCTCAACCAACAGGAGCTCGCCGACGCCGTTGGAATCTCGAAGCGCTCGATCGGAAACTACGAACGAGGGGAACGCAACCCGGATGCGGAAGTGCTCGTCAAGTTGGGGGAGGTGGGTGTGAACGTCTGCTACCTGCTGACGGGTAAGCGCATCTCGACCAGGCTGGGCCTGGAGCCGATGCAGAGAGCCGTGCTCGATGACTTCGACCGCTGTACGGACGAGATGAAGATCGAAGCGGTGAGGTGCATGGCGCTATTGGCTGAGGGCGCGGTGCCGTCTGCGCCTTCCAAACAGGTTCACAAGTCCCGGACGAAGGGCGCCGAAGCCAAGGGCAATAAAAGTAATTGAGGCGTAGATCCAAAAAGCAGAAAGGCCACTCGGGGCCTTTTTCTTTTCGATCTCACATGAGGCTGAGGAGTGGAAGTCCGCTCCAGACTGAGGCTGTGTGAAAACTCGTCATGGTCGACGCAAGGCAGAAAGTCGACCTCTCAGATAGGTCCAGGTCACGCTTTTTGAATGTGCCAAGGGGTCAATGACCCTTGAAAACATGACTCAATGGCGTTTTCACACAGCCTCGACTGATCTCGGACTTCCACTTTCGTCGTGCGACCGGCAACTTCCGACTCTGAAGAGACGTTCAGCACTTTGATCCAAAGCACCGTTTGAGTATCAGCGGGTTGGAAATAGCTCGACCTAGACAAATCATACACAGCATGGGCTATAGTAAAAATTGGGTGCCGGTTTGAGGGATTCTTGCTCTTGTCTGTTTACATAGAGCACCACGCTGCGAGCTACATTCAGGAGAAATTTCACGACCAAGATGTGCCGAACCGTCTGCTTTATCCCGCAGGTTTTTCTTCTAAATTACGTTAGGTCGCAGAAGTCCCCATGACCGCAATTCCTCCGCTTCAGCTCACACAGCCCGAAACGTTCATTCTTGAGTCGCTTACCGTCGACGACGAAACCAATCAACGCATGGACGGTCGTGTCTTATACGAGGTGCTGCGCCTACAGGGGAAGAACCCGATCTACTACTACTTCCGAACGCAAGTTGAACTGATCAAGTTCGCTGAAATCTTTCGTGCTTCTGGCTACCGATATCTTCATCTCTCGTGCCACGGTGACGAGCAGGTGCTTCAGTTCACCTTCGGCCAGACTACGTATTCAGACTTCAGCGCGATATTTGAAAAGAAGCTCAACAATCGTCGGCTTTTCATCTCTGGCTGCAGCTTGGGCAATGAGGTCTTCGCCAAGGCCGTCTTCGAGAAGAGTGGCGGGATGTATTCCGTGACGGCGCCAACTCGCAAGGTCTTCTTCTCGCAGACAAGTTCATTCTGGCCAGCCTTCTACTACATGATGCACGCGTGGGACACAGAAACGATGAAGCGCGAGCGGTTGTCGCAAGTGCTCGAGCGCCTCACCGAAGTATTTGAAATGCCCATGGCGCACTTCTTTCGCAACACAGCCAAAAAGGGGATAGTTGATTGTCGCCAGTTTGGAGATATTGCTGTTGCTGAGGCTCTCGTTCCCGCAAAAGAGGCGCTGCCGGGCGAACCGCAAGCAAAGGTTTAACCCTTCATTCTCGCGAACCGTCTTCTACGACAGCGGAATTCAAACGCCATAGGCACCCTAGAACGCTCCAGTGGAGATCATCGAATGCTTACAAGTCGCTATGTGATCGGCAACAAGAATCTGCCCGCCATTCTTCAGAAGATCGTGGAAGGTGCAGCACCGGACAAGTTTACTGTTGCACATCTGAAAGGCATCGGGTTCACGAGTAGCAATGATCAAGGGGCCGTTCCGCTCCTTAAGGACTTGAAGTTCTTGACGGCGGATGGCACTCCGACGCCACGCTACCACGCGTATCGAGACAAGTCCCAGTCGCGTCGCATCCTAGGCGAGGCCCTTCGCGAAGCATACGAAGACCTTTTTCACATCAATGAGCATCCTTCCGAGTCAGATCGGCCGGCAATCATTGGACGGTTCAAGTCCACCCACAACGTTACTGACCTCGTGGCGGAACGGCAAGCAGCAACATTTCTTGCTTTGCTGAAGTTGGCAGATCTCAGCGGTGACCCAAAGCATGGTCACAAGGGTCGTGAGGCAACGCCGATGCCCAGTCCGCCCCCGCCGCAACCCGATCGCCACCTACCGCTTCCACCTACTCATGCTTTCACCGGCCTTAGATACAACATTGAAGTCCACCTTCCTGCAACGAAGGACATAGAGGTCTACAACGCCATCTTCAAGTCCCTTCGCGAGCACCTTCTCAATGATTGAGGCAAAGGATCTCCGCGACTGGCTCTTTCGTGGCCTCATGTTTGAGGCCGAAGCCGACCGCTTTCGCGCCGCAGGTATCCGTGTTGGCGCGAATGTTGAAGCATCAGAGCGAGACCTGCTCGCTGAGCAACTGGAGCCCTTCGGCGTTGATCTCCGCGGTCAAGCTCTACGTATGGCGCGGGTGTATGCCCTCATCTACTGCTTCGAGAACTCGGTACGCGACCTGGTTACTCAACGCCTGCGTGAGCGTCATGGAGCAGACTGGTGGACCGCTAAGGTCCCAAAGAAAGTCCAGGATTTCGCGTCCGCTCGACAGAAGGATGCTGTCGAAAATTCATGGCTTGAGGGCCACACTAAGGATCCTCTCAGCTTTGTGCAGTTCGGGCATCTATCGGACATCATCATCGCGAACTGGGACGACTTCGGGGACTTGATTACGTCTCAGCACTGGCTAAAACAGCGGCTGGATGAACTCGAGCGAGCGCGGAACTACATTGCACACAATAGGTATCTCCTGCCAGCAGAATTCCAGAGAATTGAGATGTATATCAATGACTGGAACCGAATGGTCGGCCTGTAGAGGATGCCCGACCCACCGCTCGAGCTGGCCAGCTGCGGTAGGCACAACTCGAATGTTGAGCGACCGCTTTTCTGATCCGCCAAGGGCAACTACTAGCATTGCTGCTATAGCCTGTTCACATGCCCTCAGGGTAGGCGACGCCGCATTCAAATCAAGCTAGCTTTTAGGAACAGGAGCACTCGCTTCAACCGTTCCTGTGTGTCAGCAGCCAGCGCTGAGTCCACGCGAAACTCATTTGCACAGGCTTCCGCAAGGTACCAACCGATTTGCCGCTTGTTCGGTGCTTCTGCAATCTGCAGATGCGCCTTCACCAAGGCAATAGTGCTCTCACCAAGCAAAGTCTCCAAGCGCGCGCCTGAGAAGTCCTTGTCGATGGTTTCGAGAGTGAAGACAACATCAGTGCCAAGGAACCACTCTGTCTGGTAGCGGACTGCCTCTCGCCGCCCAGCCTTGTCGTCGTCAAGTAAGATCACGAAGCGTTCGCCACGGCCAAGCATTTGACTGATGAGCGGGCCGGAGGCGCCCGATCCGACGCCAGGCATTAGCCTGAACGGCAGCTTTAGTTTGGAGACCTTTTCCGCAAGCTTGAGCGCATAGTAGTCGGATATTCCCTCCACAACCACGAAGGGTGGCGCGCCCAAAAGCTCTGGCGAGACGTACTCCAACTTTTCAATGACAGGTTGAAAGTAGCTGGACCGCGACGGAAACTTCGAAACGAACTCTCGATATTTCGTGGCTTTTACGTTTGTCGGCTTGGTGCTGAGCCCGAAGCTGTCGCTTGTGTCATAGTCAAGCGCAGTGTTCTCGACAATGTAAGCTCCACTCAACCATTTAGGGTTCACCATGTGGTGGCTGTGAGTGGAGTAGATAATCCGATTACCGTCTGACGCGATGCGGGAGAAGCTGGTCAGGAGCTCCGCCTGAGCTTTTGCGTGCAAGTTGGCGGCGGGCTCGTCGAAGAGGAAGATGGTTGGTCGCGTGCGAGCTTGCTTGAAAGCCGTAAAGAGCAGGAACGAGAAAAACCAGCGAAAACCAAGCGATCGTTCGCTGATTGCATAGCGTGATTCGCCGTCGGACACGTAGAAGGACGCATACGGTAGATCGCCTTTCTCGACGTCAATGTTCCATTCGACAAATATGCTTTTCGCCGAAATTGCTCGTTGAAACACCTTCTGCCAACTGCCGAGTACCTCCTTCGTCACAGCATTCGAGATCTTCTGAAAAACGGAGTCGACGGGAGCTTTGCTTGGGCTCCCAAAGAACATGGAGAACCAGCTGGGCGAATTCTGCGATGTCTTGTACTCCCTTATTCTGTTCGATACATGCCGTTCGAGAGTGAGTCCTTCGCCCAGACTGTCTAGTACATCCTGGAATACAAAGCGGTAGTGGCGATTTACTGCCTTCTCTCCTTCGTGCTCCTGTAGATAGATTCGGCTCGGCATATCAACCAGGAACGTAGGAAAGTATGAGACCTGCGGCAGAGTTCGCTCTAGATAATTCGCGACATCTAGCCATAGGTCGGGTTGCTCCTTGTCGGTCGGACGCTGGTATTTTTTAGAATGAGAGCTGCTTCCCTTTCTGCCGGAGCGAACCTGAAGCGGAAACGCGTACCGATTCGTAGTCGCCTTGAGTGCGCTGTCCTCGAATCGGAACTCCTTAGTGATCGTGAAAGGCTGCTTGAGTTGATCAAGGTCAACGACTAACTTGTGCGCCTTTGCCAACTCTTCTATTTTCGCTAGGTCGTGGGGCTCTAGCTGAACCGTCGCGGTGATGTCAACATCAGAAGAGAACGCAGCCTTCTTGTGGACCGGAATGAGTCCGGCCCCCGAGGTCTTCGAGTGCACCCCGTCAAAGAGTCCTGAGACCGAGCGGTCACCTGTGACGAAATGGGATAAACCTTCAAGAATGGTAGTCTTGCCGCTTTCGTTGAGGCCGATTAGCGTGATCACCGGGCACTGAATCCTGTCCGCGAGATCAATGGTCAGTTCTTCGATGCCTTTGAAATTGGTTAGGGTGAAGCGCGTCAGTTGCGGCATCTTGTTTCTCGTCTGAGGTTATTCTTTTCGGATTCTACGGTTGCCTTGATTAAGGCGGAAGAAGGTCGATAGTGCCTTAACAACACCCAATGGCGTGGGCGATCGGAGGTACTAGAAGTGGAATAGTCAGTTTTTGGGCATGAGGGCCTCACACCTGTCGCAGTTGTACCAGTTAAAGAACAAGAACACCCAGCGCAAGCGCAGGTACGCCGACCACGCGCGCGTGCACAACGCGTTCAGGGACGTCGTTGACCCAAAGCTCTTGTCTCGGAGCACCGAACTTGCAGAGGCTGAATGGCATCAAGGAGTCGGCACTACCAGCTGGTGCCATGCAGAATCAATCGCCGACACTGCGAACCACCTCGCGAGCAGCCTGCGCCGGCGGCACCTTGTGTGGGATGTTCTTGGCCACTCCGCTCGCAATGCCCTGCGGCCGCTTCGCGACTGTGAGCGTGAGTAGGCCGCGATGGCGGCCGAGGTCGGCAACCGCTGCTTAGCGGCTGTTGCTCGTTTCCAATTTCGAATCGTCGCCCATATGACAAGAAAAAGCCCGTCCACCAACAAGGCGGACGGGCTAAAGCTGTAGATCCACAAGGAGACAACAACAGCAACTGCGGGGTGCCACACACCGCATGGTGCCTGGCCTGGTGCCATTGTACTGTACGTTAATACAGTATTTCGCAGCAGCAGCTCTGGCTCAAGCAGCCGACCCCAGCTGCTCCGAAAGAAACTCCAGCACCACGCGCACCGAAGGCAGCAGGCTGCGGCGGTGCGGCACCAGCGCGGTGGTGGTGACGCGGCCCGCCGTCCAGCGCGTGAGCACGCGCACCAGTTCCCCGCGCGCCAGGTGGTGCTGGCAGATGCTTTCAGGCAGGCACACGATGCCCAGGCCGGCCGTGGCCGCGTGCAGCAGCGCCACGGATTCGTCGGCCACCATGCGCGGCTGTGGCTCGGCGGTCTGCACTTCGCCCTTGCTGTTGCGCAGCGTCCAGCGCGTGGCGTCCACGCCCGTCAGCAGGGCCTGGTGTGCCGCGAGGTCGCTCGGCTGGCGCGGTGTGCCGTGCTCGCGCAGGTAGGCCGGGGCCGCGACCACCATCACGGGTTCCACCTTGAGCGTGCGCTGCACCAGGCCCGAGTCGGGCAGGGGGGCGAAGTGGCTGCGCAAGGCGATGTCGAAGCCTTCCTGCACCAGGTCCACAAACCGGTCGCTCGCGTGCAGCTGCAATTGCAGGCGGGGCCAGGTGCGCGCGAGCTTGGGCAGATGGGGCGCCAGCTGGAACTGCACCACCGGCACGGCGGCGGTGAGCCGCACGGTGCCGCTGGGTTCGGCCAGGCGCGACTGCACCACCTGCTGCGCGCTCTCCACCTCCACCAGCGCGGCGCGTGCGTGTTGGTAGAAGTCGTGCCCGGTGTCGGTGAGGCGGAAGCTGCGCGAGTTGCGCTCGATGAGGCGCACGCCCAGGCTGGCCTCGAGCGCGGCCACGCGTTTGCTCAAAGTGGATTTCGGCACCGAGAAGCGCCGGGCCGCGGGCGCGAAGCCGCCGCTTTCCACGGCCTGGGCGAACAGGGTGAGGTCGTTCAGGTTCATGCCGCCATTGTCCACAGATGTGGACGATGCGTTGCCTTCTGCCCGTCTAGGCGGCCATCGTCCACGCCGCAAGAATGCACTCCTTCGTCAATGCAACAGGAGTTGAACAACCATGAAACCCATTCTTCTTTTCTACGGCGTGCCCGAGGGCTGTTCGTTTGGCGCCATCGTGGCGCTGGAGTGGAGCGGCCTGCCGTATCAGCTGTGCCGCATCCAGATGCCCGAGGTGGTGAGCAGCGAGGCGTTCAAGCGCATCAACCCGGTGGGCGAAACGCCCTCGCTGCGCACGGCCGATGGCCGCTTCGTGAGTCAGAGCATGGCCATCCTGCATCACATCGGCGCGGCGGCGGCTGCTGCTTCCAGTGAGTTGGTGCCTGCGCAGGGCAGTGCGGCGTTCGACCGCTTCAACGAGATGCTGGCGTTCCTGAACACCGATTTCTTCGAGTCGTTCGCACCGCTCTGGTATGCGATGGAACACGGCCTGCAGGGCGAAGCGCTGCGCGCGGTGACGGCGATGGGGCACGACAAGGTGCGCCGCGCCCATGCCGCGCTGGAGGGCTTGCTGGCCGGGCGCGACTGGCTGGTGGGCGAGCACCGCACGGCGGCGGACGCGTACTTCCTGGGCATCGCGCGCTGGAACGATTTCCACCAGGTGCTGGACCGCCGCGATTACCCGGCGTTGAATGCCTTGTACGAGCGCCTGCAGGCCGACCCGGCCGTGCGCTTCGCGCATGGGGTGGAGCATGGGGAGGTGGTGCGCAGCACGGGGGCGTTTGCCGGGCAGGTGGAGCTGGGGGCGTTGGTGTAGGGAGCGGGCGCCTCGTTGAATTGCTGAGGGCGACCACATTGTTGGGCCATTGCATACCGATTCATCGACGTTTTGGTGAGGCATTACATCCAGAACGCGTCGCAGTCTTCAGCGCATCCTGCATGATCTGAGGGAGGCCTGTGCGTCAGGCCTCCAAGTCGATCGATGGCTCGTCACGACATCAACGGAGGATGAAAACGTGCCTGAAAAAAACGAGACTGCAAGTCCTCAGCCACTCGCAACGGATCGCGGCATTCAGCTGACCAAAATACTGGTGTGGCCGCTTTTCCTGTTGGCAGTGTTATTTCTGTTTCGCGGCGTGATCGCACCACGAGACTTCAGTCTCAACGAGAAAGGTATCTTGATCAGTTTCTACCTTCTTGAGGCTGAAAAGCGGGGTGGGCCTGCGAACGCGCCACCCAAGAACCCTCCCGATGCGCGCGAGATACAAGCTACGGCCAAAGAGGCCAGTGAAATCAACCTTGGCAGTCGAAGAGTTCTCTGGGTCGATGACAACCCACAGAACCAAGAGTACGAGCGGCAAGCGCTTTCCGCACTCGGAATTCAGTTTGTTCTGGCCGAGTCAACCGCCAAGGCGATCCCTCTTCTTGGCTCACAGAAGTTTGATCTGGTCATCACAGATTTCAAGCGAGCTGACGATCCACAAGGTGGATACACATTGCTCGCCGAGGTCAAGAAGGTCAGCCCGACAACGCCGGTCATCATCTATAGCGCGTCTGCCACACCCGAGCTAGAGCAGGAGGCCCGCCAACGCGGTGCCTACGCCGAAACGAATCAACCCCAGCGGCTGTTCTCGCTGTCGGTCGCCGCTCTGGGGGGTGCGAAGTGATGGCCTCGGGAGTCAGCAGCGCAGTTCAATTCTGTCTATGCCGAAGCAGCTGTTTTTTAGGCTGTGCTCTCGCTCAATCCGCCTTCAGCTTCACCGCCTGGAACACCCGCTGCAGCCGCTGCGCTTCCGCGTTGTAGAAGCTCTGCGCCTGTTTCAGGGGCATGGCGCGCGTGAGCGCCACGCCGCCGGCTTCGCGGGTGTACACACCGAACTCCGGCCCTTGCAGGGCGGTGTCGATGGCTTTGTGCACGGCGGTCACCACGTCGGTGGGCGTCTGGCGCGGCAGGAAGACGCCGGTCCACACGGTGTAGACGAAGTCTTTCAGGCTGGCGTCAACCTCGCTCAGGCGCGGCAGGCCGGCCACGGTCTTGTCGGCGGTGTGGGCCAGGGCGCGCAGCGTGCCGGCTTCGATCAGCTTGGCGGTGCTGCCGGCCATGGGCAGGAAGGCCACGTCCACCTGGCCGCCGATGAGGTCGTTCACGGCCGGTGCCAGGCCCTTGTAGGGCACGTGCATGAGCTGCTGCGTGCCGGTGAGCATCTTGAAGTGCTCGCCCATGAGGTGGTAGAGCGTGCCGCTGCCGGGCGTGGCGTAGGTCAGGGCCTTGTTGGACGGGTTCTTGAGGTAGTCCACCAGGGCCTGCGCCGAGTTGATCTGCAGGCTGGGCCGCACGACGAGCGCGATGTTGGTGTACGAGAGCTGCGAGACGAGCACGAGGTCGTCGGGCTTGTAGCGCACGCTGGGCATGGTGAGCGGCGGCAGGATTGGCTCGGCCACCGTGGTGAGCAGCATGGTGTGGCCGTCGGCCGGTGCGGCCAGCACCTTGCCCACGCCCATGGCGCCGCCGACACCGGCGAAGTTTTCCACGATCACGGTTTCACCCAGGGCTTTCTGCATCAGCGGTTGCATGACGCGCGCGACCATGTCGGCCGGGCCGCCGGCAGGGAAGGGCACGACGACGGAGAGGCGGCGCGCGGGGAAGGCGCTGCCCTGCGCGTGGGCCAGTGGGGCAACGAGGGAGCCGAAGGCCGGCGCCAGGGCGGCGGCCAGCAGGGAGCGGCGGGCGATCTTTTTCATGGGTGTTGTCTCCGGTGTGGTGGGGCGGTCAGGCGGCGGCCTTGGCGGGCGGCGTCGCGGGGCGGTGCTGCTTGCTCTGGTCGATGCGGTAGAGGCGCGTGGCGTTGCCGCCGAGGATGAGTTCCAGCGCGTGGTCGGGGATCTCGGGCATGTCGAGGGCACGCGCGTGTTCGTTGATGTTCTGCACGGTCTTGTGGAAGGTCCACATGAAGGGGTTCTCCGAGCCGTAGAGCAGGCGTTCCCAGGGGTTCACGCAGCCGAAGTCGTGGATCAGCTGGTAGACGGTGCGCGGGTGGTAGAAGCCCAGCGCGCTGAGGTCGGCATGGAAGTTGGGGTTGCGCGCGACCACGCCCATGGCTTCGGCGGCGTAGGGGTAGCCGAGGTGGCAGATGACCACTTTCATCTTCGGGAAGCGCTGGCCCACTTCGTCGAGCAGCCAGGGTTGCTGCAGTTTCATGTCGGCGCCGCAGACGGGCGTGAAGCCCATGTGGAAGTGCACCGGCACGCCGAGCGCGGAGGCGGCTTCGTACAGGGGTTCGCAGGCCTTGTCGCGCGGGTCGAAGTGCGCGTAGGTGGGGTAGAGCTTGATGCCGCGGAAGTCGTGCTCGCGCACGCAGCGCTCCAGTTCGTCGGCGGCGCCCCAGGGGTCGATGATGGGGTCGGCGCTGCAGATGCCGATGAGCCGGCCCTTGGAGGCCTTCACCTGTTGCGCCACGAATTCGTTGGGCACGTTGTAGGGGCGCTGTTCGGGCGGGAGCACGCGGTTCCAGTTGCCGGCGAGCACGCAGCACACGTCGATGCCGACTTCGTCCATCACGTGGACGAGCATCTCGCCGTCGCGGCGCTCGGACTTCACCTCGGTGCTGTGGTACCGGAAGCCACGGTCGCTCCAGTTCTTGCGCAGCTCGCTGTAGATGTGCTGCGAGACGTGAACACCCGGCTGGCCCAGGTGGATGTGGTTGTCGACGACGAACATGCGGTCTCCTGATTGATGTGGGGCCGAAGTGTAGTCATCGAATAGTTCGATGTCAAACTAATAGACGGAGAATGATCGAGTGGCTGCGTGCTATCCTGCCGGCTGCCCATGGCCGATTGCACCCCTCCTTCTTCTCCCGCGCTCGACGCTTACGTCGGGTACCACCTTCGAAAAGCGCACAACCAGGCGCTGCGCCGCCTGGACCTCGCGCTGGGCAAGCTGCAGCTGACCACCGCCATGTATGGCGTGCTGGAGCTGTTGAGTTGCAATGTGGAGTTGCCGCAGGGCCAGCTGGCGCGCGGCGTGGGGCTGACGAACCCGTCGATGGTGCCGCTGGCGGACAAGCTGGCCGAGCGCGGCCTGATCGACCGCACGCGCCAGACGCACGACCGCCGCACGGTGTACCTGAAGCTCACGCCCGAGGGGCGCAAGTGCTGGAGCCGCGCCGCGCGCATCGTGCGCGAGCACGAGGCGGCGCTGCGCGCGGGGCTCTCCGATGCCGAGACCGCTGAGCTGATCCGGCTGCTGGGCAAGCTCGGGGACTGAAGGGAATCGCCCCTGGGTTTAGGTTGCTTCGGCTGCGATGGGGTTGCGCAGCACGCCCAGCGCATCCACTTCCACTTCCACCACGTCGCCCGGCCGCATGTAGAGCGGCGGCTGGCGCTTGAAGCCGACACCGCCCGGGGTGCCGGTGACGATGACGTCGCCCGCTTCGAGTTCGGTGAACGCGCTGATGTGCGCGATGAGCGAGGGGATGCTGTGGATGAGCAGGTCGGTGGTGGTGCGCTGCACTTCCACGCCATTGAGGCGGGTGATGAGGGTCATGACCTGGCCGGGGCGGATCTCGTCGGCCGTGACCATCCAGGGGCCGAAGGCACCGGTGCGCGCGAAGTTCTTGCCGGCGGTCCATTGCGAGGTGGCGGTCTGCCAGTCGCGGATGCTGGCGTCGTTGTAGCAGGCGCAGCCGGCCACGTGCGCCCAGGCGGCGCTCTCGGCGATGCGGCGGCCCGGCTTGCCGATGATCACGGCGATCTCGCCTTCGAAGTCGAGTGCGGTGGACTCGGGCGGCACCAGGATCGCCTGACCGTGCCCGGCCTGCGAGTTGGCCACGCGCAGGAACAGCGTGGGCGCCTGCGTGACCTGCCGGCCGGTCTCGGCCACGTGGTCGGCGTAGTTGAGGCCCACGCAGACGATCTTGGCCGGTCGGCCGATCACGGGCAGGAACTCGACGGCGTCGAGCGGGATGCGCTCGGTGGCGGCGCGCGCGAGGGTGGCGGCTTGGTCAAGCACGCCCTGCGCGATCGCGCTCTGGAGGTCGGGCGCGAGCGCGCCCAGGGCGGGGCGCAGGTCCACGAGGTGCTGGTCGTCGATGACGGCGCCGTAGGTGGCGGTGCCCTGGTGCAGGAAGCTGGCGAATTTCAAGAGAGGCCTTTGGGGTCGGGGTTCAGTTCAGGGGGATGCCGGCGGCGTCGATGGCGCGTTTCCAATAGGTGAATTCGGCTTTCCAGAAGATGTCCATGGCCTGGGCGCCCATGGGGTCGGGCACGGCGCCGAGTTCGGTCAGCGTGCGCACCACCTCGGGCCGCGCGCAGGCTTCCAGCGTGGCTTTTTCGAGTTGGGCGACGATGTCGCGCGGCGTGCCCGCGCGTGTGAACACGCCGAACCAGCTGGCGTTGGAGAAACCTTTGACGCCCGCTTCGGCGAAGGTGGGCACGTCGGGCAGGGCGGGCGAGCGCTGGTCGGTGGAGACGCCCAGGGCGCGCACCTGGCCGGCGCGGATGGGGCCGATGACGCCGGTGATGTTGTCGAGCACCGCGACGATGCTGCCGCCCATGAGGTCCTGGATGGCGGCGGCCGCGCCTTTGTAGGGCACGTGTTCCATGGCGAAGTCGCCGTCGCGCTTGAGCAGTTCGCCGGTGAGGTGCATCACGCTGCCGGTGCCGCCCGTGCCGTAGCTGGCGCGCTGGGGGTTGGCGCGCGCCCAGGCGGCGAACTCCTTGAGGTTGCGCACCGGAATGTCCTTGTTGACGATCAGCACGTTGGGCAGCTTGGCCACCATGGCCACGGGCTGGAAGGCGCCGATGGGGTCGTAGGTGAGCGTCTTGGCCTGGGTGATGGGCGTGAGCACGGCCGAGGTGACGATGTTGGAGAGCAGGGTGTAGCCGTCGGGTGCGGCGCGGGCCACGTCGGCCGCGCCGATGGCACCGGCCGCGCCGCCCTTGTTGTCCACCACCACGGTGCCCTTGAGCACTTCGCCGAGGTGCTTGGCGACCAGGCGGGCGACGATGTCGGTGGAGCCGCCGGCGGGGTAGGGCACCACCATGCGGATGGGGCGCTCGGGGTAGCCGGCGGCGCGGGCCAGGCCGCTGACCATCAAGGTGGCCAGGGCCGTGCCAGCGGCAACAACGTGGCGGCGGGTGAGACCATTCGAAAGGGGTGCATTCATCAAGCTTCTCCTAGGGGTGGCAGGACGGGGTGTTCAGCGCAGCGACTGGCGCAGGTGGCGGATGGCATCGCCCTGGCGGCCGATCCAGGTGTCGTCGAGCGCGCGGGCGCGGCGGATGAGTTCCTCGAACACGCCGATGCCGCTGAGGCGGCCGAACACGTGGCCGTGGATGGACGGGTTCAGGCGCACCGCGCCGGGTTCGTGGCGCTGCACGAAGTCGAGCCAGTCATCGAAAAGCTCCAGCATCTGGCGCGGTGCGTTGCCGTAGCGGATGGCGTGCGGCGTGTCGTTCATCTCCATGCCGCCGGGGAAGGCCGCGATCTCGCGCTCGCCGAAGCGCACGAGGTAGGGCAGGTCGTCGTTCATGGTGTCGCCGTGCCATTCGTAGCCCTCTTCGGCGAGCAGGCGCGCGGTGCGCACGCTGGGCGAGGCGCGCGGGCTGATCCAACCCACGGGGCGCACGCCGCAGGCTTTCTCCAGCGCCTCGGTGGTGCGGCGGATGTTGGCGCGTTCGGCGGCTTCGTCGAGGTAGGCCGGGATCACGTCCATGCCCCAGGAGTGCGCCACGATTTCGTGGCCGGCATCGGCGATGCGGCGCAGCGTCTGCGGGTAGCGCTCGGCGAGCACGCCGCAGACCAGCATGCTGGTCTGGATCTGCTGGCGCTCCAGCACGTCGAGGATGCGGTGGATGCCGCGCCGGATGCCGTACTCCACCCAGCCGAGCGCGTTCAGGTCGGGCGTGCCGGGCTTGAGCGGGTTGCCCATGGGGCCGAAGCCGGGCCACTGGTCGTCGGACCAGCCTTCCAGCGCGACACGAAAGAAGATGCCGAGGCGCTGGCCGCCAGGCCAGCGGAAATCGGCGGGGGGCAGGGTTTCGATGGCACCGGCGTGCACGTCGAGTGTCTGAGGCATGGGGCAGCTCCGGGTTGAATGGTCCCGAGCTTACGGAGTCGCCTGTGCAACCACAAACGACTTCTTTTGCACGCAGCGTTGATCTGCGCGCAACGCTAACGCACCGCTTCAGAGCGCGGCGCGCCCCACTTCGGTGAGGTGTTTGAGGAAGGCCGCCGAGGCCACGGGCAGCTTGCGCTCGGAGAGCACGCAGACGTCGATGCCGCCCTGGCAGAGCAGCGCGTCGTCCAGCGGCACGCCCACCAGCTGCTCCATGGCCAGCTCGTTGCGGATGGACATGTGCGAGAGCAGGGTGATGCCGCCGCCGTTGCGCGCGAAGCCGCGCAGCACCGCGAGCGAGTTGGCTTCCAGCGCCGGCGTGATGTGCACCTTGGACATGTGGCTCTGCAGGTCGATCAGGCGGCGCACGCCGAAGCTGCTGTCGGGCAGGGCCAGGCGCTGCCCGGCGATCTGCGAGAGCGTGAGGCTCTTGCGCCGCGCCAGTGCATGGCTGGGCGCCATCACGGCGAGCAGGGGCGCGTGCAGGTGCAGGGCCGAGTGCATCTCGGCCTTGGGCTGCAGGTTGAAGACCAGGCCGATGTCGGCCTCGCCGCTGGCGATGCCGTTCTCCACCGCGCCGGTGCCGGTGATGCGCAGCGAGAAGGTGATGTTGGGGTAGGCGTCCTGGAACTGAGCGATGGCGGGGGCCAGGAAGTCCGAGGCGTAGCCCTCCACCGAGAGCAGCGACACATGGCCGCGGTGCAGGTTCTGCAGCGCGTCGAGTTCGGAGCGCATGCGCTCGATGCCGTTGAGCGCGTCGCGCACGTGGTTCAGGTAGACCTTGCCGGCGGCGGTCAGCACCATGCCGCGCGCGCGCCGCTCGAACAGCGTGACGCCCAGGTCTTCTTCCAGCTTCTGCAGCTCGCGGCTGAGCGCCGAGGGCGTGACGAACAGCCGTTCGGCGGCGGCGCGGATGGAGCCGCTCTGCGCCACTTCGAGGTAGCGCAGCAGGGAGGTCTGCAGGATCATGCGGCGATTCTAGGATGGGTGTTGCGAAAATCGCAACCCATTGTTCAAAACAAATCGTTTGATGCGACGCCAAACGGCAGGCACATTTGCGTTTCCAACGTTTTTCCGCACACAGGAGTTCCCATGACCAAACAAGTGATCTACAGCCCCAAGGTGACCCGCACGAAGGCGCCGCACGCCCACGCCGTGCGCACCGGCAACCTCGTGTTCGTCTCCGGTTGCCCGGCCTACCACGGCGAGATGCAGCTGGCCAAGGGCGACTTCACCGCGCAGATGCGCCAGTGCATGACCAACCTGCAGAACATCCTGGAAGAGGCCGGCTCGTCGCTGGCGCAGGTGGTGAAGGTCAACGTGTTCCTGGACCGCCGCGCCGACTTCGACGAGATGAACGAGATCTACCGCGAGTTCTTCGGCAACGACCCGCAGACCTGGCCGGCCCGCACCACCGTCGAAGCCCGCCTGCCGCGCAAGGATTTCCTGCTGGAAATCGAGTGCGTCGCCGAAGTGGAGTGAGCTCCATGGGCAAGATCGAATCGCGCCTGGCCGAGTTGGGCATCGTGCTGCCCGATGCGCCCATCATCAAGGCCAACCCGGCGCTGGTGCCGGGTGTGGCGGTGGGCAACCTGTTCTTCTGCCAGGGCGCCCTGGGGCACCACAACGGCGAGTTTCCCTACCTGGGCAAGGTGGGCGACAAGGTCTCGGTGGACGAGGCCTACCAGTCGGCCCGGCTGTGCGCGATCAACCACCTGGCCCAGGCCAAGGCCGTGCTCGGCGACCTGGACCGGATCGTGCGTGTGGTGCAGCTGCTGATCTACGTCAACGGCGCGCCCGGCTTCGAGCGCGCGCCCTACGTCTCCAACGGCGCGTCGGACCTGTTCGTGGAGGTGCTGGGCGCCGAGCGCGCGGCGATGGCGCGCGCCAGCCTGAGCGTGCCCGACCTGATCTACACGGCGCCGGTCGAGACGATCTGCACCTTCGAAATCCAACCCTGACCCTTCACCCCCTCACCCCGCGCAAAGGACCACCGCCATGCAAAGACGCCATCTCATCCAGGCCCTGGGCCTCGGCAGCCTCACGTCGGCCTGGCCGGCCTTTGCCGAGGCTTTTCCCTCTCGCCCCATCACGCTGGTGAGCCCCTGGGCAGCCGGCGGCACGAACGACCTGCTGTGCCGCCTGCTGGCGCGCGAGGCCGGCGGCGTGCTGGGCCAACCCATGGTGGTGGACAACAAGCCGGGCGCCAGCGGCGTCGTGGGCACCACGGCCGTGGCCCGCTCCAGGCCGGACGGCTACACGCTCACGCTGGGCAGCACGCCCGGTTACGCCACCGCGCCCGCGCTGTACCCCAACCTGCCCTACGACCCGCTCAAGGACTTCACGCCCATCATCGGCGTGGCCACCGTGCCCAACGTGCTGGTGGTGCCGCCCTCGCTGCCGGTGAACTCGGTGCAGGAACTCATCGCCTACGTCAAGGCGCGCCCCGGCCAGGTGGCCTACGCCTCGGTGGGCAACGGCTCGACGCAGCACCTGTGCGCCAAGCTGTTCGAGCGCATGACCGGCACCGAGATGATCCACGTGCCCTACAAAGGCACGGCGCCCGCGATGCAGGACCTGCTGGCCGGCCGCGTCACGCTGGCGTTCGAGAACATGCCGCCGCTGCTGCCGCAGATTCGCAGCGGTGCCCTGAAGGCGCTGGCGGTCACCTCGTCGCAGCGCGTGGCGCAGTTGCCCGACACGCCCACCCTGGCGGCCTCGGGCCTGGCCGATTTCGGCGCGTCCGTGTGGTACGCGGTGTTCGCCCCGGTCGGTGTGCCCGCGCCGATCGTGACGCAACTGCAGAACGCGTTCGCGCACGCGCTGCGCCAGCCGTCGGTGACGACGCAGCTCGCGCAACTGGGCCTGACCACGCTGGCCTCGGACGCGGCGGCCACCAAGGCTTTCGTGCAGGCCGACGCGACCAAGTGGGGTGGCATCATCCGCTCGGCCGGCATCACGGCGGATTGAAGACTCAGCAGCATCAGGAGCGGACCTCATGAATGTCAAGGAACAGGCCGGCGGTCGCCTGGCGGGGCGCACCGCGCTGGTCACCGGCGCGGGCAAGGGGCTGGGCCGCGCGATCGCGCTGGGCTTTGCCGGCGCGGGGGCCGACGTGGTGCTGATGGCGCGCACGCGCGCCGACCTGGAGGCCGTGGCCCGCGAGGTGGAAGCGCTGGGCCGCCAGGCCCTGGTGGCCGTGGCCGACGCCACCGACTCGCGGCAGGTGAATGCGGTGGTGGAGCAGGCGGTGGCGCGCTTTGGCCGCATCGATGTGCTGGCCCATGCGGCCGGCGGCAGCCTGCGCAAGCCCAGCGTGGAGGTGACGGACGAAGAATGGGACGGCGTCATCGCGGCCAACCTCTCGTCTACCTTCAAGGTGTGCCGCGCCGTGGGCCGGCACATGCTGGCGCAGGGCGGCGGCTCCATCATCAACCTCTCGTCCACCGCCGGCATGCGCGGCCGGGCCGGCAACGCGCCGTACTCGGCGGCCAAGGCGGCGGTCATCAACCTCTCGCGCGCGCTGGCGATGGAGTGGGCGCCGAAAGGGGTGCGCGTCAACGTGCTCGCGCCGGGGCGCTTCCTCACGCCGCTGACCGAGGCCGAGATGTCGGTGCCCGAGAAGTACGCGGCCTTCGTGCGCCAGGTGCCGCTGGGCCGCATCGGCCAGCCCGAGGAAATCCAGGACATCGCCGTGTGGCTGGCCTCGGACGCCTCGGCCTACGTGACCGGCAGCACCATCACGCTGGACGGCGGGCAGACGCTCGCCTGACCGCCGGCTTTTCCTTTTCGAATTCCGCGCCCCGGCGATCTGGCCGGGGCGGGAGCCTTCCTGTCGCTTCACCATGCCCTCCGCCCTCTCGAACATCCTCGCGCTCAAGGACTTCGCGCCGCTCGCGCAGCGCCGCCTGCCCCGGCCCATTCACGGTTATGTGGCGGGCGCGGCGGAGGACAACGTTTCGCTGCGCCGCAACCAGGACGCGATGAACGCCCACGGGTTCGTGCCGCGCGTGCTGGTGGACGTGTCGCGCCGCACGCAGCAGCAGCCGCTGTTCGGCACCACCTACGCCAGCCCCTTCGGCATCGCGCCCATGGGCCTGGCCGCGCTCTCGGCCTACCGGGGCGACATCGCGCTGGCCAAGGCCGCGCGCGAGGCCGGCATACCCGCGATCCTGAGCGGCTCCTCGCTCACGCCGCTGGAGGACGTGGCCCAGGCCGCGCCGGGCACCTGGTTCCAGGCCTACCTGCCGGGCGACGAGGCGCGCATTCTGGCGCTGCTGCAGCGCGTGCGCCGCGCGGGCTACGAGACGCTGGTGGTCACGGTGGACATCCCCGTGAGCGCCAACCGCGAGAACAACGTGCGCAACGGTTTTTCCACGCCGCTGCGGCCCAGCCTGCGGCTGGCGTGGGAAGGGGTGTCGCACCCGCGCTGGCTGCTCGGCACGTTCGCGAAGACGCTGTGGCGCCATGGCATGCCGCATTTCGAGAACTCGTTCGCCGAGCGCGGCGCCCCCATTCTGTCGAGCAATGTGCTGCGCGACTTCTCGCACCGCGACCACCTGGACTGGTCGTTGATCGAGCGCATCCGCACCTTCTGGCAAGGCCCACTGGTGATCAAGGGCATCCTCAGCGTGGCCGATGCGGTGAAGGCCAAGGCGCTCGGGGCCGACGGCATCGTGGTCTCCAACCACGGCGGGCGCCAGCTCGACGGCGCGGTGGCACCCATGGAGGTGCTGGCGCGCATCGTGGACGGCGTGGGCGCCATGCCGGTGATGGTGGACGGTGGCTTTCACCGTGGCTCGGACGTGCTCAAGGCGCTCGCGCTCGGGGCGCGCTTCGTGTTCGTGGGCCGGCCGTTCAACCACGCGCTGGCGGTGGCCGGCCAGCGTGGCGTGGCGCACGCCATCGGGCTGCTGCGCGCCGAGATCGACCGCAACATGGCCATGCTGGGCGTCACCGCCTGCGGGCAGCTGGATCGCGAACTGCTGCTGCCGACGCCGCCCTGAACGCGCTCACTTCGTCGAGGCGGGGCGCTGGTCCACCGAGACCTTGAGGTCCTGCGCGGTCTGCAGGTGCTCGCGCAGGGCCGGCAGGTGTTTGGAGGCGAAGGCCTTGACCTCCGGGTCGCGCGATTCGAGCGCGGTTTTTTCGTACAGGGGGATGGCGCTCTTGTAGGCTTCGACGCCCATCTGGTTGAGGTAGCGGCGGTCGAACGTCTCGTCGCCCAGGCCGGCAATGATCATCTCCTTGCCCTTCTGCAGCATCGAGGGCTCGGTGGGCAGTTCCTGCTGCTTGGCGGCGGCGAGCGTGCGCAGCTCTTCGCCCACCTTGGTGTGCTCGTCGACCATGCGCTGCGCGAAGTCGCGCACCTTGGGGTTGCGCGCCTTGGTCAGGGCCAGGCGGCCGGCGGACACCTCGGCATGGCCGTTCTCGGCGGCCTGTTCCAGAAAGGTCTTGTCGACTGGCGCCAGCGGCTGCGCGAGGGCCGTGGTGCTCCACAGCAAGGTGGTGGTGAACGCCAGGGCGGTCAGGGGGCTTGCTCGGTGTTTCATGCGGGGCTCCTTGAATCCGTGGAATCCCCTCACCGGCAAGAGGTGTGCCCATGCCGGGCAGGAACGCCGTTTGCCCTGCAAACGACCATGAGCCGAACCATTCGCCTGCCCCCTTCGCCGCCGCCGGCCGATGCCAGCGAGTTGCTGGACTCGGTGGCGGGCGAGGAAGACCCGGGCGCGGCGCTGGACGCGCCGGTGCCGCCGCCGCGCGCGCCGCTCAGCGGGCCTGCTGCCGGCGAGTCACCAGGCGGGCCGCCGCCAGGTCCCAGCCGCCCCAGCCGCAGTTCTTGAAGAACACGGGGCCGCGCACCGGCCGGGGCGATGCGAGCCAATCGGCCAAGGTGGGCACGGCGGTGACATCCATGCCCGCCTGCAGCAGGTCGCCGGCCTCGTGGTCGGCGTCGCGCGTATCCACCACCAGCGTGCCGCGCGCGGCGAGGTCGCGGCAGACCTCGGGCGCCCACTCCACCATCTGCGGCGTGTAGGCGCCCACGGCGCTCACGAAGGCGTCGTCGCGCGGCGTGCCACGCAGCGCCACCTGCCGGGCCGGCGTGGTGCTCACCACCAGCGGGCACTCGGCCAGCGCGGCGTCGGCGTCGTCCACGCGGCGCGCGTCAAGGCCCAGCGTGCGCGCATGGGCCACCAGCGCGTCGGCGCTGGCCGGGTTGCGCGAGGCGATGCGCACCTCGCGCACGCCCAGGCCAGTCTGACGCAAA
>SXGT01755319.1_pt1 | contig 25740 bp, 26 predicted proteins | sample 3176221 | NCBI WGS metagenome assembly SXGT01 (sample SAMN11356862, study PRJNA531348) | freshwater metagenome | isolation source: freshwater sample F1-120 | place: China: Fuxian Lake, Yuxi | collected 2017-12-25
CAGGTCGATGCCGCCGCAGCCGACGTTCAGCCGCGGGGGAGTCGCAGACACCAGGAAGTCGTTGCTCATGCGCCAGCGGCCCTGGAAGGACCCGGCGCTGTAGTAGCCCCGCTGCTGGCTCTGGTAGCTGCCGGGCGCACCCGAGGTCGACGAGGCGAACCAGTCGTCGACCCAATCAGCGGAGGCCCTGGGCGTGACGCAGAGCGCGAGCAGCACGAGCAGCACGCCAGCCATGCGATCGAGGGGCGAACGGGATCTCGAGGTCATCGTGGAGGCTCCGTGCTGCGCTGGGGATCGAGCGGGCCGTCCTGCTGGAACTCCTGCAGCAGGAACTGCTCGGGGGTGGTCTCGCCGTGCAGGCGACGGATGGCGCGGTACACCGCTTCCTCCAGCCGCGGCACGGACTCGACGCCGACGGCCACCGGGAACCAGGCATCGCTGCCCTTGAAGATCACCAGCGTGGTGGGCGTGACCTGGCTGCCGAATCGCGTGGCAATGGCGGGCTCGCGATCGACATCGATCTCGCGCACCTCCCAACCGTGGCGGTTAACGAAGTAGCGCAGCGCCGCGCGCTGGGCGGTGCAGTACGGGCAGTTGCGCTGGGTGAGCAGCACGAGGGCGGCGCCGTTGCGCTCGGCGGCGAGGCGCGCATCGAAGGACGCCTGCCGCTGGGCGGTGCGCACGTCCTGTCCGGCGGTGGTGGTCGGATAGACCGCGTTCATGTTCAGGGACGGGTTCTGCAGCATCACCATGTCGGTGACGGCCATGAAGGCGCGGCTGCGCCGTCGCGCAAAGTCCTGCAGGCCGTAGTACCAGGTGACGTGCTCGGGTGTGAGCTTCCAGAGCGCGTACTGGCGGTAGTCCTCGATGAGGGCAGCGACGTCGGTCGGGTGCATGGCGAGTAGCGCCGCCTCGGCTGGTGGCGGCGGCAGCTCCGGGTGCTTCGGATCCACTTCCTCGACCGGAGATGGCTCGCGCTTCCACCAGTAGCCCTGCTTCTCGGGCACGGGCGCAGCGGAGAGCGTGCCGGCGAGCAGCAGCGCGAGGGCGTGCAGGGTCATGAATGGCAAGTGCATCAGAACACCGCCACCAGACGCTGCACGATGCTGGCGTCGACGAGTCCGAAGTACCGGGAGTCGAAGCTGCGCGGGTGTGATCCGAGCACGAACAGCTGCCCGGGCGGGATGACACCCTCGAACCGGAAGCGGCGCAGCGGCCGGTGATCCCAGGTCTCGCGCAGTACGCCGCCGAGCCAGCGGCCGTTGCAGCGGTAGAACGTGCCGTCGAAATGCAGGCGCTCGCCCGGCACACACGCGACCTGCTTCGTGAGTTCCTGCGTGGCGGGGCCGAGGATCGGGTGCGTGATCCACAGGCGCACGTAGTCGCCCTGCCCGATCGGCCCGGGTGCCTTCACCAGCAGGCGTGCGGAGACCGAGTCGCCGTGCGCGATGACCACCTGATCCATGGCGTTCATCGTCGCCGCTGCGCACAGCACGACGATGGCGAGCCGGCCGAGCAGCGCGCGGGTCATCGACGCTGCTCCCAGCCGCGGCCCGCGAATGCCCGCTGCACGGTCGCGGGGATGCGGCCGCCGCGCTGGTGAATGGTCTTCAGTGCCGCTTCGACGGCGACGGCGCCATACACGACGGTCGCTGCCGCGTAGGTCTCCTGATCGCAGTGCCGGATGTCCTGCACGCCCGGCAGCCAGGCCACCGCGGGTACCCGGTCGATGCCGAGCGCGGTGTAGAGCAGCGGGTCGACGAGGACCTCGACGTTGCGGTGCCCCTGTTGTGGGTCGTTGGCCACGTTGCGCCGCAGGCGCTCGACGAGCTGGCCCGTCGGCCGGATCGTGCGGGCGCCGCCGACGAACCCACGCAGCACGACGACGGCCTCGGGATGGCCGTCGAGCTGCGCGAGGTAGTCGCGCCACATGGCCTCGGGCACAGAGGACGAGAGCGCCACCACGACGCGTCCGGCGAGCGGTGCGCGTGCCGTGGGTGATTGCGTCGAGGAGGCTGCCATGCCGGTCGCGGCATCGATGGCCGCGCGCGTTGCAGGCAGCACCTCGCGTCCGCGGGCACGCGCCTGCTCGGCCAGCGCCCGTACGCGCTCCTGGTCGGGTGCGTTGTTCCGGACCGAGGGCGGCGTGACCTGTGCCGCCCGTTCGCGTGCCGTGTTCGCCAGTTCCACAACGTCCGGCGCATCCGCCGCACCGATCGACAGCGCGGCGAGCACGAGCACCATCGCGGCATGCCGCATCCGTTGGCTGTTCGCGGGATGCATCAGAACACCACCACGCAGCACTTCACCTGCCGGAACAGCAGCCACGCGAAGTTGTCGCCCTTGCCCACAGGGCTCTTGCGCTGGGTCCAGAGGATGTCCGGGCGGCCGATGACGTGGCAGCGGTTGTCGGCGACGGGATCGGTCTGCTGGATGCGCCAGTGGCTCTTCACCCAGATCGGCACCGGGGTGGCGGCGCAGCTGTTCACCGCCCGGTCCTGCAGCAGGCCGGCGCGGCTCTGCACGTACATCGCGCGGCCGGCGAGCCCGGCATTGGCGGCTACGTAGTCGTGGGTGGTGATATGCCCGGTCATTGGATAGGTCGTGCCCCAGGACCCCATGCACCAGTACAGGAGATCGATGGGCTGGCCGGCGGTGGTGGCCACCGCATCGGCCATGCAGGCGAACACCGCCGCCGGGTTCGCGAACAGCGCCGTCTCCGGGTAGATCTGCATGGCGAGCAGGTCGTCATGCCAGTCCGGGCGTACCTCGCTGACCATCGCCAGATCGACGCTGCGCTCGTTGGTGATGCACGGCACGTCGGTGAACAGATCGAGCAGTGCCCAGATGGGCATGATGTACAGGTGGAAGTGCTGGAAGGTCAGGTCCGACGCGTCACGTTCGAGGGTGCCACCACCGGTGTAACCCCAGCCCACATCGCCACCATCGATCTCGGTGCCGAGCGTCGGGAAGCACCAGGGATCGGCCACGGTCTCGACGATGCGCGCCGGTTCCCAGAACCCGACCATGAAGCCGAACCCGGTGATGCCCTGCCCCGGGCACTCGCAGAACGCCTGCGTGCTGTCGTCCGACGGCGGGTGCTCACCGAAGTCGATGGGCACCCCCATGATCGACACGGGGAAGATGCAGTCCCAGGCGATGTCGTTCAGGGGATCGATGAACGTGTTGTCGGTGCAGGCGGCATGCAGCGACGGGCCCGCGAGCAGGCACGTGAGCAGACCGAGCACGGCGAGCAGTCGGCTACGGCAGCGCATGTTCGGTGATCCGAAGTCGTGTGCCGGCCTGCTCGACGATGCTCGGCGTGGCGCGCAGGCCGAAGCGCTGGATGATCCGGGCGTCGAGCCGGAACAGACGTGCGCCACCGGCCCGGCGCGCCTGCAGCACGTTGCCGGTGGCGAGCAGCACCTTGTCGCGTGCCGTCGGTCGTGCAACGCGCTGCAGCCACTGCAGGTCGCGTGCGCCGGGGCCGATGACGATCAGCCGGCCGGGCATGCGGATGCGCTCGTACACGTTGATGCGGGTGCCGCGCGGGAACAGCACCTTGCCGTCGGCGCCGCGGATGTCCTGTGGCAGCACGTAGGTCGGATCGAACAGCCGCACCGACGCCTTCGTCGCACGCGGCAGGTCGGCGCTGTCGAAGGCCGGATCGCGCGTGTGATCCCGGCCAATGGCGGCGCGCCAGTCGACGCTGGCGGCGCGCGCACGGATCTCCGCCCGTACGTCGGGTTCGGCGATCGGGTAGGTCGCGCCGAGCGTCACGCGCGCCGGAGCGGGCGTGGATGCGGCAGCGGTGCTCAAGGCAGCGAGCACGCTAGCCACCATCCAGACGATGCCGGGTCGCATCGGTTGCCTCCTGCTGCAGGAGCGAAGACGCCCGGGTGCGAATGGAGCGGTAGTACCCCGAGAGGTCGAGCCGGCTCATGTCGATGGACTGGAACTGCTCGACGGTGAAGCCGGCGCAGTTCGGGCGCTCGGCCGTGCCGAAGTCGCCGATCGCGGGCAGCTGCGCCCTGCCCTGCGCCTGGATCAATGCCGCCAGCTGGCTGCCAAAACAGCAGTAGGCGCGGCTCTCCTGCACGCAGCCGACAAGCGGGATCTCCTCGGCGCAGAAGGTGCCGACCTCGACGCAGAACCCGGAGTCGGCGAGCAGCGCCGTCTCCTGGTCGCGCACGTCGCACTGGTTGTCGAACACGGCAATGGCCGAGGCCTCGTCGACGTAGTCGCGCTGGGAACGGCCACCGGTCTCGCCGAGGGTGTCGGAGAGACGCGGCAGCTCGTTGTCGCAGCAGTTCTGGAAGGCGGTCTGCACGCCGGGTTTGCGGCAGCGCGCGGACGTGCCGGCGAACAGGCGGACCGTGCCGAGGCATTGGCCGGCCGCGTCGCGCGGGCCTGTGTCGATCGCGGGGCTGATCGGGACGTCGCGGACGATCGAGCCGCTGTCGACGGGCGGAACGTCTGCGAGCACCACAACCGTCGCGCTCTGCAGATTGTCCGGATAGGTCGGATCGCCGAACACCGGCAGGAACGCATCGCACGTGCCGGTGGAGAAGATGTCGAGGCACAGGGCGACGTTGTAGCGGTAGGTGCCGATCTCGCGCGTGGGAACGTCGAAGCGTTGTTCCGCGCCTTCGAAGATCACCGTCCAGGTCGCGCCTCCATCGTGGCTCTCGCGCAGCTGGTACCTGGCGGAGACGTCGGTCCACGAGACCGTGAAGGAGCCGGTGGTCGACGACGGCGCATCGATGCTTGCGTACGCGCTGGGCAGGGTCGCGAGCATGCCCAACAACCCGAAAGAGACTACTCGGGCTCGCATGAGGTGTCCTCCTGGAGCATGCGGATGCCCTGCATCACGGCGGCCGCTTCGAGGAAGGTCGAGCCGCAGTCACAGGCCGAGACGATCTCCTCGCCGGGCTCGAGCGGGCAGGTGTCTGCGGGCTCGCAGGTGCGGTAGGTGAAGTCCCACGCCGGCCCCGAGTCGTTGAGGGCGCTGGTCGGGCCAGTCGGCAGCATCGTCACGCCGGGGCGCGGACGACGGGTCTTGCAGGTCGGCGTGCAGGCCGGCACGGAATCCGGTGGCGGCAGGCCGATGGCGAGGCTTGGTGTGCTGACGCTGCCGTCGGCGGCGGTGATGTGGTCCGTGAACTGGCCCGTGGCCGGATCGAAGGTGGCGTGGATGCGGTCGGCGCGTTCACGCGCGCCGAGCACGGCGTCGCGCCGCGGTGCGCCCATGCAGCGGTAGGTGCGCTGGGTCTGCCAGGCATCGCGAGTGATGGACGTCGTGCACGCACCGCCGATCTCGCGCGGTGTCAGCGTGAGCGTTGTACCGGTTGGTTCGCCCTCACGGATCGACGGTACGCCGTCGACGATCTCGTCCCATACCGTGCAATCGGGGTTCGTAGCGAAACTGGCGCAACCGTCGTCGACGTGCTCTGCGGCCACGGCACACGACTCATCGACGCGGAACTGCCAGACCATCCAGCCCTCGCCGTCGTCGCTGAGCGCGGTGCGCATGCGCAGGACGTGGGTGCCGTCAGTGAAGAGTGCGGTGTGGTCCTGGCCGAGGGTGCTATGGGTGCCGCCGCCATTGCAGTCCGGACCGGCATAGGCGTCGCTGGTCCAGCTGGCCGGGTTGCTGTACACCACGGCCTCGTCGACGCGCACCTGCGTGCGGTTGTCGTAGCTGGCGCTGACGAGCACGGCACTGGTCAGCCGTGCGGCGTTAGCGATGGTGATCTCGGCGTGTTCCTCGAACACCTCGCAGCCATGGCCGTGCCAATAGTCGTTGCCGGTACGCCCGACCTGCACCTGCAGGCAGCCGGGGCCGCAACTCGACGTGCTGACATCGGGACCCGGCGTGACGCGCACGACGTCGCTCAGGCGCGCGATGTCCAGCGTGACGCTCCGCTGCTGCACGCAGGCGTGCTGCGACATCGGACGATCGCGCGCGACGTCGCTGGTGAGCACGCGGTGGTAGGCGCTGTCGGGCTGGTTCGCGATCGCCTGTCCGGCGCTGACGAGTGCGCCCGGATCGGCGGCGAACTGCTCGGGATGAACGGACCCGCCGCAGCCGGTGTCGCGCGCGAAGAACACGCGCGAGAAGGCGTCGGGCTGTTCGCCGCGTGCGAGCACGACATCCGGCCGCACGACGTGCAGCGCATTGGTGATGCCGACGCCAATGTCGTCGAGCACCTTCGCGCTGTTGTTCAGCAGCAGATGCGCACCGCAGGACGCGTTGACGCAGTAGCAGGCGCCGAGGTCGGTGACCGGCACAGGCTCGAGTGCCAGGCCGGTGACATCGACGGTCCAGCGCTCGTGGGTGCAGTTCGTGGTCGTGCCGGCATCGCAGCGCACGAGGCCGTTGTGGCAGACGGCTGCGAAGGGACCGGCGAACTCGGTCACCACGGGGGGCGCTGATGTGTCACTGGAAGCGACCTGCACGGTCAGGCGGTCGATGTCGCCCGTGCCGTTTGGCAGCAGCGACACGCTCAGGAACTGCGCGGTGGTGCCGCAGCCGATGTCCGCACTGAACGACTCACCGTCGGCCGTCTGCATCGCGGCGCCACCGAACAACAGTGTGCCTGCCTGCGACTGGAGGGCCTCGGGCGTGCCGAGCCGCGCACGCACGCCCTGCGCGGCGGCGTTGCCACGATCGCGGGCCTCGTCTGCCAGGGCCGGCAGCGACAGCAGCATGAGCAGGCCGACCAGCGCGCTGCGCATCAGCCCTCCGCCGCCAGCAGGTCGAGGGCATCGAGCGGCGTGTATCCCGCACGCAGCAGGCGCGAGAACCGGGCGTACTCCTCGGCCGCCGAGGTGTTCATCCAGTAGGTCCAGGGATCGACGGCCAGACGGCCCACGCCGATGCCGAACGGCGTGTCGATCAGCATCTCCGAATAGCGCGGCCGGTTGTTGCGCACGCTGATCGCGAGATCGAGGGTGAGTCCCTGATAGCTCACGATGTCGCGCTTTGCGGCCGCCGACCATTCCTCGGCATCGCACTGCAGCCAGAACTTGTAGGCGGCGTTCGCCTTGATGACCTCGCCCGCGGGACCCATCTTCCCGAGGTCCAGTGGCGACTGAGTGACTATGCCGGTTGCGCCGCCGTACTTGCGGGCGCGCCGATATCCCTCCTGGATGATCTTCGCGATGGCGGGCGCGGCACTCGCCCCGCTCTCGCCGGCAATCACCAGGTACTTCCACGCCTCGTCGAACAGCATGAAGCGGCGGGAGCTGCGATCGGACAGGTACAGGTCCTGGGTGATCGCGTTCAGCACCTGCAGGGCGACCACCCGGAACAGCTCCTCGTCGTTCAGCAGCCGCTCCAGCTCCAGCACCACGAACGGATCCGAGGCGATGTCGAAGGTGCTCCTGCCGTTGAACAGCGCGCCGTAGCGGCCGGTGCTCGTGAAGTCGGCGAGGTTGAAGGCCATCTCGTGCGCGAGCGGCACGAGCTGCGGCAGCGCATGCGGGTCGTCCTTGTGCGGGTAGGTGCGCAGGTACTCGCGCACGTGATCGATGCCGCGTTCGCCGCCATCGCGGGCGTAGGCGAACGCCACCGCCGCCTTCACGAGGGAGAGCTCGGTCTCGGTCACCGTGCTGGTGCCGGTGCCAGACCAGATCATCGACAGCAGGATCTGCGCAGTGGTGGCGCGGTTGGCGGCCTGGTCGGCCGCATCGCCGCCGAGGGAACTGAAGGGGTTCAGCACGAGGCCGAGCTTCGGGTCACCGACATCGATGAACCGGCCCCCGACCACCATCGCCTGCTTCTGGTACGAGTAGCCGATGTCGACAATGCGCATGAGCGCGCCAGTGGCGTAGTAGCTCTGGCAGAGGAAGTTCGTCGAGAAGCTCTTACCGGCGCCGCTCCCGGCACAGACGAGGAAGTTGTGGTTGTTGGCGCCGGGGTCGAAGACGTCGACGCTCACCAGCTGGCCCTTGCGCCCGACGTACAGCAGCACCGGGCGCATGCCGCCGGCGAAGTCGCCCTGCACAGGCAGCAGCCGCGTGGCCGCGTTTACGCTCATCGGGAAGTCGCGGTCGAGCAGCGCGACGTTGGGATAGGACGGGCCGCCGGTGTACAGGCCGAACGGCAGCGAAGCGATGAACAGCGCCGCCGCGATGGCGGTCTCCCGCTGCATCACGAAGTGCTGCTTCTCCCACAGCAGGCGCGCGCGGGCGACGGCCTGCTCCAGGGACTCGGGGTCATCGGCGAACAGCCAGAACGCCGTCATGACGTTGCAGTACGGCGTGTGCTCGACCTCGTCGAGCACCCAGTTCAGCTCGGAGACGCGGCGACCGAGGGTGCGGGCGATGGTGCCGGAGACCCGCTGTGCCATCATCACCGAAGCCTTGCGGCGGATGTCCGCGGCCCGGGTGCGGAAGTACACCGTGGTGGTCCAGAGGAAGCGGTGCATGAGCTGGCCGGCATCGTCCTGCCGCCCCGAGAAGCCTCCGAGCAGGCGGTTCACGTCGAGGGTGCCGAGACCATCCGGCAGGGACTTCGGGGTCAGGCAGGCGGCGAGCCGATTGCCGACGTGCAGGCCGCCGTCAAAAGGACCTATGGCGGTCTCCGCGTCGATGATCTGGTTGCGCAGGTAGCGGGCCTCGTCGATCGCCGCGGGGTCGGTCGGTACGTGCGCGTTGAACAGGCGGCGCAGCCAGGCCACGAGCGTGGCCGCAGGCATGCGGACTGGCGCGAGGCCGCTTGCCGCCAGACTCTCCTCGATCAGTGCAATGCGCTCGGTCGGCAACGCTTGCAGCGACTTCACGGCCACGAACAGCCGGAAGTTGCGCACCGGGATGCCGGTGAGGTTGGTCAGGCCGTGGACGCCGCCGCGGAGGTGCGCGGCATAACGCTGGGATGCGGCCTGGACTACCGACTCGCGCCGCGTGCGCAGGGCCGTGTAGGTATCCAGCACACCGGAGATGTCTTCGTCCGGGTACAGGATGAACTGCAGCAGGGTCTGCTCGGGGTACGGCTGGCGCAACAGGCCGGCGAGGTGCTCGGCGGCGGTGTCCGAGAGGAATGCCAGAGGGCTGCACTCCCAGAGCAGGCCGATCGAGTCGTCGGCGTTCAGGTATTCGCCGGACTCACGGTCAAAGGCAAGGTACGGAAGGAAGCGGGAGAACGGCTCGCGGCGTGCGAGGCCCTCGAGGTCCGCACGCGTAGCGCCCTGTTCGTCGCGCGAGAGGAGCATGGGCATCATCGCGCCGCCGTCGGGAGCGGCAGCACCGAGGACGGAGTGGACAACGACGCCGCCTGCACGTTGTCAGCCCCCGTGATGGTGGAATCACCCGCAAGGTGGAACGCGTAGCGCGCCTCGAACAGCGCGCGGTCCGGGTCCCGGTAGCTGCGGATCCAGGTACGCAGGAGTGCAGGCGGTGCGACATAAGGCGTTGACAGCCGCGGTGCCGAGTCACGCTGCGCACCATCTGCGTCCCCATGACCTCGACGCTGTCGTGACGATCGGGACACAGCGCGTGCTGAGCCCTTCTCCAACTCGGCATCTCGGGGCGCATGACCCGCAACCGCATCAGTGTAAGCACCGGCGACGTCGGTACAGGAGCCGAAGTCAGACGCTAGCGGACACCGAAAGCTCTGCTCGTACGGTGTGACTGCGCAGCCGCAAACGAGAAAGAAAACAGAAGCACCGAGCGAACGAAGACTCGCCACACGAGACGCCTTGCGCAACACCAGCAGGCGTCAGCATTTCAGAACGGGTCGGCCATCGAAACCGTGGAAATCCACAAGAATCGCGGTTCGTCATCGATGTCGCGTGCTCGTATCAGGCCCAACGAGGCCCTCGTTCCGCAAAACGCTGTAACCTCGAACAGACTGGCTCGCACGTTCATTTCGGGAGCTGCGTTTGTCCGCACCTCGTCGTCGTCTCCCTGGCTCGCACTAGCACTCCCTTCGTCGCTCGTTTCACCGCCGGCGATCTCTCAGTGTTGACTTCCGCCAGCAGATCAAACTCCCGCCGGCCTCGCTGCCCCACGGGCGGACGTTGCACCTGAACCACGTACAGGTGATACCCACCACACCGCTGCTCATGGAACTGCCGCACGCTACGGAGGTGCCAGCACACTGTTGGCGTACTGAACTCGAGCTCGGTGAAAGCCTCGCCCTGCGGATCGCGCGCTGACAATACTGCGAGATGACACAACCTCCGCAGTTGGCTGTGCGCCTCGCACGCCAGTCGTGTCGGCGACATGTATCGTGGTACCTCACGGAATTTTTGTTCATCGACACCGAAGCAGCCATTTCACCCTGATCCGACGGAGCGCCAACTACATCGCTTTCGCTGACGCAGCTCGACCGCGGGACAACACCATACGAATGCGGAAACGCGATCTCAGGAAGGACGGGGCCTCCAAGTGTGAGAGTCCGTGCACACGATTGGGCGGTGCGTCCAGGAGCGACGCGCCGTGCAAATCCACTCTCACGCGCCGCACGTACATCGCGAACTCGTACGCCAGTTCCGCCGGATCAGAATCAGACGATCGCGCCAACTTCAACGCGTCGGATCACTACGGCAACCTTTCACTTCCGCGAAATCCTCGAAAAGGACTCCGTCCTGCGCGTTCCTGGCGACGTCCCACGGTTGGGTGCCCATCACGAACGAGGTTTGTTCATCGATTCCAACGGAGAATGCGCATCGAATTCAGTCAGCGATAGGCGTTGTTCGACTTCGCCTTGACGACGCCTTGCACGCGAGAGACGCTCCTTGAGTTGCACAGCGAGACGAGGATGGAATCGTCCCAGCTGGCCAACTCTGACGGCAACACTACGTTGCAGTCGCAGGCCTTCCGCATCGAGGAGACCCGCCTGAGACAGCAATTCCACTCGATGAACGGACGCACGAATCTTCGCGCGCATTTCCTTGGGCAACGCGGCACGACGGTTCACCACCAGCTTTGTGGTAACCATCCGTTGCGACGCAGTGAATCGCTCATGCTTGCGTCGCTTCGCACGGAGGCCGGCCTTGGCCAACATTCCGTACACAGCACCAACGACCTGCGTCTGATCGTCTTTCGTCAACGAGCGCTTTGACGACACCACGATATCGTCCACATAGCGCGAATACACCAAACCACCAGCGGCAAGGCGTGCGTGAAGGTCAGGCTCGAACCGCCACAGAACAAGGTTCGCAATGTACGAACTCGGTATCGCGCCTTGAGGCAGTGCGCCATCCTTTGTGCAAATCTGCGTCAACAACTCGGCCACGCGCGGAGGAAACTGAAAGAGACGTTGCCAAACGTCGCGGACGGCTTGAACCTTGATTGACGGAAAGAAGTCTCTCACGTCCTCGCACATCACAATCTTGCTGCCTGCGTGCAACCCTGCATTTGCTCGGTAGTCGCGCCCGACGAGACTTCCCGTCAAGTAGCTTGGGTATCTGACTCGCACCAAGACGCGAACCTTCAACGCACGGTGTATCTCCTTTAGCGGAGGCAATGCGTCAAACGGTTGCCGAATCGATCCGTCTGCCTTAATGATCGGCTTCGCGAGTCGGTAGAGCCGGTCTGCGTTTGTCGCGATGGCAACCAGACGCCCTGAGTCGACCCCCAATACGCGCGCGAGCGCGTCAATGGTGCCGATGGGCTCAAAGGGATAGTGCGGCTTGAGGGGCTCTGGGTTCATTGAGCAGGTCCAGCGCGGCGACGGCCAGCCGCCCAGCGAGATCTTCGTCTAGACCGGAGAGATCGCCTTTTTCCGCCGCAAGAAAGAAGAGCAACTCCACCGGCATCTGCAGAGCAGCGGCGATCCGCACCACAGTCGAGATCGACGGGTCAACCCGGCCACCTCTCTCAAGCATCGACACGTAACCCACCGAGCAGTCGGCGAGCCTCGCCATCTTCGCCTGACTCAACCCGCGCTTCAGTCGGCAGAGTTTAATTGCCCCACCTATATTCATCTAGATCGCCCTAAACAATGAATGGGCTTGGTGTAACTTGGTTCCACTCACTCCATCAAATCCCTGAGATTACTCACGAGGGACACGACGTTCGCAATCAGCTGAACCGCGCGGAACCGCAGCTCCGCGTGAATCGCCTGATTCGCGTGGCTCTCGCGAAGCGTTTCCAGCGCCGCGATCACCGAATTGAGTTCCTCCAAGATACTGGTATCGAGTTGGCCGCTATACACATCGCGCAACTGAATCAAGCTGGCGATGCAGTTCTCTAAAGAGCGCTTCTCCATTAGGAGCTCCTGTTCGGGCGGAATGCCCGAGCCCTCACAAGGCATGGCCGAAAAGGAGCCAACCGATACCCCAAGCCCATCACTTGTTGTCGGAGCGTCCGTCTGAGCCCTCCGTAGCAATCAGCACGAAGCTCGTGCTGACTTCGGAAGCTGCGCTCGACGACCCGAGGCCTTGACCACGGGGCGCTGCCGCCTAACTAGCTCTGTCTCAAGTGCCGCAGAGCGACCTCGAAAATCGAGGCCAACTACAGGCCGTACCTATGTGAAACCAGGAATCTCATCACTCTTCGCGAACCACAGCCGGAGCGATTCGCCCCGCCGTGATTGGAAGTAGAACACATGCCGATCTCGCCGGCAACTGATTTTTCACTGCGGGTGAAAATCTACGACCGCTGACATTGATCTGTCTCGCCCACGGCGCTGCGCACGTGCGCAGTGAGACACGGCCAGTTTCAATCGTGGCTGCCACTGCGGCCCACGGTTACTGATTAGTCACACCGTTCCGGGAGACGAATCTCGAGAGCCACTTCAGCATTCACGTGCAGACAGCAGGACGCCAGCGCGTTAATCACGCTTTGCCGTCCCGCCGAATGTGACCGTGCTGAGCAGAGCGACGTGTGATAAGGCAGAGAAGGCTCATGTAGATGCACGGTGTTTGCCTCTCGCCGCAGGCATATTGACTCGCAGTGCTGCATCCCCCGGGCCGTGTCCGCCGGGCCGTCGCAGCCCTGCTCCTAGGGAGCGACACTCGTCGCGAGCCCCGAAGCATGCACGTGCGCAATCTCGATCCACGCCCCCTCCGTCACGACCACGGTCACCTCCTTCGACGGCCCCACCTCAACCACAGGCGACGACTGCCGCACCAGGTCGGCATAGATTCGCGTCAGCTCCTGCGTGGCATTGGCGATGCCCTGCCCCGTCCCGGCCCGCGCGATCTGGGCTGGGTCGATCGTGGTCGTCTGCCCGAGCGGCGAGATGCTGGTCGTCTGGGCAGCCGCCTGGAAGCTCGCCCCCGCACCCTGCGCCAGCCCCGCCGCGAGCAGGCGTGCCATGTTGGCCCCCATCTTCGACACGGGCCGGCCGGCAAGCCCCTTGACCCCATCCGAGTCGACGAGGATGCCCGTGAGGGGTGTCTCGATGACGGACTTGCCGTCGAGGTCCATGCAGGACAGCGACACCAGCCGGGCTTCGATCCGCTCGCTTGCAAGGGAGCCGTACCCGTGGGCAACGATGAGGCAGCCCTGAAGCTGTGCCCGCACCTCGTTCGGGAGAATGGCCGGGGCCTGTACCCGGAGCAGCATGGGTTCCGGATCATTGCGCGCCGACTCCACCGTCTTCGCCCGCAACCCCGTCAGGAGCCGGGCCGGCATGAAGCTCGTCGGCAAAAAAAAACGTCGCGCGTTCCGTTTTGCCTCGTCCGTCTCAGGCGGCGCGCGCTGTATGCCGATGCCGCCGATCAGTTCCGGTGGCGGCGCTGGTACCGATGGCGCGCGCGCCTGTTGCGGGCGCTCCGGCTGCGCGAGGTCCGGCGGCTCGGGCGGCGGTGCCCACGCCTCGGGATCGGTCGGCCGGGTAGTCGGCGGCGGGTTCGACGGGAAGGCCAGCGGATCGCCGCCATGCATCGATTCCAGCGCCGACTGCATGGCCTCCAGCTGCTTCTGCTGCAGCTCGATCTGGGAGCGCTGGTCGGCCAGCACCTTGTCCTGAGCACTGTTCTGGTTCTGCTGTTCCTGCCGCTCCCGCTCGACCTTCGCGCGGATGTCGTCCTCGAGCCGGGCATCGCCGAGTTCGATGACATCGAGCGGGTTCTGCGCGGTCTGCGCCGGCGGATCCGCCTGGCCGCTCAGGTAGTACAGGGCAAGCACGATCAGCAGCCCAACCGCCACGATGCCGCCGCGGATGGCGTTCTGGCGCTGGTCCGGCGTCAGCGCCTCCCAGCGGATGCGGAGTCGTTCCCTAAGTGCCGTCATGGGGGCTGCGCTCGATCAGGATGATGCGGGCGGTGCCGCCCGCAGGAAGTTCACGGGGCTCGACGGTCACGGCCAGGATGTCCGTGCCGAGTTCGGGCAGGACGAAGTCCTCCTCGTGCAGGGTCACGGCCGTGTCGCTGGTGAGCCGGAAGTCGATGGCCGCGAGACCGACGCCGGGCAGCCGCACGCGGCGCACGTCGCTGACCTCGGTCTCGGCCCAGAGGTCCGGAATCCCCGGTGGCGTTGTCTCGCGCGCAGTGGGTGGCAGCTCATCCAGGAACACGGCACGCGTCAGGCGCGTGATGCGCTGTTCCAGCGGCATTGCAGACCACTCCGCGAGCGATGCACGGGCGGCCTTCACCGCCGGGTCGCCGAGTTGCACGGTGACGGTGTCGACGTCGCGCGGCTGCAGCAGCAGCGTGTACATCGCGTCATCACACACGATGTGCAGGTCGACGCTGGCCTCGGCGAGGTGTTCGCCCTCGGCTGTCCTGCGGATCAGGAACTTCGCGAACAGGTGCCGGCCGTTGGTGCTGATCTCGACCGGCTGCTCCTTGCTCCAGATGACGTCCTGGATCGGCACGTCACAGGTGATGCGATTGACGTTGCGACTGGAGACGACGACGTGGGTCGTCTGTTCCGCCGGCACGCTGACAGTCGCCGCGTGCGCGGCATTACTTGTCAGCAGGAGCGCGAGCAGCGCGGCACAGGTCTTCACCCGTTCCCTCCTTCTCCTGGATGTTGATGAGCCAGAACCGCGCGTCGTCGATGCGGTACCGGAGGCAGTAGAAGACCGTCTTCGTCTCGCTGATCGCGCCGTTCACCAGCCGGTCCTTGCTGACGCGGACCTGCAACAGGCCGTCGTCGACCTTCAGCGGTGCCTGGCCGGACCAGCGCACGGCGGAGCTGATCGACGGATAGCGTTCGATGTCCTGCGCGAGGCGCTCGAAATACACCTGCGCCTCGCCCACCCGCTCGGGGGCGAACAGCTCCAGCACTTCCTGCATCTGCAGGCGCGCCGTGCCGGCGGTGTAACTCCCGACCTGGTTGACGATGTAGCGGGCCATGCGGCGCAGGTAGCGCTCGTCGGCGCGGCCGTTGCCGATCTGCATGCCCTCCCCGCCCACCGGCACCACCACCACCTGGTTCAGCGACTTCGCGTGGAAGAGCGCGAACCAGTTGGTGAGGTTGAACAGCAGCATCACCACGAGAGCGATGCCGAGCAGGCGGTTCTGCGCGAGCAGGCCGTCGATGCGCGCGAGGTAGGTGCGGCCGAGCATCAGGAGGACACCGTGGGATAGGCGTTCATTCCCAGAACACCCGCACCTGCGGTGACGGGTATCCGCGCAGCCGGGCGAACCCGGTGCGGAACAGCAGGTGTCGAAGGAACCCGCGAGGCTGCTCTGCCTTCACCCACTTGAACGCCCACGGCACGACCACGAGCAGCCCCAGCACCCACACCGAGTCGACGATCAGGTACAGGGCATAGAGGCTCAGCATCAGGCCGATGTCCTCGATGTCGAACCACAGCAGCTGGATCGGCAGGTGCAGGTACCGGGGGATGCGGGCGCGCATGTCAGATCAGTGCGCCGAGCGTGGTGACGATGCCCTCGGCCTTGATGAGGATCGTGCCGGCGATGATGCAGGCGATGGTGATCATCCACTGGGTCATGATCTTCGTCGCACCCCAGACGATCAGCGCCACCGCGCCGATGAAGCCGATGGGGCCACCGAGGATCTTGAGCACGACGATGTCGTACAGGTCGTAGCCGAAGTCACCTGCAGACGGCGCGGTGAAGGCCAGGGCGGACGGGGCAAGCAGGCACAGCGCGGCGCTGGCCAGCAGGGCGAGATGACGATGGGTCATGGGGTGCTCCTTTCGGCGTGGGTTGGATCGGACGGAAGAGCATCGAGCGCGGCATGAAGCCGTGCGGGGTCGAAGCCCTGCACGGTCTGCGCGCCGACGAAGAAGGTCGGGGTTGCGCGGATGCCGGCGGCGGTGGCGATCTCGGCGTGATGCGCGAGGACGTCGGCGGCTTCCGAGCACTGGGCAGATTGCGGCGCGGTGTTGACGCGTGAGAACAGCGCCGGCAATGCGGCAAGGCGCGCGGACGGCGGTAGGCATACGAACGCCCTGGCGCGCGCCTCGGCAGGCGAGCCGGGCTGCAGCGGCATGAACACGAAGCGGATGCGCAGCTCGGCTTGCGCCTGCAGCCAGGTGGCGGCGCGGGCGCAGTAGCCGCAGTCGGGATCGACAAACACGATCAGCTCGCGACTGCCCTCGCCTGCGATGACGCCGGCATCCGCGGGGATCGCCGCACGCTGCAGCTGCTCGATGCGCTGCTGCGTCAGCGACTCGCCCTTGCGGTTGATCAGGTCACCGATCAGCAGCAGGTCCGCAGCGGGCGCGTAGTAGACGACCTGGGTGCCGCTGGTGACCTCGGCGAGTTCCGGCACCTGCGACCACACCACACGGTCCGCGCGCAGCTGCGGGAAGCTCTGCTTCAGGTGGGCCTCGACGTCGCGCAGGCGGGCGTCCGCCGGCGCGGGGCGCATGATCAGCGCGTCGGCCATGGCGACGCCGATGAACGAAACCATCACTGCAACGAGCAGCAGAAGCCAGCGCCGGCGCAGGTCGAACATGGCCGCGGGCGTCATCGAGCGCGCACCAGTTCGATGCGATCGGAACACGCGCCATCACACTTGCCCCTGGCATTGGTCACGGTGCTCGTCGTGGCCTGTTCGGTGTTCGACGTCCTGAGCGCACGCATCAGCGCGCTGCGGGCAGCCTCGCTGCGGACCGTCGATACCGCGCCATCCGCCAGCCGCCCTCGGACAAGTTCGAGGTCCTGTGCGTTGAGCTCGCCCGCGACGTTCAGGCAGATCACCGCAATACTCGCGTCACGGAACCCGCACGGCGCGTCGACAGCGGACTCGATGGCGACATTGCCGAACGAATTCACGATGGCGCTGCGTGCTACCGACTCCCGACGAAGGCGTGGCGACAGGGGCACCGATTCGGGCACTGCATGCGTCACCGAGCCCGGCCCGCCAGAGACTTCGGGCACACCTGGCTGCGACGCACATGCGGCGAGGAAGCTCGCGAGGACTGCGATCAGCAGTCGCGACAGGAGCTTGCGGAGTGGTTTAGCGTGGGCTCCGCGATGGAAGACGCTGATGCTGAACATGCCGGACACTTCGTGCGTGTTGGCATCAGCGTCTCAGTTCGCATCGATCTCCGAAACCGTGTGAATCCACGAATCTGCAGCGAATTCGCTTCTCAAAGCTCGATCCATGGCTGATCGCGCAGGTGAACGACCTCTGCCGGCGCCTCGCACTGGATCTGTCCGGTCGAGAACGCGCGCAGGATCGCTGCCTCTCGACTTGCAACGCCGAGCACCTCGATGGTCCGGTACAGGCTGTCCTCCACCGTCCGCCGATGCACGTGGAACTCGTCGGCGATCTCGCCCATGGAACGCCCTTGCGCGATGCGCACCAGCACCCGCCGCTGCTTCGGCGTCAGCTGGTCGCCATCCCGAACGAGATCCAGTCGATTCAGCAGGCCGCGGACCCTGCCGAACATGCGCAGCGCGTACAGCCAGACATGCCCGAACTGGGTGTCGCGCGCGGGGCCGAGCGTCGGCGGCGGCGCGCCTGCCAGGGTCACGATGCAGGCGTCGCTGCCAAGCGCCGGGACGCGCATGCTCAGGCCGTCGTGCATGCCATTGGCCGCTGCCTCGGCGAAGTACGCCGCCACATCGGAGGGCTCGCGCGAGATCTCGTCCCAGCCGAACGGCTCGGGCGACACCTGCAGGCGTCGGATCAGTGGATCCGGCAGTCCACGCTCGGCCTTCGCCTGCTCCCAGTCCTGCGGAACATTGGCGAGCACGGCTTCGAGCGGACCGGTCCTGTTGCGTTCGATGCGCAGGCTGACGTGGTAGTACGGATAGCCAAGCGACAGGGCAAAACGCCCGTAGCTCGCAAGGGTCTCGGCCACCGTCATTGGCGATTGGTAGCGTGACATGCGGAGATAGTCTGACAACTGCATCATGGGTCCTGGATGATCTGGCCGGTGCGTACCGAAGCGGATCTCCTTTCCCACGTGCGTTGCGCGCGTTCTTCGAATGTCGAAACGGAATAAGCGCATCTGCGCCCGATTCCGGCTCGACATCGTCGTGTCCTGCGACACGAGGCGCTCGTTCCTGAGCGTCCGAAGGCACGGGAAAATACGAATCCGGTTTCACGCCCGCAATGGTGGCAGTGCGCCATCATTTGCAGTTCGTGCGGGATTCACGTTGCCATGCAAGTGAATTTCGCGCCATGTGCGTTTCCACGGTTTCGGCAGCGAATTCATTGATGTTCAGTGAACGCACGTCCATTGAGAGTGCGCCCCCGTGAATTCGTCAGAGCAGGACAAGCAGCCCCTTCCCGTCATCTCCTCCCGCCAGTTGCAGCTGTTCCGGACCTTCTTCGGACCTTCGGAGACGTTGTCGAACACGATCGACCTGTGGGATGCGATCCCCAAGTACGCCGTATCGCTGCGGCGGCAGGCCGAACTGCGCGATGCCAGTGGCCGGCTGCCCGTGTACCGGCAGCCGTTCAGCTACGCGCACAAGGTGTTCGAACTCGCCATCCAGCCGGCCGCGGTCGGTGGTCCGCTGGCGCCGGACGTCGACTACTTCCCCAGTGCCGACGACGAGCTGGTGGAGGACGTGCTGCGGAAGCTGTTCGTCGACCAGCACCGCAGCTCGCACGATCCCGAGCGCCTGGCGAGCTGGGTTTCGTTCACCCTGCAGCAGGTGAGCCGCGAGCTGATGGCGCGCGGGCACACCCGCAGCCTGGACGAGATCAAGCACTCGCTGGCGGTGCTGAGCCGTACCCAGCTGATGGTCTACGGGAACGGCAGGAAGGCACCGATCTACGAGACCTCGATCCTGATCGAGCTGGTGCGCATCGAGCGCAAGGAATACCTCGATGACCCCGGCGCCATGTGGCGGGTGCGGTTCCCGCTGCTGCTCTCCGAGAGCATCAACGAGCAGAAGTACCGGCAGCTCAACTACGGGGTGCTGATGGCCCTGCCCTCCCAGCTCTCCCGCTGGCTGCACAAGCGGCTGTCGCACAACTACACGAACGCTAGCATGGTCTGCCCCTACACGATCCTGCTGTCGACCGTGGCGCGGGACAGCGGGCTCCTCGGCAACCAGCGCAAGACGCGGGCCGCCTCGGCCGTTGCACGGGCGTTCGATGCCCTCGTCGCCCACGGCGTGCTGTCGCGCTGGACGGCCGAGCCGCAGCGCGTCGGGCCGAACGAGCCGCTCGACCTGAAGTACACGCTGTACCCCGACCTGCAGTTCATCGCCGAGATGAAGGCCGCCAACGCCCGCGCGCGCCAGCTGCGCGATGGTCGCGCGCCCTCCTCCGACTGATCCCGCCCCGGGCCGCGCCCTGTGTGCGGCCATCCACCTGCCCGGCATCCGGCCGGGTCAGGCGGCGCCGGCGCCCGTCATGGGCGCGGGCGTCCGCATCCCGTCGTGCCGGAATCCGATGCCGCCGTGGAACACGATGCGGATCTCGACGTCGCGCGATCCGCACTTCGAGCACCGCAGGCACCGCCGGATCGCCGTCGTGTCCAGGTCCCAGCCCTTCGCGGCCGCCAGACGCGCAAGATCCACCTCCGCACGGTGACCGCAGCGGCAGAACGCGACCACGATGAAGCCGTGCGTGAGATCCTCGAGGTTCATGACGTAATCGGGCGGCGCCGGGCGCACAGCGTGCCCGAGGCTGCGGCATGCGGGACCCAGGACCGAGGCACCGTCCGACGAACGGAAGCGATCCACGGGCACCGTCTCGAGGCTGCCGAAGGTGGTAGGCGGAGTGTCCCGCGGGTGGTAGGCGGAACGTACCGCGGGTGGTAGGCGGAGTGGCTCCAGGGTGGTAGGCGGAGTGTACTTCGGTCCGAAAATCGCCTCTCCGGACCCCTCAAGGTGGTAGGCGGAGTGTCCCGCGGTGGTAGGCGGAGTGTACCGCCCCCTGCGGTTCAATCGGTTCTGGGGCGCGTTGGCGGGACAAAGGTGGTAGGCGGAGCGTACCGCCACCCCCTCAAAGTGGTAGGCGGAGCGTACCGCGCTCGCCAAGGTGGTAGGCGGAGTGTACCGCGCTCGGTTCGAAATCCCTGTGTTTTTGCAGGCGAAGTCGCGTTTTCACAACTTCTATCCTTTCCTTTCTTTCCTCTTACAGAAGTAATCCTAGGAAAAAGACGTTACTGGACGATGGCCGGAAGCCGGCCTCGCGTGCGGAAATGCCGGCGCCGCAATCACGGCAATTTGCCACCATGGCGCGCGGGAACGGCTCGTCTAGGCTCGTCCGTCATGAAGCCCTTCCCTGCTGCCATGGACCGCTCCTTGTTCGTTCGGAATGCGATCGTTCGTCGAGCCCTGCCATGACCGAGCCCACTGACACCGAGGCGCTCGTGCGCGCCTACCAGCTGCTGCCGCAGGAGATCGCGGTCACGCGCTTCCCCGCACTCGCCAGCGTCTATGCGGTGGAAGCTCAGCTGGTCGAGGAAGCCCGGAATGCCGGTGCCGTCTCCGAGGCGGTCGTGGAACACGTGCTCGACGTGATGCGCACGCGTTTCAGCCGGAAGTTGTCGACCGGTGAGCCGATCGAACTCGACGAAGCCCTGCGGGGTGAGCTGCGCTGGCAGGTGGCATTCAGGAACCTGCATGTGGCGGTGATGGCCCGCCTTGAGGACGCCGAGATTCGGCCGGGGTTGAGTCCTGCGCAGCGGGCGCTGCTGGTGGAGCGTGCCGAGGCCCTGCGGCAGCACGAGCAGCACCGGCCCGACGACATGGACGACGGCGTGGACACGTTCAGGGCGCTCGAGGTGGCCATGAGCCTGGCGATGCTCGACTACCCCGCCAACCGCACGCCCTTTGCGGACGACGAACTCAGACGCACCTACGAACGGCATCTGGAGCGCGTGGCGCCCCAGCAGCTGGGGAAGCGCGCCCGGCGCTGACCTTGCGGGTCCACGTGGAACGCGTGGAGAGGCACGGACGGCGCCCGTGGCGCCGGGATCCCGGCAGGAACTCGGCGACCGCCGCAGTCAGCGCAGGACGAAGGGCCAGGACGTGCCTGCGCCGAGCGGGTGCTCGGGCGTGGGTGGCTGCCATCGACGTTCCGGCGCCGCCGACCCCGCGCGTGCTTGCCGCGGGGGGCCGATCTTCCAAGGCTGGGGTCCCGTGGCCAGGCGCTCCGGTTGTGCGACGTGCTGAGTGCGAAATCTCGGACCCGGCGCCCTGGCCGCAAGGGCCGCTGCGCTGCTCATCCTTCGCCCTCCTTGTCAGCCATGGCTCATGCCGGGTCCGCGTTGAATTTCGCGCACGTCGCGCATCACAACCGGAGCTCAAGACATGGCCACGAAACCCGCCTTCCGCCTCTTCCAGATCGAACCCCGCGGGCAGGACAAGCACTTCTGGCGCGAGGTCGGCGTCGCCTGGCAGAACGCCGACGGCAGCCTCAACCTCGACTTCGCGGTGATCCCGCTCATCGGCACCCACTCGGTGCAGGCACGGCCCTTCGTCGAGCAGGCCGAGGAGCCGGCGGCGGTCGCAGAGGAGAAGCCGCGAGGCCGGCGCCGGTAGGCGCCGATCAGGCCCCGCACTGCGGGGCCCTCAGCACGCGCAGGAGGTGCGGCAGCCGCCACCCCCGCAACAGGAGTAGCGGCTCACATGTCACGCCCTCCAGGCCGACACGGAGCGCCATCGAGCGCGAGCGGCCGCCTTTGCGGCGCAGGGTGCCGGACCACCTCGATCGCCGACTCCGTGTGCAGCGCATCGGGGTAACACGTGCTCCGCCATGCACAGGCCGGCGTGAACCGTGTATACGGTCCGCATGCGCCGTTGCCGCCCGTACATCCTGTTCCTGCTGTGCCTGCTGGTGCCCTTGCGCTCGCTCGCGGAGCCCATGGCGTGCATGGGAACGCCGAACGGGACCAGCAGCCACGACATGGCAGTGTCGATGCAGGACCGGGTGCAGATGTCCGACGCGCACCACGAGTGTGACCCGGTCAAGCAGGGGCCCGAGGCACGAAGCGACCGCGCCACCCACTGCCACTGCGTCGCGCTCTCGGGCTGGTTGCCGTTCGTGATCACGAGCGAGCGCCATGGCGGGGCAGTGGCGTTCGCCCAGCCCGCGGTCGGCGTCGCCGAACGCATTGCGCCGCACATCTGGCGCCCACCAGCCGTCGACACCACAGGCAGCTGATCGACTGGCCACGCATGCCTCCTGAAGGCATGCGTACGTACGCGCCGCCCTGAGGCGCAGCGTCAGCGTGGAACACCGCCATGAGAGACAACCTGATCGCCCGACGGCGATCGCGGCCTGCCGTGATCGTCGCATTCGCGCTCGCCTCGACAGTGCAGAGCGCAGCCGCACAGACACTCGACTTCGCCACGGCGATCCGCATCGCCGCCACCACCGCCCCCACCGTCGAGGCCGCCGAACAGCGCGCATCGGCCAGCGCGTCTGCCGCGCGCGCCGCCGGCCAGTTGCCGGACCCGACGCTCGCCGTCGCCATCGACAACCTCCCGCTCGATGGGGATGACGCGTTCAGCGTCAGCCGCGACTTCATGACCATGCGGCGCGTCGGCATCGCCCAGGCCCTGCCCAGTCGGAGTCGACGGGCGGCAGTGCGATCGGTTGCGGAGGATGAAGCGGCCGTGGCGCGCGTGCAGATCACGCGCGCAGCACAGGCTGCGGCACGCGAGGTGGCCGCCGCGTGGACCTCGCGGCACGGCACCGAGGCACAGCTTGCCCTGGTGGACGCCCTGGCGGCCGAGAACGTGCTGCTGACGCAAGCGACGCAGGCGCAGTTCGCGGCCGGCGGCGGGAGTGCCGCCGACCTCACGCTTCCACGCGAGGAGGCCCTGACAATCGAGTCACTGCGCGACGAGCTCACGGCGCGCCGCCGCACCGCGATCGCGCGGCTCCGGCGCTGGCTTGGCGCCCTCGCGGATCTGCCCCTCCAGGGCGATCCGCCGCCCTTCGAGGCGCCGGGCGAGCGTCTGCCGATCGCGCTCCTGCAGCATCCCGACGTGCGCGAACTCGACGCCCGCGCAGAACTGGCCGAGGCACGCATCGCCGAGGCACGTGCTGCGCGCAATCCCGACTGGGGCATCGCGCTGGACTACCAGCAACGCGGCCCGGCATTCAGCAACATGGTGTCGGTACAGGTGACGGTGGACCTGCGGCTGTTCCAGGCCGTTCGCCAGCAACCCCTGATCGATGCGCGCCGCAATGAACTCGCGGCTGTAACCGCCGGACGCGACGCGATCCTCGCGGAACACGCCGAGCGCCTCGAGTCAGCCCTGGCAGAGATCGAACGCCTTCGCCGCGCCCGCGAGCGACAGCGCGATATCGCAGTGCCACTGGCGCACCAGCGGAGCGAACTTGCCGCGAGTGCATGGCGCGCCAGACGCGGCAGCCTCCAGGACTGGATTGCAGCCCGACGCAGCGAGATCACAAGCCGCATGCAGGCGATCGAACTCGACACCGCCTGGTTCACGGCCGTGCAGGAGATTCACTTCGCCTACACGACAACCGTGCGCGGCTCGGCCCTGGACGCGCCGGCACGCGGCGACGAGGTGCTGCCATGAGCAACGGCAAGCCCTACCGAACACCCCTGCTGGCGGGCCTCGCCGCATTCGCCCTGCTGCTTGCGGGCGGCCTCGGCTACCACGTCGGCTCAGGATCGCAGCCCGGACCCGAAGCAACCGCTGGCGCGACCGCGCCGGCGGCGAACGCACGCCGCGTGCTGTACTGGTACGACCCGATGTACCCGCAGCAGCGGTTCGCACAGCCGGGCAAATCGCCGTTCATGGACATGCAGCTGGTGCCGCGCTTTGCCGACGCGCAGGACGACACCGGCGTCACCGCGCCTGCCGTCCGCATCGACACCAGCAAGGCGCAGCAGCTCGGCATGCGCGAAGCCGAGGTGCGTCTGGCCGTGCTGCCGACCATCATCACCGCGACCGGCACCGTGACGCTCGATCCGCGCGGCGTCGTCGAACTGCAGGCGCGCGCGGCAGGGATCGTCGAACACGCAGCCGAAATCGGCGTCGGCGATGTGGTGGCGGCATCGCAGCCGTTGTTCGAACTGCGGATGCCGGCGTGGCGCGCGGCCGCAGACGAGTGGCTGCTGCTCACCCGCGCAGGTGACGACACGCTCGCGTCGATTGCCACGCAGCGCCTGCAGATGCTCGGCATGTCAGAGCGTGACATCTCCACGCTGAAACGCAGCAGGCGAGCGCAGTCGACCTATTCCGTCGCGTCGCCCATCGACGGTGTCGTCGTGGCCATGCCCACGCGGCCGGGGATGACCGTCGCCGAGGGGCAGGCGCTGATCGGCCTGAACAGTCTTCGCCGCGTGGTGCTCGACGTCGCGGTACCGGAGGCGCAGAGCAGCCGCGTGCGCATCGGGGACCCGGTGCGCGCCCGCCTGACTGCCGAGCCCTCCCGCACGGTCGATGGTCGAGTGGACGCCATCCTGCCGGCGCTCGATCCGGCCACGCGCACCGTGCAGCTGCGGGTGTGGCTCGCCAATCCCGATCGCGCACTGCGGCCGGGGGCAACGGCGCGCGTCGAGATCGAGTCAGCGCATTCGTCGTCCGTGCTCAGCGTGCCGACCGAAGCGGTCATCCGCGTCGGCCGGCGAACGATCGTCATGCTGTCCGACGGTGCGGGCCGCTATCACCCTGTCGAGATCGAGATCGGCGCCGAGTCCGGCAACGTCACCGAGGTCCTGCGCGGCCTGCGACGAGGACAGCGCGTGGTGGCAAGCGGACAGTTCCTGCTCGACTCGGAAGCCAGCGTGCTCGGCGTAGAGCCGGCGCCTCTCACGGCCCCCGGCGCTCCACCACGCGCAGGCGCAGGCGTGCCGCGCACGCCTTCCGCGAGCGATGTGCCACGACGCCCCCCGGTCCCGCCGGAGCCGGCCATCCACGAGGCTGACGCGCGCGTGGTCGCGATCGCACCGGGTCGCATCACGCTCGCGCATGGCCCCTTCGCCAGCCTCGGAATGCCCGGGATGACCATGACGTTCCCGGTGAACGCATCGGTGCGTCCGCAGGACTTCAGCGTGGGCGCGCGCGTGCGCGTCGGAGCGCGGGAAACGCCGACGGGTCTCGAGATCGTGCGCATCACGCCTGCGAGTGACACGCCATGATCGCCCGCGTGATCACATGGTCGATCGAGCGGCGGCTGCTCGTGCTGCTGGCTGCGCTCGCCATTGCCGGCGCCGGCGTGCAGGCCGTGCGCAACACCGCCATCGATGCCCTGCCCGACCTGTCGGACGTACAGGTGATCGTGCGGACGCGCATGCCCGGTGCGGCGCCGCAGGTCGTGGAGGATCAGGTCACCGTCCCGCTCACCGCGAGCCTGCTGTCCGTACCGGGCGCGACCTCGGTGCGCGGATTCTCGTTCTTCGGCGACAGCTTCGTGTACGTGCTGTTCGACGATGCGACCGACCTGTACTGGGCGCGGGCGCGGGTGCAG
>SXGT01601780.1_pt1 | contig 25738 bp, 18 predicted proteins | sample 3176221 | NCBI WGS metagenome assembly SXGT01 (sample SAMN11356862, study PRJNA531348) | freshwater metagenome | isolation source: freshwater sample F1-120 | place: China: Fuxian Lake, Yuxi | collected 2017-12-25
GATCGCAAGGAAGATTGCCGCAATGGCCATGCCAAATGAAAACGGAATGGCGAAGGCGAGAAGCATCGTATGCTCCTTTCCAGATGCAAAAGCATCGGTGATACTCTATCACTTTTGCATAAATTTTAAACCGGAAGCTCAAGGCATGATTCTGGCTTTTTGCAATGCAGCTTCTGATCTAGAATCACTTCCTTTTCATGGAATCTCCCCCTTCCCTCATCGTTCCTCCCCGTCCGAGATTCATTCTGAATGAGGGAACAATTTTGTCCGGAGAATTCTCAGAATTGCTCCAAAGATTCAGGCAAGAATTGAACACAATATTTGATCGTGAATCGAATGAGCATGCGTCGTGGCCTCCGGAGAACGCACTCGACTGCTTTCAAAACTACCCGGAACGACCGAAACTTGCGATCGAACTGGCGCAAGAGCTCGCACAGATCGTACTGGAACTGGAATCCGCAGGAGGAAAATTCGGCGATCGTGAGCTGTACGCGCATCAAATGGGGCACCTGAAATGGCTGGTGCTCTCTCTACTGCACGATGGAACATCGTACGTCATCGAAGGTGCACCGGGTACAGGGAAAACGGCAATCGAGGGCTTCATTCTCATGGCGGCAACACGCCTGCAAATGCGCGGCCTGCTCGACAAAAGCGTTCTCTGTGCCACTCACCGACCGTTCGTCCTCAGCCAACAGGCCCTCAGCAGATCCGAACGCATCGAAAGAATAAGGACTTCCAGCAGCCATGAAGCGAAGAAGGAGTGGGAGTACCTGTGCTCCATGCTCGATGAATTCTCGCATGACCTCACGCTGCCTGAATGGAAAAGAATTCGCGAAATGCACCGTGAGAAGAAAGAAGTCGAGTGCATACGGGAAAAACTGAAAATCCTTCTGCGGATCGCCGCCGTTAAAGACGATGAAGACAAGGCACACTGTGAAAAGATCCTCAGCAATGCGGAGCTACTGGCTTCAGGACAGGCCGCTTTAATCTCTGATATTGCGGGAGCCGGCATGATTCTTCCCTTCCCCGCATCTCTCGATAGAGAGCACGATAGTAGAAGTGCGCATGGAGATCTCGGAATCGGAATTCCGGATGACTATTTCCGCTACGGAGTCGTACACTCGCGGAGAGAAGCGGGGAGGCCATCCCGCGAAAAGAAAATCGAACGAGGACATGCTCCTGCGGTGATCCTGACGACGGACGGCTCCGTCTTCAATACGAGAGGAAACGTGCAAAGCCTGCTTGGGGACGTAGGGATCTTCATCGTCGATGAAGCCAATGCTCCCGCAACGGCCTACCAGGAGGCGATCCTACGTGCGAGAGGAAATGGAGACAGAACCGATCCACCGCTTGGGTTTCTCATGTCGGCACTGAAGACAACGAACGGGATCGGAGCCAGACCCCATGCGCATGCCTACTCCCCGAGCATCGACATTCTTGAAGGCATCAACCGGAAAGTGCTTCCCGATGTCGGTGTCCATTTCTTCCCTCCGGAGAACGAATCACTCTACGCATCGAATACGCAGGAGGCTCTCGATCAACTCGTGGATATGCACTTCCGTACATTCGATCTGCCAACAACACTGCACCAGCACCAGCCAAGCGAATGTCATTCGGTGATCATCACCGATGCGGAATCGCTGGATGCAACGGTGACGCGGCTTCGCGAGGAATACGAAAGGAGAGGCTTACCAGGAACCGTCGTACCATTCAGGGGAAATACCTCGTACCCCCAAAGCGATCGTGTGCTCCTCTGGATGATGGAAGATGAAACGGGGCAAGACGGAAGGCGAATGGCAAAGATTCTTGTTTCGACTCCGACACTCGTCGTCGATGCACTCAGTTTAAGCGGACTCGAGAACGTGACGATTGCAACCGAAAAAGGAGTCGGTCCCGAGACACTCGAGAGAATTTTCGGACGGCTGCAACACTCGGGACTGCACCGTGAGCGAGGCGAACGATACCGAGGATACTTCATTCAGGGGCTGTATCGGGACACGCTTCCGGAAGCAACGCTGCTTGCGTTCTTCGGAAGAAACATCGATATGGGTACGACTGATTCCGGTGAAGGATTCATTGACCGCGTGCCCCTGCAAACACTGCACTCGCAGCACGGACGTACGCTCGATCTGGAGACCATTCAATCCATCGGGATAGCCGCAGAGCGGTATCCGCTGACCGTCGATGCCCTTAAGGAAAGAAAAGAGGTGCAGGGCACGAAACTCCAAAGAGCACGTCCGATTGATGAAGGGATACACGCCATGCTCTACGAAGTGCAGCCTGTGGCAAACTTCGAAGAGATACTGAAGCATCCGGTGTGGTCGACACTCGAACGCATTGCCTTTCGCGCAACCGTAGGATGGAATGAAGGCAATGTGGAAAAGAAGTGGACGAAGGAAGACTGCCAGAAAGCATTCATCAGTATCGTGCTTGATAAGGTGTTCGAATGCCTGCCCTCATTCATGATCGAAGCGAAAGGCTACTGGGAGGCAGCATTCGAAGAGACAATGATGAATGTCAAAACGAATGGGCCGATGCACTGTCTCAATGCGCTGATAGGAAGAATAAAAGGCGCCGTCCGGAATGCAAACCGCACCAATCGCTTCTCGGTACCGAGCAACATCGTCTTCGTTGAAGGCGAAAAACCCGTTGCAGATCGGGGCGACAACGTTCCGGAGATCATGCTGCAGGATGCAGAGGAGGAAGAGGAAAGAAATGAGGATGAACTGGATATTCGACAAACGAAATCATTCACAGAAGCGCTCCAAGTCGTGACAAAGTCAAAACTGAAGAAAAGAAGACATTCCACAACAAGATCATGAAGCTCCCCGACACACTCCTCCAGATCCGGCAGGAAGAACCCTATGCGCCTCAGGATGGCGACATCGAAATTACATCGCTTGTCCGTGCACACAGCGAAGCAAGAAATAATGAAAAGGCGACAGAAATAGCGCCAAGAAAACAGCCGAAACTCTTTGAAGCAAATTTCGACCTCAGTGCAGCGGGACTGCGAGCAGTGAATGTCATAAAGAGCCTGAAGGCTTCGGAAAGAATGAAGATTCTGCGCTTCCTGCTGGAGAGAGAAAATTCAGTCGGCGTGATCGCCGATCATTTGAAAACAAACCAACCAGCTGCATCCCATCACCTCAAGTTGCTCCGGGTCGAGGGGCTTCTGAACATGCGTAGGGACGGCAAGCACAACATCTACTCGATCTCAGACGAATGCAGGGATGCCGTCAGCGGGCTGATCCATCAACTCCAAACACTCGGGCAGGAAGATGATGCGCAGAATGAAGAATCGATGACGATCGAGGAACATGCACTCACGCTTAATATGCTGGCGGAGAAAATGAGACTGCAAATTTTGGAAATTCTGCATCTGCGAAAAGAAACAATCGTCAATGATATCTGTGAATTGCTTTCTCAATCTCAGCCAGGTGTATCCCACCATCTCGCGCTCATGAGAGAAGCCGAGATTCTCTCATCCAGGGGAGAGGGGAAAACAAGACCCTACAGCATCAGCCCCAAAGGCAAAAAAAGCTTCAGAAATCTGGCAAGAGAACTTGGATCGATGTTCTTCAAAAAGAACGATGACCTACATCGAGATGAACAAACAGCCGAATAGTGAAAGAAGGATGAACCAACGCACGAAGCAGACTGTATTCTAAGCCTATAAAGAAAATCAATGGAAAGGACTGGAATGCTATTGAGCCCTTTCATCATTCATTTTCTAAGAACACTTTTTGTATACGGTAAATGTACACATTTTTTATGCATTTCTAAGATGATTCTGCATAAACTGCAAAATATTGTCGTCGCTTGCAGCCCTATTCCGAGAGACTTTTTGGCACTTGACGCAATGATACTGAATCATCAAGCCCTTCTTGCCGTCTTGGTCAATGGAAATCGGCTCCAGTAAGCCCAGACACAAAGAAAGTCTGTCACCGGGACCGTCTCTGTCCACATGCTTTGAAAATAGGCATTGTGGACAATGGTTTCTATACGTTCCGCTGCCAAGGGGATGAACATCGACTCCACAATGCTCGCAGGTAAAGGACTCTTCACGAGGAATGAAGGTCATAATATCGTAAGCGTACACGAAGGAACCTCTCAAAAATAGCAGGCTGCTAGGAAACAAGCTGAAATTTTACGAGGCGTATTCGTTATACGTTGAGTAAAATTTCAGCGCTGTTAACAAAGCAGCATGCATTTTTCAGAGGTTCCTTTAGACGTTAAAACGAAAGTGCATGACATCACCATCCTTCACAACGTATTCCTTGCCTTCCACTCGTAACTTTCCTGCCTCTTTAGCCTTCGCCTCACCCCCGAGTGCAATGAAATCGGCATAAGAAATCGTCTCGGCACGGATGAAGCCCTTCTCGAAATCCGTATGGATCACGCCGGCAGCTACGGGAGCGGTAGAACCCTTGCGAACGGTCCAAGCCCTTACCTCCTTCACGCCGGCAGTAAAGTAGGTTTGCAGCCCAAGTGCGTCGTATGCGGCATGAATGAGGCGATCTAAGCCCGATGTCGCTATACCAAGCTCCCGGAGCATCCCCGAAGCATCCTCCGGACTCAGCTCGATGAGCTCTTCTTCAAGTTTCGCCGAAACAAGGACTGCGGTATCGGATTCATGAAGTCCCGCTTTTGCCTTCGCTTCTGCCAAGGGAAGAGTCCCCATGGATTTCTCATCGGTATTCAGTGCGTAGATCATCTTCTTGGACGTCAGAAGTTGAGCATCTTTCAGTATCGGCAGGAGCTCCTTATCGATGACAACGCTCGAAGCAAACTTCCCCGCATCGAGAACTTCCTTCACTGCTTTCAAAACCGTGAGCTCCTTTACCAATTCCTTGTTGCCCGATCTGGCGCCTCCCTCGATCTTCTGAAGCTTCTTCGAAACCTTATCGAGATCGGCGATGATAAGCTCCGCCTCGATGATCTCCCTGTCACGCTTGGCATCGACAGATCCCTCGACGTGAATGACATCGCCGCCGTCGAAAATGCGGACGACATGACAGATGGCATCCACCTCGCGGATATGAGACAAGAATGCATTTCCAAGACCCTCTCCCTTGCTCGCACCCTTCACGAGACCCGCAATATCGACGAATTCGACGATAGCGGGAACAATTTTCTCGGGGCTGATGATCGCAGCAAGCTTCTGCAGACGCTCATCAGGAACCTCCACAATGCCGATATTCGGCTCGATGGTGCAGAAAGGATAGTTCGCCGCCTGCGCTCCGTGACTGCGTGTTAACGCATTGAAAAGCGTCGATTTCCCGACGTTGGGCAGACCTACAATACCTATCTTTAACGACATAATGCTTGGAGAAGTGAAGGCCGACTTGCCCCTCGTAGCTCCGCAGAGCGAAGTGGGGCGATACCGATTTTCAAAGACATAGCCGGAGCATAGTATCAGAGGATGAGCATTCCATCCCCAAAAGAAAATAACCTCATTTTCTCATCAATTGCCTTCTGATAGATCTCTAACAATTTCTTTCTTCCTGTACATGCAGAGACAAGCATCAGGAGACTGGACTTCGGCACATGAAAATTCGTGATGAGTGCATCGACGAATTTCAGCTCAGTCGATTCCGTGATGAAAAGTTTCGTCGATCCCTGAGGCCTTGTGATCTCCCCCTTGTAGGAAGCCGACTCCAATGTACGCACCGTCGTCGTGCCGACGGCAACGATGTGCCGACCGCTTTTCTTCGCCTCTGTCAGCCTCTTCGCCGTCTCAGAATCAATCGAGTAATGCTCCTCATGCAATGCCGATTTCTCCACTTGCTCTTTCGTGAGGGGCGCAAAGGTACCGAGCCCCACATGGAGCGTGATGTACTCGACCGAGCGACCGGACTCCCGAATTTTTTGGATCAGTGTCTCCGTAAAGTGCAATCCTGCAGTCGGTGCGGCGACGGAGCCGCTCTCGTGTGCAAAAACCGTCTGATACTCGCTTCGTCTTCTCGCTTCCGGCATCGGCGAATCCTTCATGTACGGAGGAAGCGGGGTTTCGCCGAATTGAAGAAGCTTCTCAAGCAATCCTTCGATCGGAAATGATGGTGTAAGAATCGCCTGCTGATCATGCCGATGCTTTACCTCAAATGAGAGATCCTTCGTCCACCGCAGAACATCACCTTGCTTGAGAGAGCCCGAAGCAAGGACGCGAATCGCATCTCCAACAGTCTCAAGATAGAGAGCGGAAACAAGACCTCCGGTATATTTTTTGAGTGTCATTTTTGCAGGAATCACTTTGGTTTGATTAAAAACCACAACGCAGTGTTCCGGAAAATACGTGCAGATATTTGCAAACGTATCGAAGAGAACTTCATCCTTCTTCCTGTCGTACACAAGAAGACGCGCGGAATCTCTTGGAGACACCGGCTCTTTTGCAATGAGCTCCGAGGGGAAGCGGAAATCGTACGATGAGAGGAGGCTGTCGAAAGTAGACATCGGTAGAGTAGTACGTAGTAAGTAGTAAGAAGTACGGCAAGCCTAGCAAAAAGATTGTTGATGTCATTCTTACTACATACTACTTACTTCTTACTGCTAATAAGCCTTTGCCACGTAAATTCGCTTTTCAAACGCACTCGGTTTTCCGGAGACCGGATCTGTCATTCCTTTTGCATCCTCCTTGGAATCGAATGCAAAACAACGATAGGTTCCTCCGCTGGTATCAGTCTTCAGTGTATCGACGGTCTTCTGGGTGCCATCCCACGGAATCAAAGCCCACATGCCGTCTTCCAGAGCCTGCTTCAGCTCGTCGTAATTCTTCGGATCAACCGTCTTGCTTTTGCGTAGTTCCAGCGCTTTCCGGAACAACGTGTCCTGATCTTCTTTCAGCATCTTCGAAACAACCTCAACCGCTTTCGACAGAGGACATTTCACAGCCTCATCGCGCGATCTTATACGACTCTTAATCATGCAAGACGCTTCGGCAAGATCCCTCGCACCGAGCTCGATTCTCACGGGTGTTCCCATGCGAATCTGATGGAACGTTTTATCACCGAGTCGTGCTTCCCTGGCATCGATGCGAATCGTTCTCTCGCCCGACGTCTCCTCGAAGCCATTCTCACGGCCGTGAACCCTGTAGATGTTCCTGGAACCGCTCAGGCTGACGGCAAGTTCGCGTGCCGCCTTTAAGACATTCTCATTCTCCCCTGCTTCGGAACCAAAAATCGGCAAAATCACACACTGAACGGGGGCGACATTGGGCGGAAGCACGATGCCGTCGTCATCACCATGCGTCATAAAGAGAGCGCCGAGCAGGCGTGTCGATGCTCCCCAGGAATCGTAGAATGGCACTGTCTGCTCCTCCTGCTGATTCAGGAAGCTGACCATTGGCTTTCCGTCGGATCCCATCAGAAAATTCTGCGACAGCATGTGGCTCGTACCCATCTGAAGAGCCTTGCCGTCCTGCATCATGCCTTCGATCGTGAACGTCCCCGTCGCACCCGGAAAACGCTCGTGCTCGGCCTTCTCACCCTTGATGACCGGAATTGCGAGGAACTTCTCGGCAAGGTCGGCATAGAGATCGAGGATCTTCAGCGTAAAGTCCCTGCATTGCTCCTGCGTTGCAAAAAGACAATGTCCCTCCTGCCAATGAAACTCCGTAGTCCGCAGAAACGCGCGGGGTCGCTTCTCCCAACGCATCACAGAACACCACTGATTGACGAGGAGCGGCAAATCCCTGTGACTCTGTATCCGTCCGCTTCTCGTATACCAGTCAACGAACAGTAATTCGGATGTCGGCCTGATGAAGTACGGCTCCGGAAGCTTCCCTCCTCCTGCATGAGTCACGACGGCGACTTCCGGGGCAAAGCCTTCTACATGTTCCTTCTCTCTCTTAAAAAAACTCTCCGGAATCAAGGTCGGCAGCATGATGTTCTCGACTCCAAGCTCACGGAGTCTTGTGTCCATATAAGTCTTAATATTGCCCCACAGCTTCGTTGCAAGGGATCCGAATGTGATGCAACCGGTCACCGGAGACTCGTCATACAGATCAGGCGCATGCGACAAAACGTCCTGATACCACTGGGGGAAATTCTGCGCTCTGGGAGTGATGAGTTGCTTGGCCATGAACAGGGCATAGGTTATAGGGTAAAGGCTACGCAATCTAGGACTTTCGCAGTCGACGAATTGTTCCTATACTCTGCCAGCGTTCATTCGCTGTTCCCCTGCTTGCAGGCCGAAGCTCCGCATCAGCGGAGCGAAGGATCCACCATTGGATGAATAGAAACTGCTTCCCGCTCATTCACTGTCATTTATTCCCCTGTAGCTCAACGGTAGAGCACCTCGCTGTTAACGAGGGGGTTACTGTTTCGAATCCAGTCGGGGGAGCCAATCTTAAAACTCACTTCAACCGAAACAACGCATTTCGATCGCTCTCATCGTCATGCACCATCGGAAGGTTTGCAAGATTGATTGTGTCCCCATCCTGAGCAATCTTCAGGATCTGCTCGTTTTGGCAAAAACGAACTTTCCCCTCCCCCATCACAGTGACCGTCACTGTATCGATCGTCCAATCCACAATGGCTGCAGTTCTATCTTCAATGCCAAAACCGAGCTTCTGAGGATGCTGCTTTGTTGCGCGCAATAAACGCTCGATACGCCCCGGTGTCAGATGATGCTGATCAATCACCGCCCACGGCACGAGCCCTAAACCTTCTCCGAGGTCCGCAACAGGATTGCCTCCCTTGATCATAATGCTACTCAATGCAGATGCACCCGCGGAACTGCCTCCGATGACTCCGCCCCGCTCTACAAACTTATCGAGTGCGGTGTGAAATCTTGTTCTTAAATAGGGCGCGACAAGATCGTTCTGATCTCCTCCGTTCCACCAAATCGCCGTGGCATCATCGAGTTCATCCACAAATTCTTGGGAATTTGCCATCATCGGACTACGGGTATGCAGGAGTTTCGCCGATGCGACATTTTGAGACCACTTCCAATACGAACCAACGTTCTTATCTACATCGGCTGCCTTACTTGCCGTTGGAACAACCAGCACCTTGGCTTTTTCTCCTCCGGCTCTCCGCACAAATTCCTGATGAACCTTGTCGGGTAAGAACCCTCCTCCCCCAATCACAAATTGCCGATGAACAGGATTCATGGAAGAACGAGCTTCGTGAGGAGGATCGTCGCCTCGAGCGAGACGTGTACCAGCAAAAAAACCCGCAAGCATCATCCTGTTGAATGCGCGCCGTGTCTGCAAAGAAGAAGCTACATGAGTCTGCGTCGGCTCCTGAGCCTCGGATACGAGAGGATTACGTTTCGTAATCTCTTGCATGTGAAGAAAGTGTGGATGACAGAAGAACTATCGTCAAGAATATTGAAAAAATAAATAAATAATGATATAATAATAGGAATGCAAAAATACATACCACATATTCTTGTCGCTTTCGTGATTGCAACGTTTGCGACAGTCATTCCCGACCTGCTTGGGGCACCCCCTGACAGAGTGACGCTCTGCCATACGCCGCCGGATCCGGATGTCACCATGGAAGTACCGAGCCCGTCCGTGGATTCGCATCTGACCCATGATGATTATCTGGGGCCATGCACCGGCTCGAGTTCATCCTCTTCGTCAAGCGAAGGAAGCAGTGAAACCTCTTCGTCGTCTTCTTCGAGTGAAACAAGCAGTGAGAGTTCCGTCTCTTCGTCTTCTTCGAGCGAAGAAAGCAGTGAAAGTTCCTCTTCATCTTCTTCAAGTGAAGAGAGCAGTGAAAGTTCTGTATCGTCGTCCGCACATGACAATGGCAATTCCGGATCCGGCGATGAACACCGCACCACGCCCTCTGTCTCCGAAACTCCTTTACTCTCGAACCGCGGTGCGGCAGGCGGTGGCGGAGGAAGTAGCGAAGACAATCCTGAAATACTCGATGCCATCTTCAGCGGGCATGGTCTTGCGGAACATATCTCCGCAGTGGACTTTATCCTCAGCACGAACAGTTTGCAGCAAACATCCCTGTATTCCGGAGGAGGACAGGGAAGAAACCCTCAGGATTTTTTGGACCCGACGCTGTCTGAAAAAAACGAAAGTGAATTGGAGCACGCCGCATTCTGCAGCATGTTCCGATATTTCCAGCGCCTGGCGACACTCCGTCCCTACAGCCCCGATTATTACATCGAGTGGATCTCTTCGAAGCTTGCCGAAGCACTCGGGAAGAAAGAAGAAGAGGTGAAAGCAGTCATCGTCGGTCGCCCTCCGGTAGTACCCTATGAAGATGCATTCCTTGCGAGCATCAGTAATCAGGGGTGCGCCGCAAACGCATTTGTCTTCACACCCGAAACAGATGAAGACCAAGAAATACGTGATCTTCATACGGACCAGAGCAATCCGCTCCACCATGCTTCTCCCATCGAAGATCTCCAAATACTGGATACAAGCACCGATACGGATCTCAGCTTCGCCGTCATGCAGGGAAGCGAAGTCTTCAAGGATTACAGGAACAGTCTGACGCACGAGATGCACATGGTCATCATCCGAGATGATCTGCAGTATTTTCATCACATTCATCCGCAGCGCGATCACCTTGGAATATGGCATATTCCCTTTGCGCCCGCAGTGAGAGGAACATACTGGCTCTACACCAATTTCATCGACAGTGCGGGACATTCGTACGGATTGCGATTCATTCGCGAGTATCCGGGAAGCGAAGGAGAAACGGGTGAAATTTTGGATTTCAGTCCGGAAAAGAAAGTCGACACGTATCTCTTCCGGCTCATCCCCGAAGACATAGAAAGCGGAATGTCATTCACGTACGTCATCACCGACGAAGAAGGAAAACTTGTCTACCCGCAACGGTACATGGGGGCTTTCGGGCATCAGGTCATCATTTCAACAAGCGGATACTTCAGCCATTCTCATCCCGTCAAAAGAGCGAATCAGAACCCCGTGTTCTACGTCGAAACTCCACCCGAAGGCATCCATTTGGTTGTCGCTGCATTTCAAATCCGCGGGAAAGATTACACGCTTTCCTACCGCTGGAAGAGGTAAGTCGGTCAATCCATCGCAACAGAATTTTTCATCATGCGCCTGCGGTTTCTGCGTGCTCGCTGCCTCTTCGCGCTGTGTGTCTGGCTCTTCTGAATCTCCGGCCTGACACTCTCCGAAAGATCGATGACACGTCCCAATTTCCTGCACGTCTCATGGGCGATCTGAAAGTATGCGGCGCTCCGTTGGTCCGGGTTGCCTTCGATGAGCGTTCTGCTGTCACCGTACACGGTCATCGAATCCTGAGCCCTTGAAAACGCGACGTTCACTCTGCTGACGTTCTGCAAAAATCCAACAGCGTCACGATCGTTGCTGCGCGTGGTGAGAATATGAATATCCTTCCGCTCTGAGCCTTGGAACGAGTCGACAGTCGCAATATTGCCCCGGAGAGCATTCATCAATTCGACTTTTTCACCCTCATCCTCGGTACGCAGTTTCCTCAGATTCTTTCTCACCAGTTTCCCCTGCGGACGATACATGGTGATGACACCGGTTTCTCCCCTGACCTTTTTTTCCTTCCGATGCTCGCGAAGAAGTCTGCGCGCAACCAGGCGAGCCTCGAGCTTGTTCACCTTCGAGGTTCCCGCAGATTGCTCTTCCCTGCCTTCACGGGATTTCGTATCCACCCAAAGCAGTTGTCCGATATTCTCAAGATGATCTTCATCGATCCTTCCCGCCTTCAATCGACCGTCGTAGCCGGCCTTCGAAACCAATTCAACGATGCCGGGAAGCGAACGTCTGTTCGTTCGAAGCATGACTTTTGCGAGCGCGCCTTTCTCCGCCATCATCTCAAACGGTCCTCTCTCAAAATCTTCAACTCTACCTTCATCAATGACCGTATGCGCTCTTGTTTTTGAGTCCTGAAGGAAGCTCTTCACGCCACGCGGAATATCGATATTCCCAAGCTGCTTATGGTCTCCGATGAAGATAATCTGCACGCCTGCCTTCTCGAGAGCAGGAAGAAACTCGTGAAGATGGGCCTTGGATGCTTCGTCGACAATGACAACGTCGAAACGGATCAACTCCAAGATTTCATCGGAAATGAGTGAATTGAGCGTGACTCCTGCGACGAGACCATGATCGTATTGCAGTTCCGTTGCGATCATTTTTTTGGTCATATCGAAGTCCTCCCATGCTTGTTTCCACGAATGTTGGTCGAGCATCGGACCCATGTAGTTAGCCTCAGTAGGCTCGGGCGTTCCGCTTTCGGCACTCCATGCTTCTTTCGCCTTTTTGAAGACGACTTCATCCACTCTCATGAAGGTGTAATCGCTCTTTCTTGGATGCTTCAGGTTCTTTCGGATGAAATCTTCTTTCAATTCCTCGTCACACACGCTCGACTCTGTGCCACCACGATGCACTTTCACTCCCTGCTTCTTGATCGCCTTCAGGAGGACATCGAGACCTCTGTTGCTGTGGGAGAGAATAAGCGTTTTCTTTCCCTGTTCCTGGAAATGCTTTGCAAGATGACTGGCAACCGTTGTCTTACCGGTTCCCGGAGGACCCTGTATCACCGTGCATGGATGTGCCATGCCGGCGAGAGCAAATGCAACGGATTGCTCCTCATCGCCAAGCAAAGCGACGGGAATATCTCTCCGCCCGATTTCTCGGTCATACTCCGCCATGTAATTGATCTTCCTATCAGTATCGAAAATAGTTGCATGAAAAAATGCAGCTTCTGCGTCGTTGAGTTGTTCAGAGTCATACTCTTCATCGGATCTTCGCTTTTTCTTCACCCCACTCCACTCATACGGCTGACCGTTTCTGTCCTCAATTTGATCGTCAATCTTCAACTTGCGCATCATGGAGTACACGTACTGCTTGTACCGTAGAATAGAACGACGATCGGATTTCTTTCGCATCGAGAAACCACTTTTCGGCAGTATTTTTCCATGCATGTTGAGAAGAACCGTCCCTCCGGATACATCGCTAACCACAGCTTGAGAAACAAATTTTCCTTCAGCGTCAAAAATATCGACTCTGTCTTCTTCTCCGAGAATCGCAAGATCGGCACTCGTATCTGGGGGTGACGTTAAAAAACTATCCAAAGCTGCGTGATAACCGTCACTATCAAAATTTTGGGAGCCATCAGTACCGAGTGATGTGAACTGCCTTCGAAGCTGCAACTGCAAAGCAGGATCGCGGTAATCCGTACTTCCCCACGCGTTGTGAGTAATCACCTCAACCTGATGCGATCCCCTCTTCCTTGTGTGATAGACAGGGAGTCGAATGCCTGGAGAATCGGTCCTCTTATCTCCACAAATCTGCTCGTCAATTTCGAGGAGCTGATCGATATACCGAAGGGAAATTACGAGTTGCCTCATCCACTCGATCTGAAGAATTTGACGCTCACTCTCCGTGATAGTTTCAACAATCGGCTGTCCAAAAGGAACAGCTCTCTCAAGCTTCTGCCATGGAGTCGGGTTATGCGTTTTCATGACAGCGAGAACTTCTTCCATTGTTTTATCGCGTATTTCAGAAATGTCCGCAGTCGTGAGTTCCCTCGGAAGATTGAATTCAATATCGAGAGCTTGCAGTGCCGGAGGAAGTTCTTCACGAAGCATGGAAAATGAAAGTGTATTATTTTAGCATTTTTTCTTTGTAAATCAATGAAAGACCCCCACGCCTTTCCAGCCGTGGGGGGACTTGGCTCTCTTGCGAGAGCTAGTCGTTCTTCTGCGCCGCGCGAGGTGCGGCTACCTTTGTTTTGACCCACACGGGTCACTCCTCGGTAATTTCCACACGCCGGCGCCTTTGCTTAGAGAGGAGCAGAAGATGTTGTTGCAGAGCGGCCGAAGCCAAACTGCGCCCCGCATCGATCACCCGACAAGAGCGAACGATCTAGTCCAACTACCCTTCCGAAAAAGGGGGGACAGAGGGGAGGAGAATGAGGAGAGCTCGCATCGAACTGGGCAGAGCCCGTCTTCGTCGAGATGCACTCACTTCCAAGTGTGAATGTAACTAATAAATGACATATAGTCAAATTTTAGAGCGCGTCTCAATGTACAATCACTCCCATGCGCAGAACTGACCTCACGACAATCATTATTCCATTCGTGTATTTCATCGCCGGAGCGACAAGTCTTGCAGGGGTCGCCACAACGTTCTTCTATAAAGACGACATCGGACTCTCGATCGCGCAGGTACAAATCCTTGGATCGATCGCGATCATCCCGTGGAGCATCAAGCCGATTTACGGGATTCTGTCCGACAGACTGCCAATCTGGAAACTTCGTCGAAAACCGTACCTCTTCCTTGCGGGCCTCTTCGGCTCAGTGGGATATTTGCTGATGGCGACCATCGTGCAGAGTTTCACAGGAGCCATCGTATCGAGCATAATCTCCGCGCTCGGTTTTGCACTTGCAGACGTTATCGTCGACGGCATCGTCGCGGAGCGAAGCAGAACGCAGCGGGAGGCGGGGAAACTGCAAACGATCTGCCGCGCATCGCTGATGACCGGTGCCATCGCCGTATCCTATCTCTCAGGAATTCTCGTCGAGAGCATCGGCGCGAGAAACGTCTTCTTCATCACGGGAGCTCTTCCGATCTTCACCTCAGTCTTTGCCCTGCTGATCTCCGAAGAGAGCAATGCCGTCGCTATCAAAATTTCGGTTCGGGAAATTCTGAAGAGCATCAAAGCGATGTGTACTCCGGCTGTCTGCTGGTCCATCGCATTCCTCTTCATCTGGAGATCGACACCGACGAGCGGCGGAGCGCTGAGTTACTACCTGATCGATGAACTGAAATTCACTCCGGAATTCTTTGGCACCCTCTCACTCGTGAGCAACATCACGGCTATCCTCGGCATCGTGATTTTTCGAAAATTTCTCCTGAGCCTTCCGCTCAGGACACTCTTTCTGTGGATCGTGATTCTGAGCATTGTACTGTCGCTTCCGAGCATCGGACTGGTCTACGGATGGTACGCGGTCCTCGGCGTCAGCCCCGAGTTCTTCGCTGTCGCAGACACGGCAATCGGTGGCGCACTACAAGAAATAGGCTTCCTGCCGCTCCTGGTCCTTGCGGCACGAGTCTGCCCGAAAGGCATGGAAGCCACGATGTTCGCACTGCTCGCCAGCATCATGAATATCGGACTCGCTGTAAGCGACCTCGGAGGCGCCTGGCTGACGACTATCTTCGGCGTCCATGGGGCGGAACCGGGGATTGCGGCCAATTATGGAAATCTTGCAATCGTGATGTGGATCGCCATTCTCTCCAGCGCTCTACCGTTGCCGCTCTTGCGTTTTCTCCCCGAGACCCGGGAAGCAAGTGAGGTCGACGGTTCCGCTTCCGGGAAAACAGGAGGCATACACGCACTGGATCCAATGAAAAGCGAAATCGCCTGAAAGGAGTACCATAGTGTCATGTCGATCTCCTCGCCATTCACATGGAAACACAGTGTGCGTGTCGTCCTGGCGATGGGATTTGCCGACTTCGTGCTCAAATACCGAGGATCGTTTTTGGGGTTCTTGTGGTCCTTCATCATTCCGCTGGTTAAATTCGTCGTCATCTTCCACGTCTTCAGTCCGTTCATTAAAGACGTTCCTTTCTATCACCTCTATCTCTTCCTCGGACTCATTCTCTGGGAACACTTCGCACTCATCACGAATGCATGCATGTCGATGCTCCACGATAAGGCAATGATCATCCAGAAAGTGGTCTTCCCGAGGCTCCTGCTGATTCTCTGCGTCGGATGGACCCACGGACTCGTTCTTATCAGCTATTTTACGATTTTTCTCGTCATCGCCTTCATCATGGGAATACGGCCGACATGGGGACTGCTCTACGTTCCCCTTCTCTTCCTGCAATCGACCATGCTCGGGCTTTCAGTCGGCATGATCCTCAGCTCCTATTCCCTGAAATACCGTGACCTCCAACACCTGTGGGGCATCCTCCTGCAAGTGATCTTCTGGCTGACTCCCATCATCTATCCCTACACGCCGAAAGCTCCGATCATGCAGGATCTGGAAAATCTTTTCTCCCTGTCTTCGATGCATGTTTCGCTGTGGTCGCTGTTCGATCTCGTCATCCGCTTCCAGCCTTTGTCGATCCTGCTCCATGATGCAAGACGAGTCATCCTCTACGGAGAACTCGTCGGTATCCCCACACCGTTCCATGCGCTCGGCTTCACGTTGTTCTGCCTACTGCTCTTGGCGCTCTGCTCCTTGCTCTTCCACAGACGCAGTCGCTACTTTGTTCAGGAATACTGATGGACAACCACGCCGTCTCCTGCATCGGGATCACGAAGCAATTCGAGCAGTACATCTTCCCCTCGACTTTGCTTCAGGACCATATCCTCCGGTGGCGAAAGCATCGCAATCGCTGGTGCCACAAAGCCTTAGACAACGTGTCTTTAGCCCTTAAGAAAGGCGAATGGGTAGGACTCTACGGACCCAACGGCTGCGGAAAAACGACGCTGCTGAGGATCCTTGCAGGTCTCCTCCCGCAAGACAGCGGAACGATATCGGTGGAGGGAAAACTCTCGTGTTTCTTCGAACTCGGCGTCGGTTTCCACCCTGAGAGATCTGCGGTCGAGAACATCTACCTGCATGGACTCATTCACGGCATCGACCCGAACATCATCGAGGCGCAGACGGATGAAATCATTCATCGTGCGGGTGTTGCCTCGCATCGGGACCTGCCCATCAAATGCTACAGCACCGGCATGCGGATGCGCCTTGCGTTCATCACGACGATGCGAACGGAATCCGATATCTACTTCCTCGATGAAATCCTTGCCGTCGGAGACGAGGAGTTCAAGAAAATTTGCGATGAGGAATTGAGGGAGCTCCGAAGCAAAGGAAAAACCGTTCTGCTCGTTCACCACGGACTCTTTGAATTGCAACAGTACTGCGACCGCATTGTCTTCATGGAATCGGCAAAGGTGATCGGAGAAAAACAGATGAAGAGCGATGCCGGAGCGACGAAGGCTACGCCTGCTCCTGCGAAAGAATACGCTCGCGGATGAGTGCCCCCAGACTTTCGGGCGAAAGCGATCTTACTATGTCTTGCGAAGCTTTTTTCCCAAGCCTGTCTCTGAGTACCGGATCTTCGTACAGACGTCGCATCGCTGAAGCAGCCTGACGAATATCCGGATCGGCCCAGACATTCCCCTTCCTGTAGGGCCCTTCATCCTTGCTGAGAGCCACGAGCTTGTAATCGATGAGGATGCCGTTCGTCGAATTCATAAAATCGGTGTTGCCGGAGTAGTTCGTCGCAATGACGGGCCTTCCGCAGAGCATCGCCTCCGCCAGGGTGAAGCCGAAGCCCTCCGAACGATGGAGCGAAACATAGACATCGCACAGACGCAGCAGGTCGCAGGCTTCCTGAGGAGAGAGGAATGAATCGATGAGTAGAATATTGTGACCGGCTGCAGCCTTCGCAAGTCGGGAACGAACAGTCGGATCGTGATCCGCATTGCTGAATTTGATGACGAGTTCTGCCGCATCCTCTCTCTTGAAAGCCGTGATGAAAGCCTCGATGACTGCAAAAGGATTTTTACGCTCGGTGATGCTCAGGCAATCGAACATGAAGAGGAACACGGTACGATCTTCACTGATGCCGAAATCCTCACGCGTATGCGACAAACCCTCTTCCAGCAGAACGGGAGGAGGAACCACATGCACAGGGCACTCGACTTTGGCGGCAATCGCCTTTGCGCTGAACCGGCTCAGCACCCAAATTTCATCGAACCATTTTGAGGCGGCGATCCACTCGTCCGGAAATACTTCCATCTCCCAGGCCCAGTATCCGATCATCCGTTTGGCGCGAAGAACATGAGAACCTTCGGATTGGATAAACGTTCCGACTTGATCTGCATTCACATGCATGAGAGTCGTATCGTACGGATAGCCTGAGGAAAAATGCTCCTCAAGATGTGTCTGAATCTGAGGAAGGAAAGATGCCTCGATATTTTTGAGTGTGAAAGGAATATGCGCGGCAATCACGGACTGAACGTTCATTCTCGCCAACTGACCGACGCCGGTGCCGCTCGTGAAGTATCCAACCACATTCAATCCGGATGGTTTCAGGGAAGCGGAAACGGGTCGCGAAGGGAGGGCATGAAGATCGAATGCCACGAGAAATCTGCGAATACGCTGAAGGAAACGGGACGGCAAAAGAGCACGCAGAGCCGAAACCAGGAAACGATAGAAGCGAAACGTGTTGCGCTTCAAGAGCACACGGCGAAGCGCTGTCGTCGGTGATGCGGAGACATCGGCGCTCTGCAGAGAATAGAGAAACTCCTTCGGAAGATCGAAATGGTTCCGCGTACCCTGATGCTCGAGAATCCAAGCCGCAAAACGGCTGTCGAGCTCCGGGAAAGCCTGCAAGATTTCCGGAGTGCTTCTGCGAAGCCACTCATGAGCATTGGTCATCCAAAAACCGGACTCAGTTCGAATGAGTGGCTCCTGAAGCCATTGCCAATAGGAGCCTCTCCCAACGAGAAAAGGATCTCCAAAACGGAACCGATCGGATGGACTGAGTTCATGAAAGTGTCTGCGAACGAACAAAGGAATGGAAACTCCGTTCTGAAAACGGCCAAAACCATACGGCTTCTTCCTTTCCTCCATGTAACGCTCTGCAAAGAGAAGATCATGATACCGATCGAACAGAGTGCGCAGCGCTTTCTTACGTGAGAAACCGCGCTCATTGAACGAATACTTGCACATTGTTTCCGGATGCTCGGGTTCGTAACCGCTGAAGTGATAGAAACCCAGAGGCTTGCCATTCACGATGTACTGACCCTTCTCCAGTTCGATCGAGCGCTCATGAAGATTCCAGTAGGCAACATTGCAGGACGCATCCCGAAGCACGCATACGCGGGGAAATAGTCCAGGAACAAGATCGATCCACCGCTGATCGAAGAACACATGCTTCTCTGGCTGCTCGGTGCAATCTTCCATGCAACGATCTTTCCACCAATCGAGGAAACTCTTCGTGATGTCCGACTGTGAAAGCCCGATGAAACCGAGGTTATACACTCCTGCGCGGAGAATATCCTTCTCCGAAGGATGAAGACCGTCGTCGATCGGCTGAAGAAGATGAGGCGTGAGAACAATCGAATGATGTGAGAGAGCGGCTTGAACGGAAGAAAGCTTCGAACACACGAGAATATCGGGATCGAAGTAGAGTAAAGCGTCGGGCTTCTTCTTCTCAAGGATCCACGAAAGGAAAAACGGCTTCACGGCAGTATGCAGTTCGCGAATGCCATAACGAAAACACATCTGCTCTTTATTTGGAATATCGAGATCTGCAATGGGAATGATCGTGAAAGGCTCGCTCCGAGTGTCCAGATCAGCATCGAGTGGATCCACAAGAAGCACAACGAATGCGGCATCAGGATGATGTGTGTGGAACGATTTCGCAAGCACTCGCGCGTAGGAGAGAAAATTCCTCGAGACGATCGTGCAGGCAATCATCGATGGTGTTCGCACAAGATTATGCGTGCTTACGCTCGTTGAAGATGAGATACCGCTGCTTCCATCGGAGCGGAACAATTTCCTGATGCCTGATTCGAGGACACGCAGAACATGAGTCAGTCTCCAGCTCTTCGAGTGTCGCATTCGATCGAAGGCAGCTTTGAGTGATGCAAAAGCAGTATCGGACTCCTGAGCTTTTCGACGAAGAAATTCGATATTTGCATCTAAGTCTTTCGCTTCCTTCTGAAGAAGAGCCACATTCATGTCGGATTCCTGCTTCGCCTTGTCGGACTCCTGTTTCGCCTTGTTGAGCTCCGCGAAATCCCTGTGGAGGAAGCGAAGATCCTCCTCTGACTTCTGAAAGTAACATTTATAATTGCTGAGTGCCTTTCTATCTCTGAGATGATCGATCAAGTATGAGATACGAGCCATTTCCACGGTCTCAAGATGCTTCCTCATGACATCGCTTAAGGAAATGCTGCTGAGGAAAGACCGCAGGGATGAATGCGCATCAAGGGATGCTGCATCAGCGATGATGCCGATACCGAATAAGCCCGGTATCTGACTGTAGGAAAGTTTGAGTGGCGACTGGGCAATGAAGTCCTCGACGGCAGTCAGAATGCCGTTCTTCAGTGAATGTTCATGCAGAGCATTCTCGACATGAGGATTCAGACCTTCGTCCTTCTGCAACTCTCCCGTCTCGGGAACAATGCCTTTCTTTGCAAACGGCTGACGATAGTATGCGGGAATACGCTCCGGATCCGCATACGTATCACGCCGGCCGTAAGGCCACCCTACATCATGCAGAACAACGATCGGGAAAGACCCTTTCGTTGCCGAGCATTTCTCGATGAGAAGAAGTTCATGATAGACGGTGTACCAATTGTGATCCCCGTCGATGATGACTGCGTCACAGTCTCCTTCTATCTTCGGAAGCGCGTTCAAACTTGTTTCCCGATAGAAATGAAGAGTGTCTGGTTCCTCCGATTGCCACTGAAGAGCGTCGAAGAGTGGTTCAGGATCGATCGCATGCAGCTTCCCATCGACTTTTCGTGCGTACCCGAGAAGATTTTTTGTATTGCGACCGTCAGCACATCCGATCTCTATGATCTTCTTCACATTTGCAGCCTCGAAGAGAGGCTTCAGAAGTGAGTGCCAAACGTGATCCAGACTCGCATGCACAGGAGGGACAGTGTAGCATAGGCCGCTATGGATCTTGGCTATGTGATCACAGGGCTCGGGAGATCAGGCACGACATTCCTGGCACATGTATTCAAGAATGCGGGATATGATCTCGGTGATGTGAGCACCGAAGAAATCGGCGTGAACGGACCGGTCGGTGGAGGCATGGAACACAAAGAATTTGCACGCGTGAACATGCGTCTTCAATCCTGCATCACGACCTTCTGGACTTCGGGAAATACGAAAGAATCGAAACCTCCCTCCATCGAGGAGATGCTGATCATCGGTCGTCCGATGTTCAACCAGAAGTGGCCGTTCGTTCTCAAGGATCCGAGATTCTGCGACACATCCTGGATCTGGCATGCGGCAGGTTATAGACCAAAGCACCTGTTTCTCTGCATGCGGAACCCGTACGAGCGGATCGCATCCGTTCGGGAGATGACAAAATTGAAAACCGTAGACGAACAACATCATATTGCTTTGGTCCAGAAGACGTACTACCGGTACTTCAGCGTCTACAACACGCAGCTCCTGTGCCTCGAAAACGACATACCGCTCACGCTTGTGCACTACCCGAGGATCGGGAAAGACCAGGAATATGCGGAAAAAATCCTGAGTCCGTTCATCAACAATCCATGGTCAGTGGTCTCTGAGGTATGGCAATCGACCATGCATCATCAGCAATCGGATATGAAGCTCTACCAGCCTCATCTTCCCGGAGACAGGGAGTTGTAAAGCTTTTGATTGCCGTTCAATGAAAATCTGATCTACCATCCGCACGTGAGCACGGGAATTTTCATCGGCCGTTTCCAACCCTTCCACGAAGGACACCGACGATGCGTCGAGCGCATTCTCAAGGAGAAAGACCGATGCATCATCCTCCTGCGAGATACGAAAACAACGGAGAAGAACCCGTTTGATCTCGAGAAGAGAAAAGCTCTCATCCGCAGCGAATTTAAAAATGAGCCACGAGTGGCGATCGATGTCATCGATGACCCGGATGCAGACATGACCGTCTACATCGGTCGGGATGTCGGGTACGATTTGATCAAGCTCGATACGGAGACGGAGTCGATTTCCGCAACGGACATTCGACGAAAGCTCTATGCAGAGAACCGGAAAATTTCCTCCTGACATACCCATGATATTTCCTATCCTCTGGCTAACCGGCAATTCCGGTGCGGGCAAGACAACGCTGGCGGAAGCCTTCGAGAAACACTGGAACGATCGTCCTGCGGACAATCATCCGCTCAGCAGACGCGTACTCGTGCTCGACGGGGATGAAATGCGATCGACGATTTCGGAACGGGACTCTCTCTCGAGAGAAGACCGTCGCACGCACAATCTAAGGGTTGCAAGACTCGCTCTGCTGATGCAGCGAAAAGGATTCCTCGTTGTAGTCGCCGTCATCGCACCATTTGCCGATGTAAGGGAGGAAATTGCAAAACTGTGCAAACCACTCTGGATTTACATCAAACGAAGCGGGCTCTCCGCTCCCGATCGACCGTATGAAATACCAACACATCCTGCATACACGATCGACAACGACATGCTCACGAAAGAAGAAAGTCTTCTGGAGCTTCTTGCATTCATGAAAGGCTACGAAACAGGAACGCTCATGCAGAGAAAGAAAACCCTAGAAGTAAAGCCTTGATTTCTGGCTTTGAGACCGAATAAATAAAGAAATATCCGCAGTGATTTCTCGCTTGGATAATATTGACAAAAGCACAAAAATACTTATAATAAACATCCTTTATGTCTCTGCGAACTTCCTTGCTGGCGATATCCGTACTGGGGTGCCTTATAGGCCTCTCCCAGAGGGTTTCAGCGCAAAATCTTGCAGTCTACGGTCAATACGTTTCAAGTCTGCAACGCGACGGGATTATTCAGAAGGGGCCTCTGGTCGACCTACGACTCTCCGAGGGCATCAATCGTGCCGAAGCCCTGAAAGTGATTCTCAGGTCGCAGCCTCGCTATGCCTCGAGCCTTCGAAGTATCACCGATGCGATGCCTCCGCTCTCACTCTTTCCGGATGTCGACCAATTGGCCTGGTACGCGCCGTTCATCGAAGTTGGTTTCCAATCGAAGCTCGTAACGGGATACCCAGACGGACTCTTCAGGCCAGAACGGGGCGTGAAAGTGGAAGAAGCGGCAGCCATACTAGTTCGAGCATTCGGAGGGCAAGCCGAATCGGTACCTTTCATGACTAGTGCAGAGCTTCGAAATGACGAAGGACGGTGGTACACAAACTCACTGAGTTTTCTGAACGAGCGCGGAGTAGCTGTGCCGGGTACCACTCTCCGAGCAGGCATGTATCTGACGCGCGGGGCTTTTTTCACGTTAACTGAACAGTTGCGTAGCTTGAATAGCATGCAACCGACACAACTCTCAGCCGTTCCCGCACAGTCCCAACCGAAAGAACAAATCTTCGTCGGAGGAAGCTCGGGAACAATGGAAAATGTGCAGATCGTCGATGATTCTGCCGCACTACAGTATGCCTCCAAGAAATCGTTCGCGATTTCCATTCCAAGCCTTTCGATCACCGATCTCACCATCACGCATCCCAAAGACGCATTCAGTCAGGACGGTGTTCTCGAAATCCTCAAGAACGGAGTGGGACATCTGTTCGCTTATCCGGGTGAAGGCAGCAAGATCATGATCTACGGCCACAGCAGCGGTTACCCTTGGGATCTCTCGAAGTACACGAAGATCTTTCGAACTATCAACAAGATCTCCATCGGTTCCCGCGTATACGTCACGCATCTCGGGAAAGTATTCGTCTATCAGGTAGTCGAAAAGAAGACCATTCCTGCAAAAGATCGATCCATTTTCGAATCAGGGGATAAGAAGGAGGAACTAATTCTCTATACCTGCTGGCCGCCCGACAGTATTGCGGAGCGTTACATTGTGCGTGCGGTTCCGATCGAGACGATCGCTCTGAAGTAAGACCGGTTCCTAGTCCTTGAGGCGCCTCCACCAGCTTTCCCCGACTGACCTCTCCTCCTCCGATGACTTCTTCGGTGCGTCAACGGGAACAGTCTCTTTCTTCAGAACCGCTCCAAGGAATTCGACCAACATTTTGCGAGTGAGAGGAAGGGTTCGAAGCATCGAGCTGCTGCCACGTTCCAGATCTGGCGCGCCGAGGAAATACCTCGCAAAATGAAGCGTGAGACCCTCGGCCATGATCTCCGCATCCTGCGGGGTGATGAGGCCCTCATGTACGGCAAGATTCAGAAGACCGGATGCAAGCAGCGCCGAGCCGTCTCCGACGCTCAGAGGAGAGTCCGGGTCCCGCGTTTCTCCCGCAAGCAAGTCAGGAGCGTACTTCAGGAGTGAGAGATCGAATTCCCTCTCGTGATCCTGTGCTCTGTAGAAGACTCTGGAGACGAAACTCAAATCACGCTGCAGCCCGGAAAGCCTGTCTCTGGGAACACGACTCTCGAGCGATCCTTCCAATGTCTTCTCTGAGGAGAGGATGAATTCTTTTGCGCTCAGTGGCGGAAGACAACGAAGAACGAGCAACGTGCGAAGCCCCTCGAAGAGAGAAACAGGCTGATCGAGATCGATCGTCGGTGTTCCTTTCGTCACGCCGAATTCCGTGGGTTTCTTATTCGCTGGAAGCAACCAAAGGATTTTACCATCTCCGTTCTTCGTACCGCGACTGAGAATGTCCCTGAGCACAGGTTCCAGTGCGTCTCCGGGAAGAATATCGCTGAAGCTGACCTTTTTCGGACGCTCCGTATCAGTGAGAAGACATTCCCGAATAGGAAGATCGGGGAAATCTTCAGGGAGATGCAGCATCTCGACTTCTTCAGGCGCTGCGGCATGCCCGCTTCTGTCAAACACGATCGGTAAGAGGCCGATATGTCCGGCTTGGAACGAAGCTCTCGTGAGAAGCGATGCCGTTTCTGTCGCGTCCATTCCCTGCTCCGCTCCAAAGAGCGACAAGAAGTTCTGCGGAAGGATCCCGAGCGATCGGAGAGTCAGGAAGTCGGAGAGGATCGGATCCTGCGGCAAAAGATCGGACGGCAGATCGGTTGCTGTCGATACCCGCTTCTCCGCGGGAATATTCATGGCTGTGGCAAGGATGGAAATGGCTTCCCTGCGCGTCAGAGGTGCCGACAAATCGGCTGCAGGACCTTTGGAAGTCAAGCGGGCAACCGGGAGCTCTTGTCCCAGAAGTGAATACAGCAAGATGGCAAACGTCGTTATGGGAGTAGGCGGAAGATCGATCAGAATGTTTTTTCTTCCCTTCTGACTGTATGCCACAGGCGTTTGCTCCAATGGAATACACTGAGTACGCGCGAGCAGTGTGAGGAAATTCACTCTCGTCACCAAGCCTGTTCCAAGAGTCACGCCATCCATCACCCTCCTCGAGAATGCATCCTCGAGTCGTCCAAGCAAAATGAGTGCATCACCCTTGCCTCTGTCTTGGGACTGAGCAGCACCGACTGTCAGGCAGGGCTTGTAATCGAGCAAAGACACTCTGCGGAACGCAAAGGCAATGGACTTCATGGTTCCCTCACGCACGATGACGGGATCGGAAACGATCTTGCCGATTGCTTCAAAACCTTCCAATGCTTTGGAAGACGAATCGACGAGAATCGAGTACCCCCTCGCGTCGCTCTGCTCGAGCTCGAACACCGCTTCTCCCATCGAAGAAAGATTCAATGTCTTTCGCACAGTCACTCCGGAAGCGGTCGAACCGGATGCAGTGAGCGTAAGACCGTGAAAACCATTCTCCTCCCGAAGATCCTTCACTCCATTGCCGTTGATGTCCTCGAAAGCTGAAACGGCAATATGTCCGATAATCACTCTCGGAGGCGCCTGTTCAATCACAATTCTGCGAAGGCTGCCTCCCGCAGGACCTGCGGTACCGCTGCTGCTGCTTCCACCACCTCCTGCCGCACCTCCACTGAAGCCGCACGCCGCACTCAGCGTGAATGTCTGTTCGCTGCTTCGCGTGGACATGAAACCGGCATCCACAGCCGCAACACTCCAATAGAACGACTGTCCGCACGGAAGATTCTTCACGAGTGTCGTCCTGCTCTGGCCGTTCGGGACCACCCTCGTCACCCAGTTCGGAGCCGACGTAAGGGAAGAGTAGATGTTATTGAGCGCACTGCCCGTACCGATTTTCAGCTGA
>SXGT01446494.1_pt1 | contig 25728 bp, 16 predicted proteins | sample 3176221 | NCBI WGS metagenome assembly SXGT01 (sample SAMN11356862, study PRJNA531348) | freshwater metagenome | isolation source: freshwater sample F1-120 | place: China: Fuxian Lake, Yuxi | collected 2017-12-25
CGAGTGGCACAAGGCGGGCACCAAGCTGCGCAAGCAGAACGTGTTCGACGACTTCATCGGCGCGGGCGAGTGGCTCGTCGCGAACCGCTGGACGCGCCCCGACCGGCTCGCGATCAACGGCGGCTCGAACGGCGGCCTGCTCGTCGGAGCCGTGCTCAACCAGCGCCCGGACCTGTTTGGCGCTGCGATTCCCGCGGTCGGCGTGATGGACATGCTGCGCTTCGAGAGCTGGACCATCGGCTGGGCCTGGGCCAGCGACTACGGCTCCGTGAAGAATGCCGACGAGTACCGCGCGCTGCGTGCCTACTCGCCCTACCACAACGCGCAGCCCAGCACGCGCTATCCGGCCGTGATGGTCGTGACCGCGGATCACGACGACCGTGTCGTGCCCGCGCACAGCTTCAAGTACGCCGCTGCGATGCAGCATGCGCAGGCTGGCGAAGCGCCGGTGCTGATCCGCATCGACGTGCGCGCCGGTCACGGCGCCGGCAAGCCGACGGGCAAGCAGATCGAGCAGGCAGCAGACGAGATCGCGTTCCTCTGCCGCGCGCTCGACTGCGACTAGTCATCGCCGTTGGGGTGGCACTGGTAGCACGTCTGCGGCCCGAACACGTAGCCGCCGACGTCGTCGTGCTCCTCGTCCATGTCGCCCTGTCGATGGGCGTGGCAATTCGTGCAGTTGAAGAACGAGAAGTTGCCCGCCTGCGTGTGACACGTCGAGCACGCGATCCCGGAGTGACGTCCCGACTGGATCGGGAAGTCGGGGTGACTCCAGTTGTCTTGGCCCCAGCTGCCCGTGCTGGTGTGGCAGCTCTCGCAGCTGGTGCCAAAGCCCGCCTGCGCGTGGTTGGGGCTTGTGGTCGCGTTGTAGTCGGAGAGGTGGCACGTGACGCAGCTGCCCGTGATGCCGGCGTGCGAGAAGCTCGCCCCCTGCCACGAACCCGCGGAGTGGCACTGGGCGCATGTGGTCGGAAACGTGAACGAGGGCGTGACGTGGTCGGGATCTGTGGCGGTGTCATAGTCGAGCTGGTGACAGTCGACGCACTGGCTCGGCGTCCCGGCGTACAGATTGCCGGCATGGCAGTCGGAGCAGCTCGCGCTCGCGTGCGCTCCCGAGAGTGGCCAGAAAGCGTGACTGAAGGCCGCGCCACTCCACGCGATCGGCATGTGGCAGCGCTGGCAATCGCTCGTCCAGCCCTGCGCGACGTGATCGGGGCTGGTCGCACGCGCGAGGTCCTGCGCGTGGCAGGACTCGCAGCTCGTGTCCGCGCGCGCGAAGTTCCCCACCTGCGCTCCAGGATGGCACTGCCAGCAGCCCGCCGCCGCGTGCGCACCGACGAGCGGGAAGCGCGTGCGAGCATGAGTCGCTATCAGCTCCCCCGGACGCCACGTCGCTTGCTCGTGGCAGCTCTCGCACGAAGGCCCCATCTGTGAGCGATGCGGATCCTCGTGGCAGCCGCCGCAGCCGCGCGCCGCGAACATCTCGACCGGACCGCGGTCGTTGTGGCAGCGCAGGCACTCGGCCGCGCGGTGCGCCGCCTCCAGCGCGACGCCGGTCTCCTGCTCATGGTCGAATGTGAAGTCGAGCCGTATGCGGTCCCAGCCCTTCCCCTCGTGACACAGCGAGCAATCCGCGGGAAACTTCTCGTGCGGAATCACCGGTCCGCGACCGTCCCACCAGCCTTGCACGGGCGTTCCCTGTCGTCCCGTGGTCGCGCAGGCGACGCCGAACGCGAGCAGCAGGCCAAAGAGCGCCACGCTCGAGAGGATCCAGCCGCCGTGCCGCGACTCCGGTCGATGTCCGTGAGCCATGCCTAGAGTCTCCTCTGCAGCCAGACGCCGACGCTCGTCGCGTCCTGTTCGTCGCCGAAATACACATCCGCGCGCAGGGCGCAGGACCAGTCCGCCCCGAGAGCGAAGTCCCAGTTGGTACGCACGTTCTGCTGCAGCAGCGACTCGAACGGGCCCGTCACGCTGTCGATCTCGTTGCGCGCGAGCTCATAAGCCAACGAGAGCGAGCCTGCATCCGTCCAGCGGCTCGCTCCGAGCCGCAGGCCGATCACCGTGGTCGTCTTGCCGTCCATGCCGAACAGCGAGCCCCAGACCTCGCCGCGCTCCCACAGCCAGTTCCGTCGCGCCGCGCGCACTTCGCCACCGAGGCCCGAGTGATCCTGGTCGCTCCACGGGTCGATTCGAGCGGAGAGACGCATGTCCTCGGACACGTCGCGCCAGCCCGAAATGTTGAGCCGGCGAACTTCTCCGTCGCGAATCGTCGTCGTGGTGGTGGGAGGCAGCTCGTCCCGCAGCAGGAAAGGCCAGCGCACCTGCGACACGGCCGTCGACATGCCCCACTCGCCTGCGACGTTGTAGCGCGCGTTGAGATGCAGCTCGGTGAGCTCGAACCCTTCGCTCTTGAGCGTGTCCTCGGCCGTGTAGAGGTCGATCCACGCCGAGCCAGCGAGCCACCAGCGCTCGCTCGGGCGCCATGCGAAGTCCGTGAGCGCGACGTCGCGATCCTCGCGCCCCTCGTGCCACGTCTTCTGTAGCGCGCCGCCCAGCGAGAACTCGCCGTCCTGCCCGCCGACATGCCGATAGAACACGCTCGCCTGCACGTCGTCGCCCGTGTCGAGGCTCGCGTTCCACGCGGGGAATAGACCCGCGCTCGCGCCGAAGCGATCTCCGCCCTCCGTGCGTACCACGTACTCTCCCCCGTCGATTACGCCGAGCTGTGGAAGCTCCGAATGCAGGAAGCGACCGAACTCCATACGACGCGGGTTCTCGCGCCAGTCGCCGAGACGCCACGAGGCGCGATCGACACGCAGCCGGTCGAGCGTCTCGTCGCCCTGTCCGCCGTCGCTGGAGCGGTGGAAGTACTCGCCGTCGAAGCGCACCACATCCCCGCGTCCCGTCGCATTCTCCCACTCGCCGTCGAAGCCCGTGCGCGCGAGCAGGTACTCGCGCCCGTCGCCCTGACCATCGAAGGTGCCGTCGAATCCGGTGTACCAGCGACCACGGAAGCGCGAATCGCGCTCGGCCGGCGTGGGCGCGCGCGTCGGAGCGAGCAGCGGTGCGGAAGGATCCCACGTCTCCTTCGGATGCGCCCAGGTCGGCGAGTCGCCTTGACCGCGCTCGCGCGGGATGCGCACCTCGACCTGCTCTCCGGCGGAGACGACGGCATCGGGCACCTGCACATCGCAACGCGCCGTCTGCCGCGACACCGAGCGCACGATGAACTCGACAGTCTGCCCTCCGGCCGCGAACACGCGGCCGCGATCTCCGGGTTCGAGTCCGCCATCAGAGCCCTCGTCGATGTAGAGACTGGAGCCCGATACGGCCGTGACGCGCGCCTCGACCCGTCGCGAGTCGGACTCTTGAGCCGCCGCGAGGGAGCAGGCGAGCGGCAGGAACAGCGCGCGCGAGAGCCTCACCCCTTTCCCTTCTCGAAGCCGTGGCACTCCACGCAGGTCGTGCCCAGAGGCTTGTATCGAACTGCGGTGCCGCCGTTGACGAGCGGCCACGGCCTGTGACACGTCGCGCAGGCAAGCTGGACGTGGTTCTGATCGAGCGGAAAGCGCGAGTCGCGCGCATGGTCGAAGCGCAGCTCGCCCCAGCCCTCGGACGAGGCGTGGCACTCCTCGCACGAGCGCGACGCGAACTGGCCGATGTGCGGATCGCTGTGGCAATCGGAGCAGCGCGAGCCGCTCGCGCGTCCAAACGCGCGGTCACTCGCATCCCGCGGGCCGGGCACGTGGCACGCCTCGCAGGCCGAGGCCGCGTGCCGTCCCTCGAGCGCGAATCCGGTCCACATACCATGGTCGAATTCCGCGCGGGGCACTTCGTGGAAGCGCTCGACTCCATGGCAGCGCGCACAGCCGACCTCCCCTGCGACACGCTCGGGGCGGCCGGGAGCGTCGAACATTCCAGCGTGGACATCGACGTGGCACGCAGCGCACGCGCGGGAGTCGGAGCCAACGAGTGCCGGACGCACCTCACCCAAAGTGCGCGTCGAAGCCAGCTGGGCAGCGCGCGGATTCACGAGCGGAGCCGGCTCGGAGTGGCACGCCGCACACTCGGCCCGCGCGTGGGCTCCCGTGAGCGCGAGGCCGGTCCACAGCGAGTGATCGAATGGCAGCGCGAGCGGCTTGAAGCGCTGCGCGTCGTGGCAGCGCTCGCACGAGCCGCGCTCGCCGGCTTTGGTCGGCGAGGACGAGCCATCGAAGACGCCCGCATGAACATCGACATGGCACGTGGAACACTCGTCCGGCGGGACGCCGAAGATTCTCGCCACGCGGCCGAAGCGCCGACCGAGCGCGTCCTCGACTGGCGTGCGAACGTGACAGCGTTCGCACTCAGCGTGCAGGTGGGCACCGTCGAGCGTGAAGGCGGCGCGCACAGCATGCGTCGAGGCGTCGAAGTGGTGCTCCGCCTCGAATGCGCTCGTCGCATGGCACTCCTGACAGTCTTGCGTGCCACCCGGAACAGCCGCGTAGAACGCCTCACCGTGCACATCCTCGTGGCAATCCGCGCAGCGCGCAGACGTGCCGCGGAACGTGCGTGGACGCTCGCCGTCGCGCTGGTGACACTGGTCGCACTGGACGCGCATGTGCGAACCTTCGAGCGGAAACGCGGTCTGCCCATGGCGCGCGAGATCGAACGAATGCGGCTCGAAGCCCGGCATGCCGTGACACGAGACGCAGGCCTGCGGAGTCCCGCTGGCATCCACAAACTGACCGCCGTGGGGATCGGCGTGGCAGGCCCCACAGTCGTTTGCCTTGCGGCCCGGGAAGCGCGACGCGAAGGCGGCTTCGGTTGCGTAGCCCGAGTGGCACTGCTCGCATCCGACCTTGTCGTGAGGCCGCTCGAGAACGACGCCGCTGGCAGCGTGCAGCTCGCGCGGGAACTCCGCTCCCGGAACGTCCCAGCCCGCACGCGTCGTGGGATGACACTGCGCGCAGCTCGCGCCGACCGTTCGCTCGACGCTCGCAGCCAGCGCCTGCAAGAAGCTCGACGTGTGCGGCGAAGCATGGCAGTCCGCGCAGGTACGCTCGGGAGGACGGGGTCCGCGACCACCGACGGACTCCACCGAGTGCACGGTGTCCTTCTCGTGGCAGTCCGCGCACGCTTTCCCGGCGTGCACGCCGAAAAGCGCAAAGCGCTCGGTGTGCACGAAGCCGCCGAGCTCCGCGAACGGCCGCTCCTGACCGTGGCAGGCATCGCACGACTGCGCGAAGCGACCGTCGTGTGGGTCCTCGTGACAGCTGTCGCAGCGCTGTGAGAGTCCAAGAAAACGCGCCGCGCCGCTCGCGAGCACGTCGACGTCGGCATTCACGTGGCAGGCCTTGCAGTCGAGCCGCGCATGGGCCCCGACCAGCCCGAACGCCACGAAATCGTGCTGGAACTGCGCGCGGTCGACCACGCCCGCCAGCGCGAACACGCGCGCGTCGACGGGCTTGAGCGAGTCGCCGTGGTGCTCGACGTGGCACTTGCCGCAGCGCGCCAACTCGTCCGGCGCAAGGTGGCCGTGGAAGCCAGCCCTCGACCGCAGCTGGCTCGCGACCGCTTCATGACATTCACCGCACGCCGCGGCCATCTCCGTCAAACTCTCGCCATGGCACAGCTCGCAGCTCCCGCTCTCGACGAGCTCGGGCACGCGCGCGTGGACGGACGTCAACGGGCCCGGAGAGGTCGCGTCGGACTCATGCAGGACGATCGCCAGAACGATCGACAGCGAGAGCAGTGCGAGCGCGTTGCGCGGCTGGAGCAACTTCATGGGAAGAGCTCCCCGAACGATGCGTAGCGCAGCGCAGCGACGATGTGAAGCACGACGATGAGCACCATGTAGAGCGCAACCCAGCGGTGAAGGTAGCGCCACGAGCCCATCAGCGCCCGCAGGTCCTCGAAGTGCGCCGCAGCCAGCGAGGCCCGGTGCGCGCGCCGCGCGAGCTCGAGCGTCTCGCGTAGCTGCACGTCCGGAATGCCCTCGGCGCGGCCGCTGGACGCAAGCTCGGTAAGCGCACGGCGCAAATTACGCTGGCTGGTGAACAGCGCGCGCAGGCGTCGCGGCAACGAGCCGCGCCAGTGCCCGGCCGCGACGAGATCCTGAACGCGAATCCGCACGCGCTCACCGAAGCTGCGGTTCTCGCGGTCCCAGTCCCCTGCAAGCTGCGCGAGGCGCGTCTGAACTTCCTCGAGTTCCAGTTCACGGCCGTTCGCGGCGCGCGGAACGAAGGCGTACAAGTAGCGACCGATCGCGCCCGTGACGACGAGTACCGCCAGCGCCGCGAGCGCATGCCCACCGACCGTGGCGCGCGGGGCCATGCCGGCATGGACGAGCGCGAACAGCAGCCCGAGGACGCCCGTGACGACATGCGAGGTCATCCAGCGCTGTAGGGTGAAGAAGCGGACGCCGAGGTACTCGCCGCGCCGCAGCAGGTAGGCAAGGTTGACGAGGATCAGAGCCGTGGCGACGAGACCGCAGAGCAACCCGGCGCCCGAGACGGGTCGCAGCCACTCGTGATGCTCCGACGCGGCGCGCTCGTGCAGCTCGAGCCCGTAGTAGCCGCGCTGCCAGAGGACCCAGCCGAGCACGGCCAGCGCGCACGCCAGCGCGACCACGAGCGCCTGCGCAAGGCCAGTCCCGCTCTCGGCCAGCGGCTCGACCTTGGCACGCAGGGCCGGATCGAAGGAGACTCCACTCCGCTCCAGCAGGCCGAACGGCGGCTTGCCTCCGGCGAGCACGAAAACTTCGTCGTTCTCGAGCCGCACGGCACGACTCCCGCCCGTCCCCACCAGCTTGAGGTCGACGTGGGTCTCGTCGATGCGCTCGACCTCGCTCGACAGCAGCACCTCGAGGCGACCGTCGGCGCGCGCCTGCACGAGACTGGCCTCGTTGCGCGCCTTGATGCGGAAGAAGCCTTCGCGTCGGTACGAGAGCGTCACCCGATTGCCGGGCTGCTCCGCAAGACCGAGCGCGGCCTCGATCGCGCTGTCGCCACCGCCGACCACGAGGATGCGACGCTCGCGGTAGGAATGGGCATCGAGCAGCGAGTACGCGACCTTGGGCAGTTCCTCCCCAGGCACCCCGAGCCGGTTCGGCGTGCCGCGACGCCCAAGAGCGAGGCACACGTGTCGCGCCCGCAGCTCGCCGCGCGACGTGCGCACCGTGAACACGCCATCTGCTCCGTGCGAGACCTGCTCGAACTCGAGCCCGGTGCGGATCGGCAGGTCCATCGCCGACGCGACCTCGCGCCACAGGTCGATCAGCTCCTCCTTCGTGTAGATCTCGCGGCCGAGCATCCCGAAGCCCGGCAGTTCGACAGGCTGAGTCATCACGAGCTTGCGGCGCGGGTATTTGGCCACGGTGCCGCCGAGCTCTTCCTGCTCGACGACCACGAAGTCGAGTCTCCCAAGACGAGCCTGCAGCGCGCAGGCGAGCCCCGCGGGTCCGGCGCCGACCACGACCAGCTCGAGCACCCCGGCGGCACGGCTCGGAAGGTTGCGAGCGCGACGCGTCACCTCCGTTCCCACCGCGGTGCCGTGAGCGATCGCCGTGCGCACGAGCGCGTAGCCGGTGACTTCGCCCGCGAGGAACAGGCCCGGCTGCGTCGCGCTCTCGAGCGTGTCCGTCAACGCCGGGATGTCCTTGCGCTCGTTCAGATCTCCGAGCGTGAGAGCGATCGCTCCGACAGGACACTCCACGGCGCAACGACCATGCCCCACGCAACGCGCACCGTGGACCACGAGCGCCTGCCCGTGCACGATCTCGAGCACGCCGTCCTCCGGACAGGCCTCGACGCAGATGCCGCAGCCGATGCAGCGCGACAAGTCGACGTGCGGAAACTGCAGGCGCGCCTTGTCGCTGCCGCGGGCGCGCGCGATCCCGCGTTCCTCCACCGCACGCGACATCGCAATGAGCTCCCGCCGCCGCGCCAACACGGCGAGCGCAAGGACCACGACGACCGCGTACAAGAGCGCCCAGCTCACGTGTGAAAGCTACTGAAGGGACGAGCACGAGTCTCGCGCTCGCCGCATGCGGACTTTCCTTTCCTCCAGGCGCTGGATCGACCACCGATGCCACCGGAGTGAAGTGCGCGGACAGTTCTCAGCAGAGCGGTTTCACGAGCGACCACCATGCCCAGAGCGCGCGGTCGAGAGCGCGCAGCGCGAAGGAACGCGCGCCGCCACGGTCGAGCTGCGGCGCGATCGTGAGCGGCCCGCCCACGAGCAGGTCGCGATCGCGGACTCGACGGGTGCGCTGCACGGCCGAGCGCTCTCGCAAGGTGCGCGGAATTCCGCGCAGGAACGCTGCCTTGCCCTGCAGGTAGCCTCCGAACGTGCCCGAGGCGAGCGTGAAGAGCGCCCATACGAGCTCGTAGCAGAGCAGGGCCGGCGCCGTCAGCAGCAGCGTGCGCCAGGAGTGGTTCTTGAACAGGTGGATCCAGCGGTTGCGCGAGTGCAGGAACGCGCGACGTCGCGGGTACTCCACCGCCCCGCGGTAGCTGATGCCGGCGGTGCCGCCGCGGTGCCGGCACAGCGCGTCCTCGACCGACAGGATGCGGTGGCCCGCCATCCGCAGGCGATGGGACAGGTCGAGGTCCTCGAACAGCACGAAGTAGGCCGCATCGAAGCCGCCGAGCTCGCGCAGCACGGAGCGCTTCACCAAGAGCGCTACCGCGATCAAGCCCCCGACTTCGACCGTCCCCGAGCTCTCCGCGCGCACGACCGGCACATGGAAGTTGCGCAAGCTGAAGAGCCCGCAGTAGTGCAGCGAGCCGCCGTCGTAGTGCACCACGTCCGGTTGCGCGTCGAAGACGCTACGCGGTTGGATCACGCTGACCTCGGGATGCGCGAGCGCTGCTTGCTCGAGCTTCGCGAGCGCGTCGGATGCGAGCACCGCATCGTTGTCGACGAGCAAGATCCACTCGTCCCCGACGAGCTCGAGGGCGCGGTTACGCGCAGGGCACGGTCCCTCGTTGCGCCCTAGCGTCTCCACGCGCACGTCGGGGTGCTCGCGGGCGAGAAGCTCGCGACTGTCATCCTCGGAAGCGTTGTCGACGACAAGGATCTCCGCGAGCTTGCGAGTCTGCGCGCGCAACGCCGCGAGGCACGGCGGCAGGTGCTCGCGCCCGTTGTAGTTGCAGACAACGGCGCGGATCGGGCCGAGCGTGATGCGCGGCGCGGACTTCATTTCAGTGGCAGCTCGAAGTCGCTCGCGCGGCATGGCGCGCGGTGCTTCCAGCAGTATGGAAGGTTCGCGAGCACGCTCAAGCCCGCCTTCACGAGCACCCACGCGGCACCGGGAGTCTGCCGCACCGACTTGCCGATGCCGATCGTGCCGGTGGCGTCGCTGACCTCGCCCGTGCGCTCGCGCTTCTCGCCGCGCAGCAGCACGCGCGTCATGACGAGCCACGGCAGGCGCAGCAGATCCCCGAGCGGCGCGTACTTGAGCTGCGTGAGCCACGCGTTGCGCGCGTGGTAGTACAGCGAGCGCTTACCCATCTTGATGCCGAAGGGCGTCTTGTGGAACGCGCGCGCGGATGGGTACTGCAGCACGCGGAATCCGAGATTGAGGAGGCGACACGTGAGGTCGCGTTCGTTGCCGTAGATGAACAGACGCTCGTCGTAGAAGTCGGCGCGTCGGATGGCTTCCGTACGCGCGAGGCTGGCGCAGCCGCGGAAGGTCGACATGTAGCGCTCGCGGCGTAAGTGCTCCTGCTCGAGGTAGCCCGCGGGCATGCCGGGCTCCTCCACCTCGCTCGAGATGATGGCGGTCGTCGCGGGCTCGCGCTCGAGGCGCGCGACGGTCTTCGCGAGCCAGTCCGGCGGCAGCACCACGTCGTCGTCGAGGATCGCGAGGAGCGGCGTCACCGCGGACGCAAAGCCGATGTTGAAGGTCTCGCATGCGCCGAAGGCCGAGTGCGGCATCACCACGAGGCGCACCTCGGGGTAGCGCTCGCGAATCGTGCGTGCAGTCGCGTCGCTCGATGCGTTGTCGACCACGACGATGTCGCTGAACGGCCGCGTCTGCGCGCGGATCGCGTCGAGGTTAGCGCACACGTCGGCGCACTTGTTCCAAGTCGAGATCACGGCCGTCGCCGCGAGCGGTTGGTCGCGCGAGACGACGCCGAGCGCGACGCGAGCACGCTCATAGGCCGCGGGACCGTCGAGTTCGGCCACGACGCGCGCAGGCGCGCCGCGCGCGAGCCGCACACGCATCTCCGGACACGAGGCCACGGCCGCGGCGCAGGCGCACGCCACAGCACGCTCGTGTTCTCCGCTCCCGTCTACATCGGGCATGATCACGACGGTCGGCCGAATGCGCTCGAGCGCCGAGCGAATGCGCGCCACCAGCTCGAAGCTCGACGCGTGCGGCCCCGCGCCGAGCGCGAGCTCCTCGCCGCCCTCGGGCGCGAGCGCGTCCCACTCCCCTGCGCGCACGCTCACGCGCAGCGTCGCGCGCGCGGCTTGCTCTCGGACCGGTTGGACGGGTTGGGGTTGCACGACAGTTCGGGGGGCAGGGCGCGCGGGCTACGGGGTGGCTCCTCGGACGGCTTCCGGGCTGGTTCCGTCGGCTGTCCGACCCCGCTCGCCGCACCTCGGGTCACCCGCGGCGCGCGCGCGGCGGGAAAAATCTTCCGGGTCAGCGCCCGGGCACGCGCGGCGCGGGACCGACCTCGATCTCCTCGCCAAGGCGTCCTCTGATGCGCTGGATCAGGATCGTCGCTGAGGCCTCGTCGTCCGCCTGCGCCTCCCACTCCGCATAGGCGGGGTCGATCGGGCGCGAGAGGTTCATGTTGCGCTCGCTCTCGACGCGCACGTCGACCTTGAAGCGGCGGTCGCCGAGCGACTCGAGGCGCACTTCCGCGCGCTCGCGATGGCCCTTGCCGCGGAACGGCGCGAGTGCCGTGCGCCAGCCCGACAGCATGCGGCGACTCGCCGGGTCCGCGTCCGAGCCCACGGGGAAGTCGAGGCGCTGCACTTCCTGCCCGCACACGGCCCACAGCACGTTCTCGCTCGGCGCCTCGATCTCGAACGATGGGCGCGGGTTCTTGTCCTCGGAGCTCGAGGCGCAGCCGGCGAGGGCCAGCGTCGCCAGCAACGCGATGCGTGAAAGCATGTTCATTCGGCGCTGTTCTCCAGCTTGTCCCGCAGCTCGAGCCGAATCGGTACTTCGCCGAGATCGAGCTCGTCCCGCAGGCGCTTGGTCAGGTAACGGACGTAGTGCTTGTTGAGGAAGCGCTTGTCGTTCACGAATACCGTGAACGTCGGCGGTGCGCTGGTGGTCTGCGTGGCGTAGTAGAGGCGCACGTTGGCACCCGTACGCGTCGGGCTGCGCTCCTCGTTGGCGCGCTTGAGCGCCTTGTTGAGGGCACCCGTCGAGACGCGCACTTGGCTCTTCTCGAACAGCTCCTCGGCGAGCTTCAGGATCGCCTCGACGCCCTGGCCCTCGCGCGCAGAGAGGAAGCGAATCGGAGCGTAGTCGAGCTGCGGCAGCTCGCCGCGAATGTAGTCGACGAACTCCTGCCGCTCCATGTCGCTGACCAAGTCCCACTTGTTGGCGCACAGGATCAGCGGCTTGTAGTGGTCGATCACGTAGCGCGACAGCGTCTTGTCGAGATTCGAGAGCTCCTGACTCACGTCGAACATGTGCAGCACGACGTCCGCGCGGCGCACCGTGCGGTGCGAGCGCGCGTCGCTGAAGAACTCGATGGCGTCAGCCATCTTCTGCTTCTTGCGCACGCCGGCCGTGTCGATCACGACGAAGTTCTTGCCGTCGCGCTCGAAGCGCACGTCGACCGAGTCGCGGGTCGTGCCAGGGATCTCGCTCGTGATCATGCGCTGCTCCTGGCACAGCGCGTTCACGAAGGTCGACTTGCCCGCGTTGCGGCAGCCGACGACAGCGAGCTTCATGTGCGGCGTCGTCGGCACATCGAGCTCCGGCTCGGCGAGCGGCGGCAGCAGCTCCGCGATGCGGTCGTAGAGGTCGCGCAGGCCCTCTCCGTTCTGTCCGCTGATGCCCATCACGTCGAGGCCGACACCGAGGCGCCGGAACTCGTCGATCCCCCACGCGGCCCCGCGGCCCTCGCACTTGTTGACGCACAGGAGCACCGGCGTCGCGACGCCGCGCAGGCGTCGTGCGACCTCCATGTCGAGCGGGGTGACGCCGTCCTTCACGTCGACGAGGAACAGGACCAGGTCGGCCGAGCTCACGGCCGCGCCCACCTGCGCCTCGACCTCCATGCCGAGGTCGTCGCGGTCGACGACGCCGATGCCGCCGGTGTCGACGACCTCGAACCAGCGCTCACCTTGGTGGGTGGAGAGCCGGCCGGGCACGGCGACGCGGTCACGCGTCACCCCCGCGGTGGGCTCGACGATGGCGACGCGGCTGCCGACCATGCGATTGAGCAGGGTCGACGTGCCGACGTTCGGCCGGCCGACGATGGCGATGCGGCGCAGCGTGACGTCGTCGGGCTGTGTGGCGCGGGAGTTCAAGGGATTCCGAGGATGCGGTGGATCTGAGGTAGGACGCGCACGGACAGGTCGAGCGCGCGAGCGCGCTCGGCCACGGCCGTACAAAGTTCGATGGACGGTGCGGGGACCGCGCCGACGGGCGTGGCGGGCTGGACGAAGACGGGCAGCGCCGGGGCATGCTCGGCGACGCTCTCGAGGAGCTCGTCGAACTGCTCGGGCTTGCGGCCGCCGGACACGATCACCTTCGCACACGCGTCGCGCCCCCGCACGAGCGCGAGGCACTCCGCTCGCACCTCGGCCCACTCCGCGCGCGTGCGCGGGACGGGCTCGCTCTCCGCCGCGGCGATCTCGACGGGCTCGTCCAAGTCGTCGGGCAGCTTGAGATCGAGGCTCACGTGGGCCACCGCGTCGAGCACGTCGGCGAGCGCGCGCGGATGCGCGCCGGCGGTCTCGAGGTGGATGCGGCGCGGGGTCGCGAAGCTCGCGAGCGCGCGCACGTAGTCGGGCCACAAAAGCGGCTCGCCGCCGGTGACCGAGACCGTCCGCGGCCGGCCGGGCTCGCACTCGGCGATCCAGCAAGCCGTCTGAAAAGGCGTCGACCAAGCCGGGGCGCGGCGCAGGCCCGAGCGCGCCTCGATGCGCACCTCGCGCTCGCTCGCGTCCAGCTTCCACGAGCCGGGAGTGTCGCACCAGCGGCAGCGCAAGGGGCAGCCGCGCAGGCGCACGAAGACCTGCGGCTCGCCGACGTAGAGACCCTCGCCCTGAATGGAGGCGAAGACCTCCATGAGCGGCGCCGCGAGTGAGGACTCGACGGCCATGGGGTTCACGCTGGAGACCTCGTGCGCGCTCGCGACGCTCGGTCGCGCGCGCGACTACTTCTTGGCGGCCGGCTTGGCGGGAGCGGCGGCGCTGCCCTTGGCGTCCGCCTTCTCCTCGCCCTTCGGCACGGCAACCTTCTTGGCACCGGCGGTCTTGAAGCGCGTGCGGACCTTCGGGAGGCCGAACACCGAGCGCTCGCCTTCCTTGAATTTCCCGGCCTTGGCGAGGATCTCGAGCCGCTCGCGGCGCGAGAACACGCTGCGATCACCGGCGAGGGTGGAGGCGCCACGGAGACTGGAGTGGATCGACATGTCTGGAACTTCCTCTTCGTTGAACCGTTAGGGGCCCGGACGCGCGTGCCCGGGCGTGACTTCATTTGCGCTGGAAAACCTTGTCGATCTTCTCGACATAGGCATCGTGGAATTCGCCCGGCTTGGAGATCGGTGGCGGGCCCTTGAGTTGACGCACGATGCGCCCGAGGTCATCGAGGTCGACCTGGCGCGGCGCGGCGCCGACGAGCAGGTAGACACGCGTGCCCTTCTGGACGAGACAGGCCGGGAGTGCGGCGCTCTCGACGAGGTAGCGCGCCGCGTCCTGCGCGAGGCGCACGCTCGACTCGTTGTAGACGTAGTCGGCGACTTTGAGCGTGTAGGCATTGCGCGGGTCGCGCAGGGCCTGTTCGGCCGCGCTCACCGGCGTGGGCTCGGCGCGCACGGGCAGCGTCCCGCCGGAGTTCGAGCCCGTCGCGGTCGGCGTGCTTGCACCGGCCGGGCCCGTGGCACTCGGGGCACCGCTGGCCGACGCGGGTGCACCGGCGGCGCTCGCCAAACCCGAAGGCCCGGCCTCGGCAGCTTCTGCGCGCCGCACGCTGGCGCGTCCGAGCAGAAAGACGACCACGAGCAGCACAACCTGCGCCAGCACGAGCAACTGCAGGCGCGAGTCGCTCAGACGCCGCCCGCCGGCAAACCCGGGCGACGGAGCGCCGACGGACAGAGCTCCGCCCTGCGACGGGGAGCCGCCTTTGCCCGAGAGGGCTTCGAGCAGGTGCTTTTGCTGGGACACGGGTCGGGAAATGGGCGCACGGGACCGCAGGCGATTCCGCGCGCGGAACCGTCCCGTGGACCTCGACCAAAGGGGCGGGAAGGTTACGGGAAGCGGGTCGGAGCGTCAATCTACGGCGGGCGTAGGAGGCCGGGGGTCCGATGGCGCCCGCCGGACGGAGGGGCTACGCTCGCGGCAGGCTCCGTCGATGCAACCCGCGCCCAAACTGGCCCTGCTCGCCCTTCTCAGCACGGCCTGCTCCCCCACGACGGACCCCGCCGCCGCCATCGGGGACCTGCGCGACGAGGCCTCGGAGCGGGGTCTCGCGCACAGGAACCGCAGCGGGGAGGCCGCCAAGGCCACCGTACTGGAGGCCAACGGCCCCGGCGTCGCGCTGCTCGACCTCGGGCACGACGGCGACCTCGACCTCGCGTTCAGCGACGGAGTGGGAAGCCTCGCGGAGCTGCTCGCCGGCCCCGGCGCCGACCTGATCCTGTACGAGAACGACGGCCGGGGCCAGTTCCGGCGCCTACCGGGGCCGGGCCTCGCGGGCTGGTGGACCGGGCTCGCGGCCGGAGATGTCGACGGCGACGGGGACACCGACTTGGTCGCCGGCGGCTTCGGAGGGCTGGTGGTGCTGCTGCAGGACGAGCGCGGGACGCTCGTGCCCCGCGGCGACCTGCTCGCCGGCGAGCCCGGCCGAAGGCTCGTGCCTGGAGCTCCGCGCGAGCCGGGGCGCGCGCCGCTGTGGGTCACCTCGCTCGCGCTCCTCGACGCCGATCGCGACGGCACGCTCGATCTGTACGCAGGCTGCTACCTCGAGCTCGATCCCCTGCGGCCGCCCTTGCGCGAGCTCGGCGAGGGCGCGCTCGCGGTGCCCTGCTCGTGGAGGGGGTACGAGGTCTTCTGCGGTCCGCACGGCATGACTCCGCAACCCGATCGCCTCTATCTCGGCCTCGGCGATGGGACCTTCCGTGACGAGAGCGCGGGCGCCCTGCCGGGACACGTGGCGAGCTATACGCTCGCGCTCGCGCCATTCGATCTCGAGGGTGACGGCGACACCGACCTGTACGTCGCCAACGACAGCGTGGCGAACCTGCTGCTCGTCAACGACGGGCGCGGCGTGTTCACCGACGTGGCGTACTCCGCGGGCGTGGCGCTCTCGATGGATGGCCGCGGCGAGGCGGGCATGGGCGTGGCGTTCGGCGACGTCGATCGCGACGGCGATCTCGACTTCGCGCTCACCAACTTCTCGGGCGAGCCGACGTCGCTGTACTTCCACAACGCGCGCGGGTTCTCGAACGAGACCTTTCGCTTCGGGCTGCAGCGCGAGAGCTCGCCGCTGCTGTCGTGGGGCGTGCACCTCGAGGACTTCGACGGCGATGGCGAGCTCGAGCTCTTCACCGCCAACGGGCACGTGTACCCGCAGGCGGACCTCGCGAACACCGGCACGCGCTACCTGCAGCCCGACACGCTGTGGCGCCTGCGCGCGCGCGGGGACGAGCGCCAGCTCGAGCGCGTGCGACCGGCGGATGAGCGCTCGGTGCTCGCGCCCCCGAGTGGCTCGCGTGGTTCGGCCGTCGGCGACGTCGACGGCGACGGCGCGCCGGACCTCGTGGTCGCGCGCGTCGACACGCTGCCGGCGCTCGGGATCAACCGCTTTCCGCGTGCGAACCGGCTCGTCGTGCGCTGCGAGGGACCGCGGGCTAGTGAAGCGCTCGACCGGGACGTGGCGCTGCGCTCCCCTACCGACGCATCGGGCGCGCGCGTCGAGCTCCTGCCCGCGGGCTCCGACACGCGCCCCATCGTGCGCGCGGTCGCCACGGGGCAGGGCTTCCAGTCCGCGTCGGCGAGCGAGCTTTACTTCGGACTCGGAGCGCAGCGCGAGTATGGCGAGCTCTCGATCCGCTGGCCCTCGGGTCGCGTCGAGCGTCTCGGGCCGGGCAAGGCCGGTCGGCGCATCACGCTGCGCGAGGGACGGGGGATCGTGAAGGACGAGGCGCTGCCGTGAGGCTCGCGCTGTTACCGCTCGTGGCGCTCGTCGCGGCCGTCGCTCCGCAGGGCGAGGAGCTCGCCGCGCGCAAGGAGCGCTGGTCCGACCTGCTCGCGCTCGACTTGCCGCGCGAAGTGCTCGCCGAGCTCGAGCCGCAGGTGAGCGTGGGCGCTCCGCTCGGCCGCGACGGCGAAGCACTCGCGTTGCTGTCGCGCGCTAAGTTCGCCACGCACGAACCAGCGTTCGATGGCGCCTGGAAGCTGCTCGAGGGGCGCGACGTCGAGGAATCCTCGCGCGCGGCTCTCGAGCTCGAGCGTGCGCGCCTGCTAGTCGAGTCGGACCAGCTCGCTCGCGCGCTGGTGGCCCTGCTCGAGCAGCCGCAGGCGCGCGAACCTCGCTTCGCTGCACGGCCGGAGAGCTGGCTGCTCGCCGGGCGCGCATGGTGCCGCTCCGGAGAGGCGGCGCGCGGCGCCCCGTTCCTCGCGCGCTTCGTCGAGCTCGCGCCGCGCGACCGCGAGGCCAGCTCGGCCCTGCACCTGCTGGCGCAGGAAGCGCTCGCGCGCGGCGATGGTGCGACAGCGCAGGCCTGCGTGCGACGTGCGGAGGAACTCTCGCGCTGGCACGCGTTGTGGAAGGTGCGAGCCCGGCAGGTTCGCGAGAAGCCAGCCGAGGCGCTGCCCCGCATCGGGCTCGCGCAGCTGTGGCTTCAGGCCGGCGACACGGCGCGGGCGCGTGTGCAGCTGCAGGCCCTGCTAGCGCAGCACGCGCGTTCCGCGCAGGGCTGGTTCCTGCTCGGTGAGTCGCAGCGCATGGACGGAGATTTCGAGCGTGCGCTCGCGAGCTACACGAAGGCACTCGACAGCGATCCTGCGCACCTGCTCGCGCTCCACAATCGCGGCACGATCCAGCGTCTCGCTGGTCGGCTCCCCGAGGCGCGCGCGGACTTCGAGCGTGTCGTCGACGGCCCGCGCAGCGCCGAAGCGCCGGCGCTGCCAGCGCATCTCGCGCTCGCGCGCGCGCTCGCCGCGCTCGGAGAGCAAGAGGCAGCGCAGCGGCGCTATGCGCGCTACGTCGAGCTCGGTGGCCGCGAGCCGCTCGCCGAGGCGCAGCGCTGACGGCACAGGTTCGCCGATTGAACATTGTGTCGCAGTGCCGAATGATCTCCGCCATGTCTCTCGCCCGCTGGCTGCTCGCCCCGCTCTTCGTCCCGCTCACGGCCTGCACGGCGTTGCAGTCGGGAGAACCGCCCGAACTCCTCGCACCCACGCTCGACACGACCGTCGAGCACCGCGTCGGCGATCTGCTCGGTGCGACCGCCGCGCCCGGCTCCGCGGAGTCGCTCGCGCTCGACGACGCCCAAGGCTGCGAGCTGCGCGCGGTGTGGTTCGAGTCGCCGCCGACCGGAGGCGCGCCGCTCGCCGCGCGTGCGCGGCTGGTCACCGCCCAGCGCGGAGGTGAGGCGATCGAGCCCCGCAGCCAGCTGGCGCGCGGCGTCCGGATCCTGCGCGGCGTCGAGGCCGAGGCGGCGCTCGCGCGCTCGGGGCGCAAGCGCGAGCTCGTCGCGGAGGAACTCGCGCTGCCGCGCGGAGTGACCGCGACCCTCGTACTGCTCGCGGAAGAGATCGTGCCCGCGGAGGATGGCACGGGCGTGCGCAAGGAACTGCGGCTGGAGCTCGGTCGAGGGCGCGACGGAGTCCTCGCGCTGGCGATCGTGCTCGAGGACCTGCTCGCGACCGAGGAGGACGCAGACGACGAGCGCGACGATCCGCTCGCACTCGTGCGACGCGAGGGACTCGTGCTCGAGGACGCTCCGGTCGCCGACGGGGGGCCCCTGCTGCTCGTGTTCCCCCCCGAGCGCGCGGGAGAGCCGTCACTCGCTCTCGTCGTGAAGTGCTCGAGTTCCGCTTCCCCGAAGGCGCTCGAGCGCTGTGTCGCGCAGGCGCGCGACGCGGAGCAGGTCGCTCGCGCGCGCACGGCGTGGCTCGGCTCGCGCGAATCGCGCCAGCGACAGATCGAGACCGCGCTGCAGGCGCTCAAGGACGGCGGACGCCGGCGCGCGGCGCTGCTGTTCCTCGCGGCGGAATCGGGCGCGGAGCTGTGCGCGGACCTGGCGCTCGACGCTGATGAGGCGCTGCTCGAGGCCGCCACGGTGTCGCTGGCGCGGCAGCTGCCCGACGCGGCACGGTTGGCGGCGGACGGAGCGACCTTGGGCTGGGCGCTCGAGCGCGGCTGCGCGCAGTTCCTCGCCGAACGCGCGTCGACGCAACCCCTCGAGGTCGAGCTGCACGCGGCCGTACTGCGACGGACGGGCGAGCTCGGGCGCTCCCCCGCCGCGCTGCTCGACGTCGTGCTCACGGCGCGCACTCTCGACGACTTCCTTGCCCGCATCAGCGCGGAGAACCGTATCCTGCTGGAGGACAATCACCCGGCGGCACGCGTGCGCGCCTACGACTGGCTCGCGGCGCGGGGCGAAGCGCCGGAGGGCTATGACCCCCTGGGGGACGAGCCGTCCCGCGAGGCTGCGCTCGAGCGCGCCGGAGGCATGCCGTGACCCTGCGGGAACGGCTCGCGGTGTTCGGTCGGTCGCGCGCGGGGCGAATCTCCCTGCGCGTCGCGCTCGTGCTGCTCGCGCTGCGCGCGGTGCTCGCGCTGGCACAACCGTTCGCGCTCGACGCAGCGGCGCGCGCACTGCGGCTCGAGTGCGAGTACGAGGAACTCGAGCTCTCGCTGCTCTTCGGCGAGGTTCGTCTGCATCGTCTCGTGCTCAGCGAGCACGCGACGGGAAAGCCGGCTGTAGAGCTCGACTTCCTCGAAGCGGACCTCGCGCTGCTCGATACGCTGCGAGGGACACCGACAATCGAACGCGTCGAGATCGACGGCCTGCGGGCGCGCGTGGCGATCGACGAGCAGGGCCGCGTCGACTGGCTCGATCGGCTCGGTGCCGCTGAGCCGACGCCAGAGAGCGAGCCCGAGTCGAGCGAGCCTACGGCCCTCGACCTGCGCCTGCCGCTCGTCGTGCGCGAGGTGCGCGCCACGCGCATCGAGCTGGGCTTCAGCGATCGCAGCGTCGCCCCCGCGCTGGAGGTCGAACTGGCGCTCGACGCCGCCGCTTCGAACATCGGTGGCGACGCGCGCTTCGAGTTGTGGGCCACGAGTCCGCAGTTGCTGGACACGCTGCGCGTGGAGGGTCGCGCCGCGAGCGGCCTGCGCTCCGCGTCGCTCGAGCTCGACTGGCGCGTGGAAGGCCTGCGTCCGAGTCCGCTCGCCGGCCGTCTTGAGGCGCTCGGCATCGATGCGACAGCCCAGCGCATCGACGCTAGCGGCAGCCTCAGCGCGGGACTCCAGCCCGCCAGCCACGACGAGACCAGCTGCAGCGGCGGGCTCGCCGTGCGCACCATCGACGTCACGGCCGATGGCCAGTCCATCGCCAGCCTCTCGGAACTCGCCGTCGCCCTGCGCTCGCTCGGCAGCGGACGCGTCGAGCTTGCCTCGGTGCGCATCGTGCAGCCCCGCGTGCACGCGGTGCGCGACGCCCGCGGACGCATCGGCGTCCCGGGTTTCATCTGGGCGGGTGCGCCTGCGCCCACCTCGCCCGCGCAGGCCCCGGCAGCGGGCGCACGAAGCGCGCCAGGGCAACCCTTCGCGCTCGTGCTCGACCTGCTCGCGATCGAGGACGCGCGCGCGAGTCTGCGCGACCTCGAAGGGCGCGCGCCGGAGCTCGAGTTCGAGTTCGGTGGCGAGCTCAAGAGCCTCGACTGGCCGCCCGCAGAGGGAGCGAACGCCCAGTACTCGTTCCACCTGCGCGCTCCGGGCGTCGTCGAGGACGTTTCCTTCGGCGGCGACATCGGGAACGAGGATGACCGGGCCGCGCTCTCGGTCGGCTACCGCGCAGAAGGCCTGACGCTCGCGAAGCTTGGTCCGTGGATCGAGCCGCTCGGGATCACGCCCGAGCTCGCGAACGGCCGGAGCGAAGGGCTCGTGCGCGTGCTCGTCGTGCTCGAGTCGGATGGACCGCAACTCGACGTGTCGGTGCGCGATCTCACGCTCGCGGACGGCACGGGGCTCGCGTCCCTGAAGTCCCTCGAGCTGCGCGGCCTCGACCGGGAGCCCGACGGCGTGCTGACCCTGGAGTCGCTCGAGATCGCCGTTCCGCGCGTGCTCGCGAGCCGCGATGGCGAAGGTGCCTTGCACCTGCTCGGGCTGCGGATCGCACCAGCGTCCGCTCCTGCACCCGCGGAGCCCGCGACTCCGTCATCGGCGCCCACGATCGCGATCCCCGCGCTGCGCATCGGAAGAATCGACTTGCACGACGCCGAGCTCACACTGGTCGACGAAGGCCGCTCGCCGTCCGTCGAGCACCGCGTGCACGACGTCGCGGTCCGCCTCGAGGGCCTCGACACGGCCACGCCGACTTCCGGCCCCGCTCGCTTCGCCTGCACCTTCGCAGCCGGCGGCGTGCTCGAGGAAGGTTCGTTCGCAGGTACCCTCCGCGCTCAGCGCGAGCCTCAGAGGCTCGAGCTTGACGCGAACCTCCAGCTGCGCGCGATCGACCTGCGCCCACTCGAGGGCTACCTCGCGACGCTCGGTATCTCGCCCGTGCTCGGCGCCGGCCGGCTGCGCGCCGCACTGGGTCTCACGGCTCACGGTGATTCGATGCGCATCGAGCGCATCGACGCACGTGCCGAGGAGATCCGACTCGAGGACGGGGATCGCGAGCTCGCGGCCCTCGACTCGCTCCGCATCGACGGGTTCGAGCTCGCGTCCGCTCGGCCCGAGATCGCCTCGATCGTCGTGCGCGGCGCGCGCATCGGAATCGAGCGTGACTCGGACGGGGGACTGCGCGCATGCGGGCTGCGCGTGGCGCCCGCGGCGCAGCCGGCAGCGGAATCTGAGGCCACGCCGCCGCCCGCGGCCGCTCCCGCGCCGCTGCGACTCTCCCTGCCCGAGTTCGAGCTTGGCGAGCTGCGCGTCGAGGCCGCACGCGTCGTCTGGGACGACGCGGCGAACTCGCCTGCCCGCTCGGCCGAACTCGTGCTCGACGCGCGCCTCCTCGGGCTCGCGAGCGATGCACCGGCTCCGGCCGAGCTGGACGTGCGCGCCTCCGTTCCCGGCGTCGCCGACGAGCTTCGCATGGTCGGCGAGCTCGCGTTGCGCACCGGCGAGGCGAGCGCGATCGATCTCGACGCACGACTCGCGGCCCGCGGCCTGCGCGCTGGCCCGCTCGCGTCGTACCTGCCCGCGGGTCTTGAATGCACGCTGGCGAGCGGCAATGCGGACGCGCAACTGCGCCTGCGTGCGGCCGCGCATCCCACGGGCGGCCTCTCGGGTCGCGCGCTGGTCGAACAAGTCGCCGTCCTCGATGGCGAGCGTCGTCTCGCCGCGCTCCGCCGGGCGAGCATCGACGTCGAGCGAGCCGATCCGCTTGCGCGCATGTATGCGCTGCGCGAGGTGGCCGTCGAGGGAATCGACTTCGCACTCGCCCGAAAGTCGGACGGCACCATCGAGGCGCTCGGCATGCGCGTCGTGCCGGTTGCATCGGAGCAGCCTTCGACGCCGGACGTCGCGCCGCAGACGCGACGCTTGCCCTCCTACTTCGGACCGCTGCCGAGCGTGTCGATCGGTCGCCTCGCGCTCGAGGTCGCGCGACTGGAAGTGAGCGACGAGAGCTTCGGTGCGAGCGCAAAGCCGCTCGTCCTCGCCGCCAGCCTCGGCAATCGCGAGCCGCTGGCCTTGATCGCTCCGGAGGCCGACAAGCTGCCGCCGCTGCAGCTCGCGGCGCGTGCGAGCCTCACGGGCCTGTGCGATGCGCTCGAGTGCGACCTCGCGCTGGCTCCTTGGGCGAGCTGGCCCAGCATGGATGTCGCGCTGCGCGTCCGCGGGCTGCACGGCGAGTCGCTGCTCGAGTACCTGCCCGCGCTCGCCGGCAAGCTCCACGCTCGCGAGCTGCAGTCAGGCGAGCTAGACCTGCACGTCGCGGGCGAGTTCAGCGTCTCGCGCCGAGGCCCCCTCGGTATCGACTGGGCTGCCGGCATCAAGGGGCACGTCGAGCTCGACCGCTGCGAGTTCCGCGCGCAGTCGGGGGGCGAAGTCGTCGCCGGCTTGCAGCGCGCTCGCGCCGAGATCGCGCGCCTCGACCCGCAGCGCGGCGAGCTCCAGCTCAAGTCGCTCGAGCTCTCGACTCCGCGCCTGCGGGCGCTGCGCGACGCGGAGGGCCTGCACGTGCTCGGACTCGTCGTGCCGCTGCCGCAGCCGACCGCGCGCGCGCCGTCGAGCCCATCGTCGGTCGAGCCTGCGCCCACGCTCGCGCCCTCCCAGCCCGCCGCGACCGCCCTCGACACGGACTTCGCGATCACGCGCCTCGACCTCGATGGCATCGACGTGGAGTTCGTCGATCGCACGGGCCCCGAGCCGGTGATCGTGCCGCTCAAGAAGCTCGATCTCGAGCTGCGCAAGTTCTCGACCCGCTCGCTCGCGCGCGGCGGCTCGGTCCAGTTCGAGGCCGTGCTCGAGCCTGGCACCGTCTCGCTCCCGCGGCGCGTGCGCAGCACCTCGCTCGTCGGCGGTCTCGCAAAGGCCACTGCGGCGGCGCTCAAAGGCGGCGAGGAAAGCGCGGGGCGCGAAGATCGCCCGCTGTTCTCGTCGATCACGCTCGCCGGTCGCGTCGCGCCGCTCCCCGCTCCCACCGGCTGGGTGACGCTCGACGTCTCCGAGTTCGAGCTCACCGGCGTGCGCGGGCTCGCGTCCCAGCAAGGTGTCGAGATCGGCGATGGCCTGCTCGACCTCGCGGTGCGCGCGCGCATCGGCGGCGCGAGCGGCTTGTCCGTGCAGGCGACCACGAGCCTCGCGCACCTGCGCCTCTCGGAGCCCGCGGACGGACCGATCTCGCACTACCTCGCCCTCCCGGCACCGCTCGACACGGTGCTGTTCCTGCTCGAGGACGCCGAGGGATGTCAGCGCATCCCGGTGTCCCTGCGCGTGGGACCCGACGGCGTGCATCCGGCGCAGCTCGCCGCCGCGGCGGCCAGCGCGGCCGCGGTCGTGATCGCGCGCGCCGTCGCGAGCTCGCCGCTGCGCGTGCTCGGGACCTTCACGGACGTGCTCGGGCTGACGGGCAATCCCGCGCCGAAGCCGGGTGACTTCGCGCGCAGCTTCGACTTCGCGCCGGGCGATGGCGCCGGGGCCACGGACGGCGACGCGCTCGACACGCTCGCACGCCGGCTCGCGGCGGATCCTGCGCTGCAAGTCATGCTCTACCACGAGTTCGGCGCGGCGGACCTCGCGCGCGCCGAGCGGCTGGCGAGTCCCGGCACCGACGACTGCCGTGCGCTGGTGGCCCGCGCGCGAGAGCGCCGCGCAGCGCTGTCGAGACGGCGCGAGGAAATCGCGGCCGAGGCGCGCATCGAGACGGCGCTCGGTCGCGAGACCGAGGCCGCGGAACTCCGGGCGCGTGTGCGAGCCGTCGACGCCGAACTCGGCCTTGCGGAAGCGGCCCTCGACCGCCTGCTGGAGCTTCTGTTGCCGGGCTCCGAGCGACGCGCCCCACAGCGCACGCGAGCCGCGGCGCTCGCCATCGCCAGCGAGCGTCTCGAGCGCACTCGCCAGGCCCTGATCGAGCGCGGGATCGCCCCCGCGCGCATCGAGCTGCGACCCGCACGTTCTCTCGACGCAAAGCACGAACAGGGCGGGCGCGTCACGGCCATGCCGCGCAAGAAGAGCTGAGCCGCGCGTCAGCGCTCGAGCTGCGCGAGCAGCTCGCGCGTCGCCGCCGCGAACTCGCCTTCGGGCCACTGCGTCAAGTACGACACCAGCACGTCGCGGGCCCGCTCGCGCTCGGCGCGCTCGACATGCAGCCCGGCGAGGTGCAGGTGCACCGGCTCCGGCGTGGGATCGCCGCTGGCGTGGGCGAGCTCGAGCGCGCGCTGCCAGCTCGCGATGGCGCCCGCGGAGTCCTGCGACTGGTAGCGCACGACGCCCTGCATGTAGAGCGCCTCGATCGACTCGGGCTGCAAGCGCAGAGCCCGCTCGAGCGCCGTGCGCGCAGCGACGAGATCCTTGCGCCCAGCTGCATCGACGGCGGCGTCGATCGCGTCGTTCGCGGCCTTGGCGAGCGCATTCGCTCCGAATCCGAGGTCAGCCGCGCTCGCCCCGAGCTCCCGCGCGCGCAGCCAACGCTCGAGTGCCTGCTCCTTGCGCCCCTCGAGCAGGTCGGCCGTCGCCGCGCGCGTGTAGAGCGTCAGCAACGCCACCCGCAGCTCGACGCCGCGGGCGAGCAGCTGCTCGTAGGCCGCGAGTGCCGCGTCGAAGTCTCCGGCCGCCGCGAGCGCGTCCGCGAGCAGCCGCTCCGCCTCGCGGTCCTCGGGCAGCGCGAGCAGCGCCGCCTTGGCGTGCCCCGCCGCGTCGAGGGCGTTGTCCGCGGAGAGCGCGGCGTTGCCGAGCAGCAGGTGCGCCTGAGAGAGAGGCCGCGCCGTGAACTCGAGTGCCGGAACGAGGTCGAGCGCCTCGAGCAGGTGCTCGAGCCCCTTCGACGCGCCGCCCTCACGGCACAGCGCGAGCACGCCGCGCGCGCGCGTCAGGTCCGCGGTCAGCCCCGCGAGCACGAGCCCCTCGCGAATCTCGTCCTCGGCCGAAGCCAGTCGCCCAGCCGCAGCGTGGATCTCGGCCGCCGTCGCGAACACGCGTCCTTCGCCGGCAAAGCGCCCGCGCAGGGACTCGATCGCGCGCACGGCGGCGATGTCGTCGCCACCCGCCGAGGCAAGGCGCGCGCGCAGGAGCTCGACGTCGAGCCCATCGGGCAGGGCGAGTGCCGCCGCCTGCGCCGACGCCAGTTCACCGCGCTCGAACGCCGCCACCGCGGCGCGGAAGGCTGGATCCCCAAGCCGCGGAGCCTGGGGCGAGAGCAGGACGGGCGGCGCGGGCCGCTGGGGCGTCGACGGCACCGACTCGCCGCGCGCGGGCCCGCGGAACTCAGGCTCGACCGTCGCCGGCGCACGCTCCTCGCAGCTCGCGAGCAGGCACACGCACAGCGCAGCGCGCACGGATGTCCTCGAGGGCCCCATGGGCGCGGATCCTAAACCTGCGCCCGAGCCGCTACCATGCAGCCCGCCCGGCAGCGGGCGATGAATCCCCAACGAGCGTGAGCGACTCCTTCCACGAACTGTCCGCGGACGACCCGCACGCCGAGCTTGCGGCCCTCGTGGCCGCGACGCTCGCACACCAGCGTCGCCGACGTGCGATGGGCGCTAGCTCCGAGCGCGGCACCCCCGCCGCGAGCTCCGCGCCCAGCAGCGCGAGCCCCGCGGCGGCGCGACCGGCTCCTGCTCCGGCAGCGGTGCACAACTCCAGCTCGGCTCCTACGACCGCCGCGCCCATGGCACCGCGCCCGGGCACCCCGCCGCCGCCGCGCC
>SXGT01079101.1_pt1 | contig 25710 bp, 24 predicted proteins | sample 3176221 | NCBI WGS metagenome assembly SXGT01 (sample SAMN11356862, study PRJNA531348) | freshwater metagenome | isolation source: freshwater sample F1-120 | place: China: Fuxian Lake, Yuxi | collected 2017-12-25
GCTGTCGCGGGTGGCCGACGAGTTCGGCGGCGGCAAGCTGACCGCGCGCGCCCACATGAAACCGTCCGACACCGCCTACCCGCTGGCCGAGCGCATCAACCACATGGCCGACCGCATCGAGACCCTGCCGCGATCGCTCGAGACCCCGCGTACGGCGCGCTCTGGTGCTTTTGTGAACGGGTCAGTGTCGGCGAAGTGCGAGACGCGTACGCGTCGCCGATCCCACCGCTCGACCTCGACGGGCTCCGCCGCCGGACGCGCGCCGTTACCGGTCGCTGCAACGGGTTCAACTGCCTCGGCACCGCGATCGATGAGTCCTCGGCACCATCGCCGACACCAGGTGCACGGCACTTCGACGTTGCCGTGGTTGGCGGCGGCCCCGCTGGCCTCGCCCTCGCCGAAGAGCTGGCACGCCGCCGCATCGCCGTCGTCGTGCTCGAACGCGCCGGCGAACTCGGTGGTATCCCGAGGCTGTCACCGCATCGCAGTTTCGGGATGACCGACTACCAACGGCTGTTGCGCGGGCCTGACTACGCGCGACGGCGCATCGATGCCGCCGCGGCTGCGGGTGCGGACTTGCGGGTTCACCACGCGGCGCTCCGCTGGACGGACGATGGACTCGAGGTGACGAGTCCGGCCGGGTTGGTCTCGATCAACGCGCGCCGATACGTGATTGCAACCGGATCGCGCGAGAAAACTCGGGCGGCTCATCTCATCCCAGGCGACCGGCCTGCTGGCGTGCTGACGACTGGTTCGCTCCAACGACTCGTGCGAGCAGAGACATTCACTGGTCGGCGCGCGCTCGTCGTCGGCGCCGAACACGTGAGCTATTCCGCCGCGCTCACGCTGTTGCATGCTCATTGCAGGACGGTGATGGTCACGCAGCGATCGCGCCACGACAGCTACTCCGTCTTCGCGCGCATCATGCGAATGCGCGGAGTGCAGCTCCGGACGAACATCTCCGTCGTCGAGATTCGGGGTCGAGATCGGGTCGAAGCTGTCGAGTTCGACGACGGCACTGTCGACGAGTTCGACACGGTCGTCTTCACCGGTGCCTGGATTGCCGATGACGAGCTCGTGCGAACGGCACCGTCAGCTACCGCAGTCCACATCGTCGGCACCGTGCGCGACCCAGGTCGGCGAGCCGACCAGTGTGCTCGCGAAGCGGTCGAAATGGCTCGAGGAATCGCCCGGACTTTGGACCGTGGTGGAGCGTCAAGCCCGTATCATCGCCCGATCGAGAAGGAGACGCCATGATTCCCGGCATGTTGAGTGCGAGCGATCTCGAAGAACGAATCCGCAATGGCAGTATCGACACGATCCTCGTTTCATTCCCCGACCTGCAGGGTCGTCTCATGGGCAAGCGGGTGACTGGCCACTTCTGGCTCAAGCAGATGAAGGCCGGCGAGGGCGAAGTGCACGCGTGCAACTATCTGCTCGCGGTCGACAGTGAGATGAACGTTGTTCCGGGTTACGAGTACGCGAATTGGGACAAGGGCTATGGCGACTTCGCGCTCGTGCCCGATCTGCACACGATCCGCTTCATCCCCTGGCTCGACAAGACCGCGCTCGTCATGTGCGATCTCGTCGAAGAGCACGATGGGTCGCCTGTCGAGGTGTCCCCGCGCCAGATCTTGAAGCGACAGATCGAACGCGCGCGCCAACTCGGATACCGGATCTACACGGGGAGCGAACTCGAGTTCTTCTTGTTCAAGGAGTCTCTCGACGAGGCCGCGGCCAAGCGAGACCTCGACCTCACGCCTCACTCACACGTGATCCTCGACTACCACATCCTCCAGACGAGCCGCGACGAGTACTTGATCCGAGCGATCCGCAACGGCATGGACGGCGCGGGAGTTCCGGTCGAGTTCTCGAAGGGTGAAGCCGGGTACGGTCAACACGAGATCAACCTCGAGTACGCCGACGCGTTGACGATGGCGGACCGACACACGATCTACAAGAACGGCACGAAAGAGATCGCACACCAACACGGACGAGCGCTGACGTTCATGGCGAAGTACTCGATGGACGATGTCGGTTCGTCATGCCACATTCACTCGTCCGTGTGGGACACCGAGGGCACGACGTCGCTCATGTGGGACGACCACAGTGAGCACCACTTCTCCACGGTTGGGCGCGGCTGGCTCGGCGGACTCATCAGCGGGGGGCGCGAACTCGCCTGGATGTTCGCGCCGACGGTCAACTCCTACAAGCGCTACCAGCCTGAGTCGTGGGCGCCGACCGCGTTGGCGTGGGGTCACGACAACCGCACCTGTGGCTACCGGATGGTCGGTCACGGTCAGTCGTATCGTGTCGAGTCACGCATTCCCGGAGCCGACGCCAACGCCTATCTCGCGTTCGCCGCGACGATTGCGGCGGGGTTGCACGGAATCGAACACGGTATCGATCCGCCTCCCCGATTCGACGGCAACGCCTACGTCGCCGAAGACGTCGACCGCGTCCCGTGGAACCTGGTCGAGGCCATCGAGGAATTCGAAACGTCGAAGATCGCTCGCGACGCGTTCGGCGATGCCGTGCACTTCCACTTGCTCAACACCGCGAAGCAAGAGTGGGCGTCGTTCAATCGGGCCGTGACCGACTGGGAGCTCAAGCGGAACTTCGACCAGTGGTGAACCGCCCGCTCGTGGCGTTGTCCGCGCGGCGCCTTGCCTCCGATCGGGTGCGCGGCTGGCAATCGGCGGGAACCGGGGAACGGGCGAGCTACATGGATCGCGTGCGCGCGGCCGGAGGGTGGCCGGTGCTGTGCGACCCGGCTTCGATCGACGACACCGAGGCGCGCGAGTTCGTCGGCCGGTTCGACGCGGTGCTCCTCACCGGCGGACCCGACGTCGAGCCAGGGCGCTACGGCCAGGTCGCGCACCCGACCGTGTACGGCACCGACCCGATCGTCGACGACTTCGAGTTCGCGTTGGTTCGCGCCGCGATTGCTTCGGGGACGCGGCTGCTCGCGATCTGTCGTGGGCTCCAGGTCGTGAACGTCGTGCTCGGAGGCACCTTGTGGCAGGACATCCCGACGGAACCCGGGGTCGAACCACACGGGCGACCGGGTGAGGTCGACGGCGAACGCGTCCACACCGTCGCCGTCGAGCCGAGGTCGGCACTCGCGACCGTGATGTCGACGGCCTCGCCGATCGTTTCGTGCCACCACCACCAAGCAGTGCGCGACGTCGGCCACGAACTCGTCGTCAGCGCCCGGGCCCACGACGGCACGGTCGAAGCGCTCGAGCTTCCCGGGCAACCACTGCTCGCAGTCCAGTGGCACCCCGAAGACACCGCACCCGGCGATCCCGCCCAGCAAGCACTGTTCGAATGGCTCTGCGGGGCGTGACCCGCGGCCTCAGCAGTCCAAGACCGCCACCTCGTCGGGGTTCTCGCCCCCGACGGTTGGCCCGACGCTGCCACCATCCTCGAAGTGGTCGAGCGCGAAGATCCACGTGGCATTCGACTGCTGGGTGGAAGTTGCCGTGACGGCAACGAGTCTCGGAGGATCGGCCGCGAGTTCGCAGCGAAGGCCTCGATACTCCTCATCGACTCGGCCGATCGTGAACACAGCTTCGTTGCCGCCGGGGTCGGTTGCGCGGCGCAGTACGCAACCCTCGGCGTAGAACACCCCGACCGACTCGTGTTCATCGTCGCCGCCGATACCGACGAACAGCTCCATCGTCGTGTTCGGCAGGTCGGGCCCATCATCGAGATTCGCCGCCGCGAGAACCGCGAGTTCGCGAGGAAACGTGTCGACGCCGAAGGGCTGCTCGAAGCCCTGGTCATCGAGCTCGACCCGCATGATCCTTCGGAGTGTCTCGCCGCTCCCCCGGCGGTACGTGGTCACCCGATCGTCGAGGCCATCACCATCGACATCAGCGGACAACCCGCCCGTGATGCTCGCGTCTGCGGGAATCGGCGCAAGGTCCGCACAACCGGTGGATTCTGGCGGGAAGTCATCGCCCGGCGAGGCCGGCGGGATCTCGCCGCCCGGCTCGTTCGGCGTGACGGTCGCGGGCGTCGACGGTCGCACCGATGTCGTTGCTGGTTCGGATGTCACCGTCGCGGGTCGGGTCGTCGAGCCCTGCGCAGTGGTCGAGGTTGCGCTCGTCGACGCGTCGCTTGCCACCGTTGGGTCGTTCGAATCGCCGCCCGCCACACTGATCACGACCGCGGTCGCGCCGCCCGCGAGCAGCACTCCGGCGACAGCGCTGGCGATCTTGGTTCGACGCTGCATCATTGCTCCATCGGCGAGTCGGCACGGCTGTGCACGAATCCCGCCGCTGATCGTGTCGTCAGAGCACGCCGAACGTCGCGACCGCGTCGGCGATGAATCGCTCCAGCGCTCGGGCGTCGGTCGCGTGGCGGCCGAGTCCAACTGCTGCCTCGGTGACGCCGACCTCCGCAAGATGCGCGCTGGCGGCCCGTGTCGCGTCGACGTCGATGTTGCCATCATCACCGACATGGACCCGGGCGGAAGCTCGGACCTGCAAGGACCTCGGGTCCCGACCGGCGGCGGTCAACGCGCCCCGCAATGCGTCGATCCCCGACCGGAGTTCGTCGACGGTGGTCGTGTGGATCGGCAACCAACCGGCACCGAGCGCGGCGATACGGGCGACATGAGCCGGCGTCGCGGCCATGCCGTAATGCAAGGGGATCCCGGTGATCGGCGCTCGTTGGACGGGCTGCGGCAGGCACCAGGTCGGGCCGAACGTGACGGTCGCCGATGCGAACGACACTGGCGGCTCGGTGGTCCACAGCGCTGCGCAGGCGCGTAGCCCGTCGTCGAGTAGTGACCAGCGCTTCTACCAGTCGAGTCCGCACGCCGCGTACTCCTCGCGCTGCCATCCCGGTCCGACGCCGAGCGCGAGTCGCCCGCCGCTGATCTGGTCGAGGGTTGCGCACTGCTTGGCGAGCAGCGCCGGCGGCCGCAACGGTGTGAGCACGATCCCGGTGCCGAGGCGGACCCGTTCGGTGACCGCGGCAATCGAGGCGAGCAAGGTGAGCGGCTCGGGCCACGGTTCCTCGGGCCCATACGGAAACGTCCCGAACGGATAGCGATCAGTGCGGTCCCCCATCACGACGTGATCGGCAAGCACCAACGTCGTCGCCCCCGCTTGGTCGATGACCCGCGCCGCATCGAGCACCTTGCGCAGATCGTTGTCGAACAAGCGAGTGAACCCCGACACTGTCACGCTGACATCCACGCTGAAGTTCCTCTCATCCCTAGTTGGGTGCGATCACGGCGTGCAGCGGTGGGGTCCCGCGCTCGCCGGCCATGGTTTCGAGCAGATCCGTGACGCGTTCGGCGTCGAGCGGTTCGACCCTCCGATCGATTTCGTTCCACGGAAACTGCGGGTCTGCGAGCAGCGCGAACGCGGCGTGATACGAGGTGGTGTCGACGCCGAGGGCACCGAGAACCCGCAGTTCCTTGTACACCACATGGTCGATCAGGAATTCGGGAACCGCCATACCCCGCGTGCCCGCGACGACCACGGTGCCACCTGGGCGAGCCAACGCGATCGCCTGCGCGAGCGCTTCGGGCGATTTCGCCGTGACATCGACCACGACGTCAGCGAGCCGACCGCCGGTCGCATCACGCAACGCCATAACGGGATCATCCCGAGTCACGTCGACCGTCACATCGGCTCCGAACCGACGAGCCGTTGCGAGCCTCGGTTCGTCGCGAGCGCCAGCGCCGGTGACCAGAACGGTCGCCGCGCCGGCTGCAACCGTCGCCGCGCACGTCGCGAGTCCGCGTATCCCGGGCCCGAGCACCGCCACCACGTCTCCGGGTCGGGTGCCCGGCAACGTCACTCCCCAACGCACACCCGCGCCGAGCGGGTTGAACAACGTGGCTGTCACCGAGTCCAACGCGTCGGGAACCGGGATCACCAGCGAGTCGGCAGCGAGATACTGCTGCTCCGCGTATCCGCCCCACAGACCCGGCGCACGTTCCACGTCGACGAATCCGTACATGTCGCGTAGGCCGTGGGCACGGCACCGGTTGTACGACCCCAATCGGCACTCGTTGCAGCGACCACACCGCTGGAACACTTCGACCGCAACCCGATCGCCAACACCGACACCCCAGCGCGCCGAAGCATCGGCGCCGATCTCGTCGATCACACCGATCGTCTCGTGACCGGGCACGAACGAGAACCCACCGAAGAGTTGCCCGGTGAACTGCTCGTGGTCGGTGCCGCACAGGCCGCACGCCTCGACCCGTAACCAACCGCTGGCCGCATCGATGGGAGTCCGATCGAACGACCGCTCGACGATCGATCGCACCTCTTGGAGCACCAACGCGCGCGACATTGCCCGGCTCGCGCGATCAGGGAAATCGTTTGGGCGAGAGCAACGCGTCGGTACCGCCATCCGCAAACAGCGTCGACCCGTGCACGTAGCGGGCTCGGTCGGACAGCAGCCACGCGACGACTTCGGCGATGTCGTCGGGTTCGCCCACGCGCCCGAGCGGAATCGGCAGGGCCTTGATGAGATCACCCGTTGCGGGATCGTCGAGTCCCTCTTGCAACAGCGGCGTGTGGAACGCGCCCGGAGCCACCGCGTTGATGCGCACACCGCGTTCGCCGAGGGACTCCACCTTCGTTCGCATCCACTTCGCGATCGCAACCTTCGATGCCGCGTACGCAACGGCCGGGTTCGTGTCTGCAGCGATCGCGAGCGCGGCGACTTCGTCGCCGTTCAGACACGCCCTCGCGAGGTCGCCGTCGGCACCCGGCGTCAGCGTCGTCGAGTTGGAACAGATGAGGACGACGGCACCACCCGACTCCACTGCACCTTCGAGACCCTCGACGAACGCAACGGCGCCGAAGAAGTTCACCGCAACGATTCGTTCCGACGGGTGCTGCGGCCCGAGTCCGGCACACGGCACGATGCCGGCCAGCGCATTCGTGCGTTCCAAGACGCCCGCAACCGCCGCAGCTCGACCGCCCGACGACGACAGGTCGGCGCTGATCTCGACCGAGTGCAGGTCGACCGTGACCACCGTCGACCCGCTGGATCGCAACGTCTCCGTCAGAGCACGGCCGAGGCCACTTGCCGCTCCGCTGATGGCGATCGTCGCGTCGGTCATCACTCGCCGATCAGCTGCTTGCGCAATTCGTGCTTCGGCACCTTGCCGCTCGGGTTACGCGGCAGCACGTCGACGATCATCAGTCGCTCCGGCGCCTTTTGCGCCATGAGGCCGGCCGACTTGCAGTGTTCGAAGATGTCGGGAACCGTCGGCACCGAGCTCGGGTCCTCGAGTTGGATCGCGGCGACGACCAGCTCACCGCGTTCTACGTCGGGAATCCCGAACACGGCGACGTCGGCGATGTTCGGGTGCGTGTAGAGGCAGTCTTCGACCTCCTTCGCAGACACGTTTTCGCCCTTGCGGATGATGATGTCCTTGATCCGGCCGGTGATGACGATCGTGCCGTCGTCGAGGAATCGACCGATGTCGCCGGTGCGGAAGAATCCGTCACTGGTGAACGCTGCAGCGTCGAGCGACGAGTCCGTGTAGCCGCGCATCACCTGATGGCCCTTGGCGACGATCTCGCCTTCGACTCCCGGCTCGACCTCGTTGCCGTCACGGTCGAGCAACTTGATCGTCACCGACTCGGTCGGCGTTCCTTCACCCGCGATCTTGCTGGCGTCGGACGCGTCCATGTCGGTCTGGGTGAGGATGGGCGCCTCGGTGAGCCCGTAACCGCTCGTGATACCGCCAACCGCGCTCGGGATGGTCTCGCGGATCTCGTCGTGTTGGAGCGGCGGCTTCGGCGATCCACCACCAGGGAACGCACGCACCGTCCGGTAGGCCTTGGGGTTGTCCTTCGCCTCGGCCATCAGCAGTTGGTGGATGGCCGGCGCGCCGTTACCGAGCGTGACCTCGTGCTTGCCGATGAGTTCGGTCGCGAGCGCAGGGGTGAACGCTTCCATCAGCACTGCCGTCGATCCCGTGAGCAACGGGGTGAAGACGCCGATGATGGCACCGCCGACGTGCGTGAATGGGAACGCAACGATCGCGATGTCGTCGTCGACGATCTGGGTCTTCTTCGCATAACCGATGGCGCCTTGCATGACCGAGCGGTCCGTGTGCTGAGCGCCCTTCGGCTCGCTCGTCGTGCCGGACGTGTAGAAGATCCACCGCACCGGATCGTCGGCCCGCGAGTCGAAGGTGGCGGGGGCGGGCGGCAACGTGGTGGGATCACCATCGGGATTGTGCCGATCGGCGACGACTGCGCGCAGCCCGTTCGCGTTCTCGACAGCGACCTGCGAGGCCAGCTCGTGGAAGTCGAAGTTGTTCCATGTGCTCGGCGTGATGATGACTCGAGTCCCGAGCTGTTTGGTGATGAAACTGATCTCGCGATGGCGATAGATCGGCAACATCGGATTCTGGATCGCGCCCAGTCGGCACAGCGCGCCGACCAACACCGCGGACTCGACCCAGGTGGGCAGCTGCCAACTCACGTGCATGCCCTCGCGAATTCCGGCGTCGTGCCAGCCGGCCGCGGCGACCTCGACAAGGTCGCGATACTCGACGAAGGTCACGGCACGCTCGTCGGCCTGCAACATGACTCGGGAAGGTGTGAGCTCGGCTCGCCGCTCGATCAGCTCCCATACCGACTTCGCATCATCCAACATCACAGCGTGAGACCTCCGTCGATCGAGACGATGGAGCCGGTCATGTAGCGCGCTTCGTCGGAGCCGACGAAGGCGATGACGGACGCGACCTCTTCGGGTTGGCTCGTACCCATCGGGGTCATCGAACGCTGCAAGTCCTTCCAAGACGAGCCCTCGGGGAACGAATTCGCGAACGAACCTTGGAGTGGCGTGTCCATCCCACCGGGAGCGACACAGTTCACCGTGATGTTGCGCTTCATGTACTCGTCGGCGAGGGCCTTGGTGAGGTTCACGACCCCACCCTTCGAGGCGCAGTAGGCGGCGCTGTAGGGCTGGCCCATGAGCCCCGCGTTGGACGCGACGGTGACGATGCGGCCTCCGCCCCCTTCGAGGAAGTGCCGCAGCGCCGCCTGCGCAATGAGGAAGGTCCCGGTCAGGTTGACACCAACGATGCGGGCCCACTCCTCGAAGGCCAGATCGTGGCTGTTCGCCAGCTTGCCGATGCCAGCGCAGGTGACGGCGAGATCGAGTCCGCCGAACGCGTCGGCGGCCGCGTCGACGGCGTTTGCGGCGCTGGTCGGATCGCTGACGTCGCAGGCGAGTGCGATCGCGAGGGCCCCGATCGACTCGGCGGTTTCTTTGGCCGGGCCTTCGGCGATGTCGAGACAGGCCACCCGAGCGCCCTCGGCCGTGAGGCGTTGCGCCGTCGCCCGCCCGAGCCCCGATCCGGCGCCCGTCACGACCGCGCGTCGACCGTCGTACCGTCCGGGAACCACCACTACCTTGGGATCTGCCATGGCGAACGAATCTAACGCAACGTCAGTTCATCGGAGCCGGGGCGCCCGCCGAGCCAGCGACGAAACGAGCCGCCGACAGACGCCCTTCGCCAGGCACGGGCACGCTCGCGCTCACGGAGCGTCGAGGAGCCGCTCGTGTACCCAGTCGAGGATCACGTCGTTGTAGTCGGCCGGCCAGGCGGGATCGGTGTTGACTCCGTCGGTCGAGGTCACGACGTGCCGGTTGCAGGTCAGCACCGGGTCGGGCGCTCCTTGTACACAGAGTCCCAAACTGAGCGAGCGACTCGATGCGCCCTGCGCGGCGATGGCCCGGCGGAGCCGCTCGTTCATGCAGTCCATTCCTCCGAGGCTGACCGTTGCGTTGCCGCGCAGCGGGCACTGCATCGTGCGTCCGTCGCAACCGAACGGGTCCTGCTCGCTCCACACGTGCAGCAGCGGCACGGTGAGCCGACCGCTCGACACGAGCAGGTCCGGTTCGTTGAGCGGATCCGCGAGTTCCGGGTGGAGCCGGGCGCCGACGGCCACGAGCGTCGCCGCGGTCATGGGCACTCCGGTGCCCGGGCACACGATCGACTGCGCCTCGATCGCTTTCACGTAATCGGAGTTCACCACGTAGGAATCGCCGATGATTCCCGCAGCCGGAAGCCCTTGACGTTGCATCGCCCAGCCCACCGCCATCGCACCGGCGGAACCGGCGCTCGTTCCGGAGATGAAGTACTTGGACGTGGTGAAGCGACCGAGCGCGAACTGGATCGCGGCCTTGGTGGCCAGCAGACCGTTCGTGTTGCGCGGGGACCCTCCCGGCAACAGGTTCGGGTTGTTCGGGTCGACGAAGCCACCACCGGCATAGATGTCGCGATTGCAGTACGAGACGGACACCATCCGAAAGCCGGCTGGATCCGTCAACACGCGAAGGTTGAGTCCAGTCGCGTAGATGAGGGAAGTCAGTGACTCTTCCGTCATCAGCCCAGCGTCGGGTTGGGGTTGGCCGTTCACGTCAAACCATCCGACGCCGCCGCCGTGCATGTGGGTCCACAAGGGGCGGGCCGTCGCGTTGGCGAGGCCGATCGGATAGGCCAGGAGGAAAGTCTGGTGTCCCGAGATGCTGCATGGGTACGCAAGGTTTCGGTAGTACTCGATCTGGAAGCCCGACATCTGCGTCGTGCTCACGAGTTGGATCGAGTTGGTCGAACCTGGCGCTTCGAGCCCGGGCTGAACCGCGCCGTCGTCGTCGTGAACGGTGATGGTCGCCTGCGTGTCGGTTCCCGCGGCACCGACGACGGAGCCGACGTTCAGGCCGAACGTCTCCGTACTCTCGGCCATGGTGTCCGACACCAGCGTGAGCGTGATGACCTTCTTCACCGAGCCGGTCGCGAACGACAGATTCTTCGACACGGCGACGAAGTCGGGTCCGGCTGCAGCGCTGCCATCAGCCGTCGTGACCGTGAACGTCACCGGTATCGGGGCGGGGCCCGAGAGATTTACCCAGACCTTCACCCGGTGCGAACCTGCATCCCCCTCGACCACGCTTGCATCGCCGATGGCAAGGCGAACACCCGTCGCGACGTCGTCGTCGTAAATCGTGCCAACCGCCCGCGATCGACCGAGCACCGCACCGCCGATCGGCGTCCCCAGGGTCATCAGCAGGGTCTCGTCCCCTTCGCCGACGACGTCCGGCTGGACCGACACCGAGACATACTTCATGGTCTGGCCGGGACTGAATGTGACGGTCCGAGTTGGTGTCCCCGTGTAATCGGAACTGGCTGCCGCACTCACCGACGTGATCGTCGCCTTCGCGGTGACGACGGTCGGGTGGGGACTCGACAGCGAGACCGCAAACTGCAGTGAACGCTTCGCGCCCGCGTCACCTTCGTGGATCGCTGCGTCACCGATCGCGATCTCGGTCCCGGTGGCGGCGAGCGAAGCGCTCGGACGCCAGTCGGGCGCCACGGCGCCTACCAGCCCGAGCGCAACGAGGTAACCGAGACGTCGACGCCAGCCCGGCCGCTGCGAGGAAGTCAACGGGCGGTTCCGCCCCGAAGGAGTCATTTGGTGAGTTTCGCAGAATCGCACGACACGAAACAAGGACCGGTCTCGGCGGCGACGGGGCGCGAGGACAAGTTGGCCCGCCGGGGCGGCTGGCTCCCGGCGGGCCGCGCCATGGTGCCCTTGGGGGGTTGGGCCCATTGCGTCTGTGCTGGTTTGATCGGCGCGAACGCCGTGATGGTTAGGGTTCCCGCCCCGATGACCGAGGCGCGCACCGTCCCCGACGTACTCGCTGCCGCGGTGCGCGCGCACCCCGATCGCGATGCCTACGTGCACGGCGACCGACGCGTCAGCTACGGCGATCTCGAGCGCGCGAGCGCCGGAGTGGCCGCCACGCTGCGCGCGTTCGGCGTCGGACGAGGCGACGTGGTGTGTCTGCTCATTCCGAGTTCGCCGGACTTCGCCGCCGCGTACCTCGGCGCGATGCGGGCGGGTGCGATCACCAGCGCAGTCAACCAACGCCTCGGGCCGTCGGAGCGAGCGAGCATCATCGAACGGACCGAGCCGAGGGTCACAATCGCGCTCGACGACCAGACGATTCCCGACGGATCCGGCCGCGTGCTGCGCCTCTCCGAACTCGGTTTCGCGTTCGCCGCACCGCGCAGTACCGAACCGCGCCTCGAGCCCGACGATCCCGCCGCGATCGTGTGGACGAGCGGCACGACCGGCGCACCGAAGGGTGCCGTCTACGACCACACGTCGATGCGGGTCATCCACGAGGGCATGGGTGACCTCACCCGACCGGCCGATCGGCGCGTCGTCAGCCTGCCATTCGCGCACGTCGGCTACATGACCCGCATCTGGGACGAGCTCGCCTCCGGAACGACGCTCGTCTTGGTCGGCGAGCCGTGGAGCGCGGCACACCAGATCGAGCTGATCGAACGCGAACACGTGACAATGGCAACGGGTGTCCCGACGCAGTGGGAGCTGATGCTCGCGAACCCCGCCCTCGACACGTACGACCGGTCGCACCTTCGCCTCGTGGCCGTCGGGGGAGCCAGTGTCGCACCCGATCTCGTGCGGCGCATGCGTGAACGACTCGGGTGTCCGATCATCACCCGCTACGCGAGCACCGAGGGCGGGCTACTGACCGGCACACGGATCGGCGACGACGACGAAACGGTCGCGCAAACGGTTGGTGTCCCAAGTCCCGTCGTCGAACTCACGATCGTCGACCCGGCGACCGACGTGCCGGTCGACGCCGGCATCGTCGGAGAAGTTCGGACGCGCAGCCGCGCGATGTTCCGTGGCTATTGGCGCGACCCCCAACTCACCGCGGCGACGTTCGACAGCGACGGGCGGTTGAAGACCGGTGACCTCGGTTGCATCGGACCAGACGGCAACCTGCGCCTCGTCGGTCGCCTCAAGGAGATGTACATCCGGGGCGGCTACAACGTGTACCCCGCGGAGGTCGAGGGCGTCCTTGCTGATCACCCCAGGGTGAGCCAGGTCGCCGTCGTCGGAACCCCATCGCCGGTGCTTGGCGAAGTCGGGGTCGCGTTCGTGGTGGCCGAGGCGGACCGCCCGGTTCCCGACCTCGCCGAACTGCGCGCTTGGTGTCGTGAGCGTCTCGCCGACTACAAAGCCCCCGATCGGCTCGTCGTCGTGCCTGCGCTCCCGGTGACGGCCGGTCAGAAGATCGACAAGGCAGCATTGGCTGCCACAGCGAAGGAGACCGAGTGATGGCGATACAAGAGACCGGGACCGGCGACACGCGACGTCGACCCATTGCGCTCGGCGGCGCGCTCATCACCGTGGTCGAACCTCGTCGTGGACACGAGGTCGCATACAACCGTTGGTACGAACGAGATCACTTCTACGCAGGCTGCATGATCGGGCAGTGGAACCTGAGCGGGAGCCGATACGTCGCCACGCGTGACCTGAAAGAGCTGCGTTACCCGAAGAACTCGGTGATCTGTCCCGACGACATGGGCGGGAGCTACGTCGCGATCTATTGGATTCTCGCCGGCAAGTTCGGCGAGTGGATGCAATGGGGAACGAACCAGGTCAACTGGTTGCACGAGAACGATCGGATGTTCTCCGAACGCGACCACATCCACACGGTCATGTACAAATTCCGTTCGAAGTTCGAGCACCCAGACGGTGTACCGGTCGAACTCGCGCTCGAACATCATTCGCCGTACGCGGTCCTCGTCGTCGGCCAACCGGCCGACGGAGTCGAGCTCGACTCGGTCGACGCCTGGTTCGCGGCGCGGGAGCTTCCCGGCGTCGTCGGTGCCGCGTTCACCCCCATTCCGCTCCAAGGCGACGCACCGAGCGACGTGCCGCGCATGGATGCCTCCAATCGATTCACGCAGCTCTGGTTCGTCGACGAGGAATTGCACGACGTCTGGGATGAACGTTTCGCTGCACTCGGTGATGACTTCGCGGCCGCCGGCCTCGGCGAGTTGCTCTGGGTCGCGCCGTTCCGCAAGACGATCGCGGGGACCGACACCTACACCGATCAACTCTGGTAACTGACTCGCCGACCAGTTACGGCGCGGTACCGTTCGACACCATGAGGATCCTCATGGTCGGTGCGGGTGGTGTCGGCGGTGCGATGGCGGTTGCAGCGAGTCGTCGCGAGTTCTTCGAACTTCTCGTCGTTGCCGACGTCGACGAGGCACGCGCGCGCACCGTCGCCGAACGCGTCGGCGACTCTCGCTTCACCGCCGCGCGGGTCGACGCGTCATCTGCCGCCGACGTTGCTGCGCTCGCCCGAGTCCACGATTGCGACATCGTCGTCAACGCGTGCGATCCGCGCTTCAACCCTGGCATCTTCGACGGAGCCTTCGAGGCGGGTTGCACCTACATCGACATGGCGATGACGTTGTCGGAGCCCCACCCCGACCGCCCCTACGAGGACTGCGGCAAGAAACTCGGCGACGATCAGTTCGCCGTGGCCGACGCGTGGGAGCAACGCGGCCTGCTCGCACTGTGCGGCCTCGGTATCGAACCGGGATTCGCCGATGTCTGCGCTCGTTATGCCGCCGACCACTTGTTCTCCCACATCGACGAGGTCGGCGTCCGCGACGGCGCGAACCTCACGATCGACGGATACGACTTCGCACCGACGTTTTCGATTTGGACCGTGATCGAGGAGTGTCTGAACCCCCCGGTGGTCTGGGAGCGCGACCGTGGCTGGTTCTGCCTGACGCCGTTCAGCGAACCCGAGGTGTTCCATTTCCCTGATGGCATTGGCGACGTCGAGTGCGTCCACGTCGAGCACGAAGAGGTGCTCCTCGTGCCTCGCTGGATCGACTGCGACAAGGTCACGTTCAAGTACGGACTCGGCGATGAGTTCATCGAGGTGCTGTCGACGCTGCACAAACTCGGACTCGACCGCACCGCGAAGGTCAACGTGCGCGGCGTCGAGGTGTCGCCCCGCGACGTCGTCGCCGCGTGCTTGCCTGATCCGGCCACGCTCGGCGACAAGATGCACGGCCGCACCTGTGCTGGCACCTACGTGACCGGAACCGGCACGGACGGCGAGCCTCGGGCGACCTACCTGTATCACGTCTCCGACAACGAAGAGACCATGGCGAAACACGGGTGTCAGGCAGTCGTGTGGCAGACCGCCATCAACCCTGTGTTCGCCATGGAGCTGCTCGCGAACGGCATCTGGACCGGCTCGGGCGTCCAGGGCCCCGAAGCGTTCGACGCGGTCCCGTATCTCGACCTGATGAACAACTTCGGCGAACCCTGGCGCCTCGACGAGCGCTGAACGATCAGTGGTAGAGGTATTCGCAGTTGTGCGACACGCCAACGCCGCAGCCGTCGAAACCCGCGCGACCGTCGATCGAGTCGTTGCCGCCTGAGCTCCACAGCCGGTTGTCGAACCGATTGCCGACCATCCGGTCGTTGTAGGCCGTGCCGAAGACCGACTCGACGCGCATCACGGTGTCGGTACCTTGCGCGCTGATCACCCGGTTGTACATCAGGTTCGCACTGATGGGAGCGGGGTCGAAGCCGTAGCCGACGACGTCAGATCCGGCCTGGCCGTCGATGTAGTCGCGGCCGAAATCGCCCGCGATCATGTCGTCACCGTGGCCGGCGCAGATGGTGTCGCGTCCCGCTCCACCCCAGATCTGGTCGTTGCCGCCGAGGCCCACGATGACGTCATGGCCAGCAGTGCCGATGAGGACGTCATCGCCGGAGGTGCCGACGATCGTTGCCAACGAGCCGTTGCAGAAGTAGAGCGGCGGCAACGGCGGGAGAATCGGGGGAATCAAGATGCCCGGGTCGATCGGCGGCAACGCGTGCGCGGGTTCGGCGGCAAGACCACCGAACAACGGCGCGGCGACGACGGCAAGTGCGGCGAAGGTTCGAACGAAACGCATGTGGATCTCCTCAGAGTGGACCGACCCGTGCGGTCGGCGTTGTCGGGGGGAGGCGCGCTACGGGCGTCGCCTCACAGAAATCCGACAGATTCCCGGAAGTTCTGCGAAGCGACGCCCGTCGGCGGTCGATCGGCTCAGATCTCGCAGGTGAACTCGAACTCGCCCGTGCACGAGTCGACGCCGCCGAGGCCGGCGATCGTGTCGACACCGCCGAGGCCGGTGAGGGCGTTGGGCCGGTCGTTTCCGACGATGCGATCGTCGAATTGGGAGCCGACGACGTTCTCGACGGCGAGCAAACGGTCGTGGCCGTCCGCGGCCTTGCCGAAGCGCTCGACAAGGTTCACCGAGACGCCAGCGGGCGAGTTGCCGTAGCCGACCGTGTCGCGTCCGCGCCCGCCGTTCAGAAAGTCTCGTCCGGCTTCACCCGCGATGAGTTCGTCGCCTGCGCCTGCGCAGATCACGTCGTTGCCGCCGTGACCCCACATCGTGTCGTCGCCATCGAGGCCGAAGATCACGTCGTCGCCGTCGGTCCCCATGAGCACGTCGGACCCCGCGGTTCCGATGATCGTCGGCACCAGCGTCGTGCAGTCGAACGACGCGATGATTGTGGGGTTCGAGATGGTCGTCGAGTTCGCACTGGCGAGGGTGCCACCCGCGACGGGCGGGACGACGATGGCAAGGATGGCGAGGGTGCGAGCGAGGTGCATGGAACACTCCTTCGGAGTTGGCTGGTCGGTTGGGTGAAGGACGCGCATCGTCGGTACTGCGTTCCACGAGCGTCTGAACCGATGGGAACTGTGACCCGCGCCACTTCGGACCGATAGCGTCACGACATGGCGTCGTCGAAGCACGTGGCCCCGAAACACGTCGTCGTCGTGCTGCTCGATTCGTTGAACCGGCACCTGCTCGGCAGCTACGGCTCGACCGAGTTCGCGACGCCGAACCTCGATCGCTTCGCCGGAACGGCCGTGCGGTTCGAGCAGCACTACACGGGGTCGCTGCCGTGCATGCCGGCGCGCCACGATCTGCTCGTCGGTTCGCTCGACTTCTTGTGGCGACCCTGGGGTTCGATCGAGATGTGGGAGGAGCCGATCACCGCGGCGCTGCGACGGGCGGGCGTGACCACGAAACTCGTGACCGACCACCCGCATTTATTCGAGACAGGTGGCGAGAACTACCACTGCGATTTCGCCGCGTGGGACTACCAGCGAGGTCACGAGTCCGACCCGTGGCGGACGCGGGCAGACCCGTCGTGGGTCGGGGCCCCGAAGTTCGGACGCGGACTCCCCTACGACATCAATCGCGGCTGGTGGGGTGCCGAGGCCGAGTTCCCTGGCCCTCGCGTGATGAGCGAGGCTGCGCGTTGGATCCGCGAAGAGGCCCCCGCCCACGAGCGCTTCTTGTTGTTCATCGACGAGTTCGATCCGCACGAGCCCTTCGACACCCCTGAGCCGTACGCGTCGATGTACGACCCCGACTGGGAAGGTCCGCACCTGTACTGGCCGCCCTACGCGATCGGGGCGCAAGCCAAGGGCGTGCTCGACGAGCGCGAGGCGCGTCAGATCCGCGCCCAGTACGGCGGCAAGCTCACGATGATCGACGCGTGGTTCGGGCGGTTGCTCGACGCAATCGATGCCTCGCCGATGCGCGACGACACCGCGGTGATCGTCTGCACCGACCACGGGCACTATCTCGGCGAGAAGGACACCTGGGGCAAGCCGCAGTCGCCGGTCTTCGAGCCCCTGGGCCACACGCCCTTGTTGATCCGATGGCCCGGCGTGACACCGGGAACCCGCGGTGCACTCACCACCAACGTCGACCTCTGCGCGACGCTGCTCGACGTGTTCGACGCGACCGTCGAACACCGCACGCACGGCAACTCGCTCGTGCCGCTCCTCGACGAGACCGTCACGTCGATCCGGGAGTGGGCGATGAGCGGGATCTGGGGTCGCGAGGTCCACCTGTTGACCCAAGCGCGCAGCAACGGCGGCATCGTGAAGTTCGCGGCCGCGCCCGATGGCGCCAACGAGCCGCTCGTCATGCTGTCGAATCGTTGGTCGACGATGCCGATCGCGTCACACCCCGACATTCGCCTCCCGAAACCCGACGAACGTGCGACACTCGGTCGGATGCCGGGGTCGACGGTTCCGGTGATCCGCCAGCCGTTTCGTGCCGGTGACCTGCTCCCCTTCTGGGGCTACGGCGAGTTCGCGTACGGCAGCGTGTGCTTCGATCTCGACGACGACCCCGGCGAGGAACGTAACCGGGTCGACGCCGCGATCGGACGCGAGCACCGCGCGCTCCTTGGTGACGCGCTGCGCGAGATCGAAGCACCGATCGAACAACTCGAGCGACTGGCGATGGCATGAGCGACGGCACGAGCGACGGCACGAGCGACCGAACGGAACCCGGACCAGAAACCGACGTGCGCTTCACGTACGCAAACGAACGAACGTTTCTTGCGTGGAATCGGACCTCGCTGGCGCTGATCGCTGCGGGACTCGCCGTCGTGTCGTTCCTGCCCGAGTTCAAGTGGTCGTGGGGAGCGCGTGCAGTTGGCGTGCCGCTGATTGCGCTCGGCGCGCTGTTGAGCTTCACGAGCTTCCGGCGGTGGGAGGCGAACGAAGCGGCGATGCGTCTCGGCGCACCGCTCCCGGCTTCGAATCTGCCCAAACTGCTTGCGATCGGCATCGCGCTCGCGAGCGCAGTTGCGGCAATCGTCGCGTTGGTCGGTACCGCCGAGTGAGTTCGGCCCTCCGCCCCGACGTCGTCGACGACGAAGCGCTGCCGGGGCTCGCCGGAGAACGCACCGATCTCGCGTGGTCGCGTTCGGGGCTCGCGGTCATCACGTGCGCCGGAGCGATCTTGAAGCGGATCCTGACCGGCTTCGATTCGGTGACCGCTCGCGTCGTCGTGTTCGGCCTGCTGGTGAGTGGTGGCGTCGCGTGGGTTGCGGCAATGGGCCACGCACGCACCGTTGCGCGAACCACGATCGAGGGCCGCGCGGTCGCCGACCCTCGGGTGCTGGCAACGACGGCCTACGGCACCAGTGCACTGGCCCTCGCTGCGCTCGTCCTGAGTTGGTGAGCACGCGCGATGTGTTGCGGCCCGCCGTGACGTCAGCGAATGTGCGGTAGGACCTTCGCCGCAAAGAGCTCGAGGCTCTCCCAGGCCAGACGCGGCGGAAGACCGCCGGCGAGCGGGTGGAAGTTGAGCGCGCCGATCGAGGCTCCTGCGGCACGCACTCGGGCGACGATTCCGTCAGGGGTGTCGACCCACAGGTTCGGTGCCTGCTTCAGTCCGTCGACGTCGTCGGCGTGCACCACCGGTGTCGAGTGTTGTCCCGGTGTCTGGAACGAGGCGTACGTCGATGTTTCGTAGAACAAGAATTGGCCGATCTCGTCCCAAGCTCGCTCGGGATCATCGGTGACGTGCACGAAGGTCGGGCCGGTCGGCTGCATCACGTAGCCGTCGTCGTAACCGATCTTCGCAGCCTCCGCCTCGTACGCGGCCGGCAGTTCGGGGTCGGCGTTCATCGGCATCATCGGGAGACGCAAGCGCGCGGCACGCCGGGCTGCGGCGGGAACGCCGCCGCCCATGAGGATCATCGGATGCGGTTGCGTGATCGGACGCGGCGTGACCCGAATCGTTCGGCCCTGCCACTCCACCGTCTCGTTCGCAAGAGCATCCCGGATCGCGCGGGCGTGCTCCTCGAGTAGCGGACCGCGGCGCGCGTGTTCGACTCCTGCCATCTCGAATTCTTCGACGCGGTATCCGGCGCCGAGCACCGTGATGAGTCGGCCGGGGAACGCGTTGTCGATCACTGCGATCTGTTCGGCGATTCGGATCGGGTCGTGCAGCGGCGCGAGCGCAGCCGAGATGAACCACGGGATGCGCTTCGTGCGCGCGAGTCCGATCGCGGCGACGGTGAACGGCGCCGGGATCCAGCCATCGGCGACCGCGTGATGCTCCGACACCACGTTCATCGAAAAGCCTTGGGCGTCGGCCCACTCCCACATCGCGAATGCTTCGGAGTAGATCTCGCTCGCCGAGACCGGGCCCCAGGCGGGCGCACGGAAATCCTGGCGAAGCGTGAACATCAGGGTCATAGCGCACCCATCCCTTCGAGGTGAGGGCCGATGCGGTCACCGAAGGCGGCGACCTGATCGCAGAACTCTTCGATGTCGCGAGCACGGAACCGCATCTGCAGATGGTTGACACCCATGGCGCCCATCTCGTTGCACTTGTCGATGATGCGTTGGTCGCTCCCGCTCACCGTGTAGTCGCCGAAGTCCCAGTCGGCCTCGCCGACGTAGACGTATTCGTGGATGTAGCCGATGTCGAGCGACCGGCCGGGCCGCACGTCGTCACGCCGACGGCGAATCGCCTCGATCGACTCCGGCATCAGCTTGCGCATCGTGCCCTGCGGAATCCATCCGTCGCCCCGTTCGGCGACACGTCGCAACGCCGGCGCGCCGGAGCCCCCGATCCACAGGGGTGGGCGCGGTGACTGCATGGGCGCAGGCTGTTGCGCGGGCACGGCTTCCCACGCGTGGATGATGCCGTCGATCGCTTCGTTCGTGAGTCGACCGCGCGCGGCGAAATCGACGCCGAGCGCCTCGAACTCGGACTGCAGGTGCCCGACCCCGATCCCGAGGATCGACCGCCCGCCGCTCAACGCATCGAGCGTCGCGAACGATTTGGCCGTCTGCAACGGCGATCGGTAGGCCGCGACGTAGACGTTGGTCATCAGGCGAGTTCGGGTTGTCACCGCCGCGAGATACGCAAGCGTCGCGATCGGCTCGTACCAGGTGTACGACATGCCGCCGTCTTCCGCGGCGGCTGGCGCGACCGACACGTGGTCGCAGACGGCAACGTAGAAGAACCCGGCGTCGTCGCAGGCCTTCGCGGCGCGCACGAGTTCGACCGGGCCAATCGCCGGATCACGCTCCCACTCCGCCGAGGTCCGGACCGACTTCGCCTGCACCGGAAGCTGGATTCCGTAGACCAGCGCCCTGTCCGGGACCACATTCACCGTCGACATCCCTCTCACTTCCGTCGGGTGCTGCGTCGAGCGACGCGAATCTCTCGGGGCGAACGACGCACCATCAGCCTGGCCACACCATCAGCCGGGCCACACCATGCTCTGGAGTTCGGTGTAGGCGTGCAGGCCGAACACGCCGCCATCGCGGCCGACACCCGAGTACTTGGTTCCGCCGAACGGAGTCTCGTGGTTGCGTTGCACGGTGTTGATGCCGACGTTCGCCGAGCGCAACAGCTTGCCGACGCGCATCGCGCGCGCCGAATCGCTGGAGAAGACGTAGTCGTACAGACCGAACTCGGTGTCGTTCGCGATCGCAACGCCCTCTTCGTCGTCGCCGTCGAACGGCACGGCGACGATCACTGGCCCGAAGATCTCTTCGCGTACCGCCCGAAAGTCGGGGTGACAATCGGCAATGAGGGTCGGCTGGAAGTAGGCGCCGGCATCGAGTCCGTCGGGACGTTGCCCACCGGCAACGACCGTGCCGCCCTGCTCGAGGCCGCTGGCAACGTAACCCTCGACGCGGTCGCGATGCGCCCGATTGATCAGTGGTCCGAGGACGACTCCCGGTTCGTAGGGATCGCCGACCTTCAGCACACTCGCCATCTTCGCGAGACCGGCCACGACCTCGTCGTACTTGTTGCGGTGGATGATCGCTCGCGTCGGCGCGGTGCAGATCTGTCCTGAGTGGAACGTCCACACCGAACCGATCGCGCCGACCGCGGTCTTGACATCCGCGTCCTCGAGGACGAGCGCCGCCCCCTTGCCTCCGAGTTCGAGCAGGAGGCGCTTCATCGTTCGGCCGCCGCTCTCGGCGATGCGTACACCCACACCGGTCGAACCGGTGAACGACACCATGTCGACGTCAGGCGAGGCGACCAACGCCTCACCGGTGGGCGGGGTCGACCCCGTGATGCAGTTGATGACGCCCGGAGGAAAGCCGACTTCGTCGTTCAGGATCCGACACAGTTCGATCACCGCAAGGGGATCTTGCGACGCAGGCCGCACGATCACCGTGTTCCCGGTCGCAAGTGCCGGTCCGATCTTGCCCGCCATGTTGACGATCGGAAAGTTGTACGGCGTGATGCACGCGACGACGCCGACGGGAATGCGCCGAGCGATCGCACCCATGATGCCGCCAGGCGCGAGCGCGGTCTGGGGCATCTCCATCGGCGGGAGCGGAATCGTGTCGGTGTCGAGCGCGCCGCGGGCGTACCGATCGAAGCGCGCAAAGACCTGCGGCACCTGCATGGTCTTGCCCACGGTTGCTGTACACCCAGTTTCGGAGATCACAAGCGGCACGAGGTCGTCAGCGTGCGCCCGAACGACGTCGGCTGCCTTCTTCAACAGGTCGGCGCGCACCTCCGGTCGGGTCCGCGACCAGGTCGTGAACGCCTCGCGCGCCGCGGCCGCAGCTTCGTTGGCCTGCTGGACCGATGCCTCGGGGGCGTGGCCGACCACCTCGCCATTCGCCGGATTCACGATCTCGTAGCTGCCGTCGGCCCCGTCGGACCACTCGCCCCCGATGAGCACCTGGAACTTGTCGCGCGCCATGGAATCGATACTAGAACGCGTTCTAGTTTCTCGCTAGACCACCCGCGCCGCGAGCTTGCCTTCGACGTCTCGGACCTCGACCTCGACCGTTGCGATCTCGGTCAGCTCGCCAACGCGAATCGCAGTGCAGCGAAATGTCGCACCCGGCGGCAGGGCCGTGATCGCCGTCTCATCGGGCAGCGTCTCGGGGCAGGTCAAAAAGAAGCCACCGAGGCGCCCGATGAGCTGTTGCGCGACGCGTTCGTTCACGATGCCGAGGTCGAGTTTGGCTTCGGTCCATCGAATGTTGCGTACTTCGCCGTTTCGGCGCAGCGTCACCTCGATCGAGCGAGCAAAGGCGCCGAAATCGGCGGAGCAGGCCACCTTGGTCGGGGCCGAGACCAACAGCCACGGCGCGCCTTCCCCGCACGCTGCGACGACGTCGACCGATTCGTTCTGGAGCACGAACGCGGCGACGGCATCTTCGATCTCGACGACCGACTGCGCGACGACGCCGTCGGCGACTTCGAAGTCGTACTCCGACTCGGAGCGAGTCACCGTGAACGCAAGCGTTTGGCCGTCGACGTCGAGTGTGCACGAGAACGATTCCCCCACCTCGACATCGGGTTGGTCGGGGCAGACTGCGCTGCCGACGTCTGCTCCTTCGAGTTGCTCGGCGCCCGTCGACTCGATGAGACGTTCGAGCGCGTCGACGTCGACGCCGGCGTCGGAACCCCCGCACGCGCTCAGCGTGACCAGCGTCGCGATCACTGCCGAGATCCGGGGCCCCATCATGCGGCGGGAACGGTAGTTGCTCCGACCGAGCGCGTGTCGGCGCCCGGTGCGCCCGCGCCGGCCGGCGCGTTCACTCGAAGTCGAGCCCCAGCATTCGGATCGCGTTCCCCCGGCAGATCTTGTCGACCTGTGCCTGCGTGAGACCCTTCATGATCTCTTGCGCGACCGTCTCGGTGTGCGGCCAGGTCGAGTCGCTGTGGGGGTAGTCGGTCTCGAACGTGATGTTGTCCTCGCCCACGGCATCGATGTTCGCGAGCCCGTGCGGGTCGTCGAAGAAGCACCCGAAGATGTTCGAGTAGTAGTACTCCGACGGCGGACGCTTCACCTTGTCGGCGACGCCGCCCCAACCACGGTTGTCTTCCCACACCTTGTCGGCGCGTTCCAGCACATAGGGAATCCAGCCGATCTGGCCTTCGCTGTACGCGATGGTCAGATCGGGGAAGCGCTCGAACGTGCCCGACATGAGCCAGTCGGTCAGCGACATCGCCGCGTTCATGTACGTGAGCGTCGACCCGACGGCCGCGGGGGCGTCGGGCGACGTCGACGGCATCTTCGACGACGACCCGATGTGCATGTTGATGACCGTGCCGGTCTCTTCGCAGGCCCGGAAGAGCGGATCCCAGAAGTGATCCTTGTCGTGCACCGATGGCAGACCGAGAAACGGCGGGATCTCGCTGAACGTGATCGCGCGGCAGCCCTTCTCGGCGTTGCGACGGACTTCGGCCGCGGCCGCGACCGGGTCCCAGAGTTGGATGATGATGAGCGGGATCAGGCGGCCCTCGGTGCCGGCACACCACTCGTCGAGCATCCAATCGTTGTAGGCCTTCACGCACAGGTCACCGAGTTCGCGGTCCTTGCGCTCGTAGAAGGTCTGTCCGCAAAAGCGAGGGAAACTCGGAAAGCACAAGCTCGCCTCGACGTGATTCACGTCCATGTCGGCGAGACGGTCGGCCTGGGTGTGGCAACCCGGCCGCATGTCGTCCATCGTGATCGGGCTGACCGTGACCTCGTCGCGGGGGTAGCCGGCCGCGGCCGACAGCCGAGTCAACGGGTAGTTGAGATCTTCGATCAACCACCAGTCACACCACGTGCCGTCTTCGGCCGCGCTGGCTTCCTCGTAGGAGAAGACGCCACCGACGTAGCCCATCTTCTTGATCTTGCGCCGCTCGACTCTCGGCCCGACGTCGGCGAATTTGGCCGGAAGTCGGTTCGACCACACATCGACGGGTTCGATGACGTGGTCGTCGACCGAGATGATCTTGGGAATGGTGATCTCGTTGGCCATCGCCGCAGGCTAATGGCAATCTGACGGTCCGTCAGATTCGCGCCGCGAGCGTCAGCCGGTGCTTCAGCCGAGCCCCTGGCCAGCCGATGCACCGTCGGGAGGATCGCCACGGACGGCGGTCCCACGGGAGGTACCCCGGCAACGGGGTCGGAAGCGGAACGCACCATGGAAGGCGGAGCCTTCGCGGCGGCACCCGCAGGTGCCGCGTTCGAAGCCGTGCGCGGGTACTTGCGCGACGTGTTCGCGGGCCGTTACGCGCGCGCGTCGGCCGCGCTCGATCTGGCCATCGCTGACGAGGGGCTCGGCTCGATCAACGGCGCGCTCAGCGACGCCGGCCGTGCGCTCCTCGACGGGATTCGCTACCCCTCGGGAACGATCGACGTGCTCGCCGAGGTCGACGCGATCGGCCGCCGTATCGCTGACATCACGGTTGCAGGGCTCGACGACCGGGAACGCAACGATGAAATCGATCGTCAGAAGTCGCTGATCGTGTTTCTCGGTAGCGAGGGACTTCCGTGCGCAGCGCGCACGACCGTGGCGAGTTGGCCGCCCCTCGATCGATTGAAGTCTCTCGCGCACGCCGTCGTCGGACTCGCGGTGATCGTGTCGGAGCGCAGTGGCTACGACACCGACACGATCGTCGCCGAACTCGTTCCGCCCGGCGATCCGCTCCCGGCCCTCGGCACGTTCAGCCTCGCGTGGCGCGACGATCGAGGCCGGCCGAGTGTGCTCGCGGGAGCGCTCCCCCGCGGGCAAACCGCGCACATCACGTTCCTCGGAACGGGTACGACCAGCTTGCGATCGGTGTTCGGTCGGGTCGCGCGTGGCGGGTCGCTCATCACCCCGCATCGCACGGAATCACGCCCAGGCGACACGGAGTCACGCCCAGGCGGCGAGCAGCGCGTCGGTCGTCGTGATGGTGGCCAGTAACGACAGCGAGTTGGTGAGCACCGCTTCGCCGTATTCGGACGGCACACCGGCGACGCAGTCTCGCGGCAACACCATCTGATAGCCGCGGTTCACCGCGTCGAGCGTCAGGTTGACCATCCCGACGTTGAGGCTCACGCCCACGCCGACGATGGTCGTCACGCCACCGTTGCGCAACATCGGATCGAGTTGCGTTCCTGTCATCGGGCCGAGCCCGTGAAATCGCTCGAGCACGACGTCATGAGGATCGACGCCGATCGCCTCGGGGACCTCGACCGCGTCGCTGCCCGGCAGCAGATGGACGGGCGACTTCAGCAC
>SXGT01843595.1_pt1 | contig 25707 bp, 20 predicted proteins | sample 3176221 | NCBI WGS metagenome assembly SXGT01 (sample SAMN11356862, study PRJNA531348) | freshwater metagenome | isolation source: freshwater sample F1-120 | place: China: Fuxian Lake, Yuxi | collected 2017-12-25
CAGGGCAAGCTCATGGAGAGCTATGGCGCCAACTGCGTCTATTGCACGGACTCCGCCGGGTACATGCTCCCGGACGACGTGACGGCCAGGATCAGTGCCCTCCGGGCGAGCCTCCTGCCAGGGACCGAGATCGGATTCCACGGTCACCATAACCTGGGTATGGGGATCGCCAACTCCCTGGCCGCCATGGCGGCGGGCGCCACCAGGATCGACGCGTCAGCCGCGGGGTTGGGGGCCGGAGCGGGCAACACCCCGCTCGAGGTCTTCGTCGCCGTGCTCACTCGCATGGGGGTGGAGCACGGGGTCTCGCTCTTCGGGGTGATGGATGTCGCCGAGGACCTGGTCGTACCGATGATGGATGCGCCCGTGCGCATCGATCGCGACGCCCTTATCCTTGGGTATGCGGGCGTCTACTCGTCTTTCCTCCTGTTTGCCAAGCGCGCAGGGGCGACCTATGGGGTCTCCTCGCGGGATATCCTGGTCGAGATGGGGCGTCGCAAGACGGTCGGCGGCCAGGAGGATCTGATCGAGGACGTCGCGATCGACATGGCCCGCGCGGCCCGCTGACGGCGCTCCGTCCTGTGACGGCGCTCCGTCCTGTGAAGCCAGGAGTCAGGTCGCCTGATCTAGCGACGGCCAGGCCGCGGGCATAAGTACTCCCCGACGCGGGCGCGCCGGCGCTCCGCGATCAGGGGGCCGCTCTGGTGTGGGTCGGCTCCGGGTTCGGGTAGTGACGGCGGCGGCGAGCACGGCCCAGGCTCGAGAAGCTTGCCCAGCGCGTGGGCGACGATCTGCTTGATGTCGGGCTTGCGGTTCAGGGACGTCACCGCGAGCACCTTGTAGGGGACGCCTGGCGACATCACGGCGATGCCGCACGGTGTCAAAGCGCGGCGCGCCTTTTTGCTCGTCGTGCGCTTGGGGCACGCTGACGAACTCGACCTCGGGGGCCCTAAGAGGGCGTTCCGGTTCACCCTAACGGAGAAGAAGTGGAACAACATGGAACACATATTGCCCCCCCCCGAACAGCCTTTCGGCTAAACGCTCTCGCTCGATTCTTGGTCCCCTGGCCCTTGTCACTTTTTCGTTGGCCACGGCTGCCTGCACCCGGGCACACGACACGGTAGCCACCAAGGTAGAGAAAGGCAGCTCAGCGCTTTATTATTTAACTGGTGCGTCTTGGCCTCCGGTAGGAACACCTCCAACTCATTTGATCCCTGTATGTTGGGCGGAGCCGAGCACCCTTTCGCTCGCAGTCCCACCGGTTACGTTTATCTCCCCCACCACAATCCATAAAGCCAAGGCAGCCATCAGGGAGGCCTCGTTGCTCTGGTCAAAATGGGCGAACATCGAGTTCACCGGCTGGAGCCCTTGCCCCACGAATGGTACCGAACGCTTCGTACGAATTTGGCTCGGCCCTCACACGGCCGACGACTTCGAAATAGGCGGTTCGGCCAGGCTCGGGACCGATGGTCTATATTACCCGCCACCACCACTGCCTAATCCTCCCGATGGAAGATACGTATCAAGCGTTCAAATATATATCAATGGAAAATCTCCGCTTCCAAAAATAACTACTCTTGCAACCCACGAGCTCGGTCATGTACTTGGGTTTCAATACGAGTTCGACCGTGCCGACAGAACTCCCCTCATGAGTTGTCCATTGGTCACCTTTACCGTGCCAGGCACCAACCTCACGGACTACGACGTATTTTCGGTAATGAACCAGTGGTACAGCGGCTTTGGGGGCCTTCCGTGCGGGTCTGACACACTCACCACAACCGACATAAAAGGTCTAATCAGTCTGTACGGATATCGCTGCAGTGCCGACGATGTCGACTGCGACGGGACCCCCGACTACAAGGACAACTGCCTCTACCTCGCCAACAATCAGTATGATTCCAACTTCGACGCCGAGCGCAAGATCTCACAGGAGAGTGCTTATCCAGAATTTTACAATGGTACCAAGCCCACGGCGAGCGACCCGCCCGCCAAGATAGCAGCCTGGCACCAGTACTTCAAGGGGGACGCGTGTGACCCTACCGTGACGGTCTCGGCCAAGCCCGAGCAGGTCGCGGGCCCCAATGTTAACTGTATTGCCATAGACTACGTCTACGGCGTCGGCACCCGTTCGCGTGCTACGACTTGCCCAACATGGACGGAGACGTCGTTCTCCTACCGAGGCTATATCGGCAACGAGCGGGGTGAGGCCCTCAATTACAATAACAGCTTCTCTTCAAACTTCTGCAAATGCAATCGCAACCTCGACTCAGCTGGTAACAGGGAACTGTGTTACAACCCCTTCGGCGCCGAAAGATGTGAGCTCGCGAGTGTCGATCTGTTTCGGGAGCAGTGGGCTTCAGAAGATCCCAATGCTCCGTGGAAGCACATCACGACCGAGTCCCCTCCGGCAACGGGCTATCAGCTCTTCTTCCCGAGCACCGGGCTCACCCATGCTGAGCCGGGGATCACGGTGCCCCGACCGCAAAAGTGGTGGCTCTTTTCTCAGGATGAGGCTCGAATTTTGGGAGGCTCGGGGGCCATGAAAGGTTTTCTTGCTACGCACAATACTGGATTTACTGGTAACTTCACCTTTAATTACCGCTCGGTCTCGACCGAAGTGCATGTTGTGGAGCAGGGTATATTCGTCGGTCCGCCCCAGACCATCCCACACAAATGGATTCCAAGGCCGACCTTCGATTTTCATGTCGAATATCGCCTTCCACGCAAGTTCGGACAGGAGCTTCGTCTCTTTACGAGCAACGGGCTCTCTTTCATGAACGACATCACTCCGCGCTTGAGCTCGAGCGCGCAGTCGCTGTATAGTTCCGTGGCGGATGGGGGCCAGATCCTGCTCGACGACTCCACGCCTGACGACGCTCTTCACGACGCGGTCGTCGTCGATGATCAGGGCAGGTTTCTAGGGGCGATGCAGCCCGATATCGGGCTTGGAGCCAACCCTATCGGAGCTAACCTTGCTCAAATAAACGACGCTCCACTCCCGGGACTGAGGGCGCTCGCCTACAGCGCAGCACGCAAGAGCCTGTATGCCCTTGCAAACAACGATCTGGTCATTCGAGACGTCACGATCATGCTTGATGGCGGCGCAGGTAGAACGGTTGTGCCGCTCTATCATGATATACCCGTGCAATTGGAGGGGGCGCCTGCCCAGTCGACTCAAATGGTCTGGCTCGAGCCGGCCAACGCCCTCATGGTCCTGAGCCGAAATGCCGCTGGCGGTTGGGATCTCACCTCGGTCGGCCTGGATGGATACTGTCGCCTGCTCTGGAGCACCACGGCACTTCCCGCAAACGAGCTGGCCACTGCTCGGTTGGACACCAGCCCGCTCGGTGAGCTCGTGCTCACATCCAATACGTCGCTCATCACGTTCACCTCCCGCGGCGAGCCTCGAGCTTCCAGCGTGATCGACGCCCCCGCGCTCGCCAACGTCGTGGCGGACGATCAATCCTTCCACTACGCGGCTTACGCAGCGCCACCCCCCGACTCTCTCCTCAACATGGCGAAGCGTACGGTCGCTCGCGATGCGCTGCACCCGGGGCTGTGCGCCGCGGCGTGGCTACAAAGCGCCGCGCTTGCTTCTTCTGTGCTCAACGACGCGTGGCGCAATTGTGAGACTCCGACCGCTGGAGGAGAACCTGGGATCGCCCGCTGCCTGAACGGCACCGATCCGTGAGGCGCTGGCTCTTCACCCTTGGCGGGGCCATGGCGGTCGCCACGGCCATGGCCATCGCTTGTGGCGCCAGCTCCGACCTGCCCGACGCCGGAATCCAAACCGATGGTCCGTCGGACGTGGGCCCCCCGCCTGACCAAAAAGTTCCGCTCCGACCCGTCGACACTGGACCTGCGCCGGTGGGATGGAGGCGTCTTACCGAGGTAGATCCTGGGTGCGATCTCTTCGCGATCGAGGATCTGTCTCAATTGCCCCCGCTCAAGTGGACTCCCTGTTCGAGCGGAAAGGCGGGCTGCGAAGAGGCGCTCGGAGAGAAAACGAGCTGGGGTCCCCCCTTTGCTCAGGCTCGAGCCTCCAGAGACGGCAAGAGCTTTGCCGTCCTCAGGAGAACCCAGGAAGAGAACGTCGGCAACTGGGAGCTCTACGACCGGTCGGGAAAGCCGCTTGGCGCTTGGCGATTTGGCCCCGACCGTGGCCTCATAGGTCCGATTCCATCTGCCGAAAATGTTTATCTGATTGCTTACCGTCTCGAATGTAGCAAGCCGGATGGATACTCCATGGTTGTCGGGACCCCCCAGGAGTTGAGACGCTCGCCGCTCGACTTCAAGGACGTACCGGAACCCCCAGCGCACAGCGAGACACGCAGCGACTTGGTCTTCTTCTCCGACCTCCGAGCGGCCGTCGCCGTCAATGGCCGCATTCTTCAGTTCACCCCAGGCCTCGACTCCTGGATCTACACGGCCCTCGGTCCACAATTTTCCAGCACGACGGTCATCGGCAACGACATCTTTGGGTGGAACATCTCGGGCCCGACCGCTTCATGGGATGGCTGGGGACGCGAGTACTTCATTCGAACCGACGGCACCGCCGAGCTCTTCATCGGCCGCCCAGGGATCTATGTGAGCTCGTTCGCGACCGATGGCAGGACCATGTGGTGGATCGAGAGCTCGGGGGCTGCCGCCTTCAGCCCGCAACCCAACCATGCCCTTTACAAGGCCCCCTATACCACCCGCGCCGCCGATATCCGACCCACCAAGGTCGATGATATCCGTCAGCCCTTTACGCCGAACGCCGTCCTGGCCTACGATGGAGTCTTCGTCTTGCCCGTCAGCGTCCCGGGTGACGTTCACGCCGAAATTTACCGAGCCAGCGACGGCAAGCACCTCCGGGCCGACTTCGGGCCTGGCCTTCAGCTCGCGTACACCATCTATGGCTCCGAAACGGAGTTCTGGGGGCTCGCCGGGGTGCCGAACGGGCCATCGGGTATTAGCATAGCGCGCGTGCAGATCGGGCCATGGCCTTGACTGAACGCTCGGCGCTCCGTCCTGTGAAGCCAGGAGTCAGGTCGCCTGATCCGGAGGGACGTAGTCGTAGGGCATGTTCACCGACTTGTACTCGACGAAGGCGGTGAGCCCCTCGGGGCCCATCTCTCGTCCGAGCCCGGACTCCTTGTAGCCGCCGAAGGGCGTCGCGAAGTCGAGCACGTAGCCATTGACGCTGTAGGTCCCTGTCCTGACACGCTTGGCGATGGCCAGGCCACGGGCATAATCGTTGGTCCAGACCGAGCCGGAGAGGCCATAACGGGAGTCGTTGGCGATCCGGATGGCGTCGTCCTCGTCGTCGTAGGCGATGACGGAGAGCACAGGGCCGAAGATCTCTTCCTGGGCGATCTTCATCCCGCTCGTCACGTCGGCGAACACGGTGGGCTCGACGAACCACCCCCGCGGGAGGTCCTTTGGCCTGCCTCCTCCGGTGGTGATCCTCGCCCCCTGGGCTCTGCCCGAGGCGATGTACTCCTCGACGCGGGCGCGCTGGCGCTCCGCGATCATGGGGCCGCAGAAGGTCTCCGGATCCATGGGATCTCCGGTCTTCTGGCGGTTGACCTCCTCGGTCAGGGCGTCCACGACCTCGCGGTACCGCGCCCGCGAGGCGAGCACCCGGGTCTGGGCGATGCACGCCTGGCCGCTGTTCATCATCGCGAAGGGGAGGAGCTCGGGGATCTTCTGCTCGCGGTTCACGTCGTCCAGCAGGATGGCCGCCGAGTTTCCGCCCAGCTCCAGGGTCACCGGGCGGAGGAGCCCCCCGCAGATCGCCGCGACCTTCCGGCCCGCCTCGGGGCTCCCGGTAAAGCTCACCTTGTCGACCTCGGGGTGCCGGACCAGGTGCTCTCCCACGTCCCGTCCCCCGGCCACGATATTGATGACGCCCTCGGGGATTGCGGCTGCCACAATGGCCTCGGCCAGCAGGTACGCGAAGAGGGGAGTCTCGGGGGGGGGCTTGAGAACCAGGGTGCAGCCGGCCGCGAGCGCTGGCGCAATCTTGGTGATCGCGACGAAGAGCGGCACGTTCCACGGGATGATCGCGCCGACCACCCCGACGGGCTCCCGGAGCACCCACGATCTGCCGAGCACGCCGTCGCGGAGCTCCTCGAACGGGTAGGTGCGCGTCAGGTCGACGTAGTAGCTGAGGACCATGGTGGGCGAGAGGGCCTGCACGGTCTGCGAGAAGGTGATCGGCGAGCCGACCTCGGACGTGAGCACGCTGGCGAAATCCTCCTGGCGCAGGAGCAGCTCCTCGTTGAGCCGAGCGAGCGCGTCCGCGCGCTCGCCCGGGGACATCGTGGGCCAGGGACCGCGCTCGAAGGCCTCCCTCGCCGCGGCGACCGCGCGGTCGATGTCGGCCGGCGTCCCCTCGGGCACCCTGCCGACGAGCTCCAGCGTGGCCGGGGAGCGGACCTCGATCACCCCCGAGCCGCAGGGCTCCACCATACTGCCACCGATGAACAGCCTGTCGTAGCTCCGGGTTGCCATGAAACATGTTCTATCCGCATCGCCGCCCGGTGACAACGAGTAGAACGTGTTCTAGCCTCCCGCCCATGAGGCCCTACGACTGCGCGAACATCGGCGCCGGCTCCGCCGGCTGCGTCCTCGCCAGCCGATGCCGTGGACCCGAGGAGAGGAGGGAGCGTCCTCGCAGCCGAACAGCGGGATGATCCTCTTGGTTCTGGTCGCGGTTCCGCGAAGGGGCTCTAAAATTTGTGATTGATGCCAATCCCTATGAGGTCGGCGTTTGCCACGTACCTGCCGCCGTTGGAGGGCTCGAGCGGAGCATTGCCCTTGATGGGATTGACCCTCGGGATCTTGGCGCTCGCCGGGTCGTTGTAGACGCTGCTCGCGAAGAGGTGGGCATAAAGGAGATCGAGCCGCCACTTCTTGCTGATGTGGATGCCGGCGCCCGACGAGAGCGTCACCTTGTCGAAATCGAGCGAGGCGAGCGACATGAACCCTGGCGGTACGGCGGTGGTCTCGTAGGCGAGTCCGGCCCTGAGATCGACGGGGACCTCACCGAGCTTGACGCGGTATTCGCCCCCCACCCTGAACGAATTGGAATCCTGAAAACCACGCGGAAATGCGATGGGCGGGATCTTCACCTGGGGGGGCATACCGATCACCCCATCGATGCTCATTCCCTCCGGCGTGATGTCGATGGCCTGGTGGGCCGACCAGAACTCGCGCACGTAGGCGAGCTCGACCCTGAGATCGTCCGTGGGGCGCAGCTCCGCTCCCACCCTCACGATCGCAGGGAAGACGAAGCGCACGTGGGCGGAGGTGCCGTTCTGCCGGGCGCCGTCGAAGACGGCGCTCGTGGGCATCTGCATGGTGAGGGTCGCCGGGGCGCTGACGATCGTGGGGAGCTGTCCGCTCAGACCGAAGCGGATGACTTTGGAAGGCACCCAGGTGACGCCGCCGTTCATGGAAGGGGCGAAGATGGGGCCGATCTTCATCTGGGCGTTGGCGTCGTACTCCGCCTGTTCCGGCGCGCCCAGGAGGCGATCCTGAGGGCTGGCGCTGAAGGTGACGGTCGTCTGGAAGACCCCGACCAGCGCCATGACGCCCAGCCCCAGGCGGAGCTCCTCGATGGGCTTGTATGCCACCCAGGCCCCGGGAATGGCCATGATCGATCCTGCGTAAGAGCCGATGGCGTAGCGGGCCGGCGAGGGCTCCCCGTTCACCGTCGCGTCAAATCCGGGGAGCGCCACGTAGGGCGCGATGATTCCCCCGGCCAGCGTCCACTGCTTGCGGGCGCCGAAGTTGTGCGACATCGCCAGGGTGGGGAGGGGGAGTACCGGGGCGTCGCCGCTGACCGTGGGCGACGAGAAGCGCTGGTAATTGTTCTGAGCGTCGAGGACGTAGAGCTCTCGGGTATATTCCGCGTGAAAACGGAGATACGAGAAGTCTACCAGCACGCCGGAGCCCGCGTCGGCCAGGCCCGCGGGGTTGTACCAGATGGCGCCCAGGTCGTCGGCGCCGGCCACGAAGGCCCCCCCTCGGCCAATGGGGCGCACTCCGCGATCGGAAAAATAAAGCCCCCCTGCCCGCGCTGGCGGCGCCACCAAAATCGGCGCCGTCGAGAGCAGGCCCGCCAGGAGCGCGGCCGATTTCGACGGCGCCGCTCGCATTTTTCTCGTGCGGCTCGCCAAGAGGCCCTCCAGAAGAGACGCGACTTTACCCATTTCAGTTGACTTATGTCAATAATTCATGTTAGTTGGACTGTTCTTTGGACAGGAGCCCCGAGGCGGTGACGAGGGGTGGACAGGCGCCGAGACGCATGAGCTGGGCTGGGGAGTGCGAGGAATGAGAAGTCGCGTCTCGAGGTGGGTGCAGCTGGCTCTGGGGGTCGGTCCGCTCGTGTGCGCGGGCTGCGCGTCGGACTTCGACACGTCGCGCACCGTCCCCCCGAGGGGCACGCTTGGCAGGGAGCTGTTCACCGTCGTCTGCGATCGCGTCGGCGCCCAGGCGCTGCGCGAGGACGTGACCGGCGCGTCCTTCAGGGATGTCTGCCACGCCGACTCCAAGGGAAAATTCAAGGACAAGGTCGATCCCACCAAGCTACCTCCCCTCACGTCGACGACCAGCGTCAAGGGCGAGCCCGTCTCGCTCGCCGTCCAGCAGGCCAACCGCCCCCACAACATCGCCAGGATCGAGGCGCTGGCACGCAGGCGCGCCGACTTCATCGCGGCGATCGACTCGACCATCCCGGACGCCAACCTCCCTCGCGTGTGCAGCGATCCCAAGGGGACTCCGGGGAGCGGGCCAGGAAGCGGCACGGGGAGCGGCGGGACAGGGGACGCCTCCAAGCTCATGCTCCAGTCCGAGCTCTCGGCCACCCTCGGTCGCCTTGTGGATCTCTACGAGGACGATACGATCCCGGGCGTGACCAGGGGCCTCGGCGCCTTGATGGAAGCGATAAAGGCCAACCCCGACGCCCAGGCCGCGCTGGCCAGGCTCGACGGGCGGCGCGGATATCGGCCCTTGAGCAGCGCCTCGGGGCTTGCGCGTCCGCTCCTTGCTTATCCCAAGCTGGTCGATCTCATCCAGACCATGGTGGCGCCGCTGGTCGCCGATCCCGCGGCGCCTGGCTCGCACCAGGCGCGGGCGTTCCAGAGCTTGACCTCCGTGCTCCACGAGGAGCTGCGCACCGCGCAGGCGGATCCTGCGGCCGGGCCGCTCACGATCGTCACCGATCCCAGGCTGGACGGCGCGACCGTGCTCTCCCGTCCTCGCACCCTCATCGAGGGGATGCGCGACGTCCTCACCGTCGAGAACCCGGCCTTCGCGATCGGCGGATCCACGTTCATCGTGAGGCGGGACCCCAGGGGGTATGCGGCGGTCCCCACGGTGGCGGGCGTGGTGCCGGCTCCCTTCGTCGATCGCACGGGGCCTGCCGGGGTGCCCGATGGCTTGCCGGACGTTGACACCCTGGGGCGGTTCGTCACCGCGGGCGCGGATCTACCTTCCCCTTTCTTCACGCCGGAGGCCCACGACGGCGCCCGGGACGGGGTGGGGCGCGCCCTCGCCCCCGACGGCACCCCCGCGTATCGGTACATCGACACGAGGCAGACCCTGATGGCGTCGCTGGTGCGCGATTTCCGTCCGCTCTTCGCCCCGGATCCCACGAGGGAGCGGGAGGCCATGATGAACGTCCTCGCGGCCCTGCCCGTCCTCGCGGGGGCTCGCGATCCGCAGCCGACGTCCACCAGGTCGTACGAAAAAGATCCCAAGGCCCTCGAGCGATGGAAGGCCGGACACACCAGACCGCCGCCCGCCGGATTGGGCACGACGCCCGTGACGATCGCCTACCGGGCTTTTCATCCGGACACCTCGCCCATCGTCGATCTGGTCTATGCCGCCGGGCAGATCGCCTCTCGCCCCGAGATCGACGATCTGCTCCTCCTGATAAGGAAGCTCACCCGCGATCGCCCCGACGTGCTGGCCAGCTTCGTGGGCCTGGCGCTCGAGATCAAGGCCAAGGCCGACAAGCACCCCGAGGCCAGCCTGCCGGAGGCCTCCACGTTCTGGGACGATCTCTTCGCCAGGCTCGTGCCCGTCGTGAGAGAGCCCGGCCTGGCCGAGGACATCCTCCGCGCGGTGGCCGACAAACGCACGATCGGCCTGGAGAAAGGCCTCGCCACCTACATGGCGATGAAGGACGACATCTCCTACGATCCGGACAACCTCAACGGGCCCCTCAAGAACATGACGACGGGCGCCAGGCCGCCCAACTTCGTCACCCCCGTCGATCGCAACCAGCCCGACAGCGGCCCTAACCGCAGCCAGATGCAGCGGTTCCTCTCGCTCCTGCACGACACCAACGGGCTCGCCATCTGCACCAAGCCCGACGCTGTCGTGCATATCAACGGCAGGGTCGCGGGCATCTCCGGCCTCCTCAATTTCGATTATCCAAAGGAGCCGATCCTGACGGGCGCCATATGCGCCATCGCGGGCAAGCCGGTGCCCACCAGGCTGGAGACCTGCGGCCTCTTCGCGTTCGAGAACGTGATGACGCTCATGCTCGACGTGCTGCTCGCCGGCACCAAGCCGGACGCGCAGAGGGCGAGGCTGGTCGTCAACGATCCGTGCCTCAAATCGCTCCTGGACAACAAACTCCTGACGGGGATCGTGGGCGGGCCCGACAACTTCCTGGAGGACATCTCCGGGGTCACCGGGTTCACCATGACGCCCAACCTGGCCGGTTTTGCCCGGCTCCTCTACTTCCAGACGCCCTACCCGGGGCTCCCCTCGGACCCCAATCCGGCCAACAAGAAGACGAACGATTTCCTCAGGGACACCATCGATCCCATCCCCTCGATAGTCTGTCCCCTCGATCCCTTCTCGCCGACCGTCAACGGCATCACATACAAGATCCGCAAGTGCAACGACGTGCGCGACGTGCTGCGCGCCCGGGATCCCAACGCCCTCTTCCCCATCGACGAGAAAAGCATGGGGTTCGTCGAGGCGCTGGGCCCACTGGCGCTCGCCTTCGACAAGCACAAGCTGCCCCTGGTCTTCGCCAACCTGTTCGACGTGCTCCACCTCCACTATGGCTCCTCCAAGCAGACCAAGGTGGAGTGCAATCCCTCGCTCCCTCGCACCGACGGGCGCTGGTGCGCCCAGAGCGGCCTCGTCAGCTACGAGCCGCTGATCGTCGAGATATTGAAGTCGGGGGGGGTCTTCGCCCGTATCCAGTCGCTCCTGGAGGCCATGGCTTCCACCAAGATCGCCCGCTGCACCTCGCGCGACCGGACGACAGGGCTCTGCGCCGCCTCCTCCGAGGTCGACGGCCTGCGCGTGGTCGCCGACGCCCTCAATGTGATGTTCGACGCCAAGCGCTCTCCTGGCCTAAAGACCCGGTCCGGCGAGACCCTGGCGCTCCGCAACGACGGGACCCGCGTCGATCCTGTCACTCCGATGGGGCTGCTGGTCGACGCCTTCAAGGAGATCGACGCCTCCTTCGGCAGGTACGCCGCGCAGAACCCTGGTGGCCTGGACAGGCAGGTGCGCTGGAAGGCGGCGCGCTCCCAGCTGGTCGACGCGTTCCTGGCTGTGGACGGCTCGGGCCCATCCGCCAGGTTCCGTAACGAGGGGATCGCCAAGTCGCTCCACACCATCATCGACCTGGTTCGCGCCCAGATCGCCGCGCACTGCCCCACCCGCGATCCTGCCTGCGCCTGGGCGCGCGAGGAGCTGGCGGCGAGCACCGCGGACGCCCTCCGAGGCCCCACCTTCGCGGCCTCGATCGATCTCCTGGACGCGATGCTCCAGGACGACACGTCGCGCGTCGAGCTGGAGCGACTGATCACCTACCTGCTCGATCCCGACTCGGCCAACGAGGCTCAGGCCGGAGCGCTGGCCGCGGCCGTGGACTCGCTCCAGGTGCTCGACGACGACGTGAACCTGGTCCCTTTCTTCCATGTGCTCTCGGAGGCCCTGGGGGCTCCGGTCACAGACGACTCGGGCAAGGTGCTCAGCCGGGGCCTCGTGGACTCGGCGCTCCAGGCTGTCTCCAAAATCTATCCGCCCGGCGAGTGCTCCCAGAGCCGCGATCCCAACGGGGCGATACGCGCCGTCCTGGCCAACATCGTCACCCCCATGGGCGACCGCTCGCGGACCCCGCTCGACGTGATCGCCGACGTGATCGCCGACGTGAACCGCGCCGAGCCTCAGAAGACCACCAAGCTCGAGGGGCGCGACTACGCCAGCCTGGCCGAGGAGACCCGCGCTTTCCTCCTGGATCAATCCCGGGGGCTGGAGCAGATGTACGCGGTCATCAAGCAGGCGACGGCCAAATGATGCGCATCGTCGTCGACTACGATCTCTGCGAGGCCAACGGCGTCTGCATGAAGACGGCGCCCGAGGTCTTCCTGGTGGGCGAGGACGATCGCCTCCGCGTCCTGGTCCCGGAGCCCCCGGAGGAGCAGCTCGAGAAGGTGCGCGCCGCGGTACGGCGTTGCCCTCGACGCGCCCTGTCCCTCATCGAAGAATGAGAGGTGCGCGTGAGCACGCAATCAAGGATTGGTCTGCACCGAATCGCGTGAGATCGGAAAGAATGAGCGCGCGGCGCCCGCGCGGCGCGCCGCGCGCCGTCAGGGCAGGTAGCACTTCTTGAACGGATCGTCCCGCGGGCTATCCCTCGCGATCCAGGGGCCGTCACGCCAGCCGCAGCACCAGCACGGCGTGCACGTAGAGGAACGCCGTCGCCACGAGGACGAGCGCGTGGAACACCTCGTGGTAGCCGAACACGGCGGGGATGGGATCTGGCCGCCTCCTGGCGTAGACCAGCGCCCCTGCGCTGTAGACGAGCCCGCTTGCGACGATCAGCCCCACGCAGGTGGGACCGAGGATGCTCGCCCTCTTGGCCACCTCCCCGATGCCCGTCCAGCCGAGCACCACGCAGAGCGCTGCGATGATCCACTTGGGGGCGTTTGGCCACACGAGCGACTTCACCACGCCGAGGGCCGCGCCGCCCCAGATGGCGAAGAGGGGGAGGTGCCCTCCGCCTGGCAAGGGCAGCGCCATGAGCAGGGGGGTGTAGCCCCCCGCGATGAGCACGAAGATGGCCGCGTGATCGAGCCTCCGCATCCTCTCCCTGCCGAGGGCCTCCCAGTGCCTGCGGTGATACAGCGCGCTCGTGCCGAGCAGCAGCGCCACGCTCCCGCCGAACACGGCCGCAGCGCCCCGGGCCGCCCCGGGCCTCGCCCACGCCACGAGCGCCGCGGCGGCCGCGAGCGAGACAAAGAAGGCGATTTGGTGGGAGACGCCGCGGAGGCGGGGCTTCACCTTGAGGACGGGCAGGGCGATATCGCTCATGCGCGAGACGCTTACCCTATTTTGCGTCGAGTCAGAAGGACAGGCTCAGAGCCCCAGCACTCGAATGGCGTTCTCGCGGAGGAATTTCGGCCAGACGGAGTCGCGAAAAGGGACGTCGCGCAGCTCGGTGAAGATCCGCTCCAGGGTGAGGCCCATGGGGAAATAGCCGGCGTACATCACCTTGTCGGCGCCGCGCGTGTTGGCATAATCGATGATGGCCTTGGGGTAGTGGCGAGGGGCGAACGCGCTGGTGGAGTAATAGAGGTTCGGCCACTTGAGCATAAGCTTGACGGCCAGATCGGTCCATGGCTCGCATCCGTGGCGGGTGACCACCTTGAGCTCGGGGAAGAACCAGCAGACCTCGTCGAGCAGGGCCACGTCCTGCACGCCCATGGGGACGCGGGGGCCAGGGACGCCCGCGCAGACGAAGATGGGGATGTCTAGCTCCACGCATTTGGCGTAGATGGGATAAAACTTCTTGTCGTTGATGGGCACCTGTGGACACAGCCCGGCCGGGAAGGCCGACGCCGCCTTGATCCCCAGCGTCTCGTGGGCCGCCACCAGATCGCGGACTCCCTCCATGCCCAGGTTGGGGTTCACCTCGTAGCTGCCGAAGAAGCGATCCGGGTGCTCCCTGAGCGCGCGCACGCCGTCCTCGCTCGAGGAGCTCACGCCGATCATCGCGCGCTCGATGCCCCACCTGTCCATCTCGTCCAGCGTGATCCCCACGTGATCCGACGAGGCCCGGGTGGTCGGGATGCCCTTGAACATGTACTGCGCGGGGAAGTCGAACTGTTCCCGGCTCTCCTTGTCCATGAGGAGCGGCCTCAAAAAGTCGTAGCGCTTCTTCTGATCCGCGGTCGGGATCTGCAGCATCAGATCGATGGCAGCGACTCCGCTCGGCATGGGCATGAGGACCGTCCTTGGCTCGCAAGTAGAACATATTCTACACCTGGACACCGAAAGTGAAACATGTTCTATTCCCGGCATGCCCGAGGAAGCGGAAGGCGGCTGCGGCACGACCCAGCTCACGGCGGAGTACGTGCTCGAGTACACCTATCGGCGGAGCGTGGGACCGGTGCTGGGGCGCTTCCTCGCGGGGCTCCGCGACCGGAGGATCGAGGGGGTGCGCACGGCCTCGGGCAAGGTGCTCGTCCCTCCCGCCGAGTACGATCCCGAGACGTCGGAGGCCACCCTTTCGCCTGTGGATGTCGGTACGAGGGGCGTGGTCACGGCCTGGTCGTGGATCTATGCGCCCAGGCCCAACCAGCCGCTCGCCCACCCCTTTGCCTGGGCGCTCGTCCGGCTGGACGGCGCGGACACCGCGCTCCTCCACGCGGTCGACGCGGGGAGCATCGAGCGCATGAGCACGGGGATGAGGGTGCAGGTCCGCTGGCGAGCCTCGAGGCGCGGCGAGATCGGTGACATCGAGTGCTTCGAGCCGGAGGTACCGTGAGCGAGCCCGTCAAGCGCATCCAGGCTCCGGTGAGGATGGCGTTCCAGGTCAAGGCGGGGAAGGCGCTCTCTCGCTTCCTGAACGGGCTCGCGGACGGAGAGATCATCGGTCAGCGCTGCCCTTCTTGCTCCAAGGTCTACGTTCCACCCAAGGGCGCTTGCCCCACCTGCGGGGTCCTGATGGGGGAAGAGGTCCGGGTGGCGGATACAGGGACGCTCACCACCTTCTGTATCGTCCGTGTCCCCTTCGAGGGGCAGACCATGAAGCTCCCTTATGTCTACGGGAGCCTCCTGCTCGACGGCGCCGATCTGCCCATCTTGCACCTGATCGAGATGCCGGCCGAGGAGGCGCGCATGGGGCTCCGGGCAAAGGCCTCGTGGCTGTCGCCGGCCGAGCGAAAGCCCTCGATGGAGAGCATTCGCTGGTTCTCCCCGACCGGGGAGCCTGACGCCCCATTCGAATCGTACAAGGATCACCTGTGATGTACCCCGCGACACACAGAGCGATGCGTGACGTGGCGGTGGTCTCGTTCTCGTCGTACGCGACGGCGGGCGGAGAGCTCGACGAGACGGAGATGCTGGTGCGGGTGATAGGCGACGCCCTGGCCAGAGCCGGTATCCCGAAGAGCGATATAGGCTTCACGGTCTCGGGGAGCAGCGATTACCTGGGGGGGCGCCCCTTCTCGTTCGTCATGGCGCTGGACGCGGTCGGGGCATGGCCCCCGATCTCGGAGTCGCACGTGGAGATGGACGGAGCCTTTGCCCTCTACGAGGCCTGGGTGCGGTTGCAGCACGGGGACATCGACACGGCGCTGGTCTATGCCTTCGGTCGCGCCACCCAGGGCTCGCTCCGCGACGTGCTGGCCGTGCAGCTCGACCCCTATTGCGTGGCCCCGCTCTGGCCGGACGAGACCAGCCTGGCGGCGCTCCAGGCGAGGGCGCTCCTGGACTCGGGGCGGTGCACCGAGCGCGACTTCGCGGCCGTCGTGGCTCGGGGCTCGTCCTCGTCGGTGGACGAGCTCCTCGCCCGGCCTTACGAGGTCGCGCCGCTCAGGGCCCACGATCGCGTCCCCTTCATGGATGGGGCGTCGGCGGTGGTGCTCGCCGCGGGCGATCGCGCCCGTCGGGCTTGCGAGCGTCCGGCGTGGATACGCGGCATCGATCATCGCATCGAGGCTCACTCGCTCGGGGCTCGCGATCTCACCCGCTCTCCCTCGACCGAGCTGGCCGCCCGTAGGGCGGGCGCCCACGGCCGCAAGGTCGACGTCGCCGAGATCCATGCAAACTATGCTCACCAGGAGCTCATCGTGAGGGATGCCCTCTCCCTCCCGAGCGAGGTACGGGTCAATCCTTCGGGGAGCAAGCAGGACCCCTTCATGGTCACCGGGCTCAATCGGATCGGCGAGGCGTCGCGCAGCATCTCGGAGGGTCAGGCCAGGTCGGCGATCGCCCATGCCAGCTCAGGGCCCTGCTTGCAGCAGAACCTGGTCTGTCTGCTGGAGGCATCGTGATAGCAGAGCGCTGCGCGGTCATCGGGGTGGGGCAGACCTTGCACTCGTCCAGGCGGGACGACGTGTCGATCGCGGGGCTGGTGAGGGAGGCCGCGTCCCGAGCGCTCGCGGATGCCGAGCTGCGGTGGAGCGACATCGACGCCGTGGTCATCGGCAAGGCGCCCGACATGTTCGAGGGCGTGATGATGCCGGAGCTCTACCTGGCCGACGCCCTTGGCGCGGTGGGTAAGCCGATGATGCGCGTGCACACCGCGGGCAGCGTCGGGGGCTCCACGGCGATCGTCGCCGCGCACCTGGTGCAGTCGGGCATCCACGAGCGAGTGCTCACGGTGGCCTTCGAGAAGCAGTCCGAGAGCGACGCCATGTGGGCGCTCTCGCCCAAATACCCTTTTCAGCCCCCGCTTGTGGCGGGCGCAGGCGGCTTCTTCGCCCCCCTCGTGAGGAGCTATATCCGGCGCTCGGGCGCCCCGGACGAGGTGGGCATGCTCGTCGCCGTGAAGGACCGACTGAACGCGCTCAAGAACCCCTATGCGCACCTGAAGATGGAGGATATCTCCCTCGAGAAGGTCAGGGCGTCCCCGATGCTCTGGGATCCCATCCGTTACCTGGAGACATGCCCTTCGTCCGACGGCGCCTGCGCGATGGTGCTTGGGAGCGAAAGGGCCGCTTCCAGGGCGCCCGGCAAGCCTGCGTGGGTGAGGGGCACCGCCGTGAGGAGCGAGCCAAGCATGTTCGCGGGCCGCAACCAGGTGGATCCCCGTGCAGGGCGCGACTGCGCCAAAGACGTCTATGCCCAGGCCGGTATCACCTCGCCGCTCCGGGAGGTCGACGTCGCCGAGCTCTATGTGCCCTTCAGCTGGTTCGAGCCCATGTGGCTGGAGAACCTGGGCTTTGCCGAGCTGGATCAGGGCTGGCGGATGACGCTGGAGGGCGTGACGGCCCTGGATGGCAAGTTGCCTGTCAACCCGTCGGGTGGAGTGCTCTCCACCAACCCCATCGGCGCGTCCGGGATGCTGCGCTTCGCCGAGGCGGCGCAGCAGGTGCGTGGACTGGCGGGCGAGCACCAGATCGACGGCGCCCGCGTGGCCGTGGGGCACGCCTACGGCGGGGCGTCGCAGTTCTTTGCCATGTGGGTGGTCGGGAGCGAGCGGCCTTAGCGCCAGGGGAGAGAGCCATGCAGTTCAACATCGCCGATCTTTTCGAGAGCGTCGCGGACGCGGTCCCGGGACGCACCGCGCTGGTCTGCGGCGATCGCCGGCTGACCTTCTCGGAGCTCGACCTCCGCTCCACGAAGATGGCCAACGTCCTGCGGGCGCGGGGCGTGGGCCCCGGAGATCACGTGGGGCTCTATCTGTACAACGGAGCGGAGTTCATCGAGGCGATGCTCGCGGCCTTCAAGCTCCGCGCGGTGCCCATCAACATCAATTACCGCTACGTGGAGGCCGAGCTCACCTACCTCTTCGACAACGCCAGGCTGGTGGCCCTGGTCCATCAGCGGGAGCTCTCCGCCCACGCCGCCAGGGCGGCCAGGGCCGTCCCCTCCCTGCGCACCTTCATCTCCGTCGCGGACGGGGAAGAGGCAGAGAGGGCTCCGGTCGACATCGACTCGATCGACTACGAGAGCGCCCTGGCCTCGGCGTCGCCGGAGCGGAGCTTCGGCGACCGCTCGGGCGACGATCTCTATATCATCTATACCGGTGGAACGACCGGTATGCCCAGGGGCGTGATGTGGCGCCACGCGGACGTGTTCTACGCCGGGCTCCAGGGGGGGCGCCCCGGGGGCGAGCCGCTCGAGCGCCCCGAGGAGCTCGCCTCGGTTGCCAGGGAGGCCGAGGAGCCGCTCACCTTCCTGCCGGCCGCTCCGCTCATCCATGGAGCTGCCCAGTGGGCCACCCTGATAGGCCTCTTCGGCGGGGGCAAGGTGGTCCTCCAGGCGGGACGCAGCTTCAACGCCAGGGCGGTGTGTCAGCTGATCGAGCGAGAGAGGGTCAACACGCTCACCTTCGTCGGTGACGCCATGGCGAGGCCGCTGGTCGACGAGCTCTCCGCGCCGGGCGCCAGCTACGACACCTCGTCGCTCTTCGTCATCGCGTCGGCGGGCGCCATCCTCTCCGATGCGGTCAAGGACGCCCTCGCCTCGCTGCTCCCCAACACCATGGTGCTGAACAACTTCGGCGCCTCGGAGACGGGGCACCAGGGGACGACCGGCGTCTTCCAGTCCGACCAGGCGAGGGGCCGACCAAGCTTCTACATGGATGACAGCAACACCGTGCTTGGCGACGACATGCGCCCGCTCCAGCCTGGCTCCAGCTCGATAGGCAAGCTCGCCCGGCGAGGCAGGCTCCCCATCGGCTATTTCAACGATCCGGAGAAGACCGCGAAGACCTTCGTCACGATCGACGGGGAGCGGTGGGTGATACCCGGCGATCTGGCCACGCTCGAGGAGGACGGCAGGATCACCGTCCTCGGGCGGGGCGCGGTCTGCATCAACAGCGGCGGCGAGAAGATCTTTCCGGAAGAGGTCGAGTCGGCGCTCAAGGCGCACCCCTCCGTGCAGGACGCCGTGGTGGTGGGCGTGCCCGACGAGCGCTGGGGGCAGCGGGTCGCCGCCATCGTGGAGCCCCGCGAGGGGGCCGGGGTGACCCTCGAGGAGCTCGAGACGTTCTGCCGCACCCTGGTCGCCGGTTACAAGGTGCCGCGCCAGCTTCATGTGGTTTCCCGCATCGTGAGGCACCCGAGCGGAAAACCCGATTACCGTTGGGCGGCCGCCACGGCCCGGGGCGAGGCGACGTGACGGACGCCTCGCCCAAGCACTACTGGGATGTGCCGTTCACGTTGCCGACCGGAGCCTGGGCAGAGAAGCGGAGGCTGGCGTCGGCGCTCCGCGAGCTCACCGCCATCGTCGTGACCACCGACGCGCCCGAAGAGGAGCTGGCCCGCGCCTCCTTGGTCGCGGAGGACCTGGTGCGCGAGCTGGGAGCGTTTCCGGGGAGGACCTTCAAGCAGGCCTATTCCTCGTGCCGGTCCAAGGTCGATCTCGCCGTGTTCGCGGACCGGACCGCGCTCACGGGCCTCTCCAACCCCGTCTCGCCTGGCATGATGCTGGAGAGGGAAGGGGACGTCGCCGTCGGGAGGGTCACGTTCGGCCCGGCCTTCGAGGGGGTGCCCGGGTGCGTGCACGGCGGCTTCGTCGCCACGGCCTTCGATCAGGTCTTCGGGTATCTGCAGGTCCTTCGCGGCATCGGAGGGCTCACTGCCACGCTCGAGGTCCGTTATCTTCGTCCGACTCCCCTGGAGACGGAGCTCCGTGTCGAGGCCAGCTCCCTGGAGGATCAGGGCAGGAAGAGCCTGGTCGTCGCCAAGATGTTGGCCGACGGGATCGTCACGGCCGAGGCCACGGCGACCTTTGTCCGGATCGACGCCGCCCGGATGAGGGCGATCCTCGGCGCGTCGGCGCCGGAGAAAGGCTGAAATGTACATCGATTACACGCCCGCCGAGCGAGCGCTCCAGGACGAGCTCCGCGCGTACCTCCACCGTCACGTGACCGAGGAAGTCCTGGCCGAGGTCGCCGGGACGGAGGGAGGGGGCCCGCTCTATACCAAGGTGCTCAGGCAGATGGGGGCCGACGGTTGGCTGGGAATCGGATGGCCCAGGGAGTTCGGGGGGCGCGCCCGCCCCGCGATCGAGGAGTATATCTTCTTCGACGAGGTCCAGCGGGCCGGGTTCCCCATCCCCTTCCTCACGCTCTGCACCGTCGGCCCCACGCTCATCAAATCCGGGACGGACGAGCAGAAGGCGGCGCTCCTGCCCAGGATCTTGCGAGGCGAGCTCCACTTCGCGATAGGGTACTCGGAGCCGGGCGCAGGCACCGATCTCGCGTCCCTCAAGACCAAGGCGGTGCGGGACGGGGACGACTACATCGTCACCGGGCAGAAGATCTTCACCAGCCTGGCAGAGTATGCCGATTATGTGTGGCTCGCGGTGCGCACCGACCCGGAGGCTCCCAAGCACAAGGGGATCTCCATCGTCATGGTCGACACCAGGTCGCCTGGGTTCTCGCTCACGCCGATCCATACGCTCGGAGGAAACCGGACAAACGCGACCTACTACGATGGAGTCCGGGTGCCTGTGTCGATGCGTATAGGCCGGGAGAACGACGGCTGGAAGCTCATCACCACCCAGCTCAATCACGAGCGGGTCGCGCTCAGCTCTCCAGGGCCCATCACCCGCTTCATCGCCGAGGTGGTCCGGTGGGCCAAGGAGACCCGCCTTGGCGATGGACGGCGGGTGATCGACCAGCCATGGATCCAGCAGAACCTGGCCAGGGCCCACGCCCACGCCGAGGTGCTCAAGCTGATGACCTGGCGCCAGGCCTGGCATATCGACCAGGGGAAGCTGGACCCCGCCGAGTCCTCGGCGGTCAAAGTCTTTGGCAGCGAGTCCTTCGTCAAGGTCTATGCTCTCCTCCTGGAGGTGCTAGGCCAGCCGGGATATCTCAAGGCCGGCTCGCCAGGCGCGGTGCTCCGCGGGCGCATCGAGAGCTATTATCGCCCCACCCTGGTGCTGACCTTCGGGGGAGGCACCAACGAGGTGCAGCGCGACATCATCGCGATGGTCGGGCTCGGTATGCCCCGCTCGCCCCGCTGAACCGTCCCGGAGCTCTTATCAAAGGTCCAAGAAATGGATTTTTCGTTTACTGAAGCACAGGTAGCGGTCGCCGGTCTCGCTCGCAAGCTCTTCTCGGAGCGCGCGGCGCCGGCCTTGCTCAAGGCGATGGAGGCCGAGGACGACAGGTTCTCTCGGGGGCTCTGGAGGGAGCTCGGCGAGCTCGGGTTGCTCGGGACGGCGATCCCCGAGGCCCACGGCGGAGGGGGCCATGGCTTCCTCGAGCTCTGCGCGTTGCTCGAGGAGGCCGGCGCGGCGGCCTTGCCTCTCCCTCTCTGGCCGACCCTCGCGCTGGGCGCGCTGCCGATCGCCGAGTTCGGCAGCGACGAGCAGCGGGCGAGGCTCCTCCCCGCCGTGGCCAGGGGAGAGGCCACCCTGAGCGCCGGCCTCATCGAGCCTGGCTCCGAAGATCCGCTTTGCCCCTCGATGGAAGCCATGCCCGAGGGGGCGGCCTGGCGGGTGACTGGCATGAAGACCTGCGTGCCGGCGGCCAGGCTTGCCGCTCGCGTCCTGGTCGGGGCGAGGACTTCCGGGGAAACGCTGGGCGTCTTCCTGGTCGATCCCGGGGCGCCGGGCGCCTCGCTGGAGCGTCAGGTGACGACCTCGGGCGAGACCCAGTACCAGCTCACCCTCACGGGCGTCAGGGTGCCGCCGGAGGACGTGCTCGGAGATCCTGTTCGAGGCGCCCAGGTCCTTTCTTGGCTCGTCCCCCGGGCGACGATGGCGCTGGTCGCCATGGAGCTGGGGATCGCCGAGCGCGTCCTCGCGATGACCGCGTCTTATACCTCCACTCGTCAGCAGTTCGACCGTCCCATAGCGACCTTCCAGGCGGTCTCTCAGCGGGCGGCCGACGCGTACATCGACGTCGAGTCCATCCGGGTCGCGACCTGGCAAGCGGCCTGGCGCCTGTCCGAGGGTCTGCCGGCCAAGCTGGAGGTCGGGGTCGCCAAGTTCTTTGCCTCGGAGGCCGGGCACAGGGTCGTTTTCGCCGCCCAGCACCTGCATGGAGGGATGGGCTTCGATCTCGATTACCCCCTCCACCGCTATTACCTTTTATCCAAGCAGCTCGAGCTCACGCTGGGCTCTGGCTCCGCCCACCTGGCGCACGTGGGCGCCGAGCTCGCGAGGGACGAATAAAATGCGCACCCGTATCTGCGATATCTTCGGTATCGAGCTTCCCATCTTCGCGTTCAGCCACTGCCGCGACGTGGTCGCCGCGGTCAGCAAGGCCGGCGGGCTGGGCGTCCTTGGCGCCCTGGCGTTCTCCCCGGAGCAGCTCGAGATCGAGCTCGCCTGGATAGACCAGCACGTCGATGGAAAGCCCTATGGCGTCGACGTGGTCATGCCGGTCAAGTACGAGGGCGCCGAGCAGGGAGGGGTGAGCAAGGAGGCGCTCGAGGCCATGATCTCGCAGAGGCACCGCGAGTTCGTCGACGCCCTCCTGGCTCGCTTCGATGTGCCGGAGCTCCCCCCGGGGGAGCGGCCCGAGTCGCTCCTCGGATGGACCGCGGCGGGCGGGCGAGGCCACGTGGAGGTGGCGCTCAATCACCCGATCAAGCTCCTGGTCAATGCCCTCGGGCCTCCACCGAGGGACGTCGTCGAGAAGGCTCACGCTCACGGCGTGAAGGTGGCCGCGCTCGTGGGGACGGTGGCTCAGGCCAGGAAGCAGGTGGAGGCCGGCGTCGACATCATCGTGGCCCAGGGGACCGAGGCCGGAGGTCACACCGGCGAGATAGGCACGATGGTGCTGGTCCCCGACGTGGTGGACGCCGTGCACCCCACGCCCGTCCTCGCGGCAGGAGGGATAGGCTGCGGGCGCCAGATCGCGGCGGCGCTGGCGCTGGGCGCCTGTGGGGTGTGGACCGGGTCGATCTGGCTGGCCGTGAAGGAGAGCGACTCCGAGCCGGTGCTGGTCGAGAAGATGCTCCGGGCCGCGTCGACCGACACCGTCCGCTCGCGCTCACTCAGCGGAAAGCCGGCCCGCCAGCTCAAGACCGCGTGGACCGAGGCATGGGATGGCAAGGAATCGCCGGGCTCGCTTCCCATGCCTCTCCAGTTCATGCTCACGGCCGACGCGCAGACCCGTATCCATCGCTATGCCCACGCCGAGAACTCCCGCGCGGGCGAGCTCCTGGGGACGCCGATTGGGCAGGTCGTGGGGCGCATGAAGAGCGTCCGCTCGGTGCGCGACGTCATCTACGACATGGTCAGCGAGTACGTCGAAATCGTGGAGAAGCTCGGCGCTCTCTCGAGGGAGTAGCCAGGCTGCTTCGCGGGTGGAGGCCGGGCGCCGTTCAGCGAAGGAACGCGCCCCGGTGTCGCCGGCCGAGGCTCGTGGAGGAGGCATGGGAGAGTACGGCTACTACAGGGTACTAGGCGCCAGCGGGGCGAAGGCGACGGGTTGCTTCGAGGAGCTGGTGCGGGGTCACGGCGCTGGCGGTGCTCCAGAAATGACGGTGCGGAGCTGCTCTCCAGCGATGCTGAGGTGGCTCTGCGCCAGGGCGGCCGGGGCGCTCGATGACGTGGCCGTGCTGCTCGGCGGCGAGGCCAGCATCGATCCCGGCGAGGGCGCGCGGGCGCACCTCGACGCGCATGCGTCGGCGCTCGAGCAAGGCGTTCACGTCACCCTGAGCTACACCACGTTGCGGCCTTCGAACGAGCTCGCGAAATCGGCGGGCAAGGCCAGGGCCGAGGTCGTGCAAGAGCTCTCCGTGGGCTTCGACAGCGCAGACCACGGCGCCGTCGAGCTCGGCTACCAGATCAGCATAGATTCGGCCGGGGAGTCGGTGTCGAGAGACGAGAAGTCGCGCCTCGCGAACCAGGCCGCGGCGCGCGATCACCTGATGCGGGCGGCCGCCGCGCTCGGCGTGGCCGTCTCCCTCGACGTCGAGCTCACCTCGCCGGGGACCTGGCCGCTCGAGGAGGCGGTTCATGTTCATTCCCACGACAGCTCCGTCGATGTATCCGCCGGGTTTGACGGGGCCGTGATCGTGCTCAAGCCTCGCGCTGGTCTCGCGCTGTCGATGTTCCGCAGGGCCCTCGACGGGCTCACGCCTGCGCCCTCTCTCCTGAGGGCCTGGGCCCGCGGCCCGCTGCTCGCCTCGCTCGACGCCATCGAGCGCTCCGGCGCCGAGCTCTCCTCCGTGATGTTCGACGCCCCGGTCGTCGTCGACAGCGCCTTCCTCGGCCGCCTGGCGGGTGGGGCGCTCGATGGGGAGCTCGCCGTCGAGGCTGGCCTCTCGGTCGCGACGGCGGACGGCCCGATAGAGCTCTTGGCTTCCCTGGTGCTGGCGAGGAATCGGGCCTACGTCGAGCTCTCGAAGAAGTGGGGAATGACCGACCCGGAGCGGCTGGAGCTACAGAAGGCGCTCGGACGCAAGCTGAAGCTCACCGTCATGGCCTGAGCCTGGGCATCCGCGGGACCGGTGCTCCACGGGCGAGGGAAACTGGGCCACGCGCTTCCGGCCACGCTAGGCTCGCGGGGGTCGGCAAGGCGCCGGCCAATTTTTCAGGAGGGGCGATGGCCCGCAAAATCGCTCTCGGCGTCGCAGCCGTCGTTGTGGTGTTCTTTCTCGTCGTGGTCACTCGCCCGGCCAAGTTCCACGTCGAGCGGTCGGCTACGATCGGCGCGCCGCCGGACACGGTGTTCGCGTCCGTGAACGATCTGCACGAGTGGAGCGCGTGGTCGCCCTGGGAGAAGCTCGATCCGCAGATGAAGCGGACCTACGAGGGACCTCCCTCCGGCCAGGGCGCGAGCTACGCGTGGACCGGGAACGACAAGGTCGGCGAGGGCCGGATGACCGTCGAGAGGTCCGAGAAGCCACAGCTCGTGGGGATCAAGCTGGAGTTCATCAAGCCCTGGGAGGCCACCAACGCCACCACCTTCACGTTCTCCCCCTCGCCCGAGGGGACCCGGGTGACGTGGGCGATGGATGGCAACCACAACTTCATGGGCAAGGCCGCGTCGCTCTTCATGGACATGGACAAGATGGTAGGGGGCGACTTCGAACGAGGGCTCGCGTCGATGAAGGGGGTGGCCGAGACCCGGGCCCGGGCCAGGGCAGAGGCCAGGACAGGCGAGAAGTAGGCAGGGCCCTCGCACGGGCGAGCCGCCGGGGGCGCTCAGTTCGAAGCGAATCCGAGACGGGCCGTTGCGCGCATCTCGCAGGGATACCGGGCGTGGCCCTCCAAGGAAATAGCCGATGATCGGCAGGTGAGGCAGAGGCCCGGCATAACGGAGAACGCCGTTCTGTCCCTGGCGTACGCAGGGGGTCTCTCCTGCGGCCGGCGAGGCGGAGACGTTGACCCGCCGCCCGGAAACAGAAAAGGAAAGAAAAAAAACGAGCTCTGCCTGGGATCTGCCGGGCGATCGGCGTCTTCGCGGGCTCGCGTCGCGTCGGCTATTTCTTGGCCTTGGCGGCGTAGATCCCGTCGAGCGCCAGGGCGTTCCTGGGGGCGAACTCCAGCAGCTCCTCGAAGGTCTTGATGGCGTCGGCGTTACGGCCCTGTTTGAGCTGCGCCCAGCCGAGCCCGGCGCGGGCGTCGACGTCGCTGGGGTAGAGGGCGACCAGCCCCTGGTAGGTGCTCTCCGACTCGCGAAGCTTGGCCTGGTTGAAGAGGGCAAAGGCGAGGCGGAGCGTGGCGGTGTAGTTCGCCGGATCCTTGCGCAGCACCTCGCGCGCGGCGGCCTCGGCGTCGATCCAGCGCCGCAGCGCGATGAGCGGGGCGAGCTGGCCCACC